>Ga0209542_10016175_pt1 | contig 12414 bp, 15 predicted proteins | sample RifCSPhighO2_01_FD_184028 | JGI IMG/M metagenome (GOLD analysis project Ga0209542, IMG submission 184028) | Soil microbial communities from Rifle, Colorado - Rifle CSP2_plank highO2_0.1 (SPAdes) (version 2) | ecosystem: Environmental > Terrestrial > Deep subsurface > Rock core/Sediment ...
AGAAGGAATGATATTTTGAAGAAAAAAGAGTTTAAAGCTATTTATGATAAATTGAAAGGCGTAAACAAACAATTTATTCTTTTGTTGTTCGGAAGCAATGTAAAAGGAAATGCTACTAAAAACTCAGATATAGATCTGCTTTTAATCTCCAATTCAGAAGATGCAAAAGCAATAGAAGAAAAACTCGAAATCCTCCCATTGAAGATTCATTTAACTCCTATAACTTATGAATCTTTTATTGGTATGTTAAAAACTAAAGAGCAAACAGTAGTTAGCGAAGCACTTAAAAAGAACATTATACTCTTTGGAATAGAGGACTATTACAGACTAATTAAGAATGTTGAATGAAAAGAGGATCAAAGAAGCTGAATCGGGTGTTAAATCTTATTTGTCTGAAGAATTACTTAAAAAAGAATCATTCAATAGTATTGTCTTTAATATTTTAATGGCTAATTCAAATGAAAGTATAGAAACAGCCACTTTTCTTTCAAACAATAAAAAGTCTAATCTCTGGATAATTGTCTCTTCTTATTATTCAATGTTTTATATTGCTAATGCTGTTTTATACAAATTAGGGTATAAGATAGGAGATAAGATCCCTCACAAAGTCACAAGCGACGCTTTGATTGTTTATGTTAGAAATAAACTTAAAAATAACTTTATAGAAGACTATGAGGAGATTAAAGAAGAAGCCCTACTCATTGCTAAAAATAAAGCCGAAGGTTTACTGGAAGATTTTGACTTTGAAAGAAAGAAAAGAGGATTTATCAAGTATCAAACTAAAGAAGTTGAAAAAGCATCTAAAGCAGAGACTTCTTTGAAAAGAGCAAAGCAATTTTTGTTTGAAATGAATGATCTATTGGATGAATTAGATAAAAAAGATTAATTTGAATTTTAATTCAAAAAGCCAAATTTATTAGGGAATATTCACTAATCTGGTTTTATGCTCGTGGAGTATTGAATTTAGCAGTATTTTACCAACTGTTACACTTTTATGACCTATCTTATAAAGATGTTGGACATTTTGTCCACTATACTGGAAAAGCTTAACTGAGTCCGCAAGAAATCTACCATCTTTTAAGATGGAGTGAATTGCGGCAATCTTTTTCTAGTCTATTGAATATAAAACAGGGAGAGCTTTTTGTAACTCCCTGTAAATAAACTTTCGGAGTAATTGTAATTAGCTTTCTAAATAAATAAACTTTGCGGAGCGCGACAACGCGCTTCGCGCAGGAGAAAAAATGGAAAACCAAGAAAAACTTAGTATGAACTACGGAGAATATGAAAGGAGAGCACATAGTGTTGGAATATCAATCTGGCATTTTGAATGGGTATCCAAATATAGATATATGATGTTTGGAAAAGTTGAATATTGCAATTTAGTTGCAGGATGTATAAGAAACATGGCACATAAACACAGAATAAAAATAAATATTTTGGAAGTTTTACCCGAACATGTGCATTGCGAGGTTGAATTAACACTTGCAATGTCTCCCTCATGGGCTTTGCAAATTTTGAAAGGAGGTTCATCATATTTATTCTTTCAGATACATGAAAGAGCAAGATTGAGATATCCTAAAGGACATCTTTGGAGCAGAGGAAAATTTGCCGCTTCTGTGGGTTTTGTTCAAAAAGATGTGATAACGGAATACATCAAAAATCAAAGAGCACATCATTGGTTAGATTAAATAGCTCGTAGGAAACCCCACTCTCGCCGTAGCGAGATTTGACTCCGCAGAGTCAAACCTTTAGGGTGGGGAGGACGTCATATAATCTTTTTAAAGTCTATTTCTTATCTCTTAAAATGTCAAAAACTATCAATGCTATTGTTGAAGGATGTATGCCAGATACGCCTAAAAAATTAATGTATTGTGGAATTGAAATGGTTATTCCAGAAAACGTTCAAATTCTCTTAAGTGACCATGATGTTCATCCAAATAGATATTTATTATATGCAAAAACGGAGGACTTTTCTGAATTTAAAATTTCACAAAATCCTTATTTTGATTGTAATTTAAATTTTAAAAATCCAAATAAATTATATACTGGTGGGTGGCCCCTTAGAAGTTTTGAGCCTAATTTTAGATGGATATTTGATGCTCAGAGGTCTTTAACAACAAGAGATGGTCGAATATTCATTGAAACAACTTATTTTCATAAAGATTGGAGATGGTATCTTGATGCTGTTCCAACAATTTTAAAAGAATGTAGAGAGATGTTTAAAGGAGAAAGAACTGAGGATTATTTTTATAACAATCCTAGCAAGGCATGGTAAAACTTTAATTGTTACAAAGTATATCCTTTTAGATATAATCTTTTACACCGAGGAGTCAAAAGATTATTCTCTCTGAAACTATGTAATCCTAAAAACTTATTTATTCTTAGAAACAATTTCCCTATATTTCTTTATTTCCTCGTCGGTTAAATTTGAAACCAACTCATCAAAATTTATTACGGATATTTTAGCCTCTTGCAACATTAATCTTATTTTTACTTCTTGGTCAACCTTCATATAATATTGGGCGTCTATTCTTTTACCTTTATGTTGGTTTATTGTCTTAGTTTTATCTTCTCCTAAAAGTAAAGCTGTTGCTAAAATTGAACAAGTATGATTTTCACATTTGATTCCGATTCTCTGAAGGAACGAATAAATGGCATAATATTCTGAATAATAAATAGCAACAGTAGCCCAAAGAAAATCATTATCGTTTAAGTCTTTTTCAGCTCTCAACAATGAAGATTTTGCTTGCTCAAGATAAGATTTTGATAATTTTTCGTTTGGTTCAACTATTTTTAGTCCGTCTTTTAGTTTGAAACACCAATTTAATATTTTATTTTCCATAATATTCCCAAACCAGATTTATATAAGAGGATGGATTATTTAAAATTATGTGATTCTCCATTATTTCTTGGATAAGGGTTTCTCTTTCTATTAAAGCCTTTTTAAAAGAGTCCTCAGATAGATTGTTTTGATGTATCTTATAGGGCAATAAATGAAAGGGCACTTTTTGCTCTTCTTTAGAAAGGGAAAGTATATCTAAATCAGAATCTTTTTCTGCCTTGAATTTAGCAAAACTACCAAAAACAATTATTGGAACCGTTGTATTAAATGATTTTAAGAAAGTTTTAAATTGTGGATATTTTTCTAAAAAATTATCTGTTTTATATATCTCTGCTTTTAAAAGATAAGATTTTGTTTGAATATTATTTAAATTAAGACTAAAATATTTATTCTTTCCCTCTATTTTTCCTTTTAAAATCTTTTCTTTTTCAAGTTCGACAAGCACATTTTGACATGTTTTAAGAGGTAGTTCTGTGAGTCTACTTATCTGCCTTAAATAAAATTCTGCTTTGTAATTTCCACTATAAAGTGCAATTACCATAAGTTCTTTGTTTCTTCTTTGATACATATGTATACTATTCGATACTATGTTTATAAATGTTTCGTTGAATATGGTAATATAAGTGCAAGAAGAATATTCCGAGGTTCAACTCCTCGTGGGACCATATTCATAAATTTGCCTTGTGTAACATAATAGAAGCTTTAGGATACATTAGTTTACACAAAATATATCATAAAGGATATACTTTCTAATAATATTCTTACTTAATTTCTCTTAACAAATCACTAAATAATTTTTTAGCTGATTCAATCTCTTTTGGATTATAGGCTTGAATACCAAATATTCCTTTAAAACTATCATCAAATTGTGGCTTTTCGATGAATGCGGTTTGTTTTTTTATTGATGCTTTCAAATTGCTTAAATTTCCTCTCAATAAAAATTCTTTTAATTTATCTTTATTGCAGGGCATTAGTGAAATAATATCTCTTACATCAGATAACCTTCCACTATGCATTTTCATAGACACTAATAATTCTCTAATAGGTGTTAAAAATTCTAAGTTATCCAATTTTCTTTTTTGAGAATTTTTGTCTATATTATCGAAGCTCCATGTTGCATCAGTAGTTCTTGAAACTAATCCATTTATCAATAAGTCTACATCTACGGGTAAGCCATTTATCTTTTTTCTAAAACGCTTGAAGTTTTCACCATACAAAAGAGAAATCTCTTTTTCATAGCCTATACTGAATCCTTCTTTTAACAATAATTCTTCAAATTTTATTAAATCATCTTCTTTTATCACAACATCTAAATCTACAGAAAATCTTTTCTTGTAGGTTGAAACTGCATATCCTCCAATAACTATAAATTTAAGATTTTTTTCTTTAAGAAGTTCAATTAATCTTAACACTTCTTTTTCTCTTTCCAATAAGCCTATTTTTGAATCTATTTTCATATATTTGTATAAACCTCTGAATATCTTTTATTTAAACCTAAAGTATATAATAAGTCTAACTGTTCTAAGATATTATCTAAGTATAATTCTTTGCAATAGTCCACTAATTCTTTTAAATGCATAACTGGCAAGTTATTTATATATTCTACCTTAAATTCTTTTTTAGGAATTATATAAATTAAAGGTCTTTTATTAGTTAATTTATTTTCTGTCCAAGCCATATTTCTCTCATCCAATATTTTTTTCAACAAATTAACATCCTTTTCAACTACCTCTAAAAAATAAATCTTATCGTAAAAGTCTCCTGTTATGAATCCCCCTTTTGTCCAGATGGTTATTGCAGTTCCTCTTACGAATCTTATTTTTAACTTTGTATTTTTGATAAATTTCCAAAACTCTTTATCTTTATCTATAACAGAAACTGCACTATCTAATTCTTTAAATTTATTATATATTACATTTTTATTTATCTTTATTATGTTTTTGTTGCCTTTTCTTATTATCCTGATTACTTCATATTTTTCCAATTCCAATATCCAGCCATAAACAGCAGAATAAGCAAATCCTATTTTATTAGCCAAGCTACGAATGCTTTCTCCATCCTTGGCATTCCTTATTATTTTTATGGTTATTTCATTTATTATTGTCATTATCTTTTAAAAGATAATGAATATTTAAATGTTTCTATGTAAATTATAGTAACTTATAAGTAGTAAATAAAAGAAAGGTTTAAATACCTACTTTTTCTAAGTATTATATGAGAAACAAATTTCATATAAACAGGTTAAGCCCAGATAAACAAGGTGGATTAAAAGAATTATTAGATAGACTTCCAGCTGAAATTATTAGTTTAAATGATCCCTTACCTTGGGTTGTGGTAGAACCTTTAGGAGAAGAACATAATTATGCAATTATAGCGCCAAAAGGTTATAAAGTGAGAACTACTGATAGAAATTGTGTTTTTTTACAAGAACCGACTAAAACTATTGACCTAGGTGGGGAGCAGATTAATTGTAAAGATTATATAGATTTTGCAGACTTGAAACATCCACAAAAAGTATCCCATAGATTTTGGTTTAATCCAGTTTATGGGTAGTTCTGAAATATTTATATTAAAAGAAAGTATATCCTTTAGGATATAATCGTTTACACATAATTTATCATAAAGGTTCTATTATCTAATAGAAAAATGGAGAAAGAAAATTGAAGTTAAAGTCAAACAATAGTATTACTCAATTTAGACAACATTTTTTAGGATATATTTTTAAATATGTTTTTTGTTAGATTTAGTAAAATGGGACTAGAAAATTTAGCTTTAGTAGAAACAGGAAATTTTCCAATAAGACATAAAGGGGAGGTTCATAATGGTAAGGTTAGATCTGTTTATTGGTTGAATGAAGAAGATAGCAAAAGACTTATTGGAGAAAGAAGATTTAATGTTGATCCAAATACTTCTTTAGGAGTAATGGTTATTAGCGATAGAATTTCTGCATTTGATGTTATTTGGCATGGTGAAGAAGGACTAAAGGGCGTTCCAGGAAAAGGAGCGTCACTAAACGCAATATCTAAATATTGGTTTGATAAATTTGATTCTGAAGGTCTTGTAGGAAATCATATCCTTGAGGTCCCTCATCCACTAGTTTGGGTTGTTCAAAAAGCTAAACCTGTTTTAATTGAAGCAATTGCAAGACAATATATAACTGGAAGTATGTTGAGAGATTACAAGGCGGGAACTAGAAATTTTTGTGGAATTGATTTACCAGATGGATTAAAAGATAATCAAAAACTTCCAGAACTTTTAATAACTCCTACTACAAAAGGGGATTTAAGTCATGTTGAAGGGTTGCCTAAAGGGGATGATGCTAATTTAACTAGAGACCAAATACTAAGATATTCTGGAGCTCTCGGTTTTAAAGATGCTAGTCATGTTAATTTTTATGAAACTTTATTGAAACAAGGGTTTAATTCAATTAGTCAAAAGTTGGGAAGTTTAGGACAAATATTTGTCGACACTAAATTTGAATTTGGTTATGTAAGAAATCCTGCAACAGGAAATATGGAAATGATTTATATTGATGAAATGGGCACTCCCGATTCTTCAAGGATGTGGGATGCTGATTCTTATCAAGGAGGTTCAATTGTTGATAGCTCAAAGGAGGGATTTAGACAATTTTTGTTAAGCAACATTAATAGAGATGTTTTATTAGATAAAAAAAGAATGGTTGAAAGAAGGAATTTAGCAAGGGATTATAGCGTTCCTGTTGATAGAATGATGGATGTATCAAAAGTTTATACTGGAATGGTAGAATCTATTACTGGAAAACCTATTCCCTTGGTCAAAGATGCTATGGCAGAGATTCTTGATGCATTAAATTCTTATAAAGTCGTTATTTAATTAACATGGCAGAAAAAAATTTAGATTTAGTATCGCAATTAACACCTGATGAAAAAGCAGTAGCCGAATTTAGATTAAGAAGTGTTTGCCCCGATGATGGTAAATATGGCAAATCTACAAATAAATTAAGAGATTATTTAAGTGCAGAAGCAGAATGGAAAGAATGTGCAAGAATACAGTCTTTTTTATTAGAAATTAGGGCAAGTTACGGACAAGCTAAACCAGAACAGGTTAGGGAAGTTACTGATGCTATAGATAAGATTGATCCATTGAACATGAGTTTGTTAGAAGAAAAGGTTACTAAACATGATCAACTAGCTGTTTTAGAAGAAATAGGAAGACATGTTTCTCCAGAAACAAAAGCTCTTTTACATCCGGGAACAACTTCTTATGATGTTTTAGATACAGCAAGAGCTCAATTAATAAAAAGAGCATGGAGAGAAGTAATGAGACCTGAAGTTACTAATGCTGTTAAAGGTTTATGTGATTTGGCTGAAAATACCGTAGATGTCTTACAAGTTGGAAGAACTCATTTGCAAGATACTTCCCCTGTTTTATTTGGCGGAGTTTTAGCAAGTTATGCAGCAAGATTAGCTGATAGAGTATCAAGATGTGATTTATATTTTAATGATTTAAGAGGAAAAATTTCTGGAATCGTTGGAACTGGTGCAAGTATAGATATGGTTATTGGTGATAGAAAATCTTTAGAATTTGAGAAAATGGTTTTAGAAAAGCTAGAATTAACACCAGACTACACGGCTACTCAAGTTACACAAAAAGAAAGATTTGCTGACGTTGGTCATGGTATTGTTTCTTTGATGAGCGTTCTAGGTGATTTTGCAAATGATATGAGAATGCTTTATTCTTCTTCTATCCAAGAGGTTAGTGATAGAGAAAGTGCAGCAAGACTTGGAGGAAGCAGTGCAGATGCAGGAAAAAATAATCCGATAAATTGGGAAAACATTTCTGGAAAAGTTGCTGTTGTTGAAGGAGGAATGAGGGTTTTATACGAAATGATTCATTCAGATTTTCAAAGAGATTTAAGAGGTTCTGTTCAAGCAAGATACCAACCGGGAATGATGATGGCAGAGACTTACGAATCATTTACTCGTGCAAATAAAGGATTGAAAACATTATCTGTTAATAGGGATAGAATGGGTATAAATTTAAAATCCATTAGAGAAAATCCTACTGAAGCAATGGTTGCAATTTTACGAGGAGAGGGGTGGGTTCACTCTAAATTAGGTGTTGGACATGATTTTGTTAAAACAATGGCTAAAGAAGCAAAGGGAAGTGGTAGAAAATTAGTTCATGTTTGTCAGGAAGATAAAGAATTTTTAGAATTGTATCAAAGATTACCTGTAATAAAACAATGCATATTACAGGGAGAATTAGAAAGATATGTTGGCTCAGCTAAAGAAAGAACAAATATTAATATTGCTTATGCAAGGAGTGTAGTTTAGATGACAGACGATTTTTCAAAATTAAAAGAAATGAAATATCCTGGAAGAGGAATCACTATTGGAATGACTTTAGAAGGGAATCCTTTTGTTGGATATACTTTAACTGGAAGAAGTCCTTCTTCACAAGCTAGAAAATTAGTCTATGATAAATCTCTTTCAACAATTAGAACAGATGTAACTGATCAAGAACAGTTAAAGAAAGGAAATCCTGCGCTTTTAATTTATCCTGCAATTATTGCTGTTGAAAAGCGAAGGGTTGTTACAAGTAATGGAGTTCAGACGAAATTACTTACTAATTCTGCAAGACAAATGAATATGAAAGACATCCGCCCAATTGATATATTAGTTGATGCTATGAATATTCCAGTTGATGAAAATGGAATTGATATTACCACATACGAACCTGATGCTCCAAATTTCACCCCTAGAATAAATGGATGTTTAGATGAACAACTCGGAGGATTTTACATTGTAAGAAAAGCTACAGAACATTCTGCTGATGTTAATACTTTCTCATTTAATTTAGAACCTGGAATAGCAAGATTAATAACAACTTATCTTGGTGGAAATGAAAATCCATTATTGCCGTTTAGAGATAATCCTTTAGAAGCCAAAGTTCAATCAGTTAACGCTTCACAAATATGCGAAAGTCTCTATGATGCAATTGGACCAAAAGATGGAAATAATTATAGAGTTGCTGTTGCTATAATGATGAAAAAACGGGATGGATTAGATGTTGTTGTAATAAATAGATTTGATAGGGGAGAATAATGACAAGAGGAACTGATGTTTCGGATATGAAGAGAACTTACAGAACTGCGGTATCTGGAGATTTTTCAGATGAATTAGATATTGGTTTACGAAAAGAAGCGGATTTAAAATATGGTGAGAATCCTATGCAACCAGCTGCAGTATATAGATTTCAAGGAAGTGATTTAGCAGAATTTACAAATATTAGATTAGCAAAAACAGGCAAGGGAGGATTATCTGCAACAAATTTTATGGACGTTACTCGTGCAATGGATATTTTAAAATATTTTCAAGCTCCATCTGTTGCTGTAATGAAACATTTAGTTCCTTCGGGATTTGCCACTCAAAATGGAATAGTTAGTCTAGATAATCTTTATAGAAAAGCGAGAGATGCAGATGCTAGAAGTGCTTTTGGTTCTATTGTTGTTTTTAATAGACCGGTAGATAAAGATTGTGCTAATGCATTATTAGAAAGTTATGTTGAAGGAATCGCAGCTCCTGAATATGAAGAAGGAGCAATGGGAATCCTTGAAGGAAAAAAAGATTAAGGGTTATGAAATATTCTCATCTTGATAGGTTACCAAAGTTTGTTGGAGACGATACTTCGGGATTGTATTTGTTAAAGATGGAGTAACTGTTGCTGTTGGTAGTGGACAACAAGAAAGAGTTGGTGCTGTTGAACAGGCAATTATCAAAGCTTATCAAAAGTATATGGATAGAGAGAAAATATCTTACAATCCTTTACATGGAATATTAAATCAAGATGAACTTTCTATAACTTGCCCACCATTACAAGGCGCTGTTTGTTCATCTGATGCCTTTTTTCCTTTTAGAGATTCAGTTGATACAATGACAAAAGTGGGTGTTAGTGGAGTTATTCAACCAGGTGGCTCTGTTAGGGATGAAGAGGTTATTGATGCTATAAATCAAAATAAAATGGCTATGGCATTCACGCTTGAAAGATGCTTCGGGCATTTTTAAATTATTATTACATTACTTTCTCAAAAATTCTTAAAACTTATTCTTCATCGTCTATTAAATCCTAATGTAACATAATAGAAGCTTTATGATAAATTATGTGTAAACGATAATATCTAAAAAGATATACTTTCTTTTTGGAAAGTTTATAGGTTTTTCCAGCTCCTCTATAATTTATATATCCTCATTGTTATTAGAAAGCATGGGAATTTTGAACTTTTTTAAAAGGAAGGATGAAAATGCTGGAAGAAAGAGCGAGAGATTTGAGGTTAATGAAATTAAAATAAATAAGATTGAAAAGTTTCTAGAATCACATTACAACAAGATTTCTAGAGGAGTACTTTCCGAAATAGAAGATTTAAAATTAAGAATTGTTAATGAGATTAATGAATTAAAAGAGAACATTGTAAAGCTGGAAGAAGCGAAGGTAAAAAACGAGAATGTTGCGGGGAGGGCAATAAATATTATGGAAGGAAATAGGGAAATATATATTCAAAAAATTAATGCATTTGTTTCTAAGGTTGTTATGCCCTCTGATATCGTGGAGAATTCTGGCAATTATGCTGCATTTAGTCCAGAATTCTCTAAAGGACAATTCTTAGAAAAAGGCAGCTTAAATAACAGACTCGTCCATAAAGAGATAGTAAAATTTTGTGCAGAATTCGATAAATCAATAGATGAATTAACAAAAACAACTGTAAAAAGCCATAGCGTTATGCAGGAATTTTTTCTAAAGGAAACTAATGCGATTTCTAAAAACGTGGTTAATTTAGACGAATTGGTTGTAAAGATAAAAAAGATAATTTCTAAATCTGGATTTGGGAAGTTCGAATGCATTGATAAAGAAATTTTTGAGTTGAATAAAAGACTAAAACAGAAAGAAAGTTTAGAAAAAGAAATTGAATTAAAAGAAGGGTTTTTGGAGAAACAGAAAGGGAAATTGGAGAAGCTGAATGGGGATTTAGATAGATTAGAAGTGAGTCAGGAATATGGCAAGTTTATCGAGTTGTTAAATAATAAAGATAAATTATTGCTCGAAATGAACAATTTAAAGGTGGAACTTCTTCATTATTTCTCCGCGATTGAGCCATCCTTAAGAAAATATGAAAGATTAAATCCAGAGCATAAAATGGTGAGGGGGTATTTGGAGGATCATTTTAAGGCTTTGTTGGGGGATAGTAATTTAGAGATAAGAAAGATTATTTCTGAAGTTAAGAAGGAAGTTATTAACGGAAAGATTGAGCTGCGAGAAGATAAAAAACAAAGGATTTTGCACGAAATTGAGAAGATTAAGGAAGATTATTTTGAGAAAATTGTTGAAAGATATGACAAAATTGATAAAGAGTTTAGGGAATTAAATGAAGAAATTGAGAATTCAGATGTCGACAAGAAGATAAAGGAAGTTAAGAAAGAAATAAGCAGGGAAAAGAGTGAGATTGAGGATAGTGAAAAACAGTGTGAAAGAGTTAAAAAAGACTTGAAAGATATTGAACTAGAAAATTTAAGAAAAAACCTTGAGGAAAAGATTAAGGAATTTTGCGGCGAAAGTATAAAGCTCTTCGATAATTAATTCCTTAGAACATTCAACAATTCATTATAAGGATATTTTCCTTGATGTTTCCATGTTTGTCTATGTGTCTGAATTATTGCATATTGTTTTGCGCCTTCTCTCGTTCTATGCCCTCCAAGCATTTTTCTCCATCCAATTGAGCCCCTTATCTTCCTTTCACATAAATTATTGTTTAAATCAATTCCTTCAAATTCTATTGCTGTTAACCAATGATTTCTATATTTTATTAGCCAATTATCAACAATACTTTGTGCTTCCTTGCACCAATGTTTGTAATTAATGATTTCATTTAGTTTTTTTTCAAATTCTTTTTTCTTTTCAATTCGTTTTTCTTTGGAAGGATTTTCTTTTAAAAAATCTTTCATCTCTTCGTATAAATTTTTTAGTTGTTCATATAATTTTATGATATTTTTTCTTGGAAATTTTTCAGCTTCAAATTTTGCTTTTCTCATTAAATGAACCCAGCATTTTTGATACCATTTTGCAAAATCATCATATACCCTAAAACAATCACTGATAATTCCTCCACGATAATCTTCTCCAAAGATTTCAATCAATACTTTTCTTGCTCTTGAATTTTGTATTGTTATAAATACAAATTTTGTTGTGACTAATAACCATAAATACCATTGTTCTCCATTCACAGGCCAAGAAGTCTCGTCGCTGTAAGCATAATCTTGATCTTTAATTTTGCAGTGTTGCATAAATATTTTTTATCGTCGATAAGTGAAAAGTTCGTTTAAAGTTTTATCGCCGATAATTTATAGAATTATGCAACACAGCAATTTAAATAGTTTATACTACCTTGATACTGTAACCTTATCGTCATCTCCTCGATTTTGCAAGGAATCTGATAAGTTTCAGTAATTTGTTTCTTTTCAAGGGAAGAGTTATCTCAGCCATTTCTGCAGGAGTTTTATCTTTGAGTTCTTGATGAGGATTAACAAAGTTGTGCAAAA
>Ga0209542_10016176_pt1 | contig 12414 bp, 9 predicted proteins | sample RifCSPhighO2_01_FD_184028 | JGI IMG/M metagenome (GOLD analysis project Ga0209542, IMG submission 184028) | Soil microbial communities from Rifle, Colorado - Rifle CSP2_plank highO2_0.1 (SPAdes) (version 2) | ecosystem: Environmental > Terrestrial > Deep subsurface > Rock core/Sediment ...
GAGAAAGACCCGCAGCTTAATCCATCTCCCAAAATAGTTGTGCCCGGATTTTGTATGGCCATATCGGTAAACGCGCCCCCCGGATTGCCATTAATGGAAGACTCGTCAGCGGACGAGACATTAAAACAGTTACCATATATATCACAATGCCAGATCGGCGCGTTTATATCAGCCCATAACGCTGGGGGGGTATCCATTATGTAGCCAGCCGTAGTCCAAGATCCATTTTGTATCAGTTTTAAGGTTATGTTCTCCCCGGTGCTTAAAACCGTGGATGCCGTGGTCAAGTTTCCGTCCTCTGTTCTCACCTCGCCGGTATAAGTTACAACCCAATTATTGTATTGAACGTGTCCGCTGCAATCGCCACAATCATTTGAATCAAAGCCCCACGCCGTCGCGCTCTGGCGTCCAGGCGTAGATACCGCCTCCACGGCTGCCGGCCTCTGTGTCGTAACATTAAACGATCCTGCGATAAACAATACACCGACCAACCCAAGAACCGCGAGAAGGCGACAGAAAAAAATATGATGATGTTCTTCGTGGTAAGCCATTATTATATTGCGTTTGGATTTTCTTTTTTACGACGGTATTTATAAAGCAAATATAAGGCGGCCGCCAAAAGAGCGGCGCCGCCGAAAAAGAAATAAGGATCGGGCGTTCTTGGAGCGGCCGCGCTTTTATTGGAGAAGCACAAGGAATCGCCAAATCGCGCGCAGTTATAATTGATTTTTGCTTCGTCAACCAATCTGTTTTTGTCGTCATATAGTTTGGCGGTAAGAGTAATCAAGTCAAGATTGCCAAGATCGGGGATGTCTTTTTTCAAAAGCTTAATAGCGCCGGAAATTCCACCGTCGTAACTCGCGTTCGCGAGCACCCCTCCGCTCACGTCAAGCAATTCCAAATCCAACCTGCCGTTAGCAACAGAGTCGCCGGTATTGTGATAACAGGCAAAAAGCGTCGCCTTTTTGCCCGCCGCGAGAGGAAATATGTCAACGCCGACAAAGTTCAAGCGCGGACGGAAACCTTCCTTGGCCAAACGGATGTGAACTTCGCTTTTTTGGTCACCGGAGAGCGATTTTATTACAACATAATAGAGAGTGCGGTCATCGGCAGGCACATCAAAGGAAAGTGTTTTGGAGGAATTGGCCCCGAGGGATGCTTTTTCGCTCCAGACCTTGAGTAGGTTGCCTTCAAAGCGGCCGTCCCAGCCGTAGAGGGAATATGAAACATCGGCACTCAACGTTTTGTCTAAACCGTTCACGAGCGGCAGACTGACTGCAAACTTGGGAGTCGCGGATGGGGCGATAGTGATAAAACCCATGAGACTGTACGGCTTGCCGTTTACTTTTACGCCCACGCGGTCAAAACGCAAAGCTTGATCTGTATCACTATCCACGTTGAATAACGCATAGCCCCCGGGAACGTCTTCGGAAAAGGAGAGGCCCGAGATGTTAAATTTATCGGAGGTAACAAAATATGAAATAAGTTCATAGTTGCCAGTTGTAAGGCCGCTAGGGAGCTGGTAGTTGAAACTCACGGGCATTCTTTCGCCGGCTTTGAGGTTGATATCTTCTTTGGCTACCCACTCCTCTATGATGTCGCTGCCAACTTGGGATTTTGGATCGGGTCTGCTCACGCGGAGGATGAGCGAACCATCAACAAGCGGGTACGTATTTTTGTTGGTGAGCGAGCCGACAAACTTCGCGGTCTCGCCGGCTTTGTAAGTTTGTTTGTCGGCGTTTAGACCAATATCAACACTGCCAAAGTGATAATAACCAAAACAGGAATCTTGCTTAGCCGCTTTAACAGTGGTACTCGCAACGGCGCCGCGAGGCGACCTCACGAACGACGTCGGGCTAGAAACGCTGGAAATATTTGGCGCTGCCGCCACAACAACCGAGACAGCGATGAAGCTGGTTCCGACAACCAACATCAAAACATGCAAAAGATATCTTTCACTCATACGTCACTTTCAATAATTTTACAACAAACGGTGGGGTTATGATAATTAACTTGTACACAGACACATTTTGGCTTTTTTAACGCTTAAATAAAACATTTAGTTGCTGGCCCAAAGTCGTATTTAATATTTGGAAACATTAAATGCGCAAAAGCAAATTGACGCATCAATATCGATACTTTATATTTAATGTAGTTTATTCCCAACATCATAAATAGAAGGAGCGGAAGGTGGAACCCAAACTTCCCTCGCAAAGATTTGAAGAGGAAATAAGCAGAGCCGCAAAAGCATCCGGCCACGCTGGCACAGACAACCCGAATGTGATGAAAACCGGAACGACTGCTCTGGCGCTCAAATACCGTGGCGGGGTCGTTGTTGCCGCTGACCGCCGGGCCGTCATGGGGCATACGATTTCTATGCATGACTGCAGAAAAATAGAGATTATAAGCTCCGTATCGTTAATGACCGGCGCGGGTTTGCTGGTTGGGATTCGTCTAGTAGCCGAATTACTGCAAAGGCATTTCAGGAGTTACGAACTGGAGAACGGTTTCGTCCTGCCGTTGAGGGGTCAGGCAAATATACTCAAGAATATCGTGAGGAGCTTATGTCTTTATAACGGCATCCCGCTAAACTCACAATTCATTTTGGCTGGTTATGACGTTAACAGAGACCAACCCAGAATTTATACCGTTGACGGCCTTGGCGGAACAGAAGAAGCAAGCGACTACTATGTCATAGGATCGGGCGCTATTTCCGCCATATCGTTTTTTGACAATAATTACAGACCCAGCTTAACAATCAAACAAGCGGGCTTCATGGCTATGAACGCCATTGGCCTAAGCGGAAATAGAGATATTTACACGGAACCGCCAATCATTGCCCCGCCGCTCATAATGAGCGTCGACTCCGAGAGCGTCAATATCATAAATCTTATAAGCCATCCGACCGAAGACAAGGCTCCACCAAACAGCAATGAAGCCCCGCCAAACAATCCGGACGGAGGATCACAAAATGAATGAGAAGAAGAGTGTCGGCGTCAAAGCATATTTTAACTCAAAATCGCAGTTGGCCATAGAGGAAATCAACGACGACTGCGTGTCTATCGCCCTTGTATTCCAAAGAACGGACGCGGGTGAAGAAAATGAGCGCGGAGTCCTCATGGCAACCAAAGTTAAGGCGGACATAGATAAATTCATACCTCTCACGCCACATTTAGCAAGACGGTCAACTCCTCCTTTCATACTGATGGGAAGCGGCGACTACGGAGATTTTGAAGAAGTCGGCGATTATGCCAATCAATACGTGGCGGATGTCTACAACTTTTACGAGGACGAGGAAGCGGTGAGTCTAAAGCCGCTCAGAGTTTATATCTGCAAGGTTATAAGAAACGCGTACATAAACAGAAAGAAAGCTTATGGCGTTGACTTGCTTATAGTGAGCGTCGCGCATGGCGGACCAGAAATAATCCGCATCAAATACAACGGTGAATACCACCCGTGCGCCAACTATGCCGTAGCTGGCGGGTTCCGCACCATCTCCGAAAGCGTGGAAACCGGTACTCAAAACACCATTGGAAAAGGAATATCTGTCCGAAAAAAGACCCTTGGAAAAGAAACATCTATCCGAAAAAAGGCCCTGGAGATTCTAAAGGGCTTTTACGACGGAGGAAAGATCCCCAATCTAGAAGAAGCAAAATCGTTAGCGAGAGACGCGCTTGCGCTCGAAGAAGACAAGGGAGAGGTACTTTTCGGAGAAATATAATAGTTAGGCCCCACTAAAAAACGTGGGGTTTTGCATTTTTAAATCATACGGGCAGGCCGCTCACAAGAAAAAGCCCCGCCCCGACGCGTCGGAACGGAGCTTGGCTACGGCTTTGAGCGCAATATGACCATAGCCACGCAATCCACAGAAAAATGTTTACGCCACAAACTGCGGAGCGAGTCGGCGTTAGTTCTTAAAAGAACCTCGGTCGTCTTGGGATAATCAACACCGTCAAGCTCCAGATCGTACATGAAGTCTGCGCATCTTCCAGGATTGGAGCAAAAGTTTACAGCCATTTCAAATGAAAATTCCTTTTGGCTATCAACTTCTCTCTCACTTACAGAAAAACTCTCCAATTCTCTGCATACGAGTTCAACAACACGGCGTAGATTTTTGGGTTCGCAAGACCCGGAAAGACCCCAAAAACTGAAGAGGTAGTTATGAACAAACTGGAATTTTACGCCATAAACCAAGCCGTACCGGAATCGCAGAATATGATTCAAATGATTTTCCAAAAGATTCCCCAGAAGCGTAAAGGCTAGGCCCTGATCCATGGGAAAGTTTCTCAACGGCATCCCTAATTCAAAATACGAGTTCTTAATGCCTGGCCTTACAACAATCTGTGGATTGTCAACCGTGCCGGTTGGTTTGCCTAGTGGTGGCCTCCGGAATTTTGGCGCCGGCTTATCCGATGTAAAAAGCCTTTGGGCTTCGTCACAAATCTTCGAATGCAAAACGCTATCTCCCGTAATCGCAAGAATAAGATTGGATGGCACAAAAAATTTTCTGGCATACTTCAAGAGCATCGATTTAGTGAGATGGTGGCGGATACTGGAGAATTCCTCAGAGTTAGATCGGGCAATATTTGACTTGGGGAAACAGGCTTCCAAAAATAAATTCGTGATAAAAAGATCGGGATCATCAAAACGTTCGCCAAGTTCCGTGATGATGGCGCCGCGTTCGCTCTCTAGCGCAGTAAACGCGGGACGATTTATGTCGTGGGCAATATCGCGAAGCTTTTTAATAAGTTTCCTCTGCGCGATAGTCGTCTTCGCCACAACAACCGAATTAATTGTCGTACCCGCGTCAACATCATCAACATAAGATCTTGTACGGTAGGGAACCGACAACAGATGTTCCAGAAAATGGAACAGCTCAGGCGGACCGAAGAACGAGCCGCCGCGTTTAGTACCCAAAACCATGCTCGCAAAACCATTGCTTAGCATCTTTTTTGTGAGAATCACCATGCCACTCGGCAAAACGGTGCGTTCTGGCAAAACAGCTTCCAACGATTTTTTTCTGACTTCAGCCAAAGTCGATTTATTGCCCACTAGAGTCCTCCATATTTATATGAATTCAAGGTACTGACTTGCTGACTTTACTCTAATACCCCTACCCAAGCTTGTCTACCTCGCACCTTTTGTAAAAACAATGGCAAATATTCCAAACCGTGAACACAAAGTCTTTAATAAAGGTTCTTGCGTTGTCCCAATCCAGTCTCTGTTACAAAAGATGCGGAGTCTAGATGTTTTTTTCTTATTTTTGTGGTAAAAAATAGTTATCAGAATAAAGTTCGGCCGGTTATAAATCGTCACAAAACCGGCCACCAACCAGCAACTGTGGATAAGTTAGGGATATTTCGTTTTGGCCAGGTTTAATGGGCTCTTTCCGATGGCCACCCTTGACCAATCGTCAATGAAAAAGCGACGCTATTCACAGCGCCGCGAGAGCAATGGATGCTCTATGTAACTACTTTACCGTCATACCGGAGCCAGTCTCCGAATAGGTCATGTTGATGGCATCAACCAAAATTTCAATACCTTCAATTATCTCCTCCTCACTCGCGCAAAGCCGGGGATAGAGGCGCAAAGTAGCGAGTCCCGCCGGCATCAGGGTCATTCCCAGCTTTTCGGCGTTGGTCGCGACGTTGTTTCTGAAAGAAGTGTATGGTTCGCCGTTATTATCGGTAAAAGTAATACCGCGCATGAGGCCAATTCCCTCAAAACGCGAAACGTACTGCCTCCATGGAGAGTCATTCACGATATTTCCGAGCACCTCATCCATGTATTCACCCCTGCATTTGGCGTTTTTGATAACCGCTCCATCGTCGCGCAGGAGTACATCAAGTACCGCGTTTCCAACCATGCACGCTTGAGGATTCCCTCCACAAGTATTCGAGTGGCCCCCCGCTACAAAGTCCATAGTCTCCCGTAAAACCGTCGCACCGATCGGAAAATAACCGCCTCCGAGAGATTTTGAAATAGTCATGATATCTGGGACAATTCCGAAATGTTCCGCGGCCCACATTTTGCCGGTACGGCCAAGGCCGGTCTGGACTTCATCGTCCAGTACAAAAATTCCCAAACTCTGAAGATGCCCGACCAGTTCATGAATGGTCTCGGGGTTTGGGATAACGATTCCGCCCTCACCCTGAATCAATTCCAATTCCGCCACATTAATAGTTTTGTGGACAGTGCGGAGATAATTCTTCGCAAAAGCCATGTACTGTTTTGTGTCGGAAATCCACGCAAGATCCGGATTGACTATTGTTTTTGCCGGAAACGGAAGATAGTAACACTGAACGGCCTTGGGGGCGCCCTCAACATGAACGCTCTTTGAAGTTGTGCCCATCCGAGAAAATCCCATCCGGCCATGAAAGTCGTGCATGAAGGAGAGAACGCCGCTTCGATCATGGCGCTTCTGAAACGCGGCGTAGAAAGCCGCCTCATTAGCTTCGCCCCCGGAATTGGAAAAGAAAACAACCTTACCGAAGTCTCCCGGAGTAAGCTCCGCTAACCGCTGGGAAAGGCGGAGCATCTCGGCATTTTTATATTCGTTGCCGCCAGGCCCGGACCTGCCCTCAATAACAAAGCGAGCCAACTTAGAACGAATCTCTTTCAAATTCCAACCTAAATTTGCCGAAGCCGGACCCAAAGCCCAGTCTAGATAACGTCTGCCGTCAGCATCGTAAATATATTGATTCTCTCCGCACTCAAAAACCAGACTACCATGCGCCGTAGAAGTAGCCGAACACGATCCTTTCATCTCAACCCTCTAATTGAAAATAGTGTTAAATCAACTAATCACAGGGTACAACAAAAAGCGGAAAAGTTCAACAATTTTAACAACTTCAAGATTCCATATCTAAATCTATATATTTTCGTAATGTTTTATTGTACAATTTTTAATATCCACTGTCAAGCTATGATTATATGGCGCGTTTACACATACCAAATCCAGACGCCATCCTTTTTTGATGTTTATTAATTTCTGATGTTCTCCGGCAAACATCAGTGCCGCTTTTTTGAATTTAAATATTTTTGATGCCGTCATTTGGTCCTCTGGAGTTAATTCGGCAAAGTTGCCTGATTGCCGCATTGTTTTAACCTCAATAAAGACGAGTGTTTTATCCGGAGCGATCGCCACAATATCCAGCTCACCCCATGGCCGCCAATGGTTCCGGTCAATAATTTTATAGCCCCTGCCCACAAGATACTCACAAGCCAAATCCTCGCCTATTTTACCGAGTTCAGATTTTTGTGTCATTGTGTTTCGCGTTTTACAAATGTTAAAATTATAGTAATGTTGTGCAGGTAAACATTGGTCATAATAAAACAATGTTGGCCAGCCAACAAGAGTAAATAAATTAAGTCCGGAGTATATTAGCGGTTTGGCGGAAGGAGAGGGTTGTTTCACGTTTTACAAAGGACACGGCACCAAAGACGTGAGGGTGCTTGGTGGAATAAAAATACCGGCGTTTATCATATCTATGCATGGTAAATCTGTTTCAAAGTGTTTCACGTTTTACATTATTAACAGTAAAAAACGGTACAGGTAGGTTTTATGCGCTTATTGGCTTGGGTGTGAAACATTTATAAATGTTTCACACTGTTGAACAATATATGTCAATCCCTAACCTTTGGAGGACTGTAATGTCCCCAGTATTCAGCTTGTGGGCACCCCCAAGGGTGAGGGATAAAAAAACCGCGTCCGAAATTGGCGCGGCTTCTTAATTCTTGGTGGAAGGGCCTGTTCCTGTTCTTCATAATAATCCCTATGTTCATGTCATCAAATCTGTCGGCAGTAGCTGGTATGGTGTCCGTCATAAAAGAATCTGCCTGTTTCTCACTGCTTATATCTAAAGCCCCAAAGATATGCCCCAACTCATGCGTTAAAAGTTCGGCTTGCTCGCGCAGAGTGGATATCTTTACGCTATCCGGAAAACCATTGCCTTTGGATTTTGTAATAAACAGATGGTCGCCCATCTCCTCTGCCAAACCCACACACATCTCGGACGCGCGCCCAGCTAGATCATTACATACTGTATCACGCGCGGTAATACCAACAACAATCTGGGCGGTCTTTTTAAAATTTTTGCTACTTGTACGCAGTTCACTCAATAGATCGTCCATTTTGTCTGTGGGGACGAATTCCAAAACAACGATCTCCAAAATATAAAATGCTATCGGCTGGGGCAATTTTTCAAAATTTCCGCTTGCTTGCTTTACGACTTTTATAACATCGTCGCGCCACTCAGCATTGCCGTCCACATATGATTTGTCAACGGCGATACTCAGAGAAATTTGCCTGGTAGGCGGTGCCGGTTTATCACCAGATATCCCGTCGGCTTCTGCAAAAGACGGGCAAAGCAAAATTATGACTAAAAACAATACGCCAATAAAAAACGCATGGCAATTTTCTCTCATGACCAATCCCTGTTTTTATTTTTTTAAGATCCAGTACTTATTTTACATCTTACACAGAAATACACACCCGCAGAATGTTGATATCTGGCACGAACTACGTTTTTAATTTATAGACAGCGGCCGCTCGTCGAGGATCCGCCTACCAGGTAGGATTGATTTGCTCTTTTGTATTTGCTATTTTTATATGCATATAAGGGCCAGTAGCTTAGCGGCTAAAGCATCAAGCTTATACCTTGAGGATCGAAGGTCCGAGTCCTTCCTGGCCCACATTTTAGAAAAGCGCGCTTAGCTCAGTGGTAGAGCGACTCGTTTACACCGAGTAGGTCCGGGGTTCGATCCCTCGAGCGCGCACAAATAAAAAAACCGCCCCGCACTATGGCGGGGACTTTTAACGGGATCAATGCTATTTGCCGTTTGTATCGTCATCCGACGAAACAGGATGCACGTGGCCCGTCTTCTCTTCCCTTGGGTGGAAAAAGCGCGGACACCAATTCCTCGATACCATTGACCACGATACTAACGCCCCTCGCTCTCCAGACTTCCCTATCCGTAATGCTACCGCACATCACTCCCGCAAAACTGAAATCGTTTTCTCGCGCAAATTCCGCGTCAACCAGATTATCGCCGACATACCAGACGGAAGTAGGAAAATCGTGAAGCTCGCGCAATTCACCGGAGATTGGCTCGATCATCCGCGGATCCGGTTTTGAATGCTCCGATGTTCTGTAAATAGGACTGCAAAGTTTTTGATACTTGAGTCCGAGAGCCGATCTTATTTTTTCTTTCCAGCAAAACTCGTCACGCATTATAAAAAAATCCAAAAGTCCGAAGTCCAGGCCGCTTGAAGCAAAAACCCTGAGATTGTGCAAACTTTTTCTCCGGTTGGTTACAATGCCCGTAAGGCATCTTTTTTCGCGCAACTCTTTCAAAACGGCGTTGGCCAACGGAAAAATTTTTATGTTCATTCCTCTTTCAATCGCTTCCCACTTGCGGCTATAGGAATTAACCGCCCTTCGAGAAAGGCCCAGTTTTTGGAGCGACGTAAAGGCGTCGTGACCCCCAAAATAAAATTCGCGCCCGACAAAGTCAGCAAGTTCGGCACGCATCCTTTTTATAGCTCCGCCGCTGTCAAAAACCACTCCGTCCCAGTCAAAAATAACCGCTTCGGGTCTAACCAAGCCGCCACCCCCGCAACCCAAGAGATGTTGTTAAACAGATACTGGCCTAATCTTAAACGGTTTCAATAAATTGTAAAAGTCTTCATGCTCCAGCGTTTCTTTTTCCATCAAGGTTTTTGCCAAAGTTTCCAAAGCCATTTTTTTGGACACAATGATTTTTTTAGCGGCATCATATGCAAGTTTAATAACAGAGGATACCTCTTCGTCAATTTTCATCGCAACATTTTCGGAATAATTTTTCTCGGATGTAATTTCCCGGCCCAAGAAAATAAAATCCCCCGTTTTTCCGAAAGTTATGGGACCGATTTTTTTGCTCATACCGTATTGCGTGACAAGCCTGCGCGCCAAGTCCGATGATTCTTTGAGGTCGTTTGATGAGCCGGTGGACAAATCGCCAAACGTCTCCTCTTCCGAGGCGTATCCGCCAAAAGCCACTGCGAGATCCGCCAAAAACTGTTTCCGGGTTTTAAGCCGCTGATCCTCAAGAGGAAGTTTTAAAGTATAGCCACCGGCACGGCCCCTGCTTATAATAGAAACCTTTTGAATTGGATCGGCATCCTTAAGAGAAGCGGCGACAAGAGCATGGCCCGCTTCATGATACGCGGTTATTTCTTTTTCCTTAGTGGATATAACACGCCCGCGCCTTTCTGGACCAAGCATAACTTTTTCAATAGAATCAAGAATAATCTGCTGGGGGATTTCTTTTAAATTTTTTCTGGCTGTAGCTATCGCCGACTCATTCATTAAGTTGGCAAGGTCAGCGCCGGAGAAGCCCGGAGTGCGCACGCCGATACGGCGCAAGTCAACGTCTTTCGCAAGTGTTTTACCGCGCGCATGGATTTTTAAAATTTCTTCCCTGTCTTTTATATCCGGCGAATCCAAAAATACGCGCCTGTCAAATCTTCCCGGACGGAGAAGCGCGGGATCCAGTATGTCGGGCCGGTTCGTCGCCGCCATTACAATTACATTAGTATCGCGGTCAAAGCCGTCCATCTCAACCAAAATCTGATTCAAGGTCTGCTCGCGCTCATCGTGGCCACCGCCCACGCCGGCACCGCGTTCGCGGCCGACAGCGTCAATTTCATCTATAAACATGATTGATGGAGCGGCTTTTTTGGCAACCTCAAAAAGATCGCGTACACGGGAAGCCCCGACACCCACGAACATTTCCACAAATTCCGAAGCGGACATATGAAAGAAGGGTACGTTGCTTTCGCCCGCCACAGCTCTCGCTATCAAAGTTTTCCCGGTACCCGGCGCGCCCATTAAAAGCACGCCGCGCGGGATTCTCGCCCCAATGTCCGTAAATTTTTTCGGATTTTTCAGAAAATCTACCACCTCCTCCAGTTCCTGCTTGGCTTCTTTAAGCCCCGCGACATCCTTGAATGTTACCCCGTCTTTTAAGGATGTGAATGTTTTGATGTTGGCTTTTCCGAAACTAAACGCCTGATTGACTCCGCCCTTCGCCTGACGTAACATCACCCAAAAAAACACGCCGATTATGAGAAGCGGCAAAACCGTCGGGACAAGAATGCCGGCCCAAAACCTAAAACCCGATTCCCGCGCCACTTCCAATTTCACATCATTTAAATTACCGCCATCAATTCCGTAATTTTTAAACGTCTCTGTTATGCCGGTTTCCGCCTCTTTCATGGAAACCGCTTTTGTGCCGTCTTTCAAAACAACATTTAATTCGTTGCCATTTACGGAAATCTCCGCTACTTCGCCCGATTTTATTTTACTCGCGAGATCAGAGAGTGTGAGATTCACGGTTTTCGTGGTGTTTTCAAAAACAAGCGAAAAAAGAAACGCCATAAAGAAAAGGGTTGCCAAAGCCCAAATTACGTTTTTGCTTAATGAGTTTTTCTTCATCCCATTAGAGACAGGAAGCGCTTAACTTATTTTCTGAGATAGCGCTTGCCCGTGTTTTAACTATTAAGTATTTTCTTTCGACTTTTGAGCATTATTAAATTATCCGAATCGCTTCCGTAAATCATCGGCTGGTTTTGCATATCACAGTTTACCGTTTTTGTTTTGTAATACATAGGCGTAATGGAATTTATTGTCTCTAGCGGGATTCATAAAGAAGTTATAAATTTACTACAATTATTTCGTTAAATATATTATAACTTCACTGTAAAAAAATTCAATGTTTCCCAATAGTTACGAATACTAAAATTTCCGTAACACCCCCTGGAAATCAGAGAGGAGATAAAATTAATCTTTAGTTAGGCCCAATGCAATATCATAACTTCTTCACCTAAAGATTTGATGAACCCCGTTGGAGAACGCCCCTTGCTAGTCGGTAACCCTTCGACTTCGCTCAGGGTATTTTAGCCTCCATCCTATAGCTTCTAGGCAGAACCGCGAAGCTACTATTGTTGGCTAAAATAAAACAGCCCCGCCGCTCACGCTCCCTCAAAAGAGAAAGTGCAAGCGACGGGGGTTAGGGGTTAATGGAAAGGGCTAGGAGGCGACGGTCTGGGCGGCCGGTTCGCCAGCATCGGCCTCAGGGGCCTCGCCGGTCTTGCCCTTGCTCGCCGCCCATGCGGCGTATTCCGCCTCCTCCTCGGGAGTGCGCCCGCCGTTGACCTTGCCCTGCTCCGCAAGCTGTCGGAGCTTCTCCATCTTCTCGGGGGTGAGCTCGTCCGGATCGGACGGCTTCTGGCCCCCGACGCTCATTGTCGTCGACCGACCGTTGAGCGTCGCGGAGAACACGTTCCGGAGAATCTGGCCCAGCGGATACGGTACTCCGCTGAACTTCTCGCCGACTTCCATCGGCTGGGCAAACTTGGTGCCGAAGAGGCCG
>Ga0209542_10016177_pt1 | contig 12412 bp, 11 predicted proteins | sample RifCSPhighO2_01_FD_184028 | JGI IMG/M metagenome (GOLD analysis project Ga0209542, IMG submission 184028) | Soil microbial communities from Rifle, Colorado - Rifle CSP2_plank highO2_0.1 (SPAdes) (version 2) | ecosystem: Environmental > Terrestrial > Deep subsurface > Rock core/Sediment ...
AGAGATAAAAGACGGCAAAATATCGCTCTCGATAAAGGCGCTCAAGGAAAATCCGTGGCACACGGCAGGCGAACGCTACAGCAAAGGCATAGATGTTTCCGGTGTCGTCATCAAATACAACAAGCACGGCGCCCTTGCATCGATTGAGGAGGGTGTGGCCGGCCTCGTTCACATCAGCGAGTTTGAGAACCCGCAAGAACTCAAGGAAACCTTGGAGCTTGGCAAGAGCTATCCCTTCAAGATTACCCTGTTTGAGCCGAAAGATCAGCGCATGACGCTCTCGTATACGGGCCCGCGCAAGAAGAAGTAAACTCCGCTCGCATCCCACCCTGCGATACGCAACTGGACTCCTGCGACGATAAGGAAATCATAGTCGCCTCGCGTAACGCGAAAAGGGCAACTCGTCCGCCAGCTGGCGGACTCAGACACTCCCCTTTCGCTACTCGGCTCGTTGATTTCCTATCGTCTACGTCGAAGCGTATCCTCGGGTAGGATGCTCGCTCCGAAACGATACGATACGGTGAAGCCCTGCTAACGAGTATTTGCAAACTGGGTCGCGGCTTCGATTCCTTCCGTCGCGAAGAGTCCTGCCGCTTCAGCGGCTTTTTTTATCGCCTTCTTTGCGAGCGCCTCTTCGGAGGGCTTCCATTTCCCTATCACGTGTTTCAATACTTTCTCCTCACCGACGACCTTCTTCGCCTGGTTCTTCTTGCCTGCGCCCGAGATTCCGATGCGAATACGTGCAAAAGCGTCCGTCTTCAGGACGCGCATGACGTTTTCCACTCCCTTATGGCCACCGCTTCCGCGCGCAAAAACCATTTTGATGGTACCGACTGGCACATCGAGGTCGTCGTGGATGACTAACAGCTGTTTCGCCGCCTTGACCGATTTCACAAACGCGCTCACGGCCTTCCCAGAATTGTTCATCATGGTTTCAGGGAGTACGAGTGTCACTTTCTCCTTGCCTATCCTTCCCTGCCTGCCGGCAGGCAGGCCTTCCGCGACGAGCGCATTCGATTTTTTATTCAAAACGAAATCACCAAAGCTCTCTTTCTTGGCAAGAAGCGCAACCACGTCGCGTCCCGAGTTATGTCGCGTCTTCTCATACTCCTTCCCTGGATTCCCGAGTCCCACAATAACGATTGCCATGGCGGCATACTATCATGATGCCTCGCAAAAACGCTCGGCACCTCCGGCGAAGAATTTCGGGTCGCTTGAAGACAAGCGACATCTTCGCGGAGTACCGCTCGACTTGCATGCAGTCCCGGCGCGCGTACAATGGCGCCTAATGAAGTTTGTCGAGCGCGCACTGCGGGAAATCGTGATGTTCGTCCTTCTCGCCGTACTCGTCGTTCTCCCCGTTCGCGCATTCGTCGCCCAGCCCTTCATCGTCGACGGCGAGTCGATGCATCCGACATTCGAGAACGCGAACTATCTCATCATCGACGAGATAAGCTATCGTTTCAAAGAGCCGGTGCGCGGCGACGTCATCGTCTTCCGGTACCCCGGCGACCCCTCCGCGTTTTACATCAAGCGCATCATCGGCCTCCCCGGCGAAACCGTCTCCATCCTACGGGGCGAGGTATCGATCACGCGCATGAACGGCGAGACGCTTACCTTCCCGGAGCCGTACGTCGTTTCCGAAGATGCGACCTACACTCTCTCAACGACGCTTGGCGAAGGAGAATATTTCGTGCTAGGCGACAACCGCCCGAAGAGTTCTGACTCCCGCATCTGGGGACCCCTCCCGCGGGAGGATATCGTCGGCCGCGCCTTCTTGCGGCTCTTGCCACCCTCGTCGATCAGCGTATTCCCCGGAGAAGCGGCCCTCCCTCAATGATTGGGGGTGTGCTCGGTCCCGACGAGATCATCCGGCGCGCCCATGCCGTCGGCGCGTACTACGGCTTCGTTCCCCTTTCCGTCCTTGCCGCGAGGAAACGCGGTTCGAGTTCGCGTGCTCCGTACCCCGAAGGGCTTGCACTTGATACGCTTGACGAGACCGCGCGCGAGGTCGCGAGTTTCTTAAAGCAGGTGCGGAACACTGGATACGCCCCCTCGGTTCAGAACCCGCTGTTTGTGTGGCACACGAATGCGGCGGCGGGTCGTCTTGCGCCGCGTGAAATAGTCATTCAATTCCATGCCCTCGGGATTGAACGTCCTATCGCGGATGCCGTTCTCATCCGGGCCATCCGTGCGCTCGTGTGGGATATCGGGAAAACGGAACCGGCGCTTCGGGTAAATTCCATGGGTGATAAGGAGACTCGCGGACGTTTCGGACGCGAGCTGTCGCAATTCTTCAAGAAAAACGACGCGACACTGCCGCCTGAGTGCACGGAGTGCGCAAAACGAGACCTCTTCAAGGCGGCGAAAATGCTCGCGGATAAAAAAGTCGTGGAGCACATGCCGTCTCCGACCGACCACCTCTCCGAAGGGAGCCGCAAGCACTTCGAGAGCCTCCTTGAATATCTGGAGGCGACCGATACGCCGTACGAACTTGCGCCCGACCTCCTTTCCCATGGCAGCGCGTGGGCGGAAACCTGTTTTCATATACGCGCAGGCACCATCGAAGCGTGGGGATCCCGGTACGCCGACCTCGCCCGTTTTTTCTTCAAAGAACACGTGCCCTCGATAGGAGCGGTCATCCGCATCGCCCGCGTACGGCGCGTCATCATACCGAGCCTCAAGGAACGTACGCGGCCGCGCTTCATCTTCGTCCATATCGGCGACGAAGCGAAACGCGAGAGCATGAAGCTCGCTGACGAATTGCGAAGGGCCCGCGTATCCCTCACCCAAGCCATCGGCATCGAATCCTTGACGGAACAGATGCGTCTTGCGGAAGCCGCGAACCCCCCCTATCTCATCATTATGGGTCGGAAAGAGGCAATGGAAGGATCCGTCATCCTCCGCGAACGCGCGACGCACGCCGAAGACTTGATTCCGCTTTCGCAACTCATCGTGCGTCTCAAAAAGGTTGCCTGAACCGTATGCGCGTGCTACAGTGCGGCCCACTATGGTAAATGCGACCCGCATCGAAGTACGGCGAGGAAAGAACGAGAGTTCGGCCTCGCTCATCCGGCGTTTCTCCCGCAGAGCGCAGGGACTCGGCTTGGTGCGCGAGATGCGCAATCGCCGGTATTTCGAACGCCTGAAATCGAAGAACGTCGGCAAGAGGCGCGCGCTCATCAAAAACGAGCGGCGCGCGCGCTTCGCGGAACTCGTCAAGCTCGGCAAGATCGATCCCGCGACGATCGGCAAGCGAGGACGCAAGAGGTAATCCTGATGGGTTCTCTCTCCATCATCAACAGAACGCGGCAACGAGCGCCCGCGTTCCCGTTCGCGCGCGCGGCACGGCACATCCTTAAGCGCTTCGATCTCTCGCTCGCGTTCATTTCCGAAACGGATGCGCGCGCGCTCAATCGCCGCCTCCGCGGAAAATTCTACGTGCCAAACGTCCTTTCCTACAAGACAAATGTGCGGAGCGGCGAGATCCTCATCTGCCTTGCAGAGGCGAAACGGCAAGCGAACGGGTACGACATGAGCTATGGGACGCTCGTCGGCCTCCTGTTTATCCACGCCTGTCTCCATTTGAACGGGAAGCGACACGGCAATACAATGGAGCAGTCGGAACGAGCGCTCCTCGCTCGCCTCCTTCACCCCTCTTTACCCAATGGCCCGTCGAAGAATCGCAACCGGCATAGACATCGGAACGCACCACGTCAAGGTCGTCGTCGTTGAAGAAGTAGCGCGCGAGAGCGGGACGCTGCCGCGCGTCATCGGCACGGGCCTCATTGAATCAAAGGGTCTTCGGCACGGGTATGTCGTGAACCGCGCCGAAGTCGCAGAAAGCGTCCGCGCGGCGAAAATGCAGGCCGAGGGACAGGCACGCGTCCCCATACGGGGGGCCTACCTCGCCGCCGGCGGCATTTCGCTCGATGAGACGCGCGGAACGGGCGAAGCCATCATCTCGCGTGCGGACCAGGAGATCACCGAGCTTGACGTCGAGAAGGCGAAAGAGGCGGCACGCGAAGTGGCGAAACCGAATTTCCTCAACCGCCGGATCCTTCACGAGATACCGCTCGAGCACCGTATCGACGGCGCGAAAGCGCTCGGCGACCCGGTCGGCATGAAAGGTATGCGTCTTGCCGCCGATTACCTGTTCGTGACCTGCCTCGCCCAGCACGCCGATTCCCTCGTGAGCGCGGTCGAAGACGCCGACATCGAGGTCATCGACCAGATGGCTTCTCCTATCGCCGCTTCTCACGTTCTTCTCTCGCGCGACCAGAAAATGAAGGGCTGCGTGCTTGCGAACATCGGCGCAGAAACGGTTTCCATCGTCGTCTACGACGAGGGCGTTCCCGTTTCCGTAAAGGTGTTCGCCGAAGGCAGCACGGACGTGACTGACGACTTGGCGCTCAGTTTCAAGATATCGCTTGAAGACGCGGAACGTCTGAAGCTCGGGAAGCTCGGCGGTGCCATGTATCCGCGGCGGAAGGTGGAGAGCGTCATCGCCGGACGCTTCCGCATCATGTTCGATCTCATCGACAAGCATTTGAAATCGACCGGGCGCGGCATGCCGCTTCCTGCGGGCATCATCCTCTCCGGAGGAGGCGCGGGACAGGGATTCATAAGCGACATCGCGAAGACCGCGCTTGGCCTCCCCTCGCGTATCGCCGATATGCGCCTTCCCGAGAATGCGAAAATACGGGACGCCACGTGGGCGGTCGCCTACGGCCTTGCCATCTGGGGACTCATCGAGGAGGCGGGCGGTCCCTCGCGCAAGCCCTTGTCCGGAATGAGGCGTTCATTCGGACGTTTTTTGAGACAATTCCTGCCGTAAACGACAGAATCAGAGACCGGAATGTCAATCTTGAAGGCCTGCCGGCCTCTGGTACCATGTGCTCCACTCTTTTAGCCTATAAATGAGCCGCCCAACCCGTATGTCCAAAAAAGTAATGTCTGAGATCGAGACGTTCGCACGCATCAGGGTCGTGGGTGTCGGCGGATCGGGCTGCAATGCCATCAATCACATGATCAATTCGAAGGTCCGCGGCGTCGAGTTCGTCGCGATAAACACGGATGCGCAGGACCTTCACCGCACGCTCGCCAAACGGAAGATCCACATCGGGAAGAACCTCACGCGAGGACTCGGCGCCGGCATGAACGCCGACCTCGGACGTCGCGCGGCCGAAGAGACGCGGCAGGCGATCCAAGAAGCGCTTCAGGGTTCCGACATGGTGTTCATCACCTGCGGCATGGGCGGCGGTACCGGCACCGGCGCCTCTTCCATCATCGCGAAAATCGCGAAAGAGCTTGGCGCGCTCACGGTTGCCATCGTCACGAAGCCGTTTTCTTTCGAAGGAGCCCAGCGCAAAGCCATCGCCGACCACGGTCTTGTGGAACTTAAGAAAGAAGTGGATGCCTATATCGTCATCCCGAACGACAAGCTCCTCTCCATCGTCGAACCGAACACGAGCGCGAAGACGGCATTCGCGCTCTGCGACGAAGTATTGCGCCAGGCAGTTGAAGGCGTTTCCGACATCATCGTCACTCCAGGCGACATCAATACCGACTTCAACGACATCAAGGCCATCATGGAAGGCGCCGGCCCCGCGCTCATGGGCATCGGCATTGCCGACGGCGAGGGGCGCGCGAAAGAAGCCGCGGCAAAAGCGGTCAACTCTCCCCTCCTCGATGTTTCCATCACGGGCGCGAAAGGAATACTCTTCGTGGTCGCTGGTTCCGACGACCTCGGCATCCTCGAGGTACAAGAAGCGGCAAAGGTCATCAGCGAATCCGTAGATAAGGATGCGAAGATCATCTTCGGCATGATGCGGGACAATAAGCTCAAGAAGGGCCAGATTCGCATCATCGTGATCGCGACCGGCTTTCCGGAACGGAGTCCCGAACTCGCGGCCATCGAGCGGTCCCTCTTCTCGCTCCCCATCAAGGACCAGCAGACGGCGCGCGGTAAGATTTACAATGAGATAACGAAACAGCGGGAAGAGATTGCGGGCACCGAAGCGAAAGACGAGCCGCGCAAGGAGAAAGAAGAGCCGATTGTCACGGCCCAGCCTCAGAAACGCGAGGAGTCCGAGAAACGCGCGCCGCGCGCCGAGGAAGAAGAGGATATGTGGGGCGCGATACCGAATTTCCTCCGCCGCACCAAGAAGTAGGGGTTTGAGGTTTGAGGGATTAGAATGCGGAGACTAACCTCCGCATTCTTCGGTATGTCTGATACTCATCCCTCGTCCCTTATCCCTCGCTCCCTTGATTTGATAATCATCGGCGGCGGACCGGCCGGAGTCGCGGCCGGAGTCTACGCCGCGCGCAAATGCCTCAAAACCGTTCTCATCACCGACGAATTCGGCGGCCAGAGCATCGTGTCCGAAGGCGTGGAAAACTGGATAGGGACCATAAAGCTCTCCGGCACCGACCTCGCGAAGAATCTCAAGACGCACCTTGAGGCGTATAAGCGCGATACGGTGGAGATTGTGGAGAGCGATCGCGTCGTCTCGCTCGCAAAGAACGAGACTGGATTTTCCGTAAAGACAAAGGCCGGCAGGGAGTATTCGTCCCGCGCCGTCCTCGTTACTTCGGGAGCTTCCCGCAGAAAACTCGCGGTCAAAGGAGCGGATGTCTTCGAGAATAAAGGCTGCACCTACTGCGCCTCGTGCGACGGACCGTTGTTTGCAGGAATGGATGTCGCCGTCGTGGGTGGCGGGAACGCCGGATTCGAGACGGCAGCCCAGCTCCTTGCGTATGCGAAATCGGTCACGCTCATACACCGTAATGCCGAGTTCAAGGCTGACCCCGTAACGGTCGAAAAAGTGCTCTCCCATCCGAACATGAAAGCCCTTCTGTGCTCGGAACCGATTGAGGTCAAGGGGGATGCGTTCGTCACGGGCCTCGTTGTGAAGCATCGTGAGACGGGAGCGACGACCGAGCTTCCTGTCTCCGGCGTCTTCGTCGAGATAGGCGTCCTGCCGAATACGGGCTTCGCGAAAGACCTCCTCCATCTCGACGACGTCGGCCGCATCACCATCGACCCGAAAAATCAGCGTGCGTCTGTCGTTGGCGTCTGGGCCGCCGGCGATTGTACCGACGAGCTTTACCACCAGAACAACATCGCTGCCGGCGACGGCGTCAAGGCGCTTGAAGACATCTACGTCTGGCTTAAGACACGGTAAATCGTTGTCCTGAACAAAAAGAACGGCGAGACCTTGGAGGGCCTCGCCGGTGACTTTCGCACTTCGCCCTAAGGAATGAGCTTTGAGAGCGATTCGCCCTCATGCGTACGCCGGATAGCGTCCGCAAGAAGCGCCGCCGCAGACAGAACGGCAACCTTCCCGCCGGCGGCCCTGAGCTTCTTCGGGTCCTGCTCGATCGAATCCGTGACGAAGACGCGAGTGATCAGGCTCTCCTTGATGCGTTCCATCGCATTCTTAGAGAAGATGCCGTGCGTGGCGAATACGTAGATCGCCTTCGCTCCGGCCGCTCTTGCGGCTTTCGCATCCTCGATCATCGTTCCGCCGGTGTCGATCATGTCATCCACGAACACGACCGCTTTGTTTGCGACATCGCCGAGTATTTTGACGGATCCGTTCTGGACTTCGCCCGCGGCAGGCCGCCGTTTCGAGAAGACCACGATGTCATCGTGCTCGGCAACGCCGAGTTTCTTGAGAAGCGTCGCATACTTCTCCGCGCGAGGAACACCACCCCGGTCCGGAGAGGCGACGACAAACTGCTCTCCCCGCAGAAGCCCTGCCAGATACTCCGTCGCGATTGGCGACCCGAACAGGTGGTCATGAACGGTCTCGTCGAAGAGCGCCATGCTTTGCTCGGCGTGGATATCGAGCACGATGACCCGATCCGGATGCGCGATCTCGAGCATCTTGATCGCGATCTTTACGCCGATAGGCTTTCGCGGCGCATCCTTGCGATCGGACCGATCGTAGCCGAATTTCGAGATGACATAGGTCACTCGTCCCGCAGACGACAAGCGCGCGGCATCCGCAAGAAGGATGGCCTCCATGAGATTGTCCGCTTGCCCATGGATATCCGCCACGATGAAGACGTCGAATCCCCGGACATTCTCGTTAATCTTGACCTCGACTTCTCCGTCATTGAAGCGCCCGATGTGTGCCTGCCCGAGGGTCAGACTAAGGAGCGGGCAGATTTTTTCTGCGAGCGCCTTTCCGGAGTTCGTTCCGAAGATACGTATGGGTCCATAGCTGTTCCCACTCATGTGATTTCCCCTTGTGTATGCGCATGGAGGCGCGGTGAACGCTACGCGCGTGAGAAGAACACGCACGCCTGCCGCTACCTTACGCTTTCCCGTTTCTTTGTCAAAACGAACCCGCGCCCCGTACCACTTTTTGTAAAAGTGGTACGGGGCGCGGGCACATTGATACGGGAAGGAAACTTTATGCGGCAGGATTTTCACCGTTGCCTGCATCCGTCTGTTCCGGCGTCTGTGCCGGTGCCGGTTCCGCCGCGGGTTCATTCGCGGGTTCAGTAGGCATCGGAGTGGGATTCGTCGTTTCGTCCGTCATGATAGTAGTCGGAGAGATGGCCTTGCAAGTCCTAAAACAAACAAGACCACCCAGGTATTAGCTGGCAATGGTTTTCGACCTGTGCCCCATAGGATATCGCAATCCGGTGAATCAATCAACAGTCCGCCAGTGTCATCTCCCAAATCTTACCGGCAACATTGCGAGGTTCTCCTTCAAACGGCAAATGGTGGTTATCAAAAAACGGCATGCTGTTGCACTCTATGACGCCGCAGCGTTTCTGCTCCTTCCACGAACGCGCGATATCACCGATGATGAAATCGATGCCGACGATGGGGGCGCGGAGTGCTTTCGCAATGTCTTCAAACAGCCTTCGGTTGTCAGGGTGCACCGCGTCCGTCACATCGGTTGTCGTGCCGCCAAGGCTCCAATTCACTTTTTGGTGAAGCGTTACGCGCTGGTCTTTCTCCGGCACGGAGTCTGGCGTAGAATCTTGCCACGACAATTCTTTGAGCGCGGCATCATCAAGTTTCATAGTTGAGAAATAGGGTCCACCGCGTGCAGGATGTTCGTTCGCCTGTGCGACCAGCTCGGTAATCGTGCACCTACCGTCTCCGATGACATGAGGCTGATCCCTCCGGAGACTCGCAACGAGGACGCCGTCAACAAGCGTCGCGCGAAATACGGGACCCACGAGCTCTTCTTCAACGACGGCGAAGGGTGCCACCTGTTTTGAGACTCCGAACGCGCGCAGGAGCTCCGTTTCGTCGCTGATATGGAGCGTGGTGTGGCGCGAAGCCGAACCCGCGTGCGGCTTCACGATGGCCGGAGGAGTAATGGAATGGAACAAACGGAGTGCCGCGGCGCGGCCGAAGGCCGCGCCGCCCTTCGCAATCGGAAATCCGAGCTTCCGGAATTTCCGTTTCATCACGGCCTTGTCATCGAGCCACCATACCCGCCGTCCGTCCGACGCGGGAAGCGGTATGCCTTCGAAAGAAATCCGTTTCCCGCCTGGGAGCTCAGCGACGAAAAGATTCCGCGGGAGATGAAAGAGTCGGAATTCTCGCATCCGTATGCCGCGCGTCCGCGCCTCTTCCCACAAGACTTTCGCAAGAAGAAGTGTTTCGTCGTCAGGCTCATCGAGGTAGCTTCCCCATCCCCTTCGGCCGCAAAAGTCCAAGAGTGCGGGAATGACGGCATTCTCCAGCTTCCCTACCATCCCAGAAAACACGTTCGAGAACGCCGTACCGGAAGCGAAGAACGGACGCATGAGTCCGTCTATCAGGATGGTGGTATAGACGGCTCCGTGGTGCACGGGGTCGCTTCCGCATTCGGCACACGAAGCGGGTTTCGCAAATCTGAATGCCATGGTGCGGAGGGGGGGAGATTCGAACTCCCGGTGCCTTGCGGCACGCCGGTTTTCGAAACCGGTCCGTTAAACCACTTCGGTACCCCTCCGTAAACAGCACTATACTCGAATCTTACGCGCGTGTTTAGGGTTGCTGAAACCAATCTCTTTTGCGTATCGAAATATCTCTTTTTTCCTTCGAAGACGTATATGTCTGCCAAAACGGGTCGGAGTATATCCAAACCTACGCAATGTATATTCTACGAAATCAAGAAGTGGAGTGGATGCATTCGTAAAGGCGATACTGAGCGATTCGTACGTCTTGTTCTGTACTTGATGCCGGTCTATATAGACACAGCCGTACGTATCTATGAGCCCGCGCAAGCACATGCGTGAGTATCCGCGGTTACGGCGTATCCATTGCGGTACCCCTACTTGCTGTTTGGTCTTATTCCCCACATTTAAACCGGCGGCCTGGAAATATTTGACCATATTTTTGCGCGAACAAATTATCCTCATTACTCCATACTCCCGATAGGAAACGGTAGTCGGCTGTATACCAAACATGCGGACGACGAGGTTGGATAAAAACTCGGCATACTCACGCTCGTCTGCAATGTTTGAATAAAGAATGAGTTGATATTTTGTTAACATTCCATCTCCCAAAATCGCCCCAACCAGTTCTGCAAGATGTGTGCTCCGCTTCGGGTGAAGCACCTTGCGCGCGACGAAAGGCGACAAGGGATTTTTCTTGTGTGTCTGCCATGAACGAAATCCTCCGCGCCGTCTTCCTGCAGGCGTTCCTAGGTTTCCATAGAGCGCTTGCCTGGCTTTCCCGCCGATTGAAGCGGATCTTTTACGGATTTCCTCGGTGGCAACCAACTCATGACTCGGTATGTTAATACCGAATCTCTTTCTCCACTGCTCTGCAACTTCTATGGGGGTTGTTGTTTCTTTCGAACGCCAGCTTGTTAGAGTTCGAACGCTGACTTGAAGATTCTGCGCAATATACGACCACGGCAGGTTATACGCTTTTCTTATTGCGGTAAAATATGGTTTAGGATTTTCGAGAAATCGAATCCTAAAATTTCTTTCCATACAGTATTATATCAACAAGTCTGCCTTCTCTCCTAGCTCATTAAAGTGGATATTTCCTATGGAAATGATAAGGTTTTTTACGGCATTTTTGCTTTGGACGTATCTCTGCTGCCCACTGCTAACTGCCTGCTAGTTTTACGGCCCCATCGTCTAACGGTTAGGACAGGAGCTTTTCAAGCTCTAAACCGGAGTTCGACTCTCCGTGGGGTCACAAATTGACACAAAGGCAACTTTCCACACTTTGACGCAACATGCGGCTCAGGTGAGCCGTATTCTGTAAATTTCCAGAATTTTATCCACATCGAGATTCCTTGTTTCCTGACAAGCGAGCGGGTTGGTGGTAGGCTGCTTGTGTAGAGGAAATGAGTGAGTGAACGGCCGGCGAGTGTCAAGATTACGACGGTTCCTTTGTACGGGATAAGAGTTTCCGGTGGACCCTACCGGAGTCGGACCGGCACCTCAGGTTTAGTAGACGAGTGTGCTACCAATTACACTACGGGCCCTTGGCTCTTACCCCGTGCAAAAGAACTGTCTTTTCTCTTCCCCTCAACACACAATTATACCTTGGCAAGTCCAAAATCACCTGTGGACATTTCATTTGAGAACACACGAGAGATTTTTCAAGAGCCTTTCTTCACCGCATCTTCCAAGGATTCTCTAGAGACTCAAGATCGACCGCTTAACCTCGGCATTGATTTCCTTCTCTTGCTTTTGTCGAATCCAGTAGTCGTCAGGGTTGGCGTATTTCTCTTCGTACTCTGCGCGAATTGACGCACGAACAGAACGTCCTTTCTCAATGAACCTTGAGTATCCATAGCCCATTTCACAAAGGTCAACCGTACTGAGGTCCAGGTGCTCCGTAATCCAATTTCTGGTCTCTGTGTTATATGATGCCAAGCAGTGCTCAAATGACTGCTTCGCAGGTATAAGAATAAAGAAATTGTAAGCAAGTGACACACTCGCCAGTAACGCAGCCATGGCTATGGTTTTTGCAAACATGATGCGCGTAGAATACCACGCAAAATTTCCCCGATTTGCTACGGTGGACAAGTCTCCTTCGTAAATAAGCCAGACTTAGGGACATCTGGGACTTCGTTTGACATGCAAGAAAGGCCGCCTGGTTATGAGCGGCTTGCCATATGTGGTATAATTTGTGGCAATGAAAAACGAAAAACTACATCGAGTAGTGAAGGTGAAAAATCAGAAGGTACACAAGGTCAGAAAAGTTAAGAACCAGCCGGTTCACGTAGCGACCTAGTTTTTTGATTTGTCACGACGGGAGAAGTTGTCGTTTTGGAAACGCCCATGAAAATATCCAGTATCTGCCTCGCGCGAGTTCGAAGGCTGTACCGATTCTCCCTATTTAGACACGGCCTTGTCGTATAAACTCTTAAATCTCTTATTCGGATCGTACTTCTGCTTTACTCTATTGTAAAAATCTTGGTCATATATTCCC
>Ga0209542_10016178_pt1 | contig 12412 bp, 12 predicted proteins | sample RifCSPhighO2_01_FD_184028 | JGI IMG/M metagenome (GOLD analysis project Ga0209542, IMG submission 184028) | Soil microbial communities from Rifle, Colorado - Rifle CSP2_plank highO2_0.1 (SPAdes) (version 2) | ecosystem: Environmental > Terrestrial > Deep subsurface > Rock core/Sediment ...
CATAAAGAATTCCGTCTCATCGACTGCATGAAGAATTATTCGATTGAGCGCCCTCGATAATGAAGATTCGAACATCGTACCAAACCCCTAGCAAAACAAAACACTATGGAGCAAATAACGTGGAATGATTTTGAGAAAGTGGATATCCGGGTAGGGAAGATTATTGAGATTCTGGATTTTCCTGAAGCCCGGAAACCCGCCTATAAATTACAGATAGATTTTGGGCCGGAGGTCGGAATTAAACGCTCAAGCGTCCAGGCTGTGGGAGCACACACGAAAGAAGAATTACTGAACTCGTTTGTCTGCTGCGTAGTGAATTTTCCCCCCAAGCAGGTCGGCCCGTTTACTTCGGAAGTCCTGACGCTCGGCTTCAAGAACAACGCGGGTGATGGGTGGGTGCTCATCGAGCCCAAGAGCGACTCCGTAGATATCGGCGGCAAGCTTGCGTAAGGAGCCTCTCTCGCCACCGAGTCCCGGCTGATTTTCCGAATGGCTTGGTATAATCCTGCTACCACACTTCATGCGTCGCTTCGCTATTCGGGTTCTCAAATATCTGCCAGGGCTGATTCTTCTACTGGTATTAGCATACGGCGCTCTCCTTGTATCCGTACAGCCCTCGCTTAATCGTGATTGGGCGCCCGACCAGACGGTGCTCGCACGGGCAGAGATATCCGGCGATAGGGTATCCATTAGTAATATCCGCAACATCAACTACCGGACTACAAAGGATTACGACGTCCGCTACTACGACAAAACATTCGACCTCAACAAGATAGAGTCCGTTTGGTACATGGTCGAACCATTTTCAGGCCACGGTGCGGGTGCAGCCCACACACTTGTGTCGTTCGGCTTTGCGGGCGGCGACTATGTGGCGATATCGGCGGAGATCCGGAAGGAAAAAGGGGAGTCATTCTCACCGGTAAAGGGCATCTTGCGTCAGTACGAACTAGTGTACGTAATAGCTGACGAGCGGGATGTTATAAAGCTTCGCTCAAACTACCGTAAAGATGACGTTTTTTTGTATCCGGTCCGTACAAGCAAGGAAAACATGCAAAAACTCTTTATTTCCATGCTCGAACGTGCCAATAAGCTTGCGACTCAGCCGGAATTCTATAATACGCTCACGAATACGTGCACCACAAATCTGGTGGCGCATGTTAATGAGATAGTACCGGGGCGGATTCCACTCAGTTATAAGGTCCTCATGCCCGCATATTCAGACGAGCTTGCGCGCGAAATCGGGCTTATAGATAACACACGCTCTATTGAAGAGCTACGGTCAAAGTACCGGATCAATGACCGCGCAAGCATCTTTGCCGACGACCCGCTCTTTTCGCAAAAGATACGGGAGTAACACGGTATGAATTATTCCCGCGTGCTCGATGAGATTTTCAGTCAATTCAACGGTCCTGCATTTTCCGTCAAACTCTGGGACGGAGAGGCCCGGCAATACGGAACCGGCACCTCGCCGTCGTTCACACTTTATGTGAGGGATGCGTCCACTGCCCAGCGCCTGTTGGGGGAGGGGTCACTCGGTTTTGGCGAAGCATATATGAAGGGCGATATTCGTATTGAAGGAGACCTTGAAGCCTATCTCCGTCTTCGCCATCAATTCAAGAGAGTACGCCGCTCGCTGAGGCTTGTTCTTGCAACTTTCTTGGCCCGCAGAAATACTTCCCGCCGCAAGGATGAAATTGCGTACCACTACGACCTCGGCAATGATTTCTTTCGAATGATCCTGGATAATGAAACGATGTCATATTCCGCAGGCCGCTATGAGAATGGTACAGAAGATCTCGTCACCGCGCAGAAAAAGAAGCTCGAGCTTGCGTGCGATTGGTTGAAACTTCAGTCAGGAGCATCAGTTCTCGACCTTGGTTCAGGGTGGGGTGGTTTTGCGGAATACGCAGCCACGCATTTCAATTGGCAGGTTACGGGTTACTCACTTAGCAATGCGCAACTGGACTATTGTCGCGAGCGTGCTCATGCGAAAAAATTAGAGGGACGGGTATCTTTCGAAGATCGCGATATGACAGCTGATGTACCCGCGACCGAGTTCGACGGCATAGTCATGATCGAATCGATTGAGCACGTGGGTAAGAGGCAGCTGGCGCCCTTTATTGCGGGAATAAAACAGTCCCTCAAGCCGGGAGGCTCTTTCTACATTCAGACCACAGGCCGATATCAACCGCGTCCCGTCGATAGATGGACTTTGAAATATGTATTTCCCGGAGGATATCTACCGGCAAAGGGGGAACTTCTTGAAGCGGCGAGCGGGGCGGGGCTTATCGTTGAAGAATTCCGGGACGATACACCGGATTACATCCGTACGATGACTGAATGGACCTGCAATCTCGAGAGTCATCGCACTGAAATTGAAAGCATGCATGGTCAATCCTTCTACCGCTTGTGGGAGCTATGGATGCATGGAGCGAAGGTTGCGTTTGAGATCAATTCCATGAACCTGTTCCGCATACGTCTGAGACGACCGCACTAGTACAGGGTATCCTTATATTGGTATGAAATTAGTGATCGGAAGTTCCCGTCGTAGTTGATAACCGGCTTTGAGATTACCCTTCGGTAGCTATACTTCACTCAATGATTGATCAGAAGTTCGTCGGTTATATCCGGAACCAGCTCGCGGCCGGTATTGCAAGAGTTGACATTGAGAAGGCGTTGAGAATCAACGGGTTGTCGGATCAGGACATTGCTGAAGGATTTACGGCAGTGGAAACAACGTCCCCACATCCCGAGTCGCAGAGCGCAGCTATGCCCGCTCCGCAACCGGCCGCTGTGCCGGCTCAGGTGACGTCTCGGCCAGTAAGCATAAAGTACTTCGAGCTTCTGATGTATCTCAGTATGGCAGTGAGCCTGGCAACCACGCTCTATCTGTATATTGGCCAGATTGCGTCCCTAGACATGGCAATCGTTTTGGCTGTCCCGGCCCTCATGATTGCCGGACGCCTTCTTCTTGTCTGGCTTGCGGCACATCGCAGAGTACGTTGGGCTCGCGTCACCCTCCTTGCCTTCTTTTTGTACAACATTTTTGGCATTCTCGGCATTGTAAGCGCCTTCTTTTACAATCCGCTTTCGGCAGTCCTCAGCACGCTACCAATTTTGCTCGAGGCGGCAGCCCTCTACTTCGCTTTTTCGTCTGCTTCAAATCTTTGGTATGACCCAGCGGGCCAAACCTCTCTCGGCGCTGCAAGCGTGCCGGGGAAGAGTAGAGTGTGGACGGCGGTTATACCGGGAATAAATATTTCTTTTCTCGCCGGTTATCTAGGTCTACTTCTCGGGATCGACTACCCAATCCTTCAGGCTCAACCTGAACTAGCGCGTTTTTGGTACATAATGCTCGCCGTCTTTGCAATATTCGCGGTCTTTTTTCTCCTGGAGACGTTTATTTTTAGGCAGAAATTTGCAACCACAAGGTCCGGGTCTGATGGTGGAGTTGTGACCATCGTTGTAATAAGAAATATTATTTTCTTGCTAAATTTTATTCCAGGTATTCAACTGATCGGCATGGCCGCATTACCGACCGTCGGCTCCGTATTGCTCATCGCGTATATAGGATTGATCGTGCGTCGCTCACGCGGATTGGAGAAATTGCGAGCTTAAACTATCAGGCCAGCTGGTCCACTCTCTCCATTACGGTGGCAGCCGCGTCGATGTACGGATTCTGACCCTGTGTAAGTTGAACAAAGCCCGTGTTCATGAAAATATCCTTCGCCCGTAGAGGTTCACCAAAGGTAACGACGACCTTGTGTCTGCCCGTCCACACGGAAAGAAAGTTCATCTCTTCGAGCCCCTGAATCCTGACGGGGAGTATCGGCAAGTTGGTTGCTTGGGCAAGGTATGCGAGACCTCCTTTTGCCTTTGGTGCAACGTGAGGCGCTCTTCGTTTTCCTGTCGGGAATATACAAACACTTTTACCGCCTCTCGCAAATTCGAGATGGTGCCGGAGTGCCGCTTCGTAATCATTAAGTCCTCCATACATGGGGTGAGCCCCCATTAATTTAAAGAGGAGTCCTCCGTACACCCAGCGCCGCCAACCACTCTTCGCATAAAAGTCTTTTTCGCGTGAGCCGAAAACGAGCGGCAGATGCCTGGAAAAGAACGGGAAGCAGGCAACAATGAGAATAGGGTCAAGCTGGTTTGAATGATTGCTCGCAATAATCATATTCCCGCGAATCCGTTTCAGATTCTCCAGGCCCCTGATTTCCAGCCCGGCAAAGAGGGAAAGTACCAATCTCACGGGTCCCCAGGCGAGGCGCTGAAGAATGGCCGGCATAATTCCATGTCTGCGCATAGGTATGTGCATAAGTATATAGCACCTGCTAGGAGCGGGTGTATGATTCGGGCATATTAGCGAATCCTTGCTTTAAATACATACTAGTATGAACTCATCCGTTGTGCTGTTTTTCGTGACCAACGTGATAGCGACCGCTCTCTTGGGAGGCAAATTTATAAGCAGGAATGACTCTCTTTTCAAATATTTCGGTATCGGCCTTTTGCTTGATGCTGTCGCGTTTGCCATGTGGACAATCGGGTATGTTAATCCGGAGCAGCTGCTAACGTTCGTCACCTTCGGCGCCGTCGCCCTTCTCGTCTCCCTGGTCGTTTTCCTTTATGCATCGCTCGAACAAGCTCCCGCAAGCACGCGTCTTTTGGTAACTATTCTTGGTGGCGTTGCCGTCGCCGGAATATTTTACGTCGGAAGGTACGTAGATCCCGCCAATGCGTTCATTTCTCCGGAAGGATTTCTTTTCTTCAACCTGACCCCATTCGTGCAAATGCTCTACACATTCGCTCTGGCACTTGTCACGTTGCCCGTAATCGATCTTGTCGCCCGTAAATTCAGCGCCCCATACTCGGCACTGGTGCGATACGGTCTCATTGCAGAGGTTGTGGGAGGCATCATGCTCATAACGAACAAAGACGTTCAAACTTTGTATATAACCGGTTGGATTATCGGCATCGTGTATCTTGCTCTCTGGGTTACGTTGCTTTTCAACCGAAAGGCGTGGTCGAGCACAAATTAAGCAACCGGTTCGGGCGGTTTTGTACGGCAGTGCCCTGGTATAGTGAGGGGCGACTGCCTCCACGCTCATGAAAGCCCTACTTACCGGCATCACAGGAAATTTGGGCTATGAGGTCTCGTTGGACCTCGGTAAGCGGGGGGTCGATCTGATACCCTGCGTACGACCGGGAAGAACCGCCGCCCTGCTCACGCATCCTGCAACGTTTGGGGAAATAGTTGAATGCGATCTAACGGAAAGAGACATTGATTTTTCAGGTGGTGTGGATTGTATTATCCATTGCGCCGGGGTCGTGCACTTTCGCGAAGCGCACAACAAGAACGAAGCGATGATGCGCCGGATTGTCGCATTGGCCGGGAAATTACATGTGCCCGTGCACTTCGTGAGTACCGCGTTCGTATATAGACCCGATGGAAATACGAATTTTAACAACAGGTACGAGCTGGATAAATACAACGCAGAGCAAGTTCTCATGCAGTCGGGCCTCGCGTACAGTATATTCCGCCCCTCGGTACTAACGGGGCATAGCCGCACGGGAGAAATCCGGAATTTTAGCGGCTTCTATCAGATAGCGCGGGCGTTTATATCCGCAGTTCAGTCAGCAAGGACAAGAAACCGGGTGTTGAGATTCCCAAGAATGCTTGGTACATCCAACATGGTGCCCGTTGATCAAGCTGCGGCGGGCATCGGCGAAGCCATCCATGGTAATCAATCCGGGATTCTATACGTTACCAATCCCGACCCCCCTCGCTCAGAGTGGGTTCTGGAAGAAACGCTCAAGTTCTGTAATCTACTCGATAGCGTTAGAATGTTAGATGTTTCCTTCCAAGAGTTTGGCGGCTTGGGCCTTACAGAAGAGGAGACAGAGCTTTATAAAATTTCCCGGCATTTTCATGCGTATTGGTCCATGGGGTATACATTCCCACCCACTATCCTGGAACGTAACTTTATAGACCAGGACTACATGGTGAAAATATTGACACTGTTTCTGGGCTCCGAAGATTCTCATGAAAAAAACATCCATTAACTACAGCCAGTGTTGGGAAGATGCGGATGTGCTTTTCGAGTCGCTTGGCACGGCGAGAGGGGGGCCCGCACTTTCGATAACTTCCGGCGGAGACAATACGTTCGCGTTGCTTCTCGGGGGCGCCGATAGTGTCGTTTCCATAGACAGTAACCCGGCGCAAAACTATCTCCTTGAGCTGAAATGCGCGGCCATATCGGGTCTCACATATCCTGAGTACCTCGAGTTCCTGGGCGTCACCCCTTCCAAGCGGAGACTCGCGCTCTATGATTCGGTACGACCGCATCTTTCCGCGCCTTCCGCCGGTTGGTGGTCCCGGCAATCGTCGCTTCTGGAACACGGGGTCATTCACTGCGGGCGCTTTGAACGGTTCAATAGGCGCTTCCGCCGTCACGTGCTTCCGCTTGTTCACTCGCGGCGGACGATCCGTGAATTTCTGGCACAAACCGCGCTAGAAGCACAGAGGTCGTTCTACCGGGAGCGATGGAACTCACTTCGATGGAGACTATTGTTCCGGGTCGTCTGCAGTCGTTTTGTGCTCGAGCGTTTCGCGCGTCAGCCGGGCATATTCGCGCACACAAAAAGAGAGCGGATAGGGCAGGAGTACCTGCACCGGGTTGAGGAGCATTTTTTGCGCGTCCCGCTTGCTGATAATCACTTCATGCACTATCTTCTCACCGGCGGCTATAGCACTCCCATGCCGGAGTACCTCACCGAGCGCGGGCACGCACACCTGCGGGGAAGGGGGAAAGAAGGTCTCCGTGTGGTGAACGCCGATATTCAGACGTACCTATCAGGCGTTCCGGACGGTACCTTCTTAGCGTACAACCTTTCGGATGTGTTCGAGGCCCTCTCCCTGGCGGAAAGTGCGCGTTTGTGGCGTGAGATAGTCCGGAGTGCAAAGAATGGCGCGCGGATAGTGCTATGGAGCAATCTTGTCGAACGTCCGTGCCCCGAAAATCTTACTGCCTGCGTATACGAAGAGGCGCTTTCGGCGGCAGAGCGGGCAAAAGACCGGGTTTTCTTTTATGAAAGCGTGCATGTCTACACAATCCACAAATGAGAAATGTAATCAACATCATCGGAAGGTTCTATCTCTACCAGAAGGAGCGGTTTCCCGTGCTGCCCCTTCTCCTCGGTATTATTCCGGCAACGCTTAGCTCTAGCGCCGTGCTCCCGTCAAATCTGACCGTAGCTACCTTTTGTGCCGCTGTCGCGGGATCGTTCGCGTATTTACTCCACGTGCGGATTGTCGACGAACTTCGCGATTTCGAGCATGATGTGCTCTATCATCCGACTCGCCCCCTCCAATCAGGCGCCATATCGAGAAGAGAGCTCCGATATGTTGACGTGACCGCAGTGACAGTCCTGTTGGTTATCGCGTTCACTGCGGGAGCGAGTGCCGTCGTTATAGCTCTTACAATGCTCGGCTATACATACCTGGCGGGGAAGGAGTTTTATGTCGGCGAGGCGCTGCGAAAGAGATTCTTCATCTACAACGCCCTGAATCTTGCCCAAATGCTTCTGATGCAGCTCTTTGTCTACGCGCTTTTCGCGCCCCGTATTTCCTTTAGTTTGCTTCTTCTCGCACATTTTCTCTTCACAACGGTCGGCACCATCATTTTCGAATTCGTGCGCAAATTGAAGGTTCCCGGTGAAGACGGCGTTGGCAAGGACACGTACACCTACTACCTCGGCTTCGGGGTGGCCCACAGCACATACCTCGTTCTGCTCGCCATGAACACACTGCTCTTTTTGTTGGTCATGTGGATTATTCCCGCCAGCGCGATACCGATGTTCGTCGGTGGAGGATGCGCGGCAGTCGCACTTCTCATTGCATTCTTCCATCGGGTAAAAAGAACAAAGGACTCTGACCGCTTGATGCAGTTCTCATTCGTGGTTGTATACGGGATATTTAATCTCGCGATATATATCGCGAAAATCTATGGCTGAGGGAGGAAAAGCGATTGCGCTCAAAAGGCTCGTCGAGGGCGGATTTATGGTGCCGCCGTTTATAGTTTGCGGCCCAAACGAAACGGAAAGAAAGATTACGGCAAAAATCGAAGATACGCTTCCGGGAGTTCGATATTTCGCCGTACGTTCGTCGGCGGACGTCGAAGACTCAAAAGAAAAGTCTTTTGCGGGACACTTTTATACCGGCTTAGGTATTGCCCGGAAAGATGTCATTGCCGAAATAGCCCGCGTGAGGCAATCGTTTGGCGCCCTCAGTGGCTCGGTACTTGTGCAGGAGTTCATACCAAGCGATATCGGAGGAGTGATATTCACTGAAGTGGGTGGAAACACGGTCGTCATAAACGCAACGCCGGGACTCTGTCAGACCGTGGTAAGCGGGGGGGCATGCGATGAGTATGTCTGTAGCAAGGACGCCGCCATCCTGCGCAGGATAATCGCGAAAGAGAAAGATACGAAGTTGTTCACCAACGGAAAAATTGTTTCAAAAAAGAGCAGCGCGGAGTCTCTCGATGAAGCAGAGATACAGCGACTGGTCCGGCTCGCTACGGACGTACAAGATTTCTTTGGCATTCCCCAGGATGTCGAATGGTGCTTCAAGGGGGATACACTGTATGTGCTTCAATCCCGGCCTATAACGAGGGATTTCAGCCTGGGAAATGAGGAGTATTTTGACAGCGCGAATATCGCAGAAAGTTATTCAGGCATAGTATTGCCGCTCACCTGCTCTTTCGCAAAGATGGTGTATGAACAGGTATACAAAGACCTCCTTTGCAGTTCAGGGGTCTCACGAAGAAAAATTGAGCAACATTCTCACGTTTTTGAAAACCTGCTGGGTTTTTTCTACGGGAGGATGTACTACAACATGAACAATTGGTACCGTATGGCGGAGTTCGTACCCGGATATCGCAGAAATAAGGAGAATTTTGAATTAATGATAACGAGCAACATCAAGAAGAACGTTGCGACTTCAATTAAGCCCTCTCCTGTGCTTTCTGCCCTGTATCCGTTCATTGTGGGTCTTAAAGTTGTTGTCTTTGGAATCACCTCGGCCTTTTTCAAGGTGACCGTAAAAAAGCACCTGCGCTTCCTTCGAGATCACGATTTTGACCGTTTGACCTACGGGGAATGCATACGTCTATTTCACAATCTCAACGAGAATCTATTGCGCCGGTGGTACATCACGCTTGAGAATGATTTTCTGGTAATGACGTACCTCGGCCTTCTGAAAAAGCTACTCGGCGAAAAGGATCTACAAAGAGCGCTCGTGTTTCGAAGTAAGGCGACCGAACAGGTCGCTGCTTTGGCGTCACTAAGTAAAAAAATGAGCGAGGGCAGGCAATTGTGGCAAGCGATCCAATCCGACGATACGGAGGCATTTGAAAATGCTTTGATGCGCGATCAAGAGGCGAAAGACACGCTGGAGACGTACCTGCATTCGTTCGGCGGACGGTTTGCGAATGAATTAAAGCTCGAGTCAGTCGGGGTAGACGAGGATAGAAGGAAACTTTTCGCTGTGTTGAGAGCTTACAGCAATTTCACGCCGAGGCCGGGCGGGACTGACGATGTTATCCCTAAGAGTATTATTGCGAGAATTGTGCTGCGTAAGTTTAAAAAATACGCTTCCCGGCGCGAGGAATTCAGGCTGTTGCGTTCCAATACATTTGCCATGGCCCGCCGTCTCTTCAGGCGGATGGGGACATTGCTTGCCGGTAACGGAATAATCAACCATCCGGACGATGTCTTCTATTTACGCCTTGCAGAAGTGATTGACCGCGATGCCGAGGCAAACAAGCATCTCTCAAAGTCGGTCGAGGCGAGAAAACAAGAGTATTCGCAGTTCAAAGACATTTCACCGCCGTCTCATTTTTCGACCTTCAACAATCAACCGCCTACGATTGAGAAAACGAAAGCGGGTGTTTTGACGATGCAGGCTCGACCCGCGTCACCGGGAGTCGTGAGGGGCAAGGTGAAAGTATTTAAAGATTTTGCAATGCCCCCGCGGATAGATTTCGATATTCTGGTAACCTCGCATACTGATCCCGGTTGGACATCTCTCATCGCGCTCGCCAAGGGTCTCATCATCGAACACGGTGGGGTATTGTCCCATGCTTCTATTGTGGCCCGGGAGCTTGGCATTCCAGCCGTAATCGGTGCAGAAAACGCGGTCAGCACTTTTCAGGACTATCAGATGGTAGAAATAGACGGATCCAGCGGATCCATCAAAATGCTGTAATGTATGGAGATTAGGTCATACCAGCCCGGAAGTTTGTCCGAACCGCTTACGCGACTTTTGCGGGACAAGTATGGGGGGCATAAGAATTTCGATTTCTTTTTAAACGACTTTACGACAGCCTTGGCCTTTTGCATTGATAACAAGAACATTACCTTCCATCCGATTGCGGGCGTCGAGGACGGAAAGATGCGGGCACATGTAGCGCTCATTATCGACAAGCGCCTACCGGCCGGGGAAGCGTTCTTCGGCTTTTTGGAATCTCCTGAAGATGCTTCAGTGTTCAGTGCGCTGTGGGGCGGATTGGTGAAAGAAGCGCACAATAAAGGGGTATCGATCCTCAAGGGTCCGGTAAATGGAAGTATCTGGCATCAGTACCGGTGCATCAAGGAAACTGACGGTTCCGATTTCTTCAAATCAGAGTTGTTTTGTGAGCCGTATTACTATCATTTTCTCGCGTCTAACAAGCCCGTCACCGAGGTGCCCTATTATTCGGCCTTCCGGGATCCTTTCGACATTGTGTTGCGGATGATTAGCGAAGATACGTACAATACGCTTAGGGACCGTGGCTTTTCCGTCAAAGAAGCGAAAAGTGTCGGGCCAGAACATCTCCGCGCGGTCGCGAACATTTCCAGAACGGTTTTTCGCAGCAGTTGGGGATATACGGAACTTACAGAACGCGAGTTCACTGATCTCTACTCGTCGGAGAAATTGACCGCGCATCTCAATGCCCTGTATTTGCTCTATAAGGGCGATGAGATTATAGGCTTCTGCGGCACTCTCAAGGAGGACGACAGGACTCTCATATGCAAAACCATATGCGTCTTGCCGCAGTACCGGGGGTTGGGATTAGGCAACGCTCTTGCATATAAAGTGCATGTTGACGCGAAAGAGCAAGGCTTTGAAAAGGTCATGTATGCATTAATCCGCGAAGGCAACAGCATCAAAAATTTCCCTAAAGACGATGCGGTAATTTTCCGGCGCTATGCCGCGTTTGAGTTTCGTCTGTAACTTGTATGGAACTTGCTTTGATTATTCTCGTCTCATCCGCCCTGATAGCGGTTGCCGAAGTGCTGAAGAGGAAATTCTCGCTCCCCACCATGTTTACCAGAAGATTTGCGCACGTCACGACAGCTATTGTTGCGTGCATAGCTCCGTTTTTTATCACACGAACGGAAATCGTCGTCGTCAGCATAATGTTTGCCGTCGTATTGCAGCTCGGGCGCCGCTACAACATCTTCTCCGCCATTCATACCGTGGAACGTCGTACATACGGAGACATTTTTCTTCCTTTAGGCGTTGCAGGCGCAGCGTTACTTTTCTTACCGGACAACGTGCAGGCCTTCCAGTTCGGAGTTCTTGTAATGGGTATTTCTGATGCTATGGCGGGGTTGATCGGGGAGAAGTACGGCAAACACACGATCCGGTTCTTCGGAAATGTCAAAAGTCTTGAAGGTTCGGCCGTTTTCTTCGTTTGCACGCTAATCCTTGTCCTGCTTTTTGCCCCAGTTTTTAGTTACCCGCTGGTTATGATTGTTATGGTCTTAACAATCGTAGAGCTCTTGTCGGTTTACGGATTAGATAATTTAATTCTACCTACTTTAGGAGCATTTCTGTTTCAGTTTGTTACGTAAATAGTACTGGTCAGAAACAACGAACAAAGCAGCCGGGTGCTCATTGAGCCGAAGAGCGATTCCGTGGATATCGGCGGCAAGCTCGCGTGAAAATCTCTTTCGCCGCGCCTTTAGTCTCAAACCACGGGTGCGGGTAAAACATCCCTGAACATTTCCTTAAGCTCTTTGATGCCGACGGGTTTTGTGAGATGCGCCGAGAAACCCGCGTCGAGAGCTTTTACCTTGTCCTCGCGGAGCCCGTACCCCGTGAGCGCGACCACGGGCGGGGGAGGGACGCCGCGCTCCCGCAGAGCGCGGATGACCTCGTACCCGTCCATATGCGGCATGCCGATATCGAGGATGATGATGTCGAAACCTGAAAGATCCATATGTGCCAAGGCGTCAGCGCCCGAGTAGACCGCCTCCGCATGGCTTCCGAGCATATTCAGAAGCTTCACGAGCGAGTCCGCCGCCTCCTCGTTGTCGTCTACGATAAGTACGCGTCGCGGCATGCCCTCCGTGCCTCCATGCG
>Ga0209542_10016181_pt1 | contig 12411 bp, 14 predicted proteins | sample RifCSPhighO2_01_FD_184028 | JGI IMG/M metagenome (GOLD analysis project Ga0209542, IMG submission 184028) | Soil microbial communities from Rifle, Colorado - Rifle CSP2_plank highO2_0.1 (SPAdes) (version 2) | ecosystem: Environmental > Terrestrial > Deep subsurface > Rock core/Sediment ...
AAACAAACCACGGGTGCGTGGTATGATGAAAAAGAAATTATTAGTTTAACTCAGGTGTTCGGATTCGGGGCTCCGTGTAGGAAAGAACGATCGTTGGCATGCTAACATTAATCATTCTGATTGTCAATAGTAGAGCTGGTAAAACCTGCAAATAACCCCCAGAACAAGAATGTCAGACATTCTTGTTCTGGGATCGGGGTGGTTTGGAGAAATTAAACCTTTAAAATTTTACGTGAACAACTTTACGATATCCTTGTAGGTAATAAAGAGCATGAAGAAAAGCAAGAGAGAAAATCCGACGGCGTTGACGGTGTTAGATATTTTCGGATTAATGGCTCGGCGAATAATACTCTCGATGGCAACGAAGAGGAGACGTCCCCCATCGAGCGCGGGGAATGGAATCAAGTTGATAATAGCCAAGTTAATGGAAATGAGTGCGGTAAAGGAGAGAAGGTAGGTGAAGCCAAGTTTAGTTGCATCACCCACAAGCCCTACAATACCTACCGGCCCGCTTACCGATGTCAGGTCGGCGCCGCCTCTAACTGCTCCCCAAATAAATTGGAAAAGACCGACGGATACACCTTTCACCATATGGATAGTCAGTCTGCCACCCTCGTACAGTGCGAGATGAAATGGGAGCTGTAGGGTTCCCGCTTTATCCATTGAAACGCCGATAATGGCGCGGTCTGGGACAAGCCCTTCTTGTGGAGTAACGGACACTTCTTTTCTCTCGTCTCCACGGGAATAGGTTACGGTGACCTCCTTATTTTTATTGCTGCTGATAAACTCTTGGATGTTCTCTACTTCAAGCGGTTCGGCAAGTGACATGGTGCCTGCTCTTAATGCAAGTAACCTGTCCCCTGCCTTGAGTCCCGCTGTCTCAGCGGGTGAATCCTTAGTGGTGCCAATGATAATGATGCGAGCGTCGGAAATTCTTGAAGCGTACACAGCGTAGTCTTCAGAAGAAGCTGCGATGCCTCCCAAGAAGCTCGCGCTCAAAAGTAGCCACGCAAAAATAATATTAAAAAGAATTCCAGCGATAAGCACTAACGCTTGAATATGTCGTGGTTTGTTCACAAAGCTCCGGCCGCTATCCGGCCCGCTCGTAGATTCCTCATCTGGATTTTCCCCGTGGATTTTTACAAAGCCGCCGAAGGGAATGAGGTTGAGTGAATAAGTGGTTTCCCCGAACCGTTTGCTCCAGAGCTTAGGGGGAAAACCAAGACCAAATTCATCGACGCGAATGCCGGACTTTTTCGCCACGATAAAATGACCGAACTCATGCACCAGCACAAGCGCCGCTAAGATGATGAGGAAGATGATGATGGACATGGAGAAGTTAAAAGTTAAAAATTTTAAATGCAAAGTTTAACACTAATTCAGTATCTCCTTCTCCTTCTTTGAATATAGCTCCTCAAGTTTCTTATTGGTGTCGTCAGTGATTTTTTGGAGCTCGGTTTTAAAACGAAACACATCGTCCTTACCAACGCCACCGGCTTTTTCTTGCGCTTGAATGTCTTTAAGCGCACCATCGCGATGGCCACGGAGTGTCACCTTGGCTTCCTCAAGCTTTCCTTTGGAAAGTTTTACCAACGCTTCTCGTCGTTCTCCAGTGAGATCAGGAAAGTTAACCCTAACGCCCTTATCATCGACAGCAAGTGATACGCCTAAATCAGCAAGCATAATTGCCTTTTCTATGTCTTTAGAAAGCGACATGTCCCACGGTGTAACACGGATACTTCGCGCATCGTCAACGGAAATGTTCGCTACCTGATTGAGCGGGACTTTGGAGCCGTACGACTCAACTTTCACCGCATCAAGGAGTGCGGGTGCAGCTCTTCCTGTCCGCACGGAAGCGAACTCTTTCTGAAGCCAACCCTCCACCTCTTTTGTTTTTGCTTTAAACTTTGAAAAATCGTACATGGGGAAGTATTAAGTAGTATGTATCAAGTATAAGGTATAAAACAAAAAAAGTCTTCGGTAAGTGGAAGCGAACTCTTCTCGAAAAAAGAGACTACGCAGTGAGGAAGCGAATGCATGGAGCTTCCGCAAGACCTTTTGAGACATTTTCTGAAATGTCCAAAAGGTGTACAGCTCCTGTAAGGAGGGGTGGCGCGGAGTCCAAGGAAGTTTTTCACCAGAAAAACTATCCGGTCTCTTTTTTCGAGAAGAGTGAGCGTTATTTACTCTCCCAAATCCCAATCCGCTCCCTCATCTTCAACGATCTCACTAGCTTTTTCGTGCAGACCATCCGTGCAATTGCACTCAAGGAGGTTTTGTCCCTCCTTCTCACAAAATTCAGACTGGCAAATACCGGTTTCTGCAGCTTCTCCGTGACAGCTGCCGGTACAAATAAAATGTTGCATAATGACCTTTATATTAAATTAGTGAATGTATTATATATAAGGTTTAAAAAAATGAAAGAGGAAAAGTGCACTCACATTGCTGCCAAAAAGAGACCGGATAGTTTTTCTGGTGAAAAACTTCCTTGGACTCCGCGCCGCCGCGCTGCGTAGTCTCTTTTTGGCAGCAATATTCGTTTTTGTTATAGGGATAGCGCCAGGTGTTCGAGAATCATTTTGACCGACGATGAACGGTCGTGTAAATAATTCCTGGAAGTGATGAGGGTCTCAAACACCATGGCTTCTTTTCGGCCAAGAGTATGTTTGTTATGTAGCGATTCCTCAATCGCGTTTAAAAAAGAGATTGCCTCTGCCTTTGTACTTCTTTCGTCGCTCTCTTCATCGAGATAGTTTTTGATCATTTCTAGACGTTCTGGTATTTTCAGAGATAAGAATCGTTCTGCGTCGAGTGTTCCACTTTTTCCAGCTTTCCCCTCTCCTTTAATGATGAGGAGTCTCGAAGCAAGCGTGGGAAGAAAAATGTCAGTCTGGGGCACAATAATAAAAAAGTGGTTACCGGGCGTAGGCTCTTCAAAAATTTTCAATAATGAATTTTGTGCTTCGCGGGTAATAAAGTTAGTACTCACCACAAAAACTTTTTTACCAGAAGGATTGAAGCTTTTTCGGATCGAGAGGTCCTTAAGAAGCCTGCCGTCATCAATCGACATAGCGTCGAAATCTCCTCTCCAATAGTCGGGGTTGTTGTTGATAGAAAAATCAAATTGATGAGTAAGGAAATCCTCGATCTGCGGTAGGATTTTTTCCTTGTCACCCTCGAGCGCGTAGGCATGGTGGATGGTCCCTTGCGTGCGGTAGGTATCAATAATAAGCTGCATGAGGCTATTGTATCATTTTGAGTATGAGACAAAAAGAAAGCGCGTTCACGAGGTGAACGCGCGATGCCATGACTGAAGGCTTAGATGGAAGTAGTAACTCCCCTCTACGCTTTCAGCCAAATGGCGTGGCCGCGGCGCCGGTCAGGAAACTGAAATATTGCCGGTGATGCCGTCGGGGCCAGGGTTGAGGTTGAAGTCAATAATCTTAATTTCCGGAATCAAGGCGCTTTGATGCGCGCCTGAAGGCGGAGACTCGAATTGAAGAAACTTCTTCACTTGTGGCCTTTCTCTTTGTTGTTTTTGTACTGTTGGCACCGAACTCTCAGTGCCCCATTTCTTACGTTTTTTAGTATAGCATATCTCGTTTATTGTGTCAACATTACTATCTGTGAATCAAAAATATCAAGGTAGAACCTTGATACTTTGGCGAAGCGAACCCGTTGCAGAAATTTTGTATAAATAGTGAGTCATCTGCAACGTACGGAGTCTTTTAGGAAAATTGGGTTGTGTGAGCTTCTCCATTCGGATGGAGGGCGAGTTCCCAATTTTCCGTGAAAAGACAATGATACGTTGTGAAGACGAGCGTTCGGGTACAAAATTTCTGCAACGGGTGAGCTATTTCTTCGATATAATCGTCTTTTTGTAGGTGTCCAAATGATCGAGAGCGATGCCGGTGCCTTTAGCGACGCAGAACAACGCGTCGTCAGCAAGGCGAGCTTTAACACCCGTCCGCCTGTAGACAAGCTCAGGGAAATTGCGGAGTTGTGATGAGCCGCCGGTCATGGTGATGCCGTGGTCGATGATGTCCGCCGCGAGTTCCGGCGGTGTTTCTTGTAATACGTCCTTGATCGCCTTCACCATATCACGAAGCTCTTTGGCGATTGCCTTCACGATTTCATTAGTCTTCACCTCGGTTGAACGTGGCAATCCGGAAATGAAATCTCGTCCTTTGACGATCATAGAAAGCTCTTCTTCGAGCGGTACCGCGGAACCAATTTTGATTTTAATATCTTCTGCTGTCTTATCGCCGATCGCAAGGTTGAATGTTTTTTTAATATAGTCGGTGATGGAGTAATCGATTCTGTTGCCAGCGCATTTTACCGAGGTCGAGGCAACGATGCCGCCAAGAGAGATCACGGCGACATCCGTGGTACCGCCGCCGATGTCAACAATCATATGTCCGATCGCTTCCTGGATGGGAATGCCGGCGCCGAGTGCGGCAAGAATCGGCTCTTTGACTACATAGGCGCTTTTGGCTCCGGCCTTAAGCGCCGCCTCGATCACCGCTCTTCGTTCGGTCGAGGTAACACCGGCGGGAACAGAGACCATTACTTCCGGCTTGAAAAGCGACCATTTGCCAAGTGCTTTATCAATGAAATATCGAAGCATGGCTTCAGTCACGCGGTAGTCCGCGATCACTCCGTCTTTCATGGGTCGGTAGGCGATAATGTTGTCTGGTGTTCGGCCGATCATGTTTTTCGCCTCAAGGCCGACAGCGAGGATTTTGTTGTCTTGTTCCGACACGGCGACGACGGACGGCTCGTTCAAAACGACGCCTTTGCCTGGCACGAACACAAGCGTGTTCGCGGTGCCGAGATCAATCCCAAGTTTTGGTGAGAAAAAAGCCATAGGCACAGTATACTATCGTTTCCCACCTAGCTTTACTTGACTCACTCTGAATTTGATTTTGCATTTTGTTTTCAACTGGTTAGTAACATAGCGTATATGCTATGTTATGTACATATGAAAACCATAACCAAAAAATCATCCCAGCAAAAGGAAAAGAATACCCTTAGTCATATCGGCGAGCTTATCGCCCGTCTCCGCGAAGATCGTCAGATCACCCAGTCCGAGCTTGCAGAGAAGATCGGCACGACCCAGAGCGTCATCGCTCGTATCGAAAAGGGTGAGCAAAACCTTTCGACTGAGACACTTGCCAAGCTTTCAAAGGCGCTTAACCGCGAAATCGTCTCCATCACCAAGCCGGGTACGGTGAACTTTAAAATTGAAGGTGGCCTCAAGCTTTCAGGAACCATAAAAGTTCGCACCTCGAAAAACGGCGCGCTCGGAGTAATGTGCGCATCGCTCTTGAATAAGGGCACCACTACCATCCGAAATGCCCCGCGCATCGAGGAGGTGTTCCGTATTATGGAAGTGTTGGAGTCCATTGGCGTCAAAGTAGAGTGGCAAGAAAGTGATCTGGTCATCACTCCTCCAAAGCATTTCAATCTCGTAAATATTGCCGACGAGTCGGGCGCGGGCACTCGCACTCGCTCATGTATCATGCTGATCGGGTCACTCATCCATGCATCCCGTGATTTTAAAATTACCCAGCCTGGCGGATGCCGGCTGGGAGAGCGTACGGTTAAACCATATTTTTATGCTCTCGAGCAGCTCGGTGTCGATATTGAGACGAGTTCCAAACACTACCGCGTCTCTCATAAGGGTTTGAAAAAAAACCAAGAGATTATTATGGACGAGGCTGGCGACACGGTCACGGAAACCATTCTCATGGCTGCGGCTTTAATCCCCGGCATCACCACCGTCAAGTTCGCTTCCGCGAACTACCAAGTACAAGATGTGTGCTTCTATCTAGAACTTCTAGGGGTGAAAGTTGAAGGCATCGGCACTTCGACCTTGGTGATCCACGGCATCCAGAATGATATTAAAAAAGATATTGTTTATTCTCTCTCCGAAGATCCGATCGAAGCGATGTCACTTATTGCTGCGGCAATCGTTACTAAATCATCGATCACTATTGAGCGTTGCTCAATCGACTTTCTCGCCCTCGAGCTTTTAAAACTTAAAAATATGGGTTTCAAGTATGAGATCCTGAAAAGGTATAAGGCAGAAAACGGAAGAACGAACCTTGTGGACATAAAAACTTTCCCTTCCTCACTGAAGGCCCTCGGAGCGAAAATCCACGCACAACCCTACCCCGGCATCAATATGGACAACCTTCCGTTTTTTGCGGTCATCGCCACTCAGGTGGAAGGAGAGACGATGATCCACGACTGGGTCTATGAAGAGCGAGCGATCTATTACAAAGAGTTGGACAAGCTTCGTGCCGAGACGCTTCTTGTTGATCCGCATCGTTTTTATGTGAAGGGTCCGACAAAGCTCAAGGCAGCGGAGGTGGTGTGCCCTCCGGCTCTTCGACCGTCGGTCATTATCCTTATCGGTATGCTCGCGGCGGAGGGTACGTCCATCCTCCGCAATGTCTACAATATCAACCGCGGCTACGAGGACTTGGCAGAGCGACTGAACAAGCTCGGCGCCCACATCGAGACATTCCGAGATTTGTAATTTCATCCTTGATGCGGAAACGCAATTAGGAGAAAATGCAAAATTTCGTAGCACTTAGATTATTAAAAAGGCCGTCAGCGCGCATGCGCGCTGACGGCCGACAGTTAATAGATGACCTTTACGGTTCCTGCTCCTCTGCGTCGAAGCATCGCCCGTAGTTTTACAGCAACTGCTTTGGTGACTTCCTTATTATTCCTCGGCTTGAGATAGACTTTGATGTCTCCCTTTCGAAGTCCGATTTTAAAGGTGAATTCCTTGCGATCGCCCGCGATCACGAAGGAGTCCTCCTTTTCTTCCGTCCGCGCTCCATCTGCTTGCGCCAGGACTCCGACGATACATTTTTGTATCACTTCAACGTGTCTTTCCACCTTTTGTCTCGTAAGATATTCATCAGCCGAAGTAATTAATTTAAAAGGAACATTTTTTATTTTCAACTTTCATAAGAGAACCCGCCAGTGTAATGGCGGGTCCGGTTTCGGTGATTGCTAATTTCGCCCAAAGGGTCTCATCGAAGCCTCGAGCTCTTTCATCATGGCAGGGACATCGCGTCCCGCCTGATTCCAGATCTTGAGACTCTCCGCGACATTCTTCCGGAGAAACTCCCGTCCACCGTCGTTTTTTTGATGATGTTTCCGCCAAAGCTTTGCAATGGCGCCAATAATTGAGTTGAACATAATTTTCATCTGTATACATTATAGCATAATGATACCCAGATTGTCAAGCGTAGTCGGTGACTACACAGACGCCCTTAAATATGGCTCTGTAAAGCCACCGGTGGGGTACTTGTACTTTTAAATAATTGTGGTATTATACAACAAGAGGCGAACTCCAAGCTCCCAACAATACAACAATCAAAACAAAGGAAAACCATGTGCGTTTCAGCACGACCCGCAGAGTTTAAAGGAACCACGCTCTATGCATCATTCGAACAACACCCCAAGCTAGGGCAGATTGCGGTCAATGGATATCAAAACACGGCACGTAATCTCGACCGAGGTCCCAATGCCATGCTGCTTCACTTTCCCTCAAGGGAACTTGTGGGCAAGAGTAATCTCGTCAATACCGAGAGTGCTCCTCGAATACTGGAGGATATGAGAGAGGCTCTCACTCCACGTAGCAGAGGAATAATGCTCAGTAGCCCCAAACGTTCCTCCGGTGGCATGGCTGAAGTGTTTGATCACGATATTTACACCATCGTGAGTACCCACGCTCCGCATTTGATCCCGTATGCACTCAAAATGGTTCCTGGGCACAAACGGCCTACGATATCAAGTGAGCTTCTCGGCTTCTACGAAGAGCTCTTCCCGGACTGGGCCTTCCTTCTGTGTTGTTTCGACAATCGTGAGGCGCAAAAGGCAAACCCGTTGTTGTGGTGGTACAGAACCGATGAAGAACGCCTGTTCCTTCCCGCCATAGACAGTCACACCGGCTACGCGCCGAAGAAGGAAAGCGTTGATGTCGATCATTGGGTCATCTTCGGCACGGATCTTCCACAAGGTGTGCGCGTGGGCTATCGTGATCGGATATCACCTGAACTCGAAGCGTTTCTTCCGGAACGAGTGATCGGCCGGCGATTTAACGCGATGCTTTCGAACGGAGATTTCGTAATTGAAAATGTTCTCCAGGCGACGGATACACGCAGCATCAGCCGTCAGACTATCGAGGATTACGAGTCATTACGAGTCGGCGCTCTCAAGTAACGTCTAGCGCCGGGCGAGCTTCTGAAAATTCAGAAGCTCTTTTTATATTAAAAAACCACAGATGCTGAGGGACACGTCTCATCTATTTAGGTTTTGCAAAACCACATAATAGTAGCTAGAAAGCAAATTGATTGAGTTTACCGTCAATTTTTGCGAAGATAGTAGCACTATGTACGTCATTACTGTCATTCCTATTTCTAAAGGTATCGGTCGGGAAACGCTCTCGTACTTTACGATGAAGGACGTCAGCCCCGGAGCGCTCGTAGAAGTGCCGCTTCGGAAGAAAATTATTCCCGCCCTTGTCGTGGCTAGGCAGAGTGCTGCCGATATCAAATCAGATATTAAAAATGCGTCGTTTGAAATCAAGAAAGTTGAATCGGTAAAAGTCCGGGATCTTGTCATCCCTGAGTTTATCCTCGCCGCGGAGGAAACCGCACGATACTTTGCATGCTCCACCGGCAGCGTTCTCGAAACGCTGCTTCCTAAGGCAATTCTTCAGGGCAACCAAAAATGGATCTCTATTTCCAAAGAGCCGTTCAAGAAGATCAACCATGAGAAATACGCGGTGCAAGGAGACGATGAAGAGCGTTTTGGAAATTACCGAAGTAGGATTCGAGAGGATTTTGCACGGAAAGGATCGGTATATGTTGTCGTACCTACTATCGAGGATGCTACACGATCTTTCAATCTGCTTCGCAAAGGTATCGAAGACTATGCCTATATAGTGACCGGTGCGCTCAGTAAAAAAGAGTTGGTAGCAGTCTGGGAAAAAATTCATAAGGAAAAACATTCGGTGCTCGTGGTGGGCACGAGCCAGTGTCTCGCCATTCCCCGAAGCGACATTCATTCGATTATTGTTGAGCACGAACACTCAAGGAGCTTTAGACTGTCGCGTCGCCCGCATATTGATTTTAGGACCTTTGCGGAAATTTTTGCCGGACACATCGGTGCTAAATATATTGTGGGTGACATTTTGCTGCGTACCGAGACACTCTGGCGAGAAACAGAAGGAGAGCTTATCGAATCAAACCCTTTTAAATTCCGCTCCCTCTCTACGGCAGAGCAGTCCCTTGTCGATATGCGAACCTACCGAAAAGGCACGGCAGCGGGGTTTAAGATCTTGAGCGATGAGGCAGAGCTCCTCATCCGGACGAGTAAAGAAGAGAGTGAACACTTGTTTATTCTCACTACTCGTCGTGGTATCGCCCCGACCACGCTCTGCGGCGATTGTCAGAACATTGTTACCTGCACTCACTGTAGCGCTCCTGTGGTTCTGCACCGGAATAAGGTGGAGGAGAGCAGGAGTTTCTTCCTTTGTCACCGTTGTGGGGAGCGGCGAAGCACGGAAGAAGTTTGCAAAATCTGCGGCAGCTGGAACTTGGCCACCGTCGGTATCGGCATCGACCTCGTGGAGCAGAAAATCAAGGATCGATTCCCTGATGTAAAAATTTTCAGAATTGACGCTGACACCACCAGCACGGAAAAAAAACTAACCGATACCATAGCGAGCTTCTATGCTTCTCCCGGCAGTATTCTTCTGGGTACAGAAATGGCACTCTCCTATCTTCATGAAAAAATCCAAAACTCATTGATTGTCTCCATTGATTCCCTTTTTTCGATTCCCGACTTCCGAATCCATGAGAAAATTTTGTATACCATCATCAAAATCCGTGCACTAACTTCGAAAAATTTCATTCTCCAGACGCGCAACCCGGAAGAAAAAATTCTTGAGTACGCCCTTAAAGGCAATCTGATTGATTTTTATCGTGATGAGGTGGCACTTCGGAAACAATTTAACTACCCTCCATTTGTGATACTCATTAAAATTACGCTTGAGGGAAAGCGGGAGGAAATCGTCAAAGACATGGATGTTATACAAGATCAGCTTGAGCCATACAGACTCGACATTTTTCCAGCCTTTACGCAGACGGTGCGAGGTAACTATGTACTGCATGCGCTCATGCGGATCGAGCGATCCGTTTGGGTTGATGAGGTGTTGCTTGGCAAACTGCGCTCATTACCTCAACACGTGTCCATTAAAGTCGACCCGGAGAGTCTATTGTAGGAAAGTTTGTAAGGTTATAAAGTTCATAAGGTAAGGAGATTGAAAAAGAAAATCGCTCCGTGCTAGAGCGATGGTGTGTTACTGTTTGGCAATTCTCGCGGGCTGTATTTCAAGAGAGTTTATTTTCTCGAGAATCTGCCCAATGCTGATACTCCGACGGGTGAGTTCTTGTTTGTACCCACACTCCTTGTGATGGCACAAAACATGTCCTCCGAGGACCACCCTCTCGTTTTCAATCGAGGCTTTCGTCATCTTCGCGGCCCACCGTGTGCATTTTTCACACGCCCGCAGTATTTGAAGTGTTGGCGGCTCGATGCGAGCATACACATTTTCCGTTTCAAACGATAACGTTCTGGCAAAGATAGGGGCTTCATTCATATATATCTGATCGGCATCCTACCACCTTTATTATATAAAGTCAATAGTACGCCACACTTGGTGTTTTATGGCAAATTCCCTATAATGCATCATATGGTCAACATTCTTCAGAAGGACGATCCAATACTCCGACACAAGGCTGTGGAAGTGCCAGTCGCGGATATTTCATCTGCAAAAATACGCGCAATCATCGCAGATATGAAAAAAGCTCTCGCTGGAGAGAAAGACGGTGTCGCTATCGCTGCGCCGCAAATCGGAGTGCCTCTGAGGATTTTTGTGGTGTCAGGGCTTTTACTTAAAGACATGAATCTCGACAAGAATGCTACCGGAGAAGACCAGGTTTTTATTAATCCTGTTATCGTAAAACTTTCGCGGACGAAAGAAGAGATGGAAGAGGGCTGCCTCTCGGTGCGGTACTTATATGGCACTATCAAACGTGCCACTAAGGCCATCGTTCGTGCGCACGATGAGACGGGGAAGATTTTTGAGCGGGGTGGCAGTGGCCTTCTCGCTCAGATTTTCCAACACGAGACAGACCATCTCGAGGGTAAGCTTTTTATTGACTTCGCGAAGAATGTTCATGAGATGGAGCCAGAAGTCTAAGATACCAATATGCGAATTTTTGCAAATATACGAATGGCTACGAATCCCGAAGGTTCACATTTGTAGCCATTCGTAGATTGGTACCCATTAGTAAATTAGTATACTAGTATTATGAACTTTATTTTTTTTGGAACACCACAGCTTTCCGCCGACATTCTAGAACGGCTAAAAAAGGATAATCTCCTTCCCTCTTTGATTGTCACTAACCCGGATAAACCAGTAGGGCGAAAACACACACTTACTCCTTCGCCTGTAAAACTCTGGGCGAAAAAAAATGCTATCCCCTTCCTCCAACCCGAATCTCCTTCTGACCCTGTCTTTACTAAGCAACTAGTAACTAGTAACTGCGAACTGTTTGTTGTGGTTGCCTATGGTTCGATATTAACCAAAGAAGTGTTGGCGATACCAGAGAAAGGTTCCTTGAACCTTCATTACTCACTCCTTCCTAAATATCGCGGTGCCTCCCCTGTCGAGACAGCGATCTTACATGACGATCGTGACGTAGGAGTATCCATCCTTCTTCTGGATGAAAAAATGGATCACGGGCCAGTGGTTGCGGATCGGAAACTAATAACTAGTATCGTATCACTAGTATCTGAAGCGTGGCCGCCGAGTGCGGCGGAGCTACGCGAGGCGTGCAATATCGTCGGCGGGGATCTTTTGGCGGAGACGATTCCTTTGTTTGTTGAGGGAAAAATTACTCCACGAGAACAAGACCATTCAAAAGCAACCTATACTAAGAAAATTTTGAAAGAGGATGGTGAGATCGATCCAAAAGGCGACGGATACAAAAACTACCTGAAATATCAGGCGTATAAAACCTGGCCCGGAGTTTTCTTCTTTAAGGAAGAGGAAGGAAAGAAAATTCGCATTAAGGTCACTGACGCAGAGTTCAGAGACGGAAAATTTGTGATTGAAAAAATCATTCCGGAAGGAAAAAAAGAGCAACCATATCGGGCCTAGGAATGGCTCGTTGACAGCATTTTCTAGGCGAACGTTTAATAATCAATAGCTTCGCATCACTTCAGTTAATAGTTGTATTGGCGCGCGCAGGGAAATTCCCATGTGCAGCCGTTCGTTGTTGTAATACTTGAGGTATTTCTTGAGTGCTCGGTTCAGTG
>Ga0209542_10016183_pt1 | contig 12410 bp, 13 predicted proteins | sample RifCSPhighO2_01_FD_184028 | JGI IMG/M metagenome (GOLD analysis project Ga0209542, IMG submission 184028) | Soil microbial communities from Rifle, Colorado - Rifle CSP2_plank highO2_0.1 (SPAdes) (version 2) | ecosystem: Environmental > Terrestrial > Deep subsurface > Rock core/Sediment ...
TCAATCCTCTCCTCCTCAAACGCGAGATTGACCGGCGGCTGAAGCTGGTGTTTGCTATCCAACAGCGACACGAACGACCAGCTCCGCGGACGGTCCTACAGTAACCGTTTGCTAGTATCTACTGCGGTACCAGCACTTAGATGTCGAGGTTCTTCACGGCTTTTGCATGCGTCTGAATAAACCTCTTCCGCGGCTCCACGTCCGCGCCCATGAGCACGTCAAAGACCGCGTTGGCTTTTTCCGCGTCCTCGATGGTTACCAGTTTCATGGTCCGCGTCGCCGGATTCATAGTTGTCTCCCAGAGCTGTTCCGGATTCATTTCGCCCAACCCTTTGAAACGTTGGATGTTCACGCCGCTGACAGCGGTCGTCTCAGCCATCGTTTCTCCGGCCTCAGGTTCATTTATTTCGTCTTTCGCCACCTCTTTCTTTTTTGTCGTTTTTTCTTCTTTGATTTTTAGAAGTTCGGCCACCGCCTTTTCTCTTTCCGTTTCCGAGTAGACGTAGCGGATGTCCTTTGCGCGGGAGACGCGGTAGAGCGGCGGCTGGGCGATGTAGAGGTGTCCGGTGGTGATGAGCTCGAGGAAGTAGCGGTAGAAGAGGGTGAGCAGCAGGGTGCGGATGTGCGCGCCGTCCACGTCGGCGTCGGTCATGATGATGATGCGGTCGTAGCGCAGGGAGGCGATGTCGAACTGCTCACCGATGTTGGTTCCCATGGCGATGACGAGATTCCGGAGTTCGTTGTTGCCGAGCATCTTGTCGAGGCGCGCGCGCTCGACGTTCAGAATTTTTCCGCGGAGCGGGAGGATGGCCTGGAATTCGCGGTTCCGTCCCTGTTTGGCGCTGCCGCCGGCGGAATCCCCCTCGACGATGTAGAGTTCGGAGCGGGACGCGTCGCGGGTCGAGCAGTCGGCAAGCTTTCCCGGAAGCGTGAGCCCCTCGAGCACGCCCTTCCGGAGCACGGTTTCGCGCGCCGCACGCGCGGCGAGCCGGGCGCGGGAGGAGAGTACGCATTTTTCGAGGATCTTCTCCGCGTCTCGCGGGTGTTCTTCAAGGAAGATGGAGAGCGCGTCGCCGAACGCGGCCTCGACCGCGGTGCGCACCTCCGGGTTTCCGAGTTTATCCTTGGTCTGACCCTCGAACTGCGGGTCCTTCACTTTGACGGAGATGACCGCGGTCAGCCCCTCGCGCACATCCTCGCCCGTGAGGTTCTCGTCTTTTTCTTTCAGAAACCCCTGCTTGCGCGCATAGGTGTTGAGCACGCGGGTGAGCGCCGTCCTGAAGCCGACAAGGTGAGTGCCTCCTCCTGGGTTGTAGATGTTGTTGGCGAACGCGAAGAGCGTTTCCTTGTATTCCTCGGTGTACTGGAGCGAGACTTCGATTCCGATTCCATCGTGATCTTTCGCGAGGTAGAACACGTTGTCGTGCTTCGCTTCCTTGTTGTGGTTCAGGTGCCGGACGTAGGAGGAAACGCCGCCCTCGAAGTAGAAGGCGTAGGAGGCGGGATTCTCGCGGCTGCGGATGTCTTCAACCGTGATGCGCACGGCCTTAGTCAAGTAGGCCTGTTGGCGCAAGTGATCGAGGATGGTCGGGAGATTGAATTCGATGGTGGTGAAGATTTCCTGGTCTGGCTGGAAGGTGATGATGGTGCCGCGTTTGCGCGTGCCGCCGGCTGGTTTCACCTTGTATTCCGGCTTGCCGCGCTTGTACTCTTGGACCCATTCCTTGCCATCGCGGAAAACCTGGGCCTTGGTCCAGATGGATAGGGCGTTGACCACCGAGACGCCCACCCCGTGGAGCCCGCCTGAAACCTTGTAGCCGCCCTCGCCGAATTTGCCGCCGGCGTGGAGCTTGGTCATGACCAATTCCAGCGCCGAGACCTTGAACTGCGGGTGGGGGTCCACCGGAATGCCGCGGCCGTTGTCCTCGACCGAGACCTTGTTCCCGGGCATGAGGCGGACGCGGATGTCGTTGGCGTGCCCGCCCATGGCCTCGTCAATCGAGTTGTCCACGACCTCCCAGACGAGGTGATGGAGCCCCTCGGGACCGGTGGAGCCGATGTACATGCCGGGACGCTTGCGCACCGGTTCCAGACCCTCGAGCACGGTAATCTGCTTCGCGCCGTACTCGTCTCCGGCCGTCTTTTTCTTTTTGGGTTTTTCTTTGGCCATACTTATAGCTAAGATGTCGAAAAGTTTATCATGTTTAAATGATAATAGCCAGTCTGAAGTTGACCAATAATCGGAACCGATTTACCATCTCGCCGGAGGTGGCGATGGAGGATGTGCTTACGGGAGTCTACGCCGGACGCAGATTCGTGGTCGTCAACCAAGGAAGGGTCGACGAGGCCGCGCTCAAGGCGGCGCTGTCTTGTCTCGAAGAGTACTTGAAAAGACTGATCGAACACCGGTCAATTCCTCTCCGGAACGACGTTCGGCGTGGAATCTACACGCTTACCGGAGAGCCGCTGCCGGCTGACGCCAAGGCCATCGTGGTCACGATCGTCGAGCGCGAACTTCGGGGGATTCTTCTCTGCGGGTTCAGCCGGGGGGACAGCGGGGTGATCGGGTACCGGCTGGATCTCGAGGAACTGCACACGCTCATCCAGCAGTGCTACTCGAGGGAAAAACAGGGCTGAACTCCAAGGAGTCGTACGCCGGCGGGCGCATCAATGTCTGATGCGCCATTTTTTTGTTATAATGGAAATATGACCAACGGCCTTGGTCCGGAAAACCAGCTTACCGAGGATCAACTCAAGTTTGGTTATTGGTTCGTCACCCACAAGCCGCAGCTTAAAAGGGTGCTGGTGATTTTTTTGATCGTTATAAATTCGCTCATCTGGCTGTTCGTGCTCTATCGGCTGACCCGGCTTTACCTCATTGATTACAACCGGCACCGGGCGATGGTGCGTCAGGCCTCGCAGAACCTGATCAATCCCGAAGTCCTGGAGGCGCGCCGTCCGCGTTCCCTCGATCTGAAACAGGCGGTGGTGCTCGATGCGGGTTCGGGGCGCTATGACCTCTCGGCAGTCATCTTCAACCCCAATCGCGAGTGGTACGCGACTTTTTCTTATCTCTTCCGGGGTGAGGCGGTGACCACCCCATTGCGCCAAAGCTACATCCTCCCCGGGCAGGAGAAGATTATTTCCGAATTGGCTTTCGGGAGCGAAGCCCGCCTTCGCGGAGTGCGTCTGGAGATCAAGGAAATCGAATGGAAGCGCGTCGACCGACACCAGGTGGCGGACACCACGCAGTTCGTTGCCGACCGGACCAATTTCGTCGTCTCCGACGCGGTTTTTACGCCGCCTGATCCTGCGGTGAAGGACGGGCCATCCAAGGCGACTTTTTCCATCACCAACGCCACGGCCTACGGTTATTGGGCGATGGATGTTACGGTGGTGCTCTATCGGGGGAGCGCCATCGCCGGCGTGAACCGCGTTCAGCTCGCGGGGCTTGAGAGCGGGGAGAGGAGGCAGGCCGAGGTGACCTGGTTTGAGAAACTGCCCAACATCACCAAAGTCGAGGTGCGGCCGGAAGTGAACATTTTTGATGAGTCAGTGTACATGGCGCCGCGAAGAGAAGATAGGGAGTAGAGTGTAGGGAGTAGGTGTAGTATAGCGCCTTGACCCCGCCCTTCGCGAAGGGCGGGGTTGACGGGCGCGTTTTTGAAATCTACGGTTGGATCATGATCAGGAAAATCTTCGCCAATCTCCGGCATTTCGACTTCATCCTCCTCGGCGCGGCGTTTCTTTTGTCGCTCGTGGGGATGCTGGTCATCGCCTCGGTTGCGCTCTCCCAGGACCAGCCGGATTTCGGGAACCTCTGGAAGCAGGGGATGGCGCTGGCCATGGGGCTGGCGGCAGTCCTGGTCCTGGGGAGTCTGAACTATCGGGCCGGAGAATATTACAGCCGGTACATCTGGCTGGCCGGGGCGGCCCTGCTCCTGGCGGTTCTTTTTTTCGGTCGGGAGATCCGCGGCACCACCGGCTGGTTCGTCCTCGGCGGCTGGAGTTTTCAGCCGGTGGAGTTCGCCAAGGTGACACTCATCGTCTTTTTGGCGGCTACCCTTTCGCGCCACGCCTACGCCCGTGATCTGCGCTCAATGCTGCGCAACGGGATCGGCGTGCTGGTCTATGTGGCGCTGGTTGCCTTTCAGCCGGATTTCGGCAGCGCCCTCATTCTTCTCGGGCTTTGGGGGCTGCTTCTCCTGGCCGGCGGAATCGAACGCAAGACGCTCTCCGTGGTGATCGCCCTGGCGCTCCTCCTTGGCTCCGGCACCTGGTTTTTTGGTCTCCGCGACTACCAGCGCGAGCGCATTCTGACTTTCATGAACCCAGCTCGTGATCCGCTGGGACGCGGCTACAATCTGACCCAGTCGGTGATCGCCGTCGGGTCGGGCGGGATGTTCGGCAGGGGATTCGGATCCGGTTCGCAGAGCCAGCTTCGTTTCCTGCCCGAGGCTCAGACTGACTTCGCCTTCGCCGTAGTAGCCGAGGAGTTGGGTTTTGTCGCCGTGATAATCGTCCTGTTTCTCATGGTTATTGTTTTTTTCCGGATCTTTCGCATCGCACGGGAGGCCCGCGATAACTATACGCTTTATTTATCTCTGGGCGTCGTCCTTCTTTTGAGTGTCGAGACGGTTATTAACATCGGCATGAACCTTGGTGTAATGCCGGTCACTGGAATTGCCCTGCCCTTTGTTTCCTACGGCGGGTCGTCTCTCTTTTCCACCTACATACTCGTTGGTCTCGTTCAAAGCATGGCCGTCCGCTTGGCGCGGGAAAAGTTCCGTAAATGATGCGACCACACGGCATTTGACTTCAAGCGAAAAACGTGCTATCATATCATCGTGATGTGGACATCCCCTTGAATGTCCACGACGGCCATGCAAATGGTTCCTCACAACCAGCCGAATCCCTTGGACAGCCGGGAATTGCTCTCGGCCTGCCCGCTCTGCGACGCCTCCTACAACCCCATGGAAGCCCGCGTTCTGGGGGAACAGGATGATTCGCACCTCCTGCACATCCAGTGCCGGAAGTGTTCGAATGCCATTCTGGCGCTGGTTCTGGTTTCGTCGGTCGGGGTGTCATCGGTGGGATTGGTTACAGATCTTACCTTTGATGACGCGGTGAAATTCCGGGAGATTGATGAGGTAAGCGCCGACGACGTACTGGACGTTCATTCTCTTCTGGATGATGATCAGGCCTTTTTGGCGGCACTGGCCTAAAACAGTGCGTAGGCAGTAAGGAGTAGGTTGACAATCGTCAGCCGTTTTTTTATTATAGAGACCGTTGCATAACTCGCTTTCGCAGCGAAATCGCGCTGTTTCATGGCGAAAAATCGCGGAAGCGATGATGTTTATACGGAGTATAAGCGGAGGAGCTTACGTGATTTTGCAGCCGAAACAGCGCGCTTGGAGTAGAAATGGAGTTATGCAGCGGTCTCTATTTGGGCGTTCTCAAGGCGACTCAGAATTATGAAGACCTTCAACCTGGCCGCCACTTCAAGGAAGATCACGGGCAAAGCCGTCGGAACTCTCCGGCGGAGCGGCCGCGTTCCGGCCGTGGTCTACGGAGGCGGAAACGCCGTCCGCAATCTTGAAGTTGAAGCCGTGGCTTTCGGCAAGATTTACGCCGCGGCCGGAGAGTCGAGTTTGGTGGATTTGGCCGTTGACGCTGGAGCTCCAACCAAAGCGCTGATCCAAGACGTTCAGCACGATCCGGTTACCGGAAAGGTTATTCACGCCGATTTTCGCGCGGTAAAGATGACCGAGAAGCTTAAGGCCGAGGTTCCGGTGGTTTTTGTCGGCGAATCTCCTGCAGTTAAGGAGAGCGGCGGCGTTTTGGTGAAAAGTCTTGGATCCATTGAAGTGGAATGTCTGCCTGGCGATTTGGTGCACGAAATAGAGGTACCGCTGGTTTCGCTCAAACAATTCGGAGACCTGACTCGCCTGCGCGATCTGACCCCTCCGCCAGGAATCGTTTTCGTCAACGATCCGGAAACGGTGGTCGTCTCGGTGGCCGCGCCGCGATCCGAAGAGGAACTGAAGTCGCTTGAAGGCGCGGTGGAAGTGAAGGTGGAAGAGGTTGGCGTGGTCGAAAAGAAGAAGAAAGAGGAGGAAGAGGCCGCTCCAGAGGGCGAAGAGAAGAAAAAAGAGGCCAAATAACCGTGTTCGTCGTCGTATGAACGAGGCGCAGCTGCCATTACCGGAGCCGCCGCACACGTTCCGGGACGACGTGCGCGGTTTTTTTGCTTTCGCCCGTCGCGATCACGCCATGCGGCTTCGTCTTTCCGTGGCCGCCGGCCTGGCCTTGGGCGCCGGGTTGTTTTTGGTTCTGCGCCAGATTCCGCAAGTGGCTGATCTGGTCGGCGGAAGCGGTCGGGAGTCGAAGTTGACGCTCCAGTTTCCGCCGGAGGACGACCACCGGCCGCGACGGAATGTCGACGGAGTGCGCGTGGATTCCGGAAGTGAGAATCCGCGGCTCCTCTCGGTGATGGTCGAGAATATGGTGGATGCCCGGCCGATTTCAGGTCTGGCCGGGGCCTCTCTGGTTTTCGAGGCGCCGGTTGAGGCCGGCATTACCCGGATGCTGGCGGTGTATCCGGCGAGTTCGGATGTCGTCGAGATCGGTCCTGTTCGGAGCGCCCGTCCTTATTACCTGGACTGGGCGGCGGAACTGGACGCGCTTTTTGCTCACGTCGGCGGCAGTCCGGAGGCATTGGCCCGCATCCCGCTCATGGATCTGGATGATTTAAACGAATTTTCCCGCGGCCGCTATTTCTGGAGATCGTCGAAGCGATCGGCACCGCACAACGTCTATACCTCAACCGAGGTTCTGCGCCAGGCCGTTTTGGATCTGGAACTGAATAGCCAGCCGGACGCCGGGCGCTGGGTTTTTAAAAACGATGCCAAGTCCGCGGACCGCCCTTCTTCGCAGGAGATCACTGTCCCTTTTTCGTCGGAATCATACAAGGTCAGTTGGCAGTATGATCGGGATTCCAATTCCTACGACCGCTATCAGGCCGGGGCCTTGCACCGCGACAAAGACGGCTCGCCCATCGTCGCCAAGAACCTGGTCGTGGTCTACACCGACATCGAGGTTATTGACGAGGAAGGCCGGCGGAGAATCCGCACCACTGGTTCCGGGCAGGCCGTGGTTTTTTTGGACGGGAAGGCGCACGAGGTCGAGTGGCGTAAAAAAGACAACGAGGACCGCCTTCGTTTCTATCTTTCGGATGGCGACTTGCCTGACGGCAGTCAGGTCGAAGTGGAATGGAATGCAGGCCCGACTTGGATTGAGATCGTTCCGAAGTCCACCAGAGTGGTGTACAATGAATGAACATGCGAAGAAGCGCTTTTACCTTGATTGAACTGGTGGTGGTCGTGGCCATCATCGGACTGCTGGCCACCGGCGTCATGGTCGGCGTTGATTATGTCCGCACCCGGGCCCGCGACTCCAAGCGGGTGGCCGACGCCGCCACCCTTCAGCGGTCGCTTGGTCTGTACCTGGCCAACAAGGGAATTTTTCCGGTGAGCGCCGGACAGTGCGTGACCGGGAGCGATTCGGTATCAAACGCCCTGCTTGCCGAAAAGGTCATCTCCGGACTTACCGGCGACCCGCGCTACCCCTCGACTGATCCTCAATGTTACTGGTACCAATCCGATCCCACTGGTTCCACTTACATTTTTCGATACACCCTCGAGCTTGATTCCGGAGCCGGCAGCCAGGGTCCGCACGAGTTGATACCGTAAAAATCGCGGCCTATTGGCCGCGATTTTTAGATCGCACGACGAGGAACCGTTTTCTTTCTTGAAGATCGGGAACGGGAGCGATGGTTGTTGCGGGGAAGAAATTCCGAATGAGGGCGCTCATTGAACGAACTTGATGCGGATCGATTTCGAAAAAGGCGGATGACCATCGAAGATGGGTCATCTGATCGAGCAGTTTGCGGTATAGATCAAGCCCGTCGCGGCCGCCGTCGAGAGCTGTCCGCGGTTCGTAGCGCCGGATTTCCGGCGTTGTTTTTTTCCAGACCGCGGTCGGGAGGTAGGGGAGGTTGGCGACCACGATGTCAGCGTGCAGCGTGGAGCGTGCAGCGTGTAGTAGTTTGGGAAGCAGGTTGGCGCGGACGAAGCGGATTCGATTGGAGACGCCGTGGCGGCGGGCGTTGGCGCGGGCGATTGTGAGCGCTTTGGATGAAATGTCGGTCGCGACTATCCGCGCGTTCGGGAGATTTTTGGCGAGCGCCACGGCAATGGCGCCGGAGCCGGTGCCGACGTCAATGATGGTTACCTTTTTCTTGCCGACCTTCCGGATCACTTCCTCGACCAGCGTTTCTGTTTCGGGACGGAGGATGAGGACATTTCTATTGACCGTGAATCTCAATCCGAAAAATTCTTTTTCACCCAAGATGTAGGCCACGGGTTCATGCCGGCCGCGGCGCGCAAGATATCGGTGGTATGTCGCCAACGCTCGCTTCGGCATCGGATCACCGGAATGGATGTAAAGTTTTTCCCGTTCCACTCCGAGCGCGCTGGATAGAAGAATCTCCGCATCCAACGCCGCCGAGTCGCGGTGATCCGACGCGCGCGAAAGACGGGCGATGCCCAACCTAAGCGCCTCCTGAATTATCATAGTATTTCGCGAACTTCATCGGCAGTAGGAACGCCCAGGATGCCTACGCGTGTGACGGAGACAGCGGCGAGGCGGTTGGCGAGCGCGGCTGAATACAGCGGATCTCCGGTCCGCTGCAAATTGATAAAGAAAGCCGCCGCGAAAACGTCACCGGCGCCGGTTGGATCCACTTCAGTAACCTGCTCCGCAGGCACCTGCTCCGACCTGCCGTTTGCGAACACTGTCGCACCACGCGGTCCTTGTGTCACGGCAAGGACGGGAACGATTTCAGACCAGCGTTTGATGATGTCCCAGTTTCCCTGTACGTCTTCAATACTCATGACCGCAGCGTCTGCTTTTCGCAGTACGTCCTCCGCTCCTTCCCAGGGGCCTTTGGAAATGTGTCCTCGTGAATCCCATTGGCGCATCCAGCCCTGCGGGGTGATCCCGACAAATGTTCGCGCGAGGCCATGAATGATTCCGGGATCGATTTCCCGGGCGATTGGAGCCAGGTGAACTACGTCTGCGTTGCGCCAGGCATCCGGAATGTCATCAGCACGCATGGTTCCGGCGGCCGCGTGAAGGATTTGTGTACGACCCTCGGGGGTGTAGCGATTTTCAAAGGTTGTCGTATGCTCATCCGGTAAATGACAAATGTCGATGCCGGAGAGCGTCGAGAGGTCGAGCGTCGGTTTGGCGCGTGTGACGATCGTGCCATCCCAACCCAGTGCGCGGGCGGTGAGTGCCGTGAATGTCACCGTTCCGCCCAGGACCTTACCGGCCGGCGTTACGTCCTCGCAAATATGTCCGATCGAGAGATAGCGCATGCGCTGTTAAACTTCTTCCTCCTCGCCCTTCACCGCATCAACCCCGTGCCGGTCGGCGGTCCAGAGGATTTCAACCATCTCGTCGAGGGCGCCATCTAGAATGCCCGGGATGTTGTGCCAGGAGCGTTTGACGCGGTGGTCAGTGACCCGGTCCTGCGGAAAATTATAGGTGCGGATTTTTTCACTGCGCTCACCGGTGCCGATCTGTCCGCGGCGGGCCTCGGCGCGCTCACGGTGCCGTCGTTCTTCTTCCATGGCAAACAGCCGGCTCCGGAGAATCTTGAGCGCCCGCTCGCGGTTTTGCTGCTGGCTGCGTTCGTCCTGGCAGGAAACGACCAGTCCGGACGGAAGGTGCGTGATGCGGATCGCGGAATAGGTAGTGTTCACGCTCTGGCCGCCGTGGCCTCCGGCCGTTGATGTCTCAATTTTCAGATCCTTCGGTTCGAGTTTGACATCCACTTCCTCAACCTCGGGAAGGACGGCGACGGTCGCTGTCGAAGTGTGGACGCGGCCGGATTTTTCAGTTTCCGGAATTCGCTGGACGCGGTGCACGCCGCTCTCATACTTGAGGTGGCGGTAGACGTTCTTGCCGACAATTTCGAAAATCACTTCCTTGAATCCGCCCAGGTCAGTTCGGTTGGCGGAGACAAGCCGGCTGGACCAGCCGTGTCGTTCAGCGAAGCGCGAGTACATGCGGAAGAGTTGCGCGGCAAACAGCGCCGCTTCGTCGCCTCCGGTGCCGGCGCGAATTTCGACGATGATGTTTTTCGCGTCGAGCGGGTCGGGCGGGGTCAGCGCCGCGTCCAGTTCGAGTTCGAGTTTTTTCTTTTGCGCCTCCAGCTTCTCGATCTCTTCCTCGGCCAGCGTCAACAGCTCGAGATCTTTCTCTTCCCTCACAGTCCGGTTCGCCTCCTCAATGGCTTCAACGACCTCCTCGTACTGCGACCCCAGCGTGAGAATTTCCCTGAGATCGTTATACTCCTGACTCGCTTCCCGGAGCCGCTTGGGTTCGCGAAGCACGGCCGGATCCGCGAGGTCGGCTTCAAGCGCGTGCGCGCGCAGTCGTTTTTCGTCGAGGAGTTTTTTGATGTCCATAGCGCGAATCAAAAAGCGGCCCGCGATCTCATCATACCTGCCTGCCGCAGGCAGGTCACGATGAGACGACACGGAACCGCTTTGATGTATCTACTTCGAGGCGCGGATGCGCTTTTTTAGTTCCTCGGCAAGCTGTTTCTCTTCCGGGGTCTTGGCCTTTTTTTCCTCGCGACGGGCGGCGCGCTTGGCCAGCTTCTGCTTGCGGCTGCCGCGGACGACGGTCGCCTTTTTGGCGCCGCGTTCCTGGAACTTCTCCACCCGCCGGGCGGTGTCCACGAGCTTCTGTTTGCCGGTGTAGAAGGGGTGGCAATTTGAACAGAGCTCGATGCGGATTTCTTCCGTGGTCGAGCCGGTGGCGAATTTGTTCCCGCAGACGCAAATGACCTTGGCCTGGGGAAAGTAGGTTGGGTGGATTTCAGTTTTCATATCGGGGGAGAGCGTAGCAGACCTCCGCATTTCTGGCAATGGCTGCTATGATGTTAATCATGAAAACATCGTTGTTCGATTATCATCTTCCAAAATCCAGGATCGCGCAACGGCCGGTGAGACCAAGGGACTCATCGCGTTTGCTTGTTCTTGACCGTAAAACGGGGCGGATCGAGCATCGCGTCTTTCGTGACATCGTAGATTACTTACATCCGGGGGATGTCCTGGTGATGAACGACACCAAGGTATTCCGCGCGCGGCTGCGCGGAAAGACGGAACGCGGGATGATCGAAATTTTTCTGATCCATCCCGAGCGGATGAGGTACTGGATCGTGCTCGCCCGGCCGGGGAAGAAGCTCGCCGTCGGAGCGAGGGTCGTCCTCGCGGGAGGACTGTCCGGCACCGTCGCATCGAAACAATCGGACGGGACGATCCGGATGCGATTCAACCATACTTCTTCGCGCGTGATCGAGATCGCCAACCGGATCGGCGAGGTTCCAATCCCTCCCTACATCACGCGGACACCGAAATCACTCGAGGAATACCAAACCGTGTATGCGCGCCGGACCGGCTCGGTCGCCGCGCCGACAGCAGGATTCCATTTCACGCCAAGGTTGATTCGGGAGATCAAACGGAAGGGTATCCGGATCGCTTTCGTCACGCTCCATGTCGGACTCGGCACGTTCCAGCCGGTCAAGACCGAGCGTCTTGAAGAGTACGTTATGCACGCCGAGTGGGGAGAAATTCCGGCTGCAACGACGCGCGCTGTCCGGAAGGCGAAGCGTGTTATCGCTGTTGGAACAACAACTGTGCGGGCGCTTGAGGGCCTTTGGGACAAACCACGACGTCGGGGCTGGATTCGTCTTTTCATCCAACCGGGTTATCGATTCAAGGTCGTCGACGCGCTCATCACGAATTTTCATCTTCCGCGCTCAACGCTCCTCGCCCTCGTCTCGGCCTTCGCCGGCCGCGAGCGCATCCTCCGCGCCTACCGCGCCGCCGTCCGCCGCGCCTACCGCTTCTACTCCTTCGGCGACGCGATGTTCATCCATTGATTCATAGGCCTATTCGTACGAATAGGCCTACGGGTACTTGAACTTGACCAAAAATTGATTCTTTTGCTACACTCCCGCCATCTCACATCCGCGCTGACGGCGCCGCACCTTCCCCGAGAATTCGGGGCGCGGGGCCGGAAGACGCGCGGAGCGGTAACTAAAGGTCAATTTTTTTATGCCGGAAATTCCGTCACTCCTCGATATGCTCAAGGCCGGGATGCATTTCGGGCACCAGGCTTCGCGCTGGCACCCCAAGATGGAGCCCTACATTTTTGGCGCGCGCAACGACGTGCACATCATCAATCTGGAGGTCACCCAGGACAAACTGCGCACGGCGCTGGGTTACGTCCGCGATCTGGCCGCCCGCGGCGGGACAATCCTTTTGGTCGGCACC
>Ga0209542_10016186_pt1 | contig 12407 bp, 12 predicted proteins | sample RifCSPhighO2_01_FD_184028 | JGI IMG/M metagenome (GOLD analysis project Ga0209542, IMG submission 184028) | Soil microbial communities from Rifle, Colorado - Rifle CSP2_plank highO2_0.1 (SPAdes) (version 2) | ecosystem: Environmental > Terrestrial > Deep subsurface > Rock core/Sediment ...
CTATGCGGCAGTGCTCGTCGGCAACTCTGTTGCACAGCCGCTGCTTGAAATGGGCCGAGGACTCGTGATACTCATCGTTTTGCCCGTCATGTCTATCATTCTTCTCGTGACGCTCATCGGCGTCCCGCTCGGCATACTCGGGCTTATCGCGTTTGCCTCGCTTCTTTTGATAGCATCGCCCCTTGCGGCGATTATCGTGGGAAGCGTAGTACACAAGTGGATGTTCAAGTCCGCGGAATACCAAATCGCGTGGCAGACCATCCTGCTCGGGGTCGCCGTCTACACGCTCCTCGGAATCATCCCCATTATCGGGGGCATCGCGAAATTTGTGCTTATCCTGCTCGCACTCGGTTCGATGATGAAGATCAAGTGGGATATGGCCAAAGAGTGGCGTTGAGGTTTGCCCTCGCTCAGGCGAAGTAAAGAAATCCCGCCTTTCGGCGGGATTTCTTCGATGCGCTGCCTGTTATTGGATTTCACCGCCGGCCATCGCGACCTCCTTCAGCGTTTTTTCCGCTTCGTGAAGCATTTTCTTGTGGTCGCTCGCGCGATCAGGATGCTCGTTGTGGATATGGCTCTGCATCTTCGTGGCCACATCATTGTCGGAGCCGCCCTGCTCCATGTGACCGCACTCGCATGTCATTGCTTGCATACATTATTTGGTGGTTAGGAATAATTTGCGCAGGCCGAAACTACCCGCACCCGCACGTGTGCACGCTACCAGAGACGATGTGAAAAAATGATGAAAACCGTTTGAGTGAAAAATATCGCCACACGATTCATGAAGAAATACTGAAAGAGTGCGGTGTAGCTGCCGTCTTAGGGAGTGTAATGAAAAATAGCTCCCGCATTGCGGTATCGTTCGTTGCAACAGCCTTTGTGTTCGCGCCGTATCTCGCAGCGGCGCAAACGACCACCATCCGCGATTATTCCAGGTATTCGGAGTGGCGCCGGCAGTCAAATGAAAAGCAGCAAAAAATCTCCGCGCTCGGCACGGTGGCGGAGCAAAACGTCCCTATGCCCATTCTTTTCGGCCCCGTCAACAATCTGCATAATTACGGGGAATTGCGCGTAAGCGGCCGCACGCATGAAGGATTGGACCTCATGTCTCCGAAAGGTACGCCCATCGTTTCTCCGACGGCTGCCGTCGTCACCCGCGTGGATTACGGCGCGGGAGAGGGGAATGCCGTCTATACCGCCAATCCGGGAGGCGAGCGATTCATCTACTACCACCTCGACCGCGTCGGTGAAGGCGTTGTCGAAGGACTCGTCCTCGCACGCGGCGACCTCATCGGCTATGTGGGTAATACGGGAGACGCTTCGGGCGGTGCGGCGCATTTGCATTTCGAGATACGGACGAGCAACGGCAACACACCGTCGGATCCGTATCCGCGTCTCACGCTCACATTCACACCGGAAGAACAGATGACCTACCTTTCCAAAATACTTACGCAGGCGGCCGACCCGAATGCGCTCGCGCAATTTCTCGTATCAAATTTCCGCGCGTCGTTCGTTGCGGCTCAAGGGCGCGGTGCGGTCATGCCGCCGCTTGTGAGCAGCCTTCTCGGTATACCGTCGAACGTGATGCCTGTCGCCTCCTCCGGAGCGGTCTTCTCTCTCACGCGCGACCTCTATTTCGGTAAAAGCGGAGAAGATGTGCGTGCGCTCCAGCAATTTCTCAATCGCAACGGATACATAGTCGCCTCTGCGGGCCCAGGCTCACCAGGACAGGAGACGGCGTACTTCGGTCCGGCGACAAGGGCCGCTGTCATCAGGTACCAACTCGCGCGGAGCGTATCACCGGCCGTCGGCTATGTGGGAGTGCTTACCCGCGCGTCGTTCGCACTTCTGCGTGTCTAAAATCTCGGTTATACTCTGCCGATGCAAGCAACACTTACGACCACGAAGGGAGATATTACGATAGAATTTTTCGAATCGGATGCGCCGAATACAGTCGCCAATTTCGTGAAGCTCGCAAAAGCGGGATTCTACGACGGCACCAAATTCCATCGCGTCATCCAAGATTTCATGATACAAGGTGGCGACCCGCTCACAAAAGACGACGCGCAAATGGCGCGCTGGGGCACGGGCGACCCCGGCTACAAATTTTCCGATGAGATACGCGACAACAATCACAATGTAATCGGGACCATCTCGATGGCGAATTCGGGGCCCGATACCAACGGCAGCCAGTTTTTCATCAACACTGCGGACAACAATTTTCTCGACGGCAAACACACGACCTTCGGACGCGTCGTAGCGGGAATGGAAGTCGTGCAGGCTATCGAATCTACTCCCACCGCCCCCGGAGACCGGCCGCTCGAACCGATGGTCATAGAGAGCGTCAGCATCGCATAGCGGCGTGATAGAATGCGTTAGTTACTCATTAAATAATTGTTTATATGGGAAAGGGAAACAACTCGCGTCGTAAGGAGGCCAAGAAGCCGAAGAAGGCCAAGAAATAAAGTTCTATGTTTAAGGAGTTCAAACAATTCCTTCTGCGCGGCAGCGTCGTCGACCTCGCGGTCGGCGTCGTTGTCGGCGCCGCATTTACCGCCATCGTCAACGCGCTCGTGACGGATTTCATCACGCCGTTTATATCGGCCGTTGCCCGCGTCCCCGATATGGGCGGTCTCTCTTTTACATTCAACGGCGGTGAATTCAAGTACGGACATTTCATCAACGCCATTATTTCGTTCGTCCTCGTTGCCTCCACCATATTCTTTTTCGTCGTGAAGCCGATGAACATCCTGGTCGGCAGGTCGCGCAAAGGACCGCCCGCGGACCCGACCACCAAGAAATGCCCGGAGTGCTTGAGCGAGATACCGATGGGAGCAAAGAGGTGTTCGCATTGTACACAGCCCGTCATATAGGGTAGGTTTGCACGATGGCTGAAGACACGATAGTGCGATTCGAGGACGTCGCTTTCGAGCACGGTCCCCGCAAATCAATCCTCGAAGAGGTTTCTTTTCCCATACGCCGCGGCGCCAAGATGACGCTGATGGGTCAGAACGGCGCGGGCAAGAGCACGATATTCGGACTCATCGTCGGCGCCATCAAGCCCGAGGCGGGCGAGATACATATCGAAAAAGGGCTCAGCATAGCCCTTTCACGGCAGGTCATTCCGCGGGATGAGCTCAAGCTCACCGTGCGCGAATTTTTCCAAAAAGTGTTTCCGAAAAAGATGTACAACATTGACCCGCTGATAGACGACGTACTCGAGGTCGTCAATCTGAAGGCTCCCGGTTCGTCTAAGAGCAAAGCGATTAGCAACGAACCGCAGTCCCCTTGGGGAGCTCACGAAAAAGTCCATGACCGCATCGTCAGTTCGTTTTCGGGCGGGCAGCAGGCGCGGCTCCTGCTCGCGTCGGCGCTCATCCAAAAGCCCGATTTGCTTCTCCTCGACGAGCCGACCAATAATCTCGACAAAGAGGGCATTGCGCACCTGACGAAATTCCTCGTCGAATACGAAAAGACGGTCATCGTCATTTCGCACGATGCGGACTTCCTCAATGCGTTTACCCACGGCGTCCTTTACCTTGATGTACACACGCACAAGGTGGAGCAGTACGTGGGTAATTACACGGACGTCGTTGCCGAGATATCCGCGCGCGTGGAGAAAGAGGCGATGAAAAACGCGCAGATGCAGAAAATAATCATCGCAAAGAAAGAGAAGGCGAATTATTTCGCCATGAAAGGCGGGCAATTGCGCCTCGTCGCCAAGCGCATGCGTGCAGCGGCGGCCGAGGCGGAAGAAGCCAAGGTGGAGGTGCGCCGCGAAGACAAGACCATCAAGCCGTTCCACATCCCGTGCCCGGCCAATCTCTCGGGCGAGCTTTTGCATATCACGTCGTTTAAAACCATCAAAAATTACAAAGCAGTCATCAAGAAAAAGGCTATTTCACTCCGCAAGAATCAGCACCTGCTTCTGAAAGGCCCCAACGGCATCGGCAAATCCACACTCCTCGAATCGCTGGCGAACGGTACTGCCGAGGGTGCGACGATTACCAAAGGCGTGAAGGTGGGCTATTACCGCCAGGATTTTTCTAACCTCGATTTCAATTCCACCGTGTATGAGGAGCTGGCGGGGGTTATGGAGAAAGAAGTTGAAAGCGACATGCGCCACGTGGCTGCGGGATTCCTTATCACGGGCGATTTAATCCAGACAAAAATCGGGCATCTCTCGGAAGGGCAGAAGGGGCTTGTGGCATTTGCAAGATTGGTTCTGATGAAGCCGGGGCTGCTTATCCTCGACGAGCCGACCAATCACATCAACTTCCGTCACTTGCCCGTCATTGCAAAGGCGCTCGATGAATACGACGGAGCGATGATACTCGTCAGCCACGTGCCCGAATTTGTAGCAAAGATAAGAATTGACGACACCCTCGACCTTGAGAAATAATCATTCCTATGGCCAAACGGTACAAGGTGCGCTCGGAAGTGGTGCTCTGGCCGGGGGCGCAGGGCGCGTGGCATTTTGCGTACGTCGATAAAAAGCACTCGGAGGAGATACGAAAAAAGTATACGGGGCCGCGCAGGGGATTCGGTGCAGTGCGCGTGCAAGTCCGTATAGGGAAAACGACGTGGGAAACATCCATCTTTCCCGACAGCCGCGCGGGCGTCTACATACTGCCGCTCAAAGCAAAAGTGCGAAGAGCCGAAGGCATCCAAGCAGGCGAGTCCATAACCTTCACCCTCGAAATTCTGCTCTAGCCGCAAGGCGTTTCCCCAAAATGAAGATTTGTGGGATAGTCTTTGTGTATGGCTGATTGGAAGAAGCTTCAGAAAAGAGCAATCGAATTTCGTGATGCGCGGGACTGGAAGCAATTTCATAACCCTAAAGACATGGCTCTGTCACTCACGCTCGAAGCGGCGGAGCTTTTAGAGCATTTCCAATGGAAAAATGGCAAGGAGATGGACGAATACGTGCAGTCACACAAGAGCGAGATTGCGGACGAACTTGCCGACGTTTTATTTTGGCTTGCAACGATGAGTAATGATTTAAGAATTGATTTATTTAAAGCCTTTGAAGCGAAAATGAAAACGAACGAGAAGAAATATCCCGTTTCAAAATCAAAGGGCAAACATACGAAATACACAAAGCTCTAGCGTATGACTCAAATTGATACCTTCCCATTTGAGAGAGGCAAATTTGACCAACTTCGAGAGTATCACTTCGGCCTCAATTGGCCCGTCGTGTACATCCAGGAAAACGGGAGAGAGATGTACATAGGCCAGTCAACAAGCGTATTCAGTCGGAGTAATCAGCACTATGCCAATCCAGATAGGGCGAGGTTGAAACGGATACACGTTGTGACCGACGAAGAATTTAACATGTCGGCTGCGTATGACTTTGAGTCGCTGCTGATTCAATATGTTGCCGCGGACGGGAAATTTACACTACAGAACGGCAATGGTGGCCTGGTCAATCATAACTACTTTGAGAAGGAAAAATACTTAGCAAAGCTTGAAACGATTTGGCCGACGCTCCAGAAAATGGGGCTGATAAAGCAGGACTTGCAAGATATTAGGAACAGCGAGTTTTTTAAATATTCCCCGTATAAAGCTCTTACTGAGGATCAATTAGAGGTGGCGGCAGCATTAGAGGACAGCATCAAAAAGGGAGCAGTCGCGACGCAGATAGTAAATGGTGGTCCCGGAACCGGAAAATCAATACTTGCACTCTACTTGCTCAAGCACATGAAAGAGAGTGACGATACCAAACACCTAAATATTGCATTGGTAGTTCCGCAGAGTGGACTCCGAAAGACATTGCAGCGGGTGGTTCGCAGAGTTCCGGGAATGGGAGCGGATATGATTATCGGGCCAAGTGATGCCATCAAGGAAAAATACGATGTGCTTATTGTAGACGAGGCTCATCGCTTGCGGCGCAGAATCAATCTGAGTAACTACGGGTCGTATGATGCGACGAATAAAAAGTTAGGCCTTGGTAAGGAGGGAACACAGCTCAACTGGATATTGGCGGGATCGAAGCAACAGATACTTTTCTACGACAAACGGCAAAGTGTCGTGCCTGCTGACTTGCGGCCTGTTGACCTGGAACGACTCAATGCCAAGCAGTATGAATTGACAAGTCAAATGCGCGTCGAAGGCGGAGAGGACTACTTGCGATTCATCGACGATTTACTTTCACTACAGAAGGTTAAGCAGCCGACAAATTATGATTTCAGAATGTACGACGATGTGCGCCAGATGGTCGAGGACATAAAGCAGAAGGATGCAAAGCATGCACTTTCTCGAGTCGTCGCGGGGTATGCATGGTCGTGGAGTACGAAGGGCGGCAAAGAGGGGCATGATATTGAGATCAATGGTCTCAAGCTGACTTGGAACAGCACCAATATAGATTGGGTAAATTCGAAAAATGCCATCAATGAAGTTGGGTGTATCCACACGATACAGGGGTACGATTTGAACTACGCGGGGGTAATTATTGGCCCCGAACTTTCGTATGATGAGGAAACTGGGAAATTAGTTGTAGATATTAAGAAGTACAAAGATATCAACGGTAAACGTTCGATCACAGAGCCGGATGAGCTTCAGCGATATATTGTGAACATATACAAGACGCTACTCACGAGGGGTATCAAAGGCACATACGTATATATCGTTGACGAGAAGTTGAGGAATCATCTGTCGTTGATGCTGCGACCGAATGTCGTCAGGGAGGAGATGGCTCCGCCAAAACTTGTTAGATCTCCGATTACGGTGGAGATGGTGAGCGTACCGCTCGTCGGTTCTGCGCCATGTGGTAAACCGTTGGACCATAAAGAAAATATAGAAGAATACATTCAAGTAGAAAAATCGAAGATAAAGCCTGGCTACAAATATTTCGTACTGCGCGCTGAAGGAGATTCAATGAACAACGCAGGCATTAACGATGGCGATCTAGTGTTGTGTCGTCAGCAGGAAAAAGCGGACACAGGCGACCGCGTCGTCGCCTTGCTTGGGGACGATGTGACTATCAAAGAATACGGACCACGCAAAAACGGTGCTCGCCTACTCTTGCCCAAAAGCACGAACAAATCTCATATGCCCATTACGCCCGACGAGGGCGACAGTGTGCAGGGAATTGTCCAAGAGGTACTCGAATAGGTCATATTATATCAATCAGGGAGGTTATCCCGGCTTTTTTCCACAAATACACAAAATGGACTTTTTGAATGGTAATATTTGATTCAAATGATCACACATTCAGGAGAAATTACACCTGCGGTTTCAGCGCGAAGGCCGACACAGCGATCACTTTCGGTGACTAAGATGCCGACGGTCGGCCTCGTGTCTGAGCAGCGCTCACGAAAATTAAAAGTTCTCGACCTCTTCGCGGGTGCCGGAGGATTCTCAGAAGGTTTCATCGACGCGGGGTGCGAAATGGTGGCGCACGTTGAGATGGATAAAGATGCGTGCAACACAATTCGCACGCGAATGATTTACCATTCCTTAAAAGCAAAAAAGAGATTGGATGAGTATCTCGGTTATGTGCTAGGTAGGAAGACACTTCCGCAGATCATCAGTGATCATGATCTGCAGCGCGAATACGAATCGGTGATACAAGCGAAGATCGGCGAGGACAACTACGTTGACCTAATCAACGACGTTAAGTCTCGGCTACAAGGTGATCCGCTCGATATTATTATCGGTGGTCCACCTTGCCAGGCTTATTCAAGTATTGGAAGAGGATCGGATCCGCGACATATGAGAAGGGATCCTCGGAAACATCTCTACGTCTACTACGTCGAATTCTTAAAGGCCTTGCAGCCAAAAGTATTTGTATTCGAAAACGTATACGGGCTTATTACTTCGCGCGATGGCCACTATCTTCGCGAAATGCGAAGATCAATGAAGGCTGCTGGATACGAAACTGATTATCAAGTCTTGAATACGGCTGACTACGGAGTTCCGCAAGAGCGAAAGCGAGTTATTTTAATTGGCTGGAGCAAGAGCTCCGGTATCAAATCCTACCCAGAGTTCAAGAAGGTATATCGCAATTATCGAGTGTCTGATTTCATTACGGACTTGCCGAAGATGAAAAGTGGCGAAGCGTTCGCTGATAGGGAGTTTCGGAGCGAATCGAAGTTACTTCAGGAGTTAGGAATCGTGAATCAAAAGGTTCCAGTGCTCTTAAGTCACAGCTCGAGACCGAACACGGCACGAGATCTTGAGATATATAGAATCGCGGTTCAAAAAAAGAACGCGGGAGGTAAGCTTAAATACCCCGAACTACCCAAAAGACTGATAACACATGCAAATCAGACGGGCTTTCTCGACCGATTCAAAGTAGTTGACTGGAAAGCGGCCTCGAGCCACACTGTCATAGCCCATATCTCTAAGGATGGTCACCATTATATTCATCCGGACATACGGCAGAATAGATCTCTGACCTCACGCGAAGCCGCCCGCCTCCAAACCTTCCCTGACGATTTCAAGTTCGAGGGCAGCAGGACTGCACAGTTTAGGCAGATCGGCAATGCGGTGCCTCCGCATCTATCCAAGATCATCGCAAAAAGGATTCTAGAAAGCATCACCTATGTCCAAGACAAAAAAACAGAATAAATTCAGGATCAAGCCTGCAGCCAGACACATCCTCACGATAGGAAAAGACCTAATAAAGGATAGTGATACGGCCCTACTGGAACTCGTGAAGAACAGCTACGATGCGGACGCGAAGAGCGTCCGCATAACTTTTGCAACTTCCGAGGGAAGCAAAACACCTGGCATCATGATAACGGTTGCCGATGACGGGCACGGGATGGAATACAAAACAGTTACGGAGGTATGGATGGTGCCCTCAACAGCCTACAAGAGTGAGCAGAAAATCAGCGAGGGAGGACGCCCCCTGCAGGGAAGAAAAGGCATCGGCCGCTATGCGGCTTCAATCCTCGGCGACGAACTGCAACTTGAAACCACGCGAAATAAGGAAACAACCACGCTTTCACTGGACTGGAGGGATTTCGAACGGGAGAAATATCTTGAAGACGTTGAGGTTGAAATCGATCGCAAAAAAACCGGAGCGGATTCCGGAACCACGATCGAGATAGTCGGCGACAACCATAGATTGACCGAATGGGGCGAACCCCAGATCAGGAGATTCATCACCGAGCTGCGACGCCTCGTGTCTCCTATCGCCGAGAAAGAGATAAGCTCAGACTTCAAGATACGTCTATCGTTCATAGATTTCCCAGTTGCAGGGTACGAGAATCTGGAGCAGGACATCGAGCCGCTCCCAGTCCTCGAATTCTTTGACTATCGAATATCCGGCATTGTCTCTGTCACTGGGAAAGCCAGGCTAATTTTCGAGAACGGCACAGAAGGCGTTCCTCCGGAACCAGTGAATATAGACATACATCTCGAGGAAGGTGCACAACGTTGCGGGCCCCTGAAGGTTGATTTCAAAATTTACGACCGCGATACGGAATCTATCGAGAACCTGATCACCAAAATCTTCAAAAAGGCATCGGCGAAGGATAAAAGTATTGAAAAATTGAGTAAGACAGATACGCGAGCGCTTCTCAATGAAATCAGTGGCATTGCCGTTTATCGCGGAGGGTTCAGGATCAGGCCGCACGGCGATCCAGGATACGACTGGATGGAGCTGGACAGAACGCGCGTGCAGAGGCCGGGCGTGCGCGTCGGTAGCGAGCGCGTGAGTGGCTACATAGAGATCGCGGCCGAGGAGGTTTCCCATCTCGAAGAAAAAGCGAACCGCGATGGGCTCAAGGAAAATCTCTACTTCGAGGGTCTAGTACAGACCGCGCGGCGTATCCTTCTCGAGGCCGAAATCAGACGCTACGGCTTCAAGCAGAAAACCGGGAAAGATCGCTCGAAGAAGAATATCGGGGATAAGCTGGACAATCTGTTTGATTTCTCCGACGTGAGAAACTCCATAGACAAGGCGTTGGAGAAGAGAAACGTGCCAAAAAAAGACAGACAAAAGGTTTTGACGCTGATGGACGAGAAAGTACAAGAAAGCAATCGAGTCATCGAGGACGTGAAGCAGATCATCGCCATATATCAAGGACAGGCCACGTTGGGAAAGATCGTGAAGGTCGTACTACACGAAGGGCGCAATCCTCTCAGCTACTTCCAGAATCAAATTCCCGAAATGGAAAAATGGGCGGATGAGCTCAAAAAGAATTTCACCCAGAAACTGCTCGACCAGTTTTTGGAAAGACTCGCCGGAGTAAAGCGTCAGACCGAATCGCTCGTGCGGCTTTTTGGCAAGATCAGCCCTCTTGCAGCAAAGCGTCGTTCGGTTCCCTCAACAATAAAATTGAAAAAGGAGCTCGAGGACATGACCAGCGTTTTTGCCTTCGACATAAAGGAAAAGAATGTCGAGGTTGTCATCGAGTGCGACGACAAGATCTCGATCAGTGCGTGGAAGGACGACTTCAGCCAAGCATTCATAAATCTTATCGACAACAGTCTTTATTGGCTGACTGTGGGAGATCAAAAAAAGCGCGAAATAACGATGAGCGCATCCGCAAAGGCCGGTATTGTACGGATAACATACAAAGACAATGGTCCGGGAATAGAGGAGAAGTTCATCAGAGACCAGCTCATCTTCGAACCCGGATTTACCACAAGGCCCAATGGCACCGGTCTTGGCCTCGCTATTGCCGGCGAGGCCATGGAGCGCAGCGGTGGCAAATTAGGAGCGGTTTATTCGGAATCCGGAGCGCATTTCGAGATAGAACTGCCGGAAGCTAAAGAAAAAAGCCATGAAACTGCTAATCGTAGAGGATAATACGGATCAGGTCGCTTCCTATAACGACGTTATAAACGGCATAAACGCTGCTGCCGCTGCCGGACAAGAGCCGATCCAGTCCACGATGGTAAATACTCTTGAAGAAGCGCGAGAGGCGCTCGGGCGAGGAAACTTCGACGCAGCGATTATTGACTTGAAACTCTCGGGTGACCAGAACGAGAGCCAGGGCAACGACGTGATACGAGAAATTGTATCGATCAAACGCTTCCCAGTGTGCGTGTACTCTTCGTACCTTGGTGACCTGGACGAAGGCATGCCAGAATCTGTTTTCTTCAAAAAATTCGAACGGACCGCGACTCCGTTTTTGGAAGTGGTCGGCCATCTTCACGCCATATACAAAACCGGCATTACAAAGATTCTGGGTAGCGGTGGATCAATTGAGACGCGCCTGACGGAAATATTCTGGAATAACATTGCCGGAGCTTTCGACTCGCTCGTCAAAAAAGGTGTGAAGGAGGGACAGACACTGCGCTTTATTGCAGGTCACCTCTACGAACATCTTGGACTCGATGGTGCGGGATTCGACGACTTTCTTCCGGAGGAGGTCTACATCCAGCCGTCGATTAAGAAGACCTTCTTTACTGGGAGCATCATTCGCGCAAGGGAGGGTGGCAAACACCATATAATTCTGACACCGCAATGCGACATGGCCATTGCTGGAAAGACGACGACTATTCTCGCTGCAGAGATCAGCGACCAGCCGCTCACGAGACACAAAGAGGAGCTTCGGGAACCGCTTAGAGCGAGAGCGACGGACGATCAGAAAAAGAAATACGAAGAGAAGCAGGCTGACTTGAAGGTCAGAATGGAACGCCTACTAAAAAACAGCGGATCGCCCAAGTACTACTTCTTGCCGAAGAGTCACTGGTTCGACGGAGGATTGATCCACTTTCAAAATTTGGTGCCGATTGACCCTGCACACATCGAGGCTCAATACGAGCTTGTCGCAACCGTGAACGATCAATTTTTGCGGGACATAGTCGCGCGATTCGCGTACTACTATTCCCGACAGGGTTCTCCAGATCTCACGCTATCTCTCGACGATTATCTGAAACAATAGTCTCTCTCACATGAAGCCTGAAAATGAACCGGCGCTGATCATCGGATACTACCTTTCTCGCTTTGATAAGGGGAAACGGGGACATGCACCGTTTAGTTGGCGGAAATGTTGCGTAGCGTTTCCTTGCCCCTCGCTAGCGGGTGTAGAATTGGGGGATGGAACAATATATTGTCGGGTTTATTTTTCTCTTGTTGGGCGGGTTGAATGTCGTCCGGCCGGACTTTATGGTGCGCTTCCAGGTCTGGAGCCAACGTTTCTTTATGGGTGCACAGTACATCCCAAGTGTGCGGACGTACAAGGTGAATCGGATTTTTGGGGCATTCTTTCTTCTTATCGGCCTCATCACAATCACAGGAGCGCTTTGATGGGCGGGGTATAATTTGGGGATGGATACTTACTCTTGGTACTCTCAATTGATTAGGCCTACTTGGTCGCCGCCGGCTTGGGTTTTTGGGCCCGTTTGGACTTTACTTTACGCGATTATTGCTGTTTCTTTCGGCACCGTCTTTTACAAAGCCATCACACGGCAAATCCCACGGCTGGTCGCCCTCCCTTTTGCTCTCA
>Ga0209542_10016187_pt1 | contig 12406 bp, 11 predicted proteins | sample RifCSPhighO2_01_FD_184028 | JGI IMG/M metagenome (GOLD analysis project Ga0209542, IMG submission 184028) | Soil microbial communities from Rifle, Colorado - Rifle CSP2_plank highO2_0.1 (SPAdes) (version 2) | ecosystem: Environmental > Terrestrial > Deep subsurface > Rock core/Sediment ...
GTGCGGAAATTCTGATTTGCACTCCCCGCTTTTTGGCCTTCTCCAAGCTCGCCTTGAGGCCTTCAGTTTTGCGCATTAAGCCTTTTTCAGAAGTCATGATATTGACGCTTTTTTTAGCTTCTTTGATCAGCAAGTCAAGATGATTATAAAGATTGCTCCTTCCTCTCAGGCAGCCGCTCATCTCGGAGGGGTCAACCAGATTTATCCCCTGTGTATGCAGGGTTTCCAGTTCCGCCAGCAACGGCGAATTTTTAACGGTTTCCAGACGCTTGACTTTCTCTTGGGCAACTATATTCATATTCTTCTTAACGCGGTCAACAACTTCGTTTGGGGGGATGGCAATATACTTAATGGGCTTTCCCAGCTTCATCACCACAAACCCTTTTTTTTCTAGTGTTTCCAGAACGTCATAACTTCTTGATCGCGGCACGTCAGCAATGTCAGATAATTCACCGGCAGTGGAAACCCCGCGGCTGAGCAAGGCAGTCCACAATTTTACCTCATAAAGATTTAGGTCAAAATAGCGTCGTAGTTTGCTCAACAATTCATCTTTAACAATCATTTTTTAAACCACTCTCCTTAACCGAAATTGAATGAACAGTTTTTGTTACCGAGGTATCAGTAAATCAGGCTACTATTAAAAGGTTGTGGTTTTGCAAAAATGAGGTTGTAACTTAATGTTGTTATCACTGGGGTTAACTTTTTCATTTATCATTAATTAATTTTACCCATTTCAACTGATACCTTAAAATCGCGGCAATACCTCCCAGGCCCTTCAGCTTCTGGCCGCCAGAGAATTCGATGGAAAGAACATGAATGGCTCCATTTAAATTGTCAACCTGCTGCATCAATCCATCTAGCTCCTGATAACTGCCATCCAGTTTTCGCAGATGGATATATTCGTCAGTTAATAATAGTCTTTCCACGGCTCCGGCGATAATTGCTTCCTTGACTTGTTTCCAGCCGTAAGTTGCGCGGCCATCATTTTTAATCTGCTTAAGCAGCTCTTCCATCAGCAGCTCTTCCTCCCGGGCGCGGTTATTTTGTAAAATCTTAGCCAGTTCCTGGCTTCTGGTTACCTCTGGCAGCGCAGCTTCAGTAACATCTGAGCAGGTAGCCAGGACAATTTTCTTTCTTAATTCTTCTGAGCTGATTTCTTTCATTAAATCTTCTTTGTAGAATGCTGGTGAAGCGAGGATGATATATTCCGGGTCGTAGCGATCGTTATAAACTTTCAAGGATTTGATAATATCTTGATAAAAATTCTTGCTGACTTCGGTCTTGCGGGCTTTTTTAGGCACGTCTCCGTGCAGCCGGGCTAAAATATCATACCCTGATTTTTCGGTCAGCGCCAACAGGGCTTCTTCGCGGTCCAGCAGGCAAAACAGGTAGTTATATTTTTTCTCGCTGGCTTCCTTAAGCTTTTGCTTTTGGAAAGACAGCCAGTTATCTTTTTCAATGGCTGCTTCGCTGCCTAGCTCTAAAGAAAGGGAGTGATAGCTGTCCAAGGGAGCATCATGGGGGCCTTCTTTTATTTTTCCGTTAATTCTTAGTGCTGAACCAGTATCATCTAGAGCAATCGTTTCGGCCTCAATTTTAAGAGTCATCGGTTTTCTGGCAACTGCAGCATTATCAGCATCGCCAATCTTTACTTTGCGGGTAGTTTTACTTTTAATTAAATCACCGGGCTCGATTAAGTGGCTCAAGTACCAGAGGTCATCTTTGGCTGTCACTCTAAGGCTGACCAGCCCTTTCTTAAAATCTGATTTAATTATTTCCATCAAATAAAGAAAAGGGCGTGGATATAAAAAGATTGTTAGATTTAAGTTTAGGACGGACTAGTTTCGTGACGCGAATCGGTTTCGGGATATCAGACAAAACCAAATTTCAGCCGTAACATTTAAAAAGATTAGGTATTGATTAGGTATTTAACATGGTTTCTGGAACTACAATTGGAATAATTATTGGCGTAGTTATATTGCTGGCGGTAATTTATATTTATAATAGCCTGATTAAGTTAAAAGTCAGGGTTAGCAATGCTTGGTCGCAAATTGATGTGCAGCTCAAGCGTAGGTATGAGCTAATACCTAATTTAGTGAATGCTGTAAAGGGGTATATGAAGCATGAAAAAGGAGTCCTGGAGCAAGTTACCAAGGCTAGAACTTCTTTGCTCTCCGGCTCAATGCAGGCTAAGGCTAAAGCCAGCAACCAGATTACTGAAGCCTTAAAATCTATTTTTGCCGTGGCTGAAAATTATCCGCAATTGAAAGCCAGTGAAAATTTTAAGCAGCTGCAGGAGGAATTATCTGGCACTGAAAGTAAAATAGCTTATGCCAGGCAATTTTACAATGACATGGTAATGCAGCTTAACCAGGCCATCCAGTCCTTTCCGACGAACTTCTTTGCCAAACTGTTTAAAGTCCAGCAGCGGGATTTTTTTGCAGTTGAAGAAAAAGAGCGCAAAAGCGTAAAAGTTGAATTTTAATAAACCAGGTCAATCACTTAGAAAAGATAAATAATTTTTAGAATTAAACCATAACTTATCCATTTTATCATGAGCATTTACCAGGAAATTTCCTCCAATCAGCGCCGCACTGTCGTGCTGGTATTTTTCTTTTTCACGCTGGTTATTTTCCTTGGTTTAGTGTTGGGAGCAGTATGGGGCAATAGTTATTTTGGCCTAGGCTTAGCTGTGGTGGTCGGCCTGCTATACTTCTTATTCAGCTGGTATGGCGGCTCTAAGGCTATTCTGATGATGGTGCGGGCTAGGGAAGCTAAGAAACCAGAACACACTTATTTGATTAATATCGTAGAAGGGTTAGCCCTGGCCGCGGGCCTTCCCATGCCTAAAGTATACGTTATTGATGATAGCGCCTTGAATGCCTTTGCCACGGGAAGAAATCCGCAGCAGGCTGCAGTCACCGTCACAACCGGCTTACTGCAAAAATTAAACAAGCTGGAATTGGAAGGGGTAATTGCCCATGAAATTTCTCACATCAAAAATTATGATATCCGGGTGATGATGCTGGCAGCCGTGATGGTGGGAATGGCCGTATTGCTGTCGGATTTCATCTTGCGCAGTTTTTGGATCGGCGGCCATGGCCAAAGAAAGGAAGGCAACCAATTAGGTGTGCTGCTGTTGGTGGTAGGCATAATATTAGCTATTCTGGCGCCATTGATCGGCGAATTGATCAAATTAGCCCTTTCTCGAAGACGAGAATATTTAGCTGATGCCGATGGCGCCTTGCTGACACGCTACCCTAAAGGGCTAGCCGAGGCGCTAAAGAAGATAAAAGGCGATCCAGACCCGTTGGTAGATTATGCCAATAGAGCCACAGCTCACTTGTTTATTTCCAGCCCTTTCCGTAAAGGAGCTTGGAATTCTGTGTTTAGCACTCATCCGCCGATAGACGAACGGATCAGGAAGCTGGAAGGAATGTAGTGATCGCAGAGAGAGCTTTTGTATTCTTTTGTATTGATGCAGAAATTATTAAAGCCCCAAGCCCAAATCACATAATATTTATATAGAACCAATCTTTCTTTATCTCTATGAAAAAAGGCCAAGCCGCGGGAGCTGCAGTTCTTCTAGCCATTATTGCTGGCTTAATCATCATGTTTATCATCCTTATCCCGCCCAGCGAGCGGGAAGAATTGCTGGGTTCTGGCGATTCGCCAATAAATCGCAGCGATGATGATTTTGTTTCTGCTAAAGTCCTTCTTAGGGAAAACCCGGGAAGGCTGGATTTTTTGGACAAAAAAGAAGTAGAGCATCCACTGCCGATAATTAATGTTTATACGAAGGAAGAAAGCAAAGTTATCGCCCAGAAAAATTTAGCCCGGGTAAGCAAGAAGGTTTTCTCGGAGCAAATCAGCGATTTTCCGTTCTTTATCGATGATCTGGAGCATGTGGATAACCTTCTGCTAAGCTTTACCGTTAACCAGGAAAGCGAAGGCAGTATCATTATAATATTAAATGGCGATGAAATCTATCATGCTCCAGCCGTTGCAGGAGCAGTTGCGCCGATAAGGATTCCCAAAAATCTTCTGCAAAGAAATAACCTTCTGGTCTTTGCAGTATCTTCGCCAGGGATTGCTTTTTGGAAAACCAATCAGGCAGTAATGGAAGAGATTAAACTAGTCGCCGATGTTACCAATGTGCAGGCGCAGCAATCCAGGAATATCTTTCTGATCACTGAAACTGAAAAAAGCAACCTGGAGCGGATTGCCTTGCAATTTCAGCCCAGCTGCCGTGTAAAGGAGGTGGGCCGGCTGATAATTCAGGTCAATGGCAAGGAAATTTATAATGCTGTTCCCGACTGTGATCTACAGTTCATTCCGATAGAGTTTTCTTCATTAGACGCACATCAAGGTGAAAATGAGTTGTTGTTTACTAGTGAAAAAGGGACTTACCAATTGTCGCAGGTGCTGGTCAAATCAATCTTGCGGGAAGTGGATTATCCGACCTATTATTTTGACTTGTCATTGGAACAATACAAAGCGGTGGCAGAAGGCCGTTTGAAAGTGCGCTTGCGCCTGGATTTTGTGGATGTGACGGCTCAAAAGCAAGGAGATCTGATTTTTAACGGCCATGCCAGGCATTTTGATACCCGCGAAGTTTCCGAGCAGCTGGATTTAAGCCTGGACATCGTGCAGGGCACCAATGCTTTAAAGATTAAGCCGCGCCGAACTCTGGAAATCCGGGAATTGCGGGTTGAGCTGAAGGATTAACGCTGGACGAAAGTAAGTTTTTTATAGCTAGCTGTTTTATAGTTGTATTAATAAAAAGAGGTTAATGTTAGATGGTAATATCTGAAGAGCAATCACGCAATAATAAAGCAACTAAAGAAAGATTACTGCGCAAGCGTGCTTTTCAAAAAACTGGTTCAGCAGAACGGCCTTTGGCTAAATTGGCTGCAGCAGAAAACAAAATTGCTATTCAGCCTAGCCAGTCTTCAGCGACAATTCAGGAAAATGTTAATGACAGTAAAGCTGCAGATTATGCTTTGAAAGGGTTGCAGCTGGGGCTTAGGGCAACTAAAGCAGCTGGCAGTGGAGTGGCTAGCGCTGCTTCAGCTACCCATGAAAAGGTAAGAGATTCAGATTCGGGGGTAGTGTTGGCGGTAGCCGGGTTTGCTGTTTTTTTCTTTGATTTAATCTTTCACATTGACAACTTCTGGCTGGCGCTGATTATCGCTACCTTTTTTATGTTTTACAGCACGCTAACTATCTTTGAAAGCGAAGGAATCGTTTTAGTTACCTTGTTCTTTGTCTGGTACATCTTTCTTGGCGGCAGGTATGATCTGGCATTCATTCGTTATTATGGGCCCATCCTGGTGGCAGTGGGAATGCTGGTCCAGGGCCTGGTCAAGAAAGTCCGCCATACTGGGACTTTCAGTGCCGGGGCGTTAGGGGAATTGAAAGGGATTGTTCCAGTGCTATTTTTTGTTTTTGATATCGGGCTGATTGATATCCTGACAGGCTATTTCAGGATTCCTTTAACTGTAATCAGCACTAACTTGTTACGGTTTGTCCCCTGGTGGGGATTGTTAGGCTTGAAATATGTGCGCAGTGATAAATCGGGAGTAGCCGTAGCTAAAGTTCTGGCTATGTTTTATATCCTCATTTTAGCAGTTGGCAGCCTGGGCCCGGGTGTTTATGGCCAATATCAAGAATCGCTGATCGCTGGCCCACTGCAAGCTTTTGAAGCTCGGCAGGCTCAGCAAAAACAAGTCCGGGCGGAAAATCCGTTGTCTTCTTATGGCACTTGCCTGATCACCGGAAGATTGGCTGAGCTGGATGTTTGCGTAAAGGAGGAACAAAAAAAATCTTTGGCTGAATCAACCTGCAAGAATATCGGTTTTGTTTCTGGGCCTGATTTTGACCAATGCGTGAAAGATGAATTAGCGAGATTGGAAAGGGGGGGAGCCCGGGGAGCTACCGACTCTTCCCGGAAGGAATTTCTTAAAGCCAAGTTTGAAGCGCCGCCCAAAAGCTTTCCGCGAGTAGTATTTGGCGAGCCTAAGAAAATATATCCCACTACCTTGCTGATTGAGAATCCGCAGCAGCAGCAGCTGGGCGTGGAAGTCAGCTGCAAATTTATGAGGGGCAGTTTAGCAATAAATGGTCTAATAACTATTAACGGCCAGGAAACTTCGCGCTACTCCAGTAATTTTAAGAACGATCCGGTCAGGATTGGCTGCCAGCCACAGGAAGAATTGTCAGGCCAATATAACCTGGAAATTTCAGCGACGCTTACTGATATACTAACTACTTCGACCTTAACCAGGGTTTTTGTAAAAAATCAGCAGGACCGTGAGCGCTGGGAAGCAGAAATAAAATCCACGGCCTTATCTGGTTTTGATGCCGGCCTGTCACAGTCAGCGGACGAATTTGCCCGGCTAAATTACGGCTTTGGCAACTTTCCTGACGATCCGATAATTATTTCCAGTCGCCCAGTGCTGCTAACCGTATCGATTGAAGACTTGGGCTCTGGCCAATTAAGCCGGATTAAGAGCTATTCACTTTCTGGGTTATTGAGCCGGGGTTTTTTTCCCACGAGTGGAAATGTAGATTGCTTGCAGCGCGGGGAAGCAATCATCCCGCAAAAAGTCAAAAATTATAATCTTGGAGAATGTTTTTTGGAATTGCCGGCAGAATACCAGCAGTTTGATGTTCCGTATATCACTGAAACTTTTGAGGCCAGCCTGCTGTATGATTATAACCTAACTCAGAAAATACCCGGTATTAAGGTGGAGAAAATACAAGGATGAACTGTATGAACCGGATGAACAAAGTTACTAAAATTGCTAAGATCATAATCTTTTTAGTATTTTTTCTACTGCTGCTAAGCTGTGGCACAGGGGATGATTTTGGGTCGAAAACTGCTGATTTCAAAACAGGAGTTAAAGAGCTAAGCGTGACTGCATCTTTTCCCCGGACTGTTTTTCAAGATAACAACTGGCAGGGCCCTTTGGCATTAAAAAATAATGCTGGGTATGATGCTGACAACATTCAAGTAAGCTTAATTGGATTAGATCAAAGACTGATTGCGCTTGCTGACGTAACCCTGCCAGTGAATTTACTGGAAGGAAGAAGCTTATACCTGAAAGAAGGTGGTGAGGAAAGAATTGTTTTCGAGGGGACAGTCCGTCAGCTGCCTGCAGGAATTGATCAAAAACAACTGAATTATTTGATTCTGGTAAGCTATTCCTCCAAGGTAGAATTTTCACCCACTGTCTGTGTGGATAGCGGCTTGTACATTGTGGGCAGCGGCTGTGATTTTAAAGAGATTAATGCTGACAAAACTAGCCGGACCAAAGCTCAACCATTTAGCGGCCAGGGTGCTCCGGTAGTATTCAATAGCTTAGAAGTTATACCTTATATTGGAACAGATTCTAAAATAGAGTTAAGAATGAAAATAGCCGATCGCGGCCGAGGAAGGATTAAATCGTTAAGGTTGGGCCGTGCAGTGTTAGGAAATATTCCGCTGCAGTGCGATTTTCGTGGCAAACAGGTTAGCCGGACCAATCCGGGCGTGGCCGAATTTACTGAAAAAGACCAACACCAAGAAATCGATTTGGTTTGCAGTGGAGAGTTAGAATCAAATTCAGCATACCAAACGGCGTTATTTATTGAGCTGTTTTATGATTATGAGTTTATAATTAAGGACAGTTTAGAGATTAGAAGGTAAATGGTAGTTATTACTCTAAAAGATTGATTCATTAATCTAAAGTTGTGCTACTTTTGCAAAACCAAGGCTAGATGTTTAACAGAATTTATTCAGAATTTATTCTCTGGGGGTAACACATCTTTATAAATCTTAACATTCTTCTTCGCTTAGGATATTCAAAAGAATATTTAATTATAAAAATTGAGGTAGATGCCAGTAAATTTTTTAATTTTGATCTTTTTTTTTTACCCTTAACCAACATCTTTTTATAGGATATTCACTTCTACTTAATTATGAACAAAATCATCCTTGCCATAATCTTAGCTGGCTTTGGCGCGCAGTGCACTAAACTAATAATATATTGGTTTAAGCATAAACACTTATCCTGGCATGATTTATTCGTGACTGGCGGAATGCCCTCTTCACATGCTGCATTTGTGACATCATTAGCTACGATTATTTATTTAGAAGAGGGAAATTCTACCGTTTTTGCTGTGGCCTTGATTATAGCGCTGATTGTTTTAAGGGATGCTTACGGCATTAGAAGAACCGTAGGCAAGGAAGGGGAGGCCATTAAAAGATTGTTTAAGCTGCATAATATCCAATCTAAAGAGCATTACGCGTTGGGGCACAAGCCTTCAGAGGTGCTAGTTGGAATATTAATTGGCCTAGCTGTGGCTGCGGCGGTTTATCTGTTCTAAATCAGGCTTTGACAATTTTGGTATGGTTTAACTACATTTATTTCTATTTATTGGAAAGGTTTTTCAATTAGATCAATTTTTAGAACTAATATGATAGATCATGGTCACGAACAAGCAGCAGTAATAAGGTATGTGCAGCAGAGCATGGAAGGCTTAATTAGGGCTGCTGGAGAGCCTTTGCCTAGATTTGATCACACTTACGAAATTAGGGCTGCTAGAGGAGAATTAAGCGGAATGCTGCCTACTGCCAGAACTTTAAGAGATCTGGAGCTAGGTAAAGATCTTTCTGATCTTCTGGGGAAGAGCAATGCTGCTTACAGCGCAACTAGTCCAGTAAATCAAAGGACTGCTTACAGCGGCTGGTTATCAAAATCTTCTGCAGCCAGTTATTCAGGAACAGGTGATAATGTTTCTACTACCACATTAAGCTACAGCCAGGCTTCCAGCCAAAGTTATCGGCAGGCTTCTAGCTTTGGCCACCTGGTTAGTTCCAATAAATCAGTTTATCAGTAAATGGCTTGAGAAGCTTCAATTTTAAATGTAAAGGGTTTTAAATCAGATGATCTGTCAAAATTCAGTCAGCTTCTTTTCTGAGGCATAACTAACGATAGTGGTATTGCCATCTTTACTGGATACTTTCTCAGTGGAGATAAACCTTCCTTCGCTTAATTTGGCAATCCGGCGGTGAAAGCTCTTATAGCTCATCTGCCCGCCATTTTCCTCGTATTTGGTAAAAAGGTCGCCGATCTTGGAATTGCTATTATTCTTGATCAAGTCCAGAATTTTCTGCATCTCCTGATTTAAATCTTCAGCAGGGTTGATTTGAAATTCTTCCGCTTTTTTGATTGCTAACGCAGCATGCTCCAGCAGGACTTTGCGGGAATTCTTCTCTTCAGCAATATTCCCGGCTTCTTTCATCAAGTATAAGCCGACCCGCAGGTCATTAGCCTCAGTGCATTTCTCGACAATTTCCTTAAAGGCTTCCTCATCCCAGCTGTTTTGGGAAAAAGCATAATTTCTCCGCTCTAATAAAATTCCCAAAACTTCACGTTCTAAATACTGGCGGAAGCACAAGAATTCTGGCACTAGCCGGCTTCTTATCCGCTCATCCAGTTCTGAATAAGTGTCGCGGTAATTAGTAATCAGGAAAATAGATTTGCGATAAATGTCTTCCAAGATAGTATACAAAAAATCCAAGTCTTCCAGCTTATCAACTTCATCAAAGACAAATACAGCAGTTTTCTTGTTTAATTTTTGCTGGATTAATGTGAATAATTCGGAAGTTTTTTTACTCTGGATGAATTTGTAGCCCAAATCATCACATATCTTAATGAACACTTTAAAAGTGGTGTTTTCCTTCCAGCAATTGACATAAAAAGGGACAATTTCGGTCGCTTCTTCCTCCAGCTCTTTTAGGACATGCTTGCAGGCGGTAGTTTTGCCTATTCCTGGAGGGCCATAGACAAAAACATTCCTGCCGTTATGCCCTTCCAATAATGGCCTGATGGCCGTCGCAAAACGCAGTTGCTCATTTTCTCGGTATTTTAACACTTTGGGCTGGAAATCATAATCTAATACTACGGTGTCGCGAAACAATGATTCTCCAGCTCGCAGCATCTCTTTAAATAAAGACATGTAATCATCAAGAAAATAAATCGTATATTAAAGTTATGGTTTTGGATATGTGCATAGCTCAAGGGCGTCAGCAAAATCACGCTGCGCGGTTGCCGTCGGTTCGGTACGTATTAAGTCTGGGTCTTTAGCCTCAAGGCGTGAGCCTCTCCTCTTGATACTGGTGAACCGCTCGAGTAATATCTTCTGGTTTGTGACGCATGCGCTCAAAACCATCAGGTTCCACAAATGTTGAACGGCATTCATTACAACGATACAGTTGTTTTGAACCAATCTTATTGTATTGCTTACCTCGCTTAACAATATCATCTGCTTTGCATTTCGAACAGGAAAAATTGACCATATATCCATCACCTCGAGAAAGAGTAAAATTAGCTAGCATATAGATATCACATTAAATTGACTTTATCAATTCTAAGTTAGATTTATATATCTTTAAAAAAAACACAATTACTTGGAAAGAAACCGTTACTTAAAAAAATGAAGGAATATGATGTTATAGTCATCGGCTCTGGCGGCGGAGCGCAGATCTCCAGTTCGGCATTCGAATTAGGCAAAACAGTAGCCGTGATTGAAAAAGGGAAACTAGGCGGAACTTGCTTAAACCGCGGCTGCATCCCTTCCAAAATGCTGATTCCGGCTAATGTAGCCTCGTTAATCAGATCTTCAGATAAATTGGGCCTTTCGGTAGCTATTTCTTCCATCGATTTGCCGGGAATTATTACCAGGATTAACCGGACTACTAATCAAGAGTCTAATGAACTAAAAAAATGGCATAACCGCCCCCATGCCCGGCTTAAATTTTATCAGGGCTCAGCTGTTTTTGTCAGCAATAAAGTCATTTCTGTTAACGGCCAAAGAATAACTGGTAAAAAGATTTACTTAGCTACTGGAGCCAGTCCCTTCACTCCGCCAATTCCCGGTCTGGACCAGACGCCTTATTGGACCAGCACTGAGGCATTGAGAGCTGAAAAAGCACCAAAGAAATTAATGGTTATCGGCGGCGGATACATTGCCTGCGAGCTTGGCTATGCCTTCTCAGCCTTAGGTTCAGAGGTGCATTGGCTGGTGCGTGATGCCGCTTTGCTGACTAGAGAAGATCAGACTGTGAGCCAGGAATTCACTAAAATCTTCTCTGGCCGTGAACGGGTGCTTTTTAAAGTGGATATTATTAAGGTAGAATATCGTCATGGCTTATTTTTCATTCATTTAAAATCAAATTTAAGCTCTAGGCCTGGAGAGAAACACATCATCTCCGGAGACGCTCTGCTAGTAGCTACCGGAGTAAGCCCTAATACGGCAGAATTGGGTTTAGAAAATACTTCTATTAAAACCACTAAGCGGGGCTTTATAGCCGTGAACAGTCGCTTGGAGACTAATGTCAAAGATGTCTTTGCTTTTGGCGATTGCGTGGGGAATTATTTGTTCCGGCACTCCGTTAATTTTGAAGGCGAATTCCTGTTTAAGAGCCATTTTATCAAGAAAAATAAAAAGCCGATAAAATATCCGCCGATGCCCCATGCGGTATTTACCAACCCGGAAATCGGCTCAGTAGGCAAGACAGAACTGGAATTGTCCGAAAAGAAGATACCTTACGTGGTTGGCTTCGCACTTTACCAAAATAGCGGAATGGGGCAGGCGCGGTTGTCCAGAGAAGGCTTCGTCAAATTGCTGTTCCACCAAAAAACTAGGAAATTGCTGGGAGCCCATATTCTGGGAGAAGAAGCTTCAAACATGATTCATCAGCTAGTTTATGCTATCACTTTTAAAGCTACAGTAGACAATTTATTAGAGATGATCTATATCCATCCCGCCTTGACCGAGATTGTAAGAAATGCGGCCAGAAATGCCTTGGACAGCTTTTGAAACCAGCTTCCTATATAGAGATTTTTCTGCTGAGCCCTTTTCACCGCAATGTTTATATATAAACTAATAAAAATCATTTCATCGAGAGATGATGTGCCGGTCTGACAGCTTGCGCATACTGGAGAGAGCAAGAAAGCTAGTTCTCCGAGGTTTTGATTAATGGCACGAATGTATTCGAGAAGAAAAGGCAAGAGCGGCAGCAAAACACCGCCTAAACGTGTTCCCTCCTGGGCTCCTTACAAAAGCAAGGAAGTTGAAAAGCTAATTCAAAAAATGGGTAAGGCTGGGAAATCCGCCAGTGAAATCGGTTTAATCCTGAGAGATAGTTATGGTATCAATAGTGTAAAGGCTCTGACTGGAAAAAAAGTAAATACCTTATTAAAAGAGCATGGGATTACTAAAACCTTGCCGGAAGACATGCTGGCGCTGATTAAGAAATTAATCTCGATAAAAACTCATCTTGAGCAGAATAAGCAGGACCAAACGGCTAAGCGCGGGCATATCTTAACCAGCTCCAGGATCAGAAGGCTGGCAAAAT
>Ga0209542_10016189_pt1 | contig 12403 bp, 14 predicted proteins | sample RifCSPhighO2_01_FD_184028 | JGI IMG/M metagenome (GOLD analysis project Ga0209542, IMG submission 184028) | Soil microbial communities from Rifle, Colorado - Rifle CSP2_plank highO2_0.1 (SPAdes) (version 2) | ecosystem: Environmental > Terrestrial > Deep subsurface > Rock core/Sediment ...
AATAATGTTCCATTTATATCCATACGAAAGAGCAAGCGCCGCGAGGCCCGCATAAATATGATTCCTACCGAAAACTCCTTCCACCACCACCGGCAAGCTTGTTCCTCCCACATCCGCGCGGAAAATTATTCCTTCCGGACCCGTCCCTTCACCATAAAAAATATTCTCCCCGGAACCCAGGATGTCGGAACCTTCCTTCCAGCCATAAGTAATGATTAGGTTCCTGGTTTTTTCTTTCATCTCGAGCATGGCCTCATCGTCCATATTCAATATTAGAAGTCCGTCTTTCTTTAGAGTCCTGACAAGTCCGCTTTTTTCTTCTATCAGATGTTTACGTGATTCAAAAAATTCAATGTGCGCCGGAGTCTCCCCGATGGCGGTTATCACCACTACATCCGTCCGGAGCCAGGAAGCGGTCTCCCGCATGTCTCCGGGCTTTCCTACCCCCACTTCTAGTACTAGCCACTTCGGATATTTATGCGGCCAGAGAAAGAGCCATAAGCCTTTTAAAATATTTACACTCCAGCCAGTCGGACTATTCCAAGCATTAGTGCATCCCAGTATAGTAAGCGGTAACCCGAGCTCGCTGTTGTAGCTCTTCTCGCTCTTCCGAACATAATAATTTTTAGAAATAACGGCATATATCGCATCCTTAGTGGAGGTCTTACCTACGGATCCAGTAATAGCAATAATCTTGGGCTTGTATTTATACAAGACCAGTCGAGATTCTATTTTTAGAATAAAAGATATTATTTTTCGTAAAGTAGTCTTCATGTGATTTTACTAAATTCTATCTATCTGGCGGAACGTCGTAATAGTTTAACAGAAATTTAGTAATCTCGATAAATGGATCAGCCCAAGTTTCGGACGCATACAGCACCCCCTTTGGATTCACCGCATAGAGGAGCACCACAAACTGTGGATCATAGGCCGGGAAATATCCAAAGAATGAATGAGTGTGCCTATCTTCATAATATCCTCCAGTAACGCTGTTGGCAACTTGCGCCGTTCCGGTTTTTACTGCCACACTGTAGTGTTCCATCTTGGCGGCTCCGTTTTTAAGCGCCTTATCCATCACTTCCACCAGCATGCGAGTTATTTCGTCTCCAGTAGCGGGAGTAATTTTAACCTGGGATGTTTCATACTCCATCTTTTTCTCCGTGCCATCGTCATACTTTATTTTATTCACCACGTGTGGCACTACCAGCTTGCCACCATTACCTAAGGAGGCAAGAGCGCGGATCATTGCCATTGGAGTGAGCGCAATACCCTGTCCGAAAGAAGCGTTAGCGTACTCTAGCTCACGTTTAACTTTTAAAATATTACTTACTAAGCCACTTGTTTCGTTCGGTAAATCAACTCCTGTTTTTTGATCTATTCCATAAGAAAGTAGGTACTCGCGCAGTCTGTCTCGTCCCAGCTTCTGCTCCACGAAGACCATACCAGTGTTGAGCGACTGGCTTAAGACATCCTGCATGCTAGTACCGGGACCTCGTCCCTTTTTGTCGAAGTTAAATATTTCCTTTTTCTCCACTATTACCGAGCCTTTATCATTATAGGTGGTGTTAGCGCTTATGACCCCAGTATCAAGCCCAGCGGCCATGACCAAGGGCTTGACCACTGAGCCCCACTCCAGCACGTTTTCCACTAGAGGGTTAGAGAATGTGGAAGCCTGCTTCACTTGCGAGAAATCATTGGGATTGAAGTCGGGCTTAATAGAGAGCGCATAGATAGACCCGTCGCGAGGATCCATAATAATCCCACCAATGGCATCCGCGCCATACTTACTCTTCACGACGGACAACTTCTTTTCTAAAAAGTCTGCGACCGTGGGCTCGATGGTGGTCACAATGTCTCCAGTCTCTTTGTCGCCGTTAAATAATTTATTATTTATATTAGAAAAAACTTCCGCAAAGAAATTTATATACGGACTATCCCCGCTCCTAGATAGTTCATCGTTATACTGACGCTCGAGGCCGTAACGTCCCCCGAGCTCGTCTCCCTTGTAGGCTACCAGGCCCAAAGTGTGCGATGCTAAATCCTCGCCCGGATACAAGCGCCACTTTTCTTTAAAAATACTAACGCCGGGAATCTTCAACGCTGAGACTGCGTCGGCATCCTTCTGGCTTAAATGGAAAGCTACTTCTTCATAGGGATCACCCTCCTTCTCAGCCTTGGCTAGGAAATCTTCCCGGCTTAGGCTTACCTTCTCGGCTAGTTTCTTATAAGAATTTTCGGGTGAAGTTAGCTTAGTGGGATTGATAGCTACCTTAAATCCGGAGGCTTGGGTTGCTGCTGAAACCAGAGAGCCATCCTTGCTTTGGAAATAAATAGTACCTCGCTCAAATAGATTCTGAGATGGAGTGGCATACTGACGGTTAGCGGAGTCGGAATAAAATTTGCTATGCACTATTTGTACTAAAAAAAGCTTGGTCAACAGGATGACCACAAAAAGTAAAAAGAAACAAAGTAAAATCCTGCTTCTTGGTAGAAAACTAGATTTCATTGCGCGTAACTTTTATATTACGAGATCCAAGAGGGTTTGAAGTTTTACGAGTGGCAAAGGTGGCTTTTATTTCCTTAAATCCTTCCGCGTGCGCAAAAGCAAGGTCGACTTTACTAGATAGAGCTAAATAATTCTGTTCCAAATCCGCCACATCGTTAGAAAGTTTATGCGCCTGTGCTTCCAAGGCCTTCCGCTCTATAATATTTAAAACCATACTGCCTAAAAGGAGAACGTAGAAGATAGCTAAGGCGCCCAAAGAAAAAATAAGAGTATTCAAAAGCGCACCCTCCATGCCTTTGGTTACTATATCCTCCGCGTAACTCTTCATTTTTATTGCTATTGTTCTCATTTTTTCTATTTCTTTATTGTTTTTATTTTTTTTCTAAAATTCTTAATTTCGCGCTTCGGGCTCGGGGGTTACTTTTAAGCTCTGCTTCCCCGGATATTATCGGCTTTTTATTTATAATCTTAGCCAGTCCTTCCTTTTCCTTCTCTTTATAAAATCTTTTTACTATCCTATCTTCTAAACTATGGAAACTTATCACTGACATCCTACCGCCGGACCCCAAAGCATCGAAACTCTTCCTTAATCCTTCCGACAATGCGCCCAGTTCGTCATTCACAGCAATCCTTAGCGCCTGAAATGTGCGAGTAGCGAAGTGTATCCTTGATCTCTTGTACATTCCTGGTACGACGGCCTCTATAGCGCTAACCAGGTCGAACGTCGTCTCGAGATCTGCTCTCTTCCTCGCCTCCACAATTCCTCGTGCTATCCTGCCACTGAACTTCTCCTCTCCATAACCGTAAATAATTTTCTTTAAACTCTCTTCACTCCAATTATTTACTATGTCCTTGGCCGTTAGGCCTTCTGAAGAAGGATTTTCTTTCATGCTTTTTTGAAAGGTCATGAGCAAAGGCTCGTCCTTCATGAAAGAAAATCCTCGTCCAGAATTCTCTAGTTGATCGGAACTAAGTCCGACGTCTAAAATTACTCCATCTACACTACCGACTTTCTCACTTTTCAAAACTTCATCCAAATTTCTGAAATTCGTATTGTGGAAAGAAATGTCGCATCCGAGGTCCTTAAACTTTTCCTTGCCGATCTCGAGCGCTCCTTGGTCCTGATCGATGGCAATTATTTTTACACTTGCCTGTCCTTTGGCATGGCCCTTTTGCCTTTTACAAATCTCCGCACTGTGTCCACCTCCGCCGAAGGTTCCATCCACGATTACCAGCTTCTTACTCCCGCCTTCGCCCTGCTTCGGTGAGGCAAGTAAACCGTCTATAGCTTCATTTAAAAGAACTGTCTTGTGCATTGTTATCTCTTTGAAAACATAACTTTGAAAGGGGGTTTCGAGGCTGTCGAGCCGAGAACTTCAGGATTTTTTATTCTTCAAAAAATCCGTACCCGTCAAAAGTTATGTTTTCAAATTAATCTTCTCCTAGCTTCTCCGCTAACTGCTCTGCTTCCTTGGCCACCTTCTCCTTCTGTTCCGACCACGCCTTTTCATTCCAGACTTCCACTCGATCAGAAACTCCGATGATGGCCGCTTTGTCTCGTAGGCGTATCCCCTCCTGCAAAAATTCTGGGATCAGCATCCTGCCGATGGAATCTATCTCGACTTCCGCCGCTCGGCCGAACATGTATCTGTTGAAACTTCTCTGATCGGCTTTCAGGAAAGATAAATCGGATTCCGAATCAGAAAGTTTCTTGGAAACCTTTTCCCACTCTTTGGTTGTAAAAATGAACAAGCACTGTCCAAGTCCAGGAGTGATAATAATTTTCTTGCCCATTTCTTTTCGAAACTTGACCGGCAGAGATACTCTATTCTTTTCATCAATGGTATGTATGTATTCTCCGATTAACATATTTCTTTTTTGGGCTGATTTCCCTTAAATTATTATTTCCCACTTTTTCCCACCTGATATATATTATATTCCACCTAGGTAAATAACTCCAAGCCCTAACTGTGGATAACTCCCCTACTAAATAAAGACCATTTGACGTATGGCTTTATTGGTTGTAATCTGTTTTTGAGGGAACCCATGTCTGACATCGTAGTCGTCGCTCTCAAGGTGGTAGGAACAGTGAGTGCAATTTTCATGGCTCCTACCACATTCGATTTCTTCCTCCGGGAGAAAGGAGAAGACACAAGTTGGAAGAGTTTTAATAGGGCAGCGGCTATAGCATTCATCAGCTGCATGCTTGTTGTCGTGGCAATCTGGGTATGAAGAAGTTGCCATAAACCCCACCGTGAAGACTGCCGGCGGGTAAGGTTAGTAATAGTTCTTTAACTTTAATATCGTGCACCAAAGCGCCCCTATGCTCCGCATCGGGGCATCGCTATTTATACTATATTTATTTCGGCTTCATGAGTGGGAAAGTTTGAAGTTCTCGGAGAGGCTTGTCCGCAAGAATAGAAAAGAGTCTTTCACCAAATCCAAAGCCGCAAGTTGGCGGCATTCCGTACTCGAGCATCTCCACAAATTCATCATCCGGCATCATTGCTTCAGCGTCTCCGCTGTCTATTAATTTCTGCTGAGCTTCGAAGCGCGCCTTCTGGTCCAGTGGATCATTTAATTCCGAGTAACCATTCCCTACTTCACTTCCGGCAATGATGGGCTGGAATCTTTCGGTCGTCATTTTATTATCTCCATTTTCTTTTGAAAGTGGGGCTACTATTTTCGGATGATTTATTAAAAAGGCGGGACCAGAGATTTGCTTCCGGCAATATTTCCAAAGAGTATCCGTCAAGCGCTCCCTATTGTTGCCATCATATTTTACTCCAAGCTCTTTAAGCTTCTTTTCCATCTCTTTGGCACTCGCACTCAATACATCAACTCCAGTTAATTCTTTTATTTTTGAAACATAATCAATCCGTTCCCATTCACTACCTAAATCAAAGGTATGTCCTTGGCTCATGAACTTAGTCGTACCGAAAACTCGCTCGGCAATATTTATATACATCTCTCGCACGAGCTCCATGCCGTCATTGTAGTTAGCATAAGCCCAGTAGAATTCCATATTAGTAAATTCCTGAGCGTGCTCCGGGCTAGTGCCTTCGTTCCTGTAAGCTCTACCTATTTCGAAAGTTTTCGGAAAGCCTGCAGCCATCAGCCTCTTTTGCCACAGCTCGCCTATGGAGATGCGTAGATACACATCGAGGTCAAAGTCACTGTGATGCGTTTTAAACGGAGTCGCTTCCGCGCCGCCGGTAGTAGTTTCAAGTGTCGGAGTTTCTACTTCTAAAAATCCGTGGTTCTTCATAAACTCGCGTGTAGCATCCCAGAATTTAGATTTTTTTTCTACGAGGTCTTTTAATTCCGGATTCATGAGGAAATCCAGATATCGCTTTCTGTATCGTTCCTCCACGTCCGTAAGTCCGTGCCACTTTTCCGGCAGTGGTAACAAACTTTTAGAAAGCATGCGCCAGTCCGTGGCTTCCACTGTTTTCTCCCCTCTCTTTGTAGTAAAGAATTTTCCCTGTACTTCCACAAAGTCTCCAATGTCTACCACCTCGCTCCAGAAATTAAGTTTTTCCTCTCCTAAAATATCTTTCTTGAGCAATCCCTGGAAAGTCCCCGTGCCATCATAAAGCGTAATGAAAACTATCGCTCCCTGCCCACGAATGGACATGATACGTCCAGAAATCCACTTGCTAGCGCCAGACTTTTCTAAATTTTCAAAGCCTAGAATAGCCTCCCCTAAAGAGAGCTCTCGATTAGACTCCGCGGGGTACGGGTTCACACCTCTCGCGCGCAAGAGTTCCAGCTTTTTTATCCGCAGTCCCCTAATCTCGTCAATTGAAGACATATTTAAATTAAACTACTAAATTAACTTGATAACCTTATTTTTCTTTGGCTACGCAACACTTATGATTTTATAATTCACTACACCATTCGGAGTTTGGAAAGAAACTTTGTCGCTTTTCTTTTTTCCAAAAAGCGCTTCGCCAAAGGGAGAGCGATTAGAAATTTTCCCTTCCGCCATGTTGGCCTCCTCAGACCCTACTATAACATAAGTCTTCTCTTCTTTGGTGCCGTCTTTCTGCACTACTACCCGGGAGCCCACCTCCACGATGTCTCCACCACCGCCCTTGACCACCTGAGAGGATTGTAAAATTTGTTCTACCTTTGCAATGCGTTCTTCGAGCTTACCCTGATCTTCCCGCGCCTGATGGTATTCCGCATTTTCCGACAAGTCACCGAGCGACTTCGCGTACGCTAAATTCTCTAAGATATCTTTCCTTTTAGGGCCTTTCAAGTCTGCGAGCTCTTTCAAAAGTAATTTTTTCTTCTCTTCAGTTATATAATCCGCCGCCTGCATCATAGATGGTTATATTATATTTATTTTGACAAAAAGTCAATTTATGATAATCTGTATTAGTCCCCGCCCAAAGCGGGCAAGTATATGGCAAAAACAGTAATTGAAGTAAAGAAGAATCCAAACGAGAACAACGCGAGCGTATTGCGTCGTTTTTCACGTCGGATTCAAGAATCAGGAATAATCCACAAGGTTAAAGGCGCTCGCTACAATGAACGCAAGGAGTCAAAACTAAAAGTAAAAAAGAGCGCACTCAAAAGAATGAGCCGCCGAAAAGAAATAGAAGTCCTTCGCAAGCTAGGGAAAATAGGCACCAAAATAGGGCAAAGATAAAACCAGAATAGATAGTATGTATGAGCGAATCAAAGATGATATCTTAGGTAAGGAATACTCTTTATCTATCGCCTTCATCTCCGCCCCTAAATCAAGAGAAGTAAATAAAAAATATCGAAAGAGGGACAAGCCGACAAATGTCCTCTCTTTCCCATTTTCAAAAAGTGAGGGGGAAATTTTACTCTGCGCTAGCGTGATTAAAAAAGAAGCAAAGCTCTTCAAAAAAACTTACGAAGAGTTCTTGCTGTTTTTAGTTATCCACGGAATGCTTCATTTGAAAGGAATGCTACATAGTAGTAGAATGGAGAGAGCCGAAAATATTTTCTACAAAAAATATCAAGGAAAATATAATGCGAAACATTTCAATAGGCATAGACGTGGGGACACAGACGACACGGGTCGTGGTGGCAGAATTCTTAAAGGGAGAAAAAAATCCTAAAATTGTTGGCGTGGGTGAGGTTCCAACTCTAGGTATGCGCCATGGCTACATCACAGAATTCGAAGAAACAGTGAAGTCCATCAAGAGGGCGGTGCTTGAAGCCGAAAAGACCTCCGGTATCAAAATAAAGCGCGCCTTCGTCTCCCTCTCTGGCGTTACTCTTCGCGCCGTGGCAAGCTCGGGTGTAGCTATTATTTCCAAGGCGGATGGTGAAGTAACTGCACTCGACGTAAACAAGGCCCTAGCAGACTGCGAAGAGAATTTAAATTTAAATAATAAAAAGGTCATCCAGATCTCCCCTCTCTCCCACCGCCTAGACGGAGTGGAAGTATTGGGCCGGTTGGAAGGAATGCGGGGAAACAAGCTCGAAGTTAAAGCGCTTTTCGTTACCTATTCTACCGTACATCTCGAAGACCTGGTCACCGCCATCTCACGCGCCGGAGTAGAAACCATCGATGTGATTCCCGCAGCCGTGGCCGCAAGCTACATCGCGCTGTCGGAGAAACAGAAAATTGTGGGTAGTGCCCTGGTCAATATTGGCTCCGAGACAGTCTCTTTAGCTGTTTTTGAAAACGGGTCTCTGCTCTCCGCCCACACCTTCTCGATTGGGGGGGCAGACATTACTAACGACATTGCCTTAGGGCTCAAGATTCCACTCGAGAATGCTGAAAGTTTCAAACTTGGAAACATCGATGGCGAACATTCTAAGAAGAAACTGGATGAAATAATCGAGGCGCGCTTTACGGACATTTTCGAACTCTTAGATACACACTTGAAGAAAATAAAAAGGTCCGAACTCTTGCCCGCAGGGGCAATCTTTGTCGGTGGAGGCGCCAACACTTTAGGGCTACCAGAATTTGCAAAAGAAGAATTAGGACTTCCCTCGACTTTGGGCACGACGGAAATTTTCGGTAGCTTGAAGACCAAGCTCCGAGACCCATCTTGGTTCACCGTCTTAGGACTAGTGGTAGGAGGTAGAGAGAATGATAATTTTGAAAATGGAACTTTCGGAGGGATTTTTAAAGATCTCAAAAACACAATCAAGGGAAGCCTCAAGCAGTTAATGCCCTAGTTGCTTTTTTTTACCCTAATGATAGTATGGGAAGTATGCCAAAAGTAAATCAAGCAATAGAGAGTTTCGCTAGAATTATGGTAATCGGAGTCGGTGGCTCTGGTAAAAACGCTATAAATCATATGATTAATTCCAAAGTAAAGGGCGTATCCTTTATTTGCATGAATACCGACACTCAGGACCTACACAACTCCCTAGCTGAAAAGAAAATCCACATTGGCAAGAACTTGACCAAGGGCCTAGGCGCAGGCATGAACCCAGACGTGGGCCGAAAAGCAGCCGAAGAAACGAAAGCAGAAATTCAAGACGTCATCAAGGGCGCTGATATGATCTTCCTCGCCTGCGGAATGGGTGGTGGTACTGGTACTGGTGCGGCTCCCATAGTTGCGCGCGCTGCCAAGGAACAAGGCATACTGACTGTAGCTGTTGTCACCAAGCCATTCTTCTTCGAAGGAAATCACCGCATGAAAATAGCGGAGAAAGGAATAGAGGATCTGGCCAAGGAAGTGGACGCAATCATAATTATTCCAAATGATAAATTAATTCACCTCGCAGACAAGAATACAAATTTCAAAACAGCCTTCGCAAGTGCCGACGATGTCCTCCGCCAAGCAGTGGAAGGAATCTCCGACCTCATCACAACTCCTGGAATCATAAACGTAGACTTCGCGGACATCCGGGCAATCATGGCGGATGCAGGTAGCGCGCTTATGGGTATCGGTTCTGCTTCTGGCGAGAAGCGCGCAGAAAAAGCAGCTCTCATGGCCATCAACTCCCCTCTACTTGAAGTTTCTATCAACGGCGCGAAAGGTGTACTCTTTGCGATATCTGGTGGTGAAGACATAACCATCCATGAAATCCAGGAAGCAGCTAAGATAATTACGGAATCTATTGATAAAGATGCTAAGGTAATCTTCGGTACTATTCATGACGAAAAGTCTAAGAAGGGCGAGCTGAAAGTTACCGTTATCGCTACTAGCTTCTCCGGTGAAGTACCTAAGAAAAGCCTCTTCGGTAACACTGCTACCCCCGCAAGCCCAACAGTAAAGGAAGACGTAGCGACAGCAAAAAAAGAAATTCACAATACTATCGATAGGAACATAGGCACGAGCAATGACTTCCTAAAAAAAATAGATACAGTCAAGAAAGACACTGCGGAAGAAATAATAGTAGACGACGATCATGATGACTGGAGCGCTGTTCCAGCATTTCTAAGACGAAAGAAATAGTACGAGACACATAACCCATAACTCGTAACAATATTGCTTGTTGTATGTTATATGTTATATGATATGTGATATATGTTGCGTGATACTTACGATTTAATAATAATTGGTGGTGGGCCAGCTGGAAGCGCGGCCGCTGTATATGCCGCTCGTAAACGCCTTAGAACCCTCTTTGTAACTACTGAGTGGGGTGGGCAGAGCGTTGTGTCCGAACAAATTTATAATTGGATCGGGACCCCATCGCTGTCCGGCTCGGAGCTCGCAGAAAACTTTAAAAAGCATGTACTGGCAAATACTGCCGCTACGGTAGGCGCAAGTTCTACCTTGGAAGTAAAAGATGGCGAAAAGGTAGTATCTCTAGAAAAAGAAAATGATAATTTTAAAGTTAAAACAGAAACGAGAGAAGAATTCATAGCAAAAACAATCCTTATAACCACCGGTAGCAGCCGGAGGAAGCTCGAAGCTAAAAATGCGGACGCTCTGGAACATAAAGGCCTAACCTACTGCGCTTCGTGCGACGGTCCCCTTTTTGAAGGACAAGATGTGGTGGTTATCGGTGGAGGTAATGCCGGATTTGAAACAGCCGCCCAGCTACTCGCCTACTGTAAGTCCGTCACCCTACTACATCGAAGTGACACTTTCCGCGCGGATGAAATAACGGTAGAAAAAGTTTTGAAAAATCCAAAGATGCAAGCAATAAAAAACGTGGAAATTCTAGAAGTTAAGGGTGATAAATTTGTAGAAGGAATAGTTTATAAAGAATTAGCTACTGGTGAAGAAAAAACCCTAGCCGTAACCGGAATCTTCGTGGAGATAGGCCAGATACCTAACACCGACTTTGCTAAAGGTGTGGTACCGCTCAACGACTACGGCCAAGTAAAAATAAATCCTCTAAACCAGAAGACCAACACTCCCGGCATCTGGGCCGCCGGAGATTGCACTGATGTGCTCTACCACCAGAACAACATTGCCGCTGGCGATGCTGTGCGCGCGCTCGAAGATATTTACCTCGCGATACATACGAAGTAACCAAATACACGGAGGCGTAGCTATGAAATATAAACTGCTCTATATTTCATCTCATGTTGTAATTTTGAAACGTGTTATAATGTTGGTATGACCTTGAAAAATAATTCCCAAAGAGCTTTTACTCTAATAGAACTGCTGGTTGTAATAGCAATTATTGGAATACTGACAACGGTAGTAATTACTTTTACTAAACCCGCGAGAGATAAAGCTCGAGACGCAAGGAGAAAAACCGAGTTAAAATCATTAGTTACTAGCATAGAAACTTTCTACCTGGACAACGGATATTATCCACTACACTATGGAGACCCCGATACTGGCAGCTGTCCCGCTGCTGGAAAATGTTCTGCCTGTACCGGATGGTGCAGAGACGGAACTCCGTCAAAAGATCCCGGAGGAGCTTCCTGGAATATGCTAAAATCAGAACTACTTCCTTATGCAAAGGTACTCCCAGACGGTCCTACACCGGCATACTGGATGGGCTATGTATATACCACTTCCGTACGAATAAACCCCATAGGAGATATTTGGACCAACCAAAACGAGACAACGCCCCAAAGATATTGCGTGGGTACATACTTGAAAGATCCAAACGATATTAGTATTAATAACCCAACGGCAAATCCAGAAGGAACTATTTTGTCTTCTTGTAATAAATTTATGTGGGGATGTGGAGCAAATTACTTCATCTGCGACAGACCTCCAGATCTGCCTTAATGGAGAATCAATAAATTTATAGGGAAAAGTTAAAAAATATGGATTGACCTCACCATACATACGAAGTAATCTAAATTTTATTCCGTGACTGTCACCACGCCCGTCATCGAGCTATGGTAAACACATCGATAGTAGTAAGTGCCAACGGAATCGAAGGTGTAGCTGTATTGTTCACTTTCTTGCAAAATTGGGCTACCCAATACTCCATCGTTTCCGGTCACTGTGTGCACAGATGAATCCTTGTTGGTCCAGACTGCCGTATCCCCTTTCTTTATAGTCAAAGCAGGCTTGTTGAAGTTAAAGCTCACAATATCGATGCTGTGGGTCATGGGGCCCACAGGAGTAGGCGTGGGCGTGGGTAGAGGCAATGGCTCAGGCGCTGGCGCTGGGCTCGGATTTAAATTATCCAAATTATACACGGGCACTGGGGTGGGAGCGGGCGCTGGTGCGTCCGGAGATATAGGGAAAGAAAGGTTGCTTGCAGGGTTAGGAACGGCGGAAGTTAAACTTTTATTTATGAAAAAATAAATTCCAATAATGACAGCCAACGCAAGGATAAAAATTGCCGCCCAACCTTTTTTATTCATACTGCTAAATTATACGTTTCCGGATTTTTTAAGTCAAACTAGAAAGCGGAGGGTACAGGGCTCGAACCTGTAAGGGATTGCTCCCGCTGGTTTTCGAAACCAGTGCATTACCATTCTGCCAACCCTCCATATATTTACTCTATTAACTTTTTATTTACCTTACAAGCTAGAGG
>Ga0209542_10016190_pt1 | contig 12403 bp, 16 predicted proteins | sample RifCSPhighO2_01_FD_184028 | JGI IMG/M metagenome (GOLD analysis project Ga0209542, IMG submission 184028) | Soil microbial communities from Rifle, Colorado - Rifle CSP2_plank highO2_0.1 (SPAdes) (version 2) | ecosystem: Environmental > Terrestrial > Deep subsurface > Rock core/Sediment ...
TAAAGCGGAGATTGATTTTTTCTTGGTGAAACTTTCCATGAGTCAAGGTTCAACTGCATCTTTTAATGGAAACCTAGTGTAATGGTCGCAAAGTATCTGATCTAATTCGCCCCAGTTCTCTCCCACCACTATCGGCTGCAAAGCAATTAATTCCTCTCGATAACTTACTTCGACGGGGATTCCTTGCATCAAAAAAATTGGTATGCTCTTATCAAAAGCCTTGCCCATTTCTAGAAGAACACTTCCTCCGATATAACCGACCATCCCTTTTTTATCATAGTTAGCTACATAGATAGCGTGAGACTCGTCAATTTTTCTAAAATTATTTCGAATAAGGCCGTACTGAATTTTTGCCAAGGCATCTTCTTCTAGGTGATGATAATCGACCATGCTTGGCAGAAAGATTTCATGACCTATTTCTTCCAATGTCTTTTTTATGCCGTTTAATTTATTAAAAAATGCCGCACTGGAGCAGAGTGTGATTCTCATTAAAAAGAAAGATTAGAGGCGCCTTTATAACTATTTGTTTACTGAAAGAAATAGATTAGTTTAAAGGAAAATTACGGTGCGCCTGATTCAGAATTTAGGCTAAAAGATAGAAACTAAAAGATTTATTCTAATGAGTTGGTTCTATATCATAATGTAATAAAACTCGCCTGCTCGGAGCTATCCCCCAACCTAAAGGCCGGGGCTTTACGCTCCTCGCATATCGGCGAGTTTTGGAACACGACATTGCGCCCTAAAGCGCGGGGCTTTAAACCCAGCAATGTCTTCTAAATTGATATGTTAAAATAAAAGTCTTAATAGCTCCAAACCGGAATTTCCTGCACTTTTGCTCCAAATCGCTTAAGCATATTAACTATCTTAGGGGCTTTCTTACGGTCAACTAAAAGAACACCCTTGTTAATCTTCTCTACCCCGATTTCTGCCGCCAGCCCTTTAGTTTTAGTCATATAGACTTTACCTTTGGTAGAAGACTTGGATACAGAACCATATAAGGCTCTGCTTACTTTGACTCTATCGGTAGGAGAAAGCGTATTCAAGGCATAAGCAATCAACACTTTAGCAGTCAAATCCAATTTGTTGCTTTGTATCCTGATCGGCTTTCCATAAAGCAGTAATCCGTCACCGTTAAGAGCTCCAACCAACTCAGTTTCGTTAGGCAGGTTTTTTATATGAACAAAAGTGGTTTGAATTTTTTGGGGCTTGTTTTTATTTACTTCTTGCATCAGAGAGAACTGGTCTTCGGAGTCGTGAACTATGGCAATATCAATGTCTGATTGAGAGCCTTCTTCTCCGCGGGCTACTGAACCAAATAGAATCACCTGTAGAATATTCTTATTCCTTTTTATTTCTCTAGTGAATTGTACTGCTTCAGCCAGGTTTTTGTTCATGTTCATCCAAAAGCATACTCTCACAAATACTTTTTATCTTTAGAAAAAGATCTTCAGCTTTTTTAGCTGTGCCTCCGTTTGCACCTCTGCCATACACATGACTGGGGCGCAGCTGCTCCAATTGCTGAATCAGCTCAGCTACAATTCGGCTATTAGCGCCAAGAGCATCTTCACGCTTTAAATGCCCGAACAACTGATTATGCTTAACATCTTTATCTTCAGGAAGGGTCTTCAGCTTATGCATGGCCGCATTGATCAAGTGCGCTGAAGCCAGCATGAAGTCTTCAATCATGGTTTCATAATCGTCTTCATAGTTTAATTTTCCTAAAGTAGACTGAAACCGTTTTACTTTGTTTAGATGGTGCTCTATACGCATGGTATGTGTAAAACAGAAGTACTATTTAAGTTTTTCTGTTTAATGGGTTAACAAATTTATGCTTAATTAATATATTAAACAGAAATGAGATAACTATCTTTCTGTTTAAAATGTTTCTGAGCAGCCGATTATCGGAATAAAGTGAGTTATCTCCAATTAAAATGAACAATAATCAAATCAAAGTTATTTCTATCTTATTCTTGCCGAGCGGTTCAACTATGGCTTCCCTGCCCTTTTCCAAACCCAAAAAATCAACAATAGACTTTGGTATCTTAACATCTAGAGAAGAGCCAGAAGTGCCGATGGTAGTCTTTTTAGCTAAGCCCCAAACACCTTTTTCTTTGGCAAGAGTTTCGATTCGTCCGCTGGTTTTTCCTTCAAAGATAGCCTCATTACAGGTTGGACAGACTAAAGCCGCAAACTTTCCTAAAGAGATGCCAAACTGGTTATATTCTACCTTCTTTCTACGCAGTTCATCTTTTTCACATATAGGGCATCTCATTGTTTCACCTACCGATTAAGGAAAACTGTTTTTATCAAATATTTACCGTTCACTATTTTATACGCAACGGAAAAATAAGTATAAACACTTAATAATCCGCCGGTTTGCTGGAATTTAGCTCCTCGTTCCAGCGCTTCAAGGATCTGCTTCATGGAAATTCCTTCATTAATCATCTTCTCCTGAGCATGTTTAGTAACCCATAAATCTTCTTCTGTAACCATTGATACGTACCAATACGAATCAATACGTTATAATAAGTATTTAAATCTTTCGTTCAAAAATGCTTAAAATATTATTCAAAGTAATTCCCCTAAACCTTTTTAAATAACGGCCGGTTTTTGTTTAAATCAAGTCCGAGTGGCTGTTTATATGACGGCTGCGTATAGGGCTGAGAAGATTTATTCTCGGCTCATTTTGATTTGATGCAAATTAACAATACTCAACAAAATGGCAGAACCGATTAAACCGCAAGGAAGGCCTATGGTCAAGCCGGCAGCCGCTCCTGCGCGTGATCCTAATCTTAAATATATTGTCCGTATCGTAGAGACAGAATTAGACGGCAACAAGCCGATTTTAGATGCCTTGAGAAAGATTAAGGGCGTGAGTTTCTCTTTAGCCAATGCCGTCTGTTCAGTAATAGGCATTGACAAACATAAAAAGGTCGGCTACTTGAACGATGGGGAACTGAAAAACATCTCTGATGCGATTAAGAATCCCTTGAAACACAACATGCCGTTATGGATGCTGAACCGCAGAAAAGATCCGATAGAAGGAACTGATCGCCATTTGACTGCTATCGACCTTTCTTTAGCTAATGAAGATGATGTTAAGCGCTTAAAATCTATCAAATGCTGGAGGGGCATTCGCCACATGTACGGCCAGCCTACCAGAGGCCAGCGCACCCGTTCAAATTTCCGCAGAAATAAGGGTAAAGTAGTAGGAGTAGCTAAGAAGAGGATTGCTCCGGCCAAAGCCGAAGGCGGAAAGAAAGAAGAAAAAGGCAAGAAATAAAACAAAATGGGTTACGTCAGACGATTAAGAAAACAGTACAGCACGCCCATGCATCCGTGGATCGGGCCGAACATTGAGAAAGAGCGCGAGCTGAAAGAAAAATATGCTTTTAAGAATAAAGTAGAATATTTCAAAGTCAATTCCTTGTTAAAAGATTTCAAAGACCGAGCTAAAAAATTGATTGCTGCCCAAGGCCAGCAGGCAGAAAGAGAGAGAAAAGAATTGCTTGACCGCTTGAGACGATTAGGCCTTTTGGAAGAAAATGCCCAAATGGAAGATATTTTAGCGATTCCCATTGAAAAAATCATGGATCGCAGATTACAAACCTTATTGTTCAAAAAAGGATTGGCCCGGTCTATCAAACAAGCTCGCCAGTTCATCAGCCATCATCATGTGTCTATTGCCGGCAAAAAGATCACTTCTCCATCTTATATTGTCTCTAAAGCAGAAGAAGAACAGGTCAGTTTTTTCCCTACTTCTGCTCTTAGCGATTTCAATCATCCAGAAAGAGTGCTTTTAGAGAAAAAACCGGAAGCCGAAAAGAAAAAAGAAAAAAGACGGGAGCGTCCAGAACGAAGAGATATGCGAGGAAAACTCCGCAAAGGTGAAAGACGATGAATCCGACAGGTAAATTAAGATGGGGCATTGCGCATATCTATTCTAGTTATAATAATACCTTAATCACCTTAACTGATCTTAGCGGAACAGAGACTATTGCCCGCTCCAGCGGCGGACAGATTGTCAAGACTGACCGTTTAGAAAGTTCACCTACTGCTGCCATGGGAGCAGCTAAAAAAGTGGCAGAAATTGCTTTAGACAAAGGTATTAATGCTTTACATATCAGAGTAAGAGCTCCAGGCGGCCATAACGGCCCGACGAACCCTGGTCCAGGCGCTCAAGCAGCCATCAGAACATTAGCCAGAAGCGGCCTGCGTATCGGAAAAATCGAAGAAGTCACTCCTGAACCTCATGACGGCTGCCGTCAGAAAGGAGGACGAAGAGGAAGACGAGTATGAAACTGGAAAAACTGCATTTGGACAAGAAAAACAATAAGCTTATTTTACGAATTAAAGATTCCAACGAAGAGATGGTCAATACCTTACGCAGGGTAATACTAGAAGAAGTGCCGACTTTAGCTATTGAAGAAGTAGAACTTTTTAACAATAGTTCAGTTCTCTATGATGAGATGATAGCCTTAAGAATGGGTTTGATACCAATCAAGACTGATTTAGAAGGATATAACTTTCGAGATAAATGCACCTGTGAAGGAGCAGGCTGTGCTAAATGCCAAGTGAAAATTAGCTTAAAATCCGGCAAGAAAGGATATGTCACGGCTTCTGAAGCAAAAAGCAGCGATTCTAAATGCACTTTTGTCTATGATATGCCCATTGTTAAGACTTTAGCAGGGCAGAAATTAGAAGTAGAAGCTACAGCCATCTTGGGCCGAGGAAAAGTACACGCCAAATGGTGCCCCGGACACGTCTTTTTCAGAAGAGAGGTAAAAGTGGAAATAGATGACAAGAAAATAAAAGATGCAAAGAAAATCGCAGGGTTATTGCCCGAAGTTTTTGAACTGAAAGGAAACAAATTAACTGTCAATGAAGAATCTTTATGTCTGAATAATAACTATGATGCGGCTAAGTTTGACGGCATCACTATCAAAGAGACAGATAATTTCATCTTTACCTTAGAAAGCTGGGGCCAACTCAGCACAAAAAAGATATTAGAAACGGCTGCAGAGATAATGGCCGAGAAAGCAGAAGACTTCATCGGCCAGCTCGAAGAGTAAACGCACTCTTTTCACGCTATTAAGGCTCGTGGGAGTATTGAAACCCGCGTTTCGGAACTCCTGCTCGCAAAGCTCGTGGGAGTGCCGGAGACACTAAGGTGCCGGAATGGCCAAACGGGATAGGCTAAGGACCTATTGGCTTAGTGCCTACGCAGGTTCAAACCCTGCCTCCCACATCAACAAGAAAGATAAGCGAAGGGTTAGGCTTTAACAAAGAGGCAACAAGATGTGGCGCAGGTTCCCGAACGAAGTGAGGATATCTGCCTCCCACATCAAGATTACTGAATAAATAACATGGGAACAAAAACAGAATCACAGGTACCAAAATTAAGGGAAATTATCTTAAGCAGTTTAGGAGATTTATCTCCTCAAAAGGGGGATGCCCTACATAACGGGGTGGTCCATAGGTTTTATGCGCAAACCGAAACATTAGTATTTGTACCGTATTATGATGCGGCTATGGCTGCTCTTTTAGGAGAAGATAAAATAGGCGAAGAAAATAACCATTATTATTTAAAATAAAATGAACCGAACAGGACCGAGTAATTATCAACTGAAAAATCTGATTGAGGTTGTGAAAGCGAAAGCTCTTAAGGAAAAATCTCTCTTCTGGAAAAGAATGGCGGAGGATTTAGAAAAACCCAGCCGGCAGAGAAAGATGGTTAATGTTTATAAAATTAACAAATATGCACAAGATGGAGAAATCATAGTCGTGCCAGGAAAAGTTTTAGGCACTGGCGAGCTGCATAAGAAAGTAGAGGTAGCTGCCTTTAGCTTTTCTATCGAAGCGGAAAAAAAGATTAACCAGAAAGGAAAAGCAATTACTCTGAATGAACTGTTAAAAAATAATGTTAAACCAAGCAAAGTGAGGATTTTAGGATGAAAATTATCAACTGTGAAGGATTGATCTTAGGACGATTGGCTACTTATGCGGCTAAAGAGGCTAATGTTGGCGAAGAAGTAATCTTAGTCAACTGCAGCAAAGCTTTGATAACCGGAAAGAAAGAAGTAGTCTTCAAGTTTATTCATCATAAGCTTGTAGAACGAGGAAACGTTTTTAAGGGGCCGTTTATCTCCTGCGAACCAGCAGCTTATGTAAGACGAGTAATCAGAGGAATGGTTCCTTGGAGAATGCCGCGAGGAAGAGAGGCCTACGGCCGCATCAAATGCTATGCTCATGTTCCCGAAGCTTTGAAGAATGCCAAATTTGAAAGATTAGATTTTGCTTCTATCCGCAAGGTACCTAATCTGAAATATATCCAAGTGGGAGAGATATTGAAATTAATGGGGGCTAAACAATGAAAGTGATTCATGCCAGCGGCAAGCGTAAACGAGCCATTGCCAGAGCTACCTTGACTGAAGGAAAAGGAAAGGTGATGATCAATAACCGATTATTGCAATCTTTTGATTCTCCTACTTTCAGGGACCGTATCACAGAACCATTCTTGCTGGCAGAAAATCCGTTAGTAAATATCAATGTAAAAGTGGTGGGTGGCGGGGTCAGCGGACAGGCCGAAGCTTGCCGAGTAGCTATTGCCCGCGCATTAGTCAGCTTTGACAAGAAATTAAAGATTGTTTTTGACGGCTATGACAGACTTTTATTAGTAGCTGACGTAAGAAGAAAAGAATCCCGCAAGCCGAACCGACAAAGTAAGGCCAGAGCGAGAAAGCAGACGTCTTATCGATAAAACAGGGTATACGTTCTTTGTTTATACACTTTTTAATAGTAAGCAAACTTTAAAAACTAAAGAAAAGTCTTTTTTCTGCGAAGACTGGGGAAAAAGAGGTTGATAGATATATGATTAAGAGTTTTTTATACAAGGGAAGGCAGTTCAGCATTGATAATTCTAAACAAATCAGCACGTTAAGCCAAATCAATAAATTAAGTGATTTTGATGAGAATAATGACTTAATCCTAATTGACAGCCGGATGCCGGAACGTTTCCTTATGGGCATTGCTATCCATGAAGTAGAAGAAAGAAAATGGATCCGCCAAGGATACAGTTTGGGGCAGGCTCATCTTAAAGCCCAGAAAAAAGAGCTGCAGTTTTATACTGAGCTCTGCGGCAGCGCTGAAAGAGGAATGGAGAGACTAGCGGATGAGGAGAGATGGATTTTGCGGCTTTCTATCGGAGATTCCCAGAAACAATTGGTGGAGCTGGAGCAGGGAGCAAGAGAGTTTGTCCGGACAATAGAAGCAGATGTTTGATTTTAAAGATGCTTTGGCAGATTGACGCTATGCGCATATTTCTTGTAAAAGCATCAAAAGAGTTATAAAAACTGGAAATGCAAAAAAGATTAAGATATCCTTGAGAGAAATTCCCTTAATTAATTCAATAAAATCTTTTTTAAGATTAGATCATCTCAATTTGTTTAAGGAATCTTTATTGATTTTCATTTTATATTTAAAATACTTTGTCAACTAGCTTATTAATCTCATTTTCAATTTTATTTAGTTCTTTTGATTCTCCGTTTAGAGAAATTTTGTGTGCCTCTTGAGAAAGTTCTGCTAATCTCACGTTGGTTTCATTCTTTCCATCGTATTTAGGTACTGGAATCTTTTTTACCATATCTATAGAAATTCCCCATTTACTTTTACTAGATCTCATTGAAAACAATATTTCTGCTTTTTTAGAATTTAATACAGAACAAACAAAATGAGCTTCTTCCTTTGAATCAAAAGAAATATTCCCTATCGTATTATCTGGAATTAGTTCTTTATCCCCCATAAACTTATCTTTTATTTTAGATATAACAGAAAAATCTGGCTTGTAACTCATACAACACCAAACAATTTTATATGGCTTAAATGTATATTCGCCAATTCCAAAAATAGAATAAAATGGTTTTCCCTCACCTTTAAACCATTTTGATTTTCGAGATAATAGTTCATCTTTAAATCTGCTTAAATAAGAATAGGTTTTACTAAATTTTACTCTCAACTCTGATTCATTATTTTCTCCATCTTTTTTCTGGGGTAATAACATATAATAATATCCATCTATGTGCCAACGTTTAGTGTTCTTTGGTTTAATTAAAGGATAAATATAATTTGGTTCTAAATCTGCCTTAATCTCCTTAACCTTTTTTCTTCCAATATCAGCTAAATTATTGACAGAAAGATATTTTCCAGAGTTACCATTTATTTTTAATAAAAAGACGCTATTTAAATCGTTTACAACACCATGCCGGGGGGTATAATAATTTAGTCTATTTGGTATCTTGGGTAATTTTACTCCTTCTGGAGTAAGTATCCAGACATCACTAATATCCCCTGAAAATGGATCAGGATAGGCATCAAAAAGTTTTCTGTTTGTTACAGATTTAATATGATTCAGTGTTGATAATTCGTCGTATGTTTCTTTCTTATTTCTAGCCCAGACTTCATAAGAAACTGGATAAATCGTCTTTTGATTTTTCTTTAAGATTGCTATAGAAGTTTCAGCTCCACTTCCAAATGGAGTTAAATCAAGCAAATCATGAACTTTTTTAACTTGTATTGGAATCATTTCATTTTTCTTTGTTATTTGGAATTTTCTAAATTCTTTTCCAGCAATAGATTTATACAATGTCTGTTTTAATACAAAACTTAAAGTGCCTTTATCTTTTAGATATTTATCCATAGCAATATGTGTAAAAATAATGGATAAATCGTCATGTGCATAGCCCATACTAGCTTTCATGCCCTTATGAGAAAATAATTTATAAACATCTTGATATAAAATCCTTAATTTTTCTTTATAGTCACTTGATAAGAAATCCCACTTTATCCATGGAGGGTTACCAATAACATAATCAAATTTTGAATAGAGCAATGGAGCAAATGAATTTTGTATTATTTTTACCCAAATTTTATTCCTATCGCTTTTATGTAAACCAACCAGTTCTTCATAAAATTCTGAAATTTCTTTGATATCTTTTTGATCAATTGTTATCTCCTTTGATAATAATTTAATAAAATCTTTAGTGGGATAATATTGGGGCACTATATTCTCTACAATTGAAAGTAATTTATCTAATCTCTTTTCAACTACCATTGATTTAGGAATTGAGAAAGTTCCTACAACCGTTTTTAGTTTATAAGAATCATTAAGAAGAGTCCCCTTGCCTCCAATTGTTGGGGTGATGATTGAATCTGTTAGATAAATAGGAATTGTGATAGGTTCACTTTCTGTTGAATTTAATAAATCACTAATCGCTATAAGGTAATTTGTTCTCGCAGTTAAAACAGCAACTGGATTAACATCAAATCCCACAACATTATTTAATATTCTATCTAAAAGAATTTTTGATTTAAGTTTTGGTCCAGAAATTCCATTTGATTTTTTAATTCTATTTATGAACTCAATTATAAATCCGCCAGAACCACAACCCGGGTCTAAAACGGTTTCATTTGGCTTTCCAGTGTATCCTGCTTCCTCAACTGCAAGTTGTATCAGCCAGTCAGGAGTGTAATATTCTCCAAGATCATGCCTTATTCTTTGAGGAACTATATCTTGAAATAGATTTTTTAGTAAATCTCTAGATATGTGTTCGTCAGCAATAAAACTTTGAGGATCATATTCATTAACTAGTTTTAATATATTTTTGATTTCTGTTTCAATATCCTTATCAAAAACATCTAGATACCATGAGAAAAATCCTCCCTCAATATAGTTATCCACTTTCATATAATCTTTGAAGAACATTCCTTCTTCGATATATCTTAAATCTTCTTTCATATCTTTAGAATTTATCAAAAGTCTAATTGGTGTCTCGGGGTACATTTTTAAATTAATGCAAGCAATTTCAGAGGCAAACAATTTAATGATAAACGCATAATAACTATATAATACAAATAAGAACCTATCAACTTTAATGTTCTTCTCATCGATTAAAATAGATTTAATAATCTCTTCAAATTCAGATTTTAATTTTGTTTCGTCGAGAATTCCACCATAAATGTATCTGAAAGTTTTATCCCACTCGTTAAATAATACTTTTGCCCTTTCATGTCCATTATCAAGAGCCGGGCCTAATTTTTTATAAAGAACTGATATGTGTTTCCTTATTATTGGTGAATCGATAGCAAAATCTTTTCTTAGTGAAGATGGATGAACTTGTTTCTTTTTTACACCCACCAATAATAAAATCCAATCAAACAAGCTATTCTCAGAAAAATCTCTAATATTTTCTAACCAGATTTTATCTTTTAGATCATATTTTACAAAGACTATTTTATTACCATCAAAGACTATACCAACAAAACTAGGTTTTCTATTCTCATCAATTTTTTCTAAATATTGTTCTCTAATTTGTTTAATGGCTGTTCTTAATTCGGCATTTGAAGATAACAGATCATGTTTTTTAAATTCAATCACTAAGTTACCATATAATGCATCTGTTCTTCCTTTTACTTTTATTAATCCGATTGAACCAGATTCATACTCCCTAACATCAGTAAGATCAATATCAAACTTTCTCAAAAATCCGTTTATCCTTTCTTCTGTCAATTGTCTTAACTTTGCTTCAGATGAAAATTTACAAGAGTCAATGGCTTTAAGCAATTCGGAATACAATCTCTCAAATGCTTCTTTTCCCTCTTTTATTTTAAGTATATTCTTAACCATTCTTTTTTTCTAACTCCTCTTTCATAAAAGTATCAATTTTCCGTGATACTATCATAGAATTTTCATCACAATACTTTTTAAATTTTGTATAAATATTTTCATCTAAACTTAATGCCACCGTTTTTCTGCCCATATGGATTCATATAAATTTCTATGTTTATAAATCTTGCGTCTCCCTGTCCAGCGGCTAGTGCTGATCTTCTTTTTCAGAAAAAGAAGCAAAAACTACGGAATTCTCCCCTACGAAACGACGAACTGAAAATTGCCCCCTTGATGATTATTCTTGATGGCTCACTGTGTTCGCTTGATTGAATACGCCCCTGAAATTACTTTCCCTCCAAGTATTCGGGAGAATAGAACATCGGAATTCCGATGTTCTATCCAATAATTTTAGGGGCTAACGAAGGGGGCAATTTTCTAAAAAACTAAAGTGACATCCTCCCCGCCCTAAAGGGCGGGGGTTTAAACCCTTAGAACACTAAAAATCGCCAAAAAGATTTATAAATAAACTCAAGAATTCTTGTAATATGATTATTCCCATCAGATGTTTCAGCTGCGGAAAGCCGGTCGGTCATCTTTGGCAGGAGTACAAAGAGCGAGTAGACAAGGGAGAAGCAGTGAAGAAAGTTCTGAATGATTTAGGCTTAGAACGGTATTGCTGCCGCGGCCTGATGATGGGTAATGTGGAATTGATTGATTTAGCCGCAGAGTTTAAGAAGTTTTGATTGTTTCCATAGGAGTGGGTTGTTATTTTTGTTCCACCTAAACGAAGGCATCCCATGAACCATAAAAAACGAGGAGAGATAGACTTCAAGTATAATTTTAAGATTTATTTAGAGTTTCTTCTGAAATACAAGAAGACTATGCTTTTGATTCTTTTTTTCATTCTATTAAATGAAGGAATCAATACTCTTAATAAGTTTCTTTTTAAAGAGATAGTTGACAAAGGAACTGATTATCTGTCTGGCAATATTGCAGTTGATGTTTTAATACGGGTTTTTTTGATTGTGGCGATAATTTTTCTTTCAGGCATCTGTGTACAAGCATTCAGCCGATGGATCAATATCGACCGCATAAATTATCTGGAGACGAATATGATCTTTGATATGAAGAAAAAGTATTTCGGTCATTTGATACATCTGGATTATAACTTTCATACCACTCATAAACGAGGTTCGTTAATTGCCCGTCTACTGCGGGGAGCTTCAGCTATTGAACGAATGGATGATTTTATTGCATTTAACATTTTACCGCTATTATTCCAACTTATTCTAACAGCATCTTCATTAATCTATCTGGATTTGGCTCCGGCATTAGTGATTTTAGTGGTAGCTGGGGTATTCATCTCGTATAGTCTTATCCTTCAACAAATGCAAAGAAAATCAATTGTACAAGCAAACAATGCAGAAGATATAGAAAAAGCCAATGTCTCGGATATTTTTACTAATATTGAATCGATAAAATATTTTGGAAAAGAAGAAGCAATTAAACAGAAATACGGAAAAATCAGCGGAAAAACAAAAGAAGCGTATATTGATATGTGGGATTACTCTCGCTGGTTTGACAGCGGACAATCAGTGATTACTGGAATAGGCTTGTTTTTCTTAATTTATTTTCCCTTAATGGATTTTATTCACGGAAAAATCACTCTCGGTACGCTGACCTTTATTTATACTATCTATGGGGGGGTGATGGGTCCGTTGTTTAATTTTGTCCATGGTG
>Ga0209542_10016191_pt1 | contig 12402 bp, 17 predicted proteins | sample RifCSPhighO2_01_FD_184028 | JGI IMG/M metagenome (GOLD analysis project Ga0209542, IMG submission 184028) | Soil microbial communities from Rifle, Colorado - Rifle CSP2_plank highO2_0.1 (SPAdes) (version 2) | ecosystem: Environmental > Terrestrial > Deep subsurface > Rock core/Sediment ...
CGCATTGAAACGGCGGCTAAGTATAATGGTAGCCGCGTTTCGGTCATCGAGATTGGCGGCACGGTGGGCGATTTTCAGAACGCGCTCTTCATTGAGGCGGCGCGTGTGATGAAGATGCGGCATCCCGACGACGTGTTGTTCGCGATGGTCTCGTATCTGCCGGTGCCCGGCACCATCGGCGAGATGAAGACGAAGCCGACCCAGCAGGCCGTACGCCAATTGAATTCCTCCGGTGTCCAACCAGACTTCCTCATCGCACGCTCACTGCACCCGCTCGACGAGAAGCGGAAAGAGAAATTGGCAGTATGGTGTAATGTCCGGTCGGACCGAGTGATTTCAGCGCCCGATATCAAGAGCATTTACGAAGTGCCGTTGAATTTTGAGAAAGATAAATTTGGAGACTTACTCCTCGATGCGCTTCATCTGCCGAAGAAGCGCAGCACGAGTCTCGCGCGCTGGAGCCGGTTTGTGAAGGCGACGATGAATAAAAATGCATCTGAAATAAAGATTGCAATCGTCGGGAAATATTTCGATACGGGCGACTTCGTACTTACGGACGCGTACCTCTCGGTCATTGAGGCGGTTAAATTCTCTGCGGCGGCGCTCGCTCGGAGAGCTACAATCACGTGGGTGAATTCTAAAGACGTAGAAAAGGGTGGTGCAAAGGCGCTACGCGCGTTCGAGAAGTATGACGGCATCGTTGTTCCGGGCGGCTTCGGCGAGACGGGGATTGAAGGCAAGATTAAAGCGATACGCTATGCACGCGAGAAGAAGATTCCGTACTTCGGCCTCTGCTACGGCATGCAGTTGATGGTGATTGAGTATGCGCGCAATGTGTTGAAGCTGAAGGACGCACACACTACTGAAATAAATAAAAATACGAAGGACCCAATTGTGGATGTGATGTTCGAGCAGAAGAAACATCTCGCCGATAATAAATACGGTGGCACGATGCGTCTTGGCGTGTACCCGGCGTATCTCAAGAAGGGGACTATGGCACGCGCGGCGTATAAAAAAGAGTTAGTAGAAGAACGCCATCGCCATCGCTACGAGATTAATCCCGCGTACGTGAAGCGCCTGGAGCAGGCCGGCCTCGTCTTCTCGGCGACTTCCCCCGATGGCGTGCTGATGGAGATAGCCGAGCTCCCGCGCAAGGTGCACCCCTTCATGCTCGGGACGCAATTCCACCCCGAGTTCCATGCGCGACCGCTCTCGCCGCACCCTTTGTTTACCGAATTTCTCAAAGCCGCCATCGCTCGCAAGAAAAAGAAATAATCGTGAAAATTCGTTTTACCAAACACGCGCTCGACAAGTTCAGTTTCTTAAGAGCGCATGGAGTCTCTATCTCGAGGGCACAGGTTATCCGTGTCGTCCGCACGCCCGATTCTGTTGATTATCGGCGTCTGCCGCTCCTGATCGCGCAGAGCAACTTTGACAGGCATCGGGTCTTGCGAGTAGTATATAGACAGGAAGGGGATACGACAGTCGTCATAACCTTTTACCCGGGACGCAAGTCACAATATGAAAAACCTCAATCCTAAAATCTCATACGATCCTGATGCAGACGTGCTTGCGTTTACGCAAGCACCAAAGTCGCGCATCGATTATGCCCGGGAACTCGGCAATTTTGTCGTGCATTTTACCAAAGACGACCGCCCCGTTTTAATTGAAGTGCTCGAAGCTTCAAAAGTGTTTGGTAATAGTCCAAAGCCAGTACGCAAAATGGCGAATCTCGCGTTTGCCTAGGTGTAGTTGCAGGAGCAGCCATGCATCTGGTGCTATACTTACTCCTGTTATGAAGCCGCGTTATTAAATTAATGATGTATGACTATGGGTCTACTTAAAACTATAGGAGTCGTCGGCGGTATCGCGGGCATTCTGCTCTCGGCGTCAGTCGCATTCGCAGAGAACAATGGGCGGGCGAACACGGCGACCACGACGAGAGGTGTGAGGGCAGAAGCCGCGCGAGAGGAGGCGAAGGAGCGCATGGAGAATGCGAGAGAAGAAATCAAGACGCGCATGGAGGAAAAGCGCGAAGAGGCGAAGGCGCGCATGGAGACGGCGCGAGAAGAAACGAAAACGCGAATGGAGACAAGGCGTGAAGAGGCGGAGCACCGCTTAAACGACATCCGCGATAAGGCGAAACAGCAATTGGCGAAGAGACTCGCCGGGCAGTTTGATGCCCTCAATAAGAAGTGGACTGACCACTTTATACAACAGCTTGACCACTACGACGCCATCTTATTGAAGATTCAGGAGCGCACGGACATCGCGGCGACAAACGGCAAGGACATCGCCTCCACGAGTCTGGCTATTGCATCTGCGAATACGGCGATTGATGACGCCAGAGCCGCCGTCGTCGCGCAGGCGGCCACAACGTACACCCTCGATACATCGTCTGTGACCGCCACTGTGGCGACAACGACGAATAGCGGCCAGGACAAACTGGTACAAGGATTGAGAAAAGCATTCCAAGAGCTCCACAAGGCCCTCTTCAAGGACCTTATGGCGCTACGCGACGGCGCTATGAAGGATGCCCGTTCAGCCGTGCAGGACGCTCTGCAGACGCTCCGTCAAATCCCGAAGGTGGATGACGACGATGACGATGACTCGGCAGACGATTAACATCAATAATCCGTAATCACATACTATGGAAAATCAACCAATGGAACAGGCCTCCGCACCGATAGAGGGGCAGGCGGCAGAGCAGGGCTCATCTGCCATGATGGGGTATATCGCCGTTGCGATTGTCATTGCCCTATTGGCGCTCTGGTACGTTTACTCGACTCCGGCGCCTTCGAACAATACAGAAACGCCAACCGCGACGACGCAGACGCCGTCGCTCACGAGTGGGAACACGACCGCAGACATATCGGCCGACCTCGACCAGCCGGATTCTTCGTCGGCGCTTGACGCGGACGCGGCCGCTACGGCCAGCGCTCTCCAGGGACTCTAAGTAAAGCGAGCGGTTGAACAAAGAGTATTTTTCAAGTATCGTGCGTAAGTCGCACGGCGTGTTTCGCCATGCGCATTGCCGGCTCGTCTAATGGTAGGACTCATCCCTCTGAAGGATGGTATTGGGGTTCGAATCCCTGGCCGGCAGCTACTTTGGTAAAATGAATCTCATGAGCAAAAAGGGGATGGTTCGACTAGCTCACCACAAGATCGCCGGTGGGGTGGTACACAAAATGCCGGGAGATTTTCGGAAGGCACTTACTTCTTCCACCGTGGCGCGAACAGCATGGCAGGATATTACGCCGTTCGCACGCAATGAGTGGATCTGCTGGGTTACCTCCGGCAAAAAAGTGGAAACGAGGAATATTCGTATCGAGAAAGCCCTCTCGAAGCTCAAAGGCGGAATGCGCAGGCCATGCTGTTGGGCCGGCTGCCCCCATCGTTAATTAGAGTTCCAGCATCGTCCCAGACGGTCAGCTAATGATTTTGTTATACTTAATCTATGAAACTCTTACTCACTTCGAATGGCCTCGCGAACAAATCTATTATCGCGGCCCTCTTTGAGTTGGTAGGGGAACCCGCCGGAGAGATGAATGCTGTTTTTATTCCGACGGCAGCAGATGCCGAAGCAGACGATAAGTCTTGGCTTATCAAGGATCTCGTTAATATAAAGAACCAGAATTTTAAGCAGATTGATATTGTTGATATCGCGGCTTTGCCTAAAGAGTCATGGCAACCGCGTCTTGAATATGCGAACATTCTCTTTTTTGGTGGCGGTCATACACGTCACCTCATACATTGGTTTAAGAAATCGGGGCTTGCAGATATTCTTCCCGAACTTCTCAAGACGCGAGTGTATGTTGGGATTAGCGCAGGCAGTATCGCAACAGGACCATCACTTGCTCTGAGTAGCTCCACTGATGCACCGTTTGATTACAACGATGATATTCCGTACGACGGGAGAGGTCTACACGTGGTCAACTTTCATGTTCGCCCACACTTCAACTCCCCTGATTTCCCGAAGGAGCGTCTAGAGTATCTACGAGAAAAAGCCAAAGAAGTCTCTGAAGCCATATACTGTCTTGACGATCAGTCAGCTCTAAAAGTAATTGACGACAACGTAGAAATCGTGAGCGAAGGAGAAACCCTAGTTTTTAACAAATAAGGAGCATCCCAACATCGTCCCAGACGGTCAGTCACAGGTATTGGCCATGTTTGATAGACTACAGACATGGTGACACTTTTCAACGTAATCTCTGAAGACGGCTTTATAGCAAGGCCAGACGACTCAGAAGATTTCATTCCTAATGAGCTCTGGCCGGCCACTCTCAAATTAATTGCCAGATATGATACGTTCGTTATGGGGCGAAGAACGTACGACGAGATGCAGACATATTTACGGGAGACGCTCGAATCGTTTGAACGACTTCCGTTAAAGAAAGTTGTGGTGAGCAGAAATAAGGACCTGCGTCCAAATCCAGAACTAGGGTATGTCGTTGCTCATTCCCCGCAAGAGGCACTCAAGTTTGGCAATGACGTACTCGTTTCAAGTGGGCCGACCCTGAACACATTTCTTTTACAGAATAAATTGATTAATAAAGTTATTTTTCATCAAATTCCAGTGAAGATTGGGGAAGGAATTAAACCCTTCAATATTGAAACCCTGGGTATTCTTACTCTAGTCTCTAGAACCCCTTTAGACAATATGGTAAAGGAGCTCACTTTCGAGCTTCTTGGGTAAAAAAGTTCCAATATCGTTCAGACGGTCAGCCCACCAGTCTGATATGATTGCTTTTGTGAATACCTACGAAAAAGAACTACGGGTCGCCAAAGATATTGCAAAACAGGCAGGGGTGATAATGCTCAAATACTTTGACGGCGATCAACAAGTCGGGAAGAAGGAAGATAACTCAATGGTCACGATAGCGGATAAAGAAATTAATCGCCTGGTGATCGAGGAACTCTCGGAACATTTCAACGACGTTATTATTGGCGAAGAAGAAAGTACTGGTGAATACGGGATGGGAAGGCGTTGGCTCTGTGACCCGATAGATGGTACGAAGGGCTTTGTGTGGGGAGTGCCGACGGCAATGTTCTCTCTAGGTTTAGTCGTTGACGGGATACCCGTTCTTGGAGTTGCCTACGACCCTTTCCTCAATCGACTCTATGAAGCAGTTACTGGACAAGGGAGCTATTGCAACGGAGCTCCTCTGCATGTCTCCAATAAAGAACTGAAAGACGGAATCGTAGCAGTGACAAGGAGTATAGGGAGTATAATGGAAAGACCAAGTTATTTAAGTTACTTATTTAAAAAGGGAGCGAGGATGGCTACATTCAGCGGCGCTGTATACAAATCCTGTCTCGTAGCGAGAGGCAAGTTTGTTGGTTACCTTGAAGCAGGGGTCAATGCCCACGATATGGCTGCAGCTCACGTTATTGTAAAAGAAAGCGGGGGGAAAGTTACGGGCCATGACGGCAAGGAACTTGACTATTCAAAACCCTTTAAGGGGGCAATAGTTTCAAATGGCATTATTCATGATGATTTGTTCAGATCGCTTAACTTAAACTAATCATTAGAATCGTTCTCATATCGTCCCACGCGGTCAGCCCATCGATTTGGTATGATGAGGTGTATGAGCAAATTAGGCACAAACTTCGCGATATTTATTTTGTTTTTCGGCGTTGCCGCGATTCAAGCAGTTCAGACTCAGAATTGGCTCCTGGTAGCGTTTTGGGTTGCGATTGGTCTCGTATTTCTCTGGGCTGATGTAAGAAAATCCTAGAGTGTACTTCGTTTACATACTCAAATGCCAAGACGGTTCGTTATATACCGGCATCACGACGGATGTGAAGCGCCGGTTCAGAGAGCATAAGAGCGGCAAAAATAAAAAGGGCAGTCACTACACGAGTGCGAGAGGGGTCGTGAAGGTCGTGTATACCGAGCGACGCCCCAACCGATCATCCGCTTCGAAGAGGGAAGCCGAGATTAAGGGCTGGAAGCGAGCAAAGAAACTGGACTTGGTGCGACAGTCTCGAGGTGGTAGGATACCAACATGAGCACCGCAACCCTCCAAAGGAATATTGCTAAGATCGCTCGATCGAGCGTGCGCGAGGCGCTTCAAGCCGAAATGATGCACCTGCGTGCGTCAGTTCTACCACTGGTCTCTCTAAGCGAACAACGCGAGATAGTCAAGAAATATAAAGCACCGTTTCAGAGATAGCGCCCATCGTCGTAAACGATAATCGACCATGGTATCTCTATGTACACCGGAAGGGAAAAAGAAATACAAAGAACATTTGGAAGCGAGAACCTCTCTGGGGGCCTGTCCGCTTTGTGAAAAGAAATCAATAAAAGACTTTTTACTTTGGAAACTTACTGAAAATAGTTTCCCCTATGACCAAATCGCAAAAACACATCATATGTTGATACCCATTCGCCATGTGTCTGAAGAGGAGCTAAGTGGGGAAGAGTTGGAAGAACTGAAAAGTATTAAGAAAGACTTTATACATATAGCATATGACTGGATTCTTGAAGCAGCACCTAAGAATCAAACAATTCCAGACCACTTCCATTTGCACCTCATTGTTGGCAAGTCCTAACTGAGGTTCCAGTAGCGTACTAAACAATCAGTTTATGAAAAAAAGATTTCTAGGAAAGACTAAAAACGGCTGTGCGGTGTATGTAGACCTAGAGACGTCGCATGCAGTGACACATTTTGCTGATCATCCGAAGCTTCTCGGTTTTCTTAAAAGGGCTATTCCAACTATTGACGCAACGACTGATAAGGTGCGTCTCGAGAAAGATATGGGAGAGGAGGTTGGCACAACTGATGTGGTAGAGACTAACGAGCAGGACGAGATTGTATACGCTCTGCGGCCCTTGCGGACGCGGTATTCGCGCTTTGTGAAGCACAAAACACCGACTCCCACGAGCTGGATAACAATCGACCTATACAAGGCGGGCGAGAACGAATACGCTCTCTACACCGCATTTGTCGGGCGATTAACGCCCTCATTCCCAGGCGGCGACTACTTACCCGACCAGAGTATTAGCTTTTGGTCGAATCACGCTCTCGTCTGGGGCTTTCAAGAGATCGTCCCCGGCACTGAAACCCCACAATGTCCGTGGTAAGCAAGGTCTCAATATCGTTCCAGGAGACCATCCTGCATATGTGCTTTACTATAGACTTATGAAAGGAGCCGAGTAGATGAAGAATCATATGGACCATACGGGCCACCACGCGCACAGTAACGCTCACATAGGGCACTCGATGGGTGACCCGTCCCAGATGGGGGTTTGGGAGAAATTCAAAATGAGCATGTCGATGACGATGGGGATGGACCATACCGGGCTTGCGGGGCGAGAAATGGCGCGACTGATGGAGATAGACATTCGGAACAAGTTCTTTTTCTCCCTTATCTTGACCGTTCCCATCATTCTGTATTCGCCTCTGGGCACCGAGTTTCTTAAGCTTAATCTGCCGTCCCCGATACCACTCCCGTGGCTTCTCTTTATTGTAACGACACCGGTATTCTTCTATTCCGGATGGATTTTCCTCTATTCCACGTACGTTGCCCTGAAACAGAGGATGCTCAACATGGCCGTGCTCATTGCCGTCGGTATTACGGCGGCCTACGGCTTTAGCATTGTGCTCACTCTTATTGGGAGCGCCGACTCATATTACGAGGCGGCCGCCATGCTTATCACCTTTGTCCTCTTCGGCCACTGGATGGAGATGAAGTCTCGGCGCGGCACGACGGACGCCCTCCAGGCGCTTTTCAATCTTGTACCACCTCAAGCCAGAGTCTTCAAAGACGGTAAGGAAATAATGGTACCCACTTCAGAGATACAGCTCGGCGACATCATAATTCTCAAGCCAGGAGATAAGGTCCCTGTTGACGGTGAGATCGCCCTTGGCGAGACGGCCATCGACGAGTCTCTTGTTACGGGAGAGTCAATTCCTACTGCCAAAAAAGTTGGAGACCAGGTCATCGGCGGGTCGCTCAACACTACCGGGTCAGTGAGATTCAAAGCGACAAAAATAGGCAAGGATACCGCGCTCGCTCACATTGTGCGCATGGTTGAAGAGGCACAGAATTCAAAAGCGCCGGGGCAAAGAATCGCTGACCGGTTTGCGAAGTATTTGGTCATTGCGGCAGTCGGGTCTGGCCTTCTCGTATTCATCATTTGGTATGTTGTCGTCGGAGCGCCGCTCCTCGTGGCGCTCTCCTTCGCTATCGCTACCGTGGTCATTGCCTGTCCCGATGCACTCGGACTCGCTACGCCGACCGCGGTCGCCGTCGGTACTGGCCTCGGAGCAAAACACAACATCCTTATCAAGGATGCCTCAACCCTTGAGCAGGTCTCAAAGATTCAAGCCATTGTGCTGGATAAAACCGGCACGCTCACCGAGGGGAAGCCAAAAGTAACCGATATCGCGACGGTAGATGGCTATGACGCGGATGAGGCGCTTCGCCTAGTCGGCGCGGCAGAAGCGAAGTCGTCTCACCCGCTGGCCGCCGCTGTGCTCGATGAGCTTACCAAACGAGGTCTCACGGTACCCGAATCAGTTGACACATTTGAGAACCTTTCCGGTCTAGGAGTACGAGCGGTTGTCGAGGGGAAGCGCGTGCTCATCGGGACGACGAAGCTCATGAAAGATAGCAATATCTCCCTCAGTGTTCTGGAGCAGAAAATCAATGAGTTTTTGGAACGAGGAGAGACAGTGATGATTCTTGCGGTTGATGGAGTTGTCAAGGCGGTGATTGGAGCCGCTGACCCGATAAAGCCGAATGCCGCGGAGGCGATCGAACGCCTGAAAGCTTTGGGGATTGAAATCGCCATGATTACCGGCGACAACACAATGACTGCAGAAAAAGTGGCGAGCCACCTCGGCATAGAAAGGGTGTTTGCAGAAGTGATGCCTGCGGATAAAGCGCGCTATGTCAAAAAGCTTCAAGAGGAAGGTACGTTTACCGCGATGGTCGGCGACGGTGTCAACGACGCTCCCGCGCTCGCTCAAGCTGACGTCGGTATCGCCATCGGCGCCGGCACGGACGTTGCCATTGAGACCGCAAAAGTCGTGCTGATGAAATCTGACCCGCTCGACATACTCCGAGCGATAACCCTCAGCAAGGCAACAGTGCGCAAGATGAAGCAGAATCTCTTCTGGGCCTCAATCTACAACGTCCTCGCGATACCGGTTGCCGGCGGCATCTTGTACCCGAGCTTCGGTATTATGCTCCGCCCCGAGTTCGCGGCGCTCTTGATGAGCATCTCGTCGATTATTGTCGCGACAAATGCGGTGCTCCTGAAGCGCGTCGAGAAGGATTTGGTCAGTCCCCGCAATCAACAAGTGGGGGCCGTTTGAGCATGAGACGCCCCCCTCTTCTTCGCATTCGGTTGCGAGGTACTCCTCGCTCTCATTCTCGTCACGCATGTCGCCGTCTATGAGGGGTCGAGAGCATATATATACAACAGCGTGAGTGACGCTCCGAGCGCGCAGGTCGCCCTCATCCCTGGAGCGGCGCTCTTTCAGGACGGCACCCTCTCGCCCATTTTTATAGACCGAGCGGACAGGGCTATCGAGGTGTACAAAGCGGGGAAGGTCTCGAAGATTCTTGTCTCCGGCGACAACAGCACCGTGAGCCACAACGAAGTGAATCCGGTCCGTCTTTATCTGCTGGTGAAGGGCATTCCCGATCAGGATATCTTCCTCGACCACGCCGGATTCGATACCTATAGCAGTATGTACCGCGCGCGAGACATCTTCGGCGTCACCTCTATGCTTATCGCGACCCAATCGTTCCATCTCCCTCGCGCGGTCTTTATTGCGCGCCGACTCGGGCTCACCGCATACGGGGTGAATGCGGATGTGGGGCATATGCTCTTTCGCAACTATGTCCGCGAGGTATTCGCAAACGAAAAGGCGGTTCTCGATATTGTCCTTCATCGCATACTGAAGTATCTCGGGAATACGATACCCATCACAGGCGACGGCAGGAATTATCCCTAAAAGCCCCAGACGGTCAGCTCGTAAGTTTGGTATAATTCTCGTGTGAAGAAAGCATTCGGATCATCAGAAACCTCAGACGCCCCGCTATCGTCAGCACAGGAAGCCGGAGGACTTATATTTATATCCGGTCAAATCCATGCCAATAAAGATTGGAAGCTCATTGGTCAATCCATAGAGGAACGTTTTCACGCGGCTATGAAGAGAATCGAGGACGTCCTCACTGAGGCAGGGCTTGGAATTGACCATATTGTCCACGTAAGACTTTATCTGACCGATATCAAGGAATTGCCAGCCCTAAATGAGGTTTATAAAAGCTATTTTCAACATCCACTTCCGGCTCGTACCGCACTTGGGGTTTCGAATCTGCCCCTCGGGGCTAGTTTAGAAATTGAGGTTGTAGCTGCGAGATAAAGGTTCCAATATCGTCCAAGACCCCCAGAAATAAGAATTACGTAGCTAGCTACTGAGCTCGCTCAGTAGTTTTGTAGTAGTATGAGGGCGTATGAAAAGAGCTACAAAGCCAGTACGGAAGCTGACCAAAATAGGCGGAGGTAAGAGTTACTCAATCTCGCTCCCGGTCACGGCCATAAAGCGCTTTGGCTGGAAGGAACGACAGAAACTGACGGTCACCGCCGACCTCAAAAACAAAAGATTCATCATTCGCGACTGGAAACGGGGATAAAAGCTCTCTATGCCTCCGAAAGAGACCGTCATCCGCCCAGCGTTAACCTCGGCGTATCACGGAGAGGGGGGCTTGCATTCCAGCGGGGTAGGTGGTACAATGTAACCCATGAAATACCTACTTATCGCGGTCGCGGCTATCGTGGTTATTGGAGGTGGGTTCTGGTACCTGCAGTCGCAGGGGACCCCCCTTATCCCCCTCAGCGGGACGTTTACCGGTGGGCAGGCGGCCGTGGCGGCCGCGGTAGGGGCCAATGGCGAATACACAGGGTCAATATTCTCTCTTGCCGAAAGTGGCAAGTCATACAAGTGCACCATTACGACGGTGGCAGAGGGTATCGCGGTGAAGGGCACCGTGTATGTGTCGGGCAAGAATGTGCGAGGAGACTTCGACACGACGGTACCTGTCGCGGGAGCGATGCAGGCCCACGTGATTACCACTACCGATTCGGTCTATACATGGACCTCGATGAGCACCCAAGGATTTAAGTCTGCACGAACCGACTCTGGCACGGGCGGAGTCGCGACAGCGCCGGGGCAAGCGCTCGACCTCAACCAGTCATATGCCTACAACTGCGTGCTGTCAGCGACAGACGCGGCGACGTTCACCCCTCCTGCAAACATCACATTCACAACGACTCCATAACGAGCATAGTATTTCATCGGCGTTTGCAAAATAGCACCGGCGTGCTATTCTGCAGTCTGATTTCAGTTGGTCTTTACGTTACGAGAAGTGCACTCATCACCGGAGGAAGAGAGAGATGAACGTGCTCGCCTTGTGCATCACGGCTGCATGCGTGACCATCGTTTTCGTGTCTGGGATGCTCGTCGGTTACCGATATCGTCGGCGACTCACTGCACGGGCTCGGGTTCGTGCAAGAGGGCGCGCGGCAACCACGTTCGCTAACGACGTGGAGAGAGCCACCGCCCCCGCCAAGGAGCTCAAGGCAAGGATGCTTGAGAGAGGCTTCGTCGCCGTTCTTGATCTGGGCGAGACTCCCGCGGAGATCTCGTTTCTCGAGATTAAGGTCGGCGCGGCGCCACCGGTCGTGATCCACTACGATCCGATGGAGCTGATGTTCAAGTCAGGCGCTGACGAAAGGTTCCTAAACGTGGACGAGGCCTTCGCCTGGGTCTTAGAGCAGCTCGACAACGAGGCCGAGGCAGCGGCGCATCCGAAACAGAAGGAGTACGTGCAACTCGCTCAAGCGCCGGACATGGTATCGCTCGACCGGCAGAAAGAGCTGCACGCGCACAAAGAAACGTGCACGCCGTGCAGCTCGCTCTGGGCCCTCATCATTTCCGGAGATGTGGGCTGACGCCGGTTCCGAGGGAGAGAGCGCCGCCGCTCCTCCCTCGGGACCCTTACCTGAGTTTGGTACCGCTACAGCGGTAGTGATTTCAGGTTAGGAAAGGAGTAAGGATAGTGCGGTACTATTATCGGCATGGCGAGAGATGAGTTTCAACACGCAGCAGGCTTTCTTAGGTGTGTTTATGTGGCGAGCGCTCGGGCGACAAGACCGATCGCGAGGATGCCGAAGAAATTAAAAATGAATGAGAGTATTGCGAAATATTTCACGCGCATTTTTGAGAATCCGAGGACGGCAATCCCGAGCTCGTCTGGCAAGGGCGAAGCGAGTATGAACCCGCCAACAAAAAATGTTATCCATCTGAAAAAACGGCGTTTGAATAGCAGGTGAAAACGCCGCCAGACGTTCTGATGCGTTACTATCTCCGATACGTGCTAGAT
>Ga0209542_10016194_pt1 | contig 12401 bp, 19 predicted proteins | sample RifCSPhighO2_01_FD_184028 | JGI IMG/M metagenome (GOLD analysis project Ga0209542, IMG submission 184028) | Soil microbial communities from Rifle, Colorado - Rifle CSP2_plank highO2_0.1 (SPAdes) (version 2) | ecosystem: Environmental > Terrestrial > Deep subsurface > Rock core/Sediment ...
AAAGCAGGCAAGACAGTTGCAAAAGAAAGAGTCCCAAAAAACTCTTTCAGTACCCCCTGACCAAACCCGCCAAGGCCAGAATAGCTCCAATTATTTAATGAGATATTTGTAAATTCAAAAGCCCACCAAAACAAAGCGGAAATTACCACCATCCCACCAAAACTTGAAAAACGATTAGATATTAAAGAATTCCCTTTTAACTTATAAACAATTGCATCAAGCGTTAATATATATCCAGTCCAAATAATAGGAAAATACCAATTTGCAAATGGCTGCAATTTAAGAAAGAAATTTACTTCAGCTAATATAATAACTGCTATTCCAATAAACCCATAAAGTCTAAACCCTCTTTTTCCCATTTACTTAAACAGCAATAAACCAATATAAAGCTTGTGTAAAATTAAGTCTACATCCTATGCTAAAGTGTCACCTAGCAATAAAGGCTTATTTTATCTTCCTATGAAATCACTTTATGATAAAAAGGGTAGAAAACTATAAATAACATATATTCTGCAAATTAGCATGATACCAGGAATGGGCTCCATCAATCCCAAAAAAATGCAAGCAATGATGAAACAGCTCGGCATTAATCAGCAAGAAATTGAAGCCCTTAGAGTTATAATAGAGAAAGAAGACGGAAGAATAGTAATAGAAAACCCTTCTGTTCAAAAGATAGTTATGCAAGGCCAAGAAAGCTGGCAAATTACGGGAGAGTCAAGAGAAGAATCTCTAGGAACTAGCGAAGAAGACATAAAATTAGTTATGGAAAAAACGGGAAAGAGTAAAGAAGAAGTGCAGTCTGCGATTGAAGAATCAGAAGGCGATATTGCCCAAGCCATCCTAAAACTCTCAGAATGAGCGAACTAAAAATAAATCATACGGAATGGAATCTAAAACCTTTATTTGAAAGCGATAATGACCCTAAAATAGAGTCTGAGAGAAAAGAAATTAAAAGTAGAGTTGACAATTTCGTAAAAAACTGGAGAAACACAGATTCCTATCTAAAAGACTCATTAGTCTTGAAAAAAGCTCTTGAAGAATATGAATCTCTGAATTTAACCAGTTCTGGAGAAGACGGTTCTGGCTCTCTAGGAGGCTATTACTTTTGGCTTAGAACGCAACAGGATCAAAATAATCCTGCAATAAAAGCAAAATACAATCAAGCGATAGATTTTCTCAATAAGATAGATAATGAAATGAGATTTTTCCTTTTAAAATTAGCCAAAATTCCTGAAGATAGCCAAAAGAAGATGCTCTCGCATCCTGGCCTAAAAAAATATAAGCACCCTCTAGAAAAGCTATTCTTAATATCAAAACATATGTTAAACGAAGAAGAAGAGAAAATCTTAAGTATGAAAAGTAGGCCCTCTCATGAAAATTGGACAAAAATGACTTCCGGCTTCTTATCAAAAGAGGAAAGACCTATCTTGCTGGAAGATGGAACTAAGAAAGTTAAAAATTTATCTGAAATCGCCAGTCTACTATCAAATAAAAATAAAAAAGTAAGAGACCATGCTGCTCTGGCATTAAATGATATCCTAAAAAAACACGCCGAAGTAGCCGAAGCAGAAATAAATTCTATTTTATATAACAAGAAAGTAGATGACGAGTTAAGAAACTTCCCCTCTCCTGATTCAGCAAGGCACTTAACAGATGATATAGACAGCAAAGTTATAGAAACATTAATCAGCTCGGTAAGCTCAAGATTTGATATAGCAAAAAGATTTTATGAGTTAAAAGCAAAGTTAATGGGTTGCAAAAAATTAGAATATCATGAAAGAAATGTCCCCTACGGCAAATTAGATAAGAAGTATAGTTTTAATGAAGCGATAAATTTAGTTTACAAAGTCTTCAGTAATCTAGATAAAGAATTTGCAGATATTCTAGCAAAATTTATTGAAAATGGTCAAATAGATGTGTTTCCCAAAGCCGGAAAGAGAGGAGGCGCCTTCTGTACAGATTCATTGATTAATCAACCAACTTTTATTTTGCTTAATCATACAGAAGAATTAAGAGATGTGTTAACCATTGCACACGAATTAGGGCACGGAATCAATGCTGAACTAATGAGAAAGAAACAAAATCCTCTGACCTATGGCATGGTATTATCTACTGCCGAAGTTGCATCTACATTTATGGAAGACTTTGTCTTACAAGAATTACTTAAAGAGGCAGATGAAGAAACCCGTCTCGCACTGATGATGAGGCAGTTAGATGATAACGTTTCTACAATACTAAGGCAAATCGCTTGTTATAAATTTGAGCGAGAATTACATAAAGAATTTAGAGAAAGAGGGTATCTTTCAAAAGAAGAGATAGGAAAGATATTCCAGGAAAATATGTTTGCTTACATGGGAGATTACGTAGAAAAATCCCCAGGCTCAGAGAATTGGTGGATTCAATGGCCCCACATAAGGAATTTCTTCTACGTCTACTCCTACTCCTCTGGTCTCCTAATCTCAAAAGCAATGCAAAACCAAGTTAAAAAAGACAAGAAATTCATTGAAAAGGTAAAGGAATTCCTTTCAGCAGGAAACTCAGATTCCCCAAAGAATATCTTCCTAAACCTTGGAATAGACATCTCAGACCCAAAATTCTGGAACTCTGGCTTAAAAGAAATAGAATCTCTATTAAACGAAACCGAAGTCCTTGCTAAAAAGCTAGGAAAAATAAAGAATTGAAATATACTTTAATTCCTAGAAAGGTATTTAAACCAAATACACCTTAAACTAATTCATTTTATTTATATGAGAGATTCGAATGGAGCAGATAATCAAAGAAAAAATTAGTGCAGACCATCTTTTATACGTAAGTTTGAAATATACAAAAACTTGCGACGTTATCCTCAATCTCTTGTTGCGCTGGAGCAATATGATAGAATATGCAATGGAGCAACTAATTGAAAAAGCAAAAAAACAGAAAAAATGGAAACCTATACCCGATGCACCTAGAGCAAGACTACTCCAACTAAAGAAGCTCTACGCTTCAGACCCTCTAATCTCTAAAGTTCTAGACATGTACGAACTTTTCAGAGATATAGAAAAACTTGACAAAGTAAGAGAGAACGAATTTAGAAAAGGAGTTAATCTCAGAGTATCCTACAAGGGAGAAACAATAAATATCAACTTAGATATGCTTAAGGAATACGCCGATATTTTAGAAAGGTTTATAAGTACTCTCAAATAATTTCTTCTACTTGAGAGTTAAAACTTCAACTAAAAGATGACAAAAGTAATTACTATAACCTCTGGAAAGGGGGGAGTCGGCAAAACAACAACTGCCATTAACATTGGTGCTGCATTAAACAGCTTTGGAAAAGAGGTGATATTAATAGATGCTAATCTAACTACTCCAAATGTGGGTATTCATCTAGGTGCGCCAATAGTCCCAGTAAGCCTGAATCACGTCCTATCAGGAAAAGCAAAGGTATCTGATGCAATTTATGAACATGAATCTGGCATGAAAATAATTCCTTCCTCTCTCTCCATAAAAGAACTAAGAGACCTAAACCATAGCAAGTTAAAAGAAGTAACTAAAAAACTAAAGAAAATGTATGATATAGTCATCCTAGACTGCGCAGCAGGTCTAGGGGAAGAAGCCGTAGCGGCTATAGAAGCTGCGGATGAGATTATCATAGTTACTAACCCTGAAATCCCCGCTGTCACAGATGCCCTAAAAACAAGTAAATTAGCCGAACAATTAGGAAAAGATATCAAAGGAGTCATAGTAACTCGTTCAAACGGAAGTAAAGCCCAAATGCCCATTCAAAACATAAATGATATGCTAGAACTCCCTATTCTTGGCGTAGTTCCCGAAGACCAAAACGTTCCCAAGGCAGTTGTAATGAAAAACGCTCTCATCCACACTCACCCCCATAGCAAAGCCGCAAGAGCCTACAAAAGAATTGCCGCTAAGCTCATAGGCAAAGACTACGTCGAACATTTAACTTTCTGGCAGAGATTGTTCGGGTAAATAGGTTTTTATACCTCCATTAATATATATATATGAAACTTATCCAACTTCCTGTTCTATTGCTTTTAATTGGAATTACTTTATTTGTCTTTACAGCCATAGTTGGCGCAGCATCAGAGATAGGTTATGTTTTGCTTATACCCTTTACTTTTATAGCGCTTCCTGCTTTTGTCATTCTAACAATAGTAGCTGTAGTGAAGTCCTTTAAATCAAAAGACAAGCTTTGGTCAACAATCAACACGGTACTACTTATTGGAATTATTAGTTTCGTAATTTGGTTTGTTACAATACTTATTGACTGGGTTAACTCTCCCGGCCATTAACCAGCCCTACTCTTACTTATCCTCTTCCAAAAAACCGAACAAACTAAATCCCTCTATCATCAAACAAAAACCTTTATATACTTACACATAATATAAATATATACACATAACACGGGATATGCAAAAATGACAACCTTAACACTAGCTGTTCCAGACGAAATGAAAAAGAAAATGGACTCCTTTCCAGAGATGAATTGGTCTGAAGTAGCAAGGCAGGCATTCATGCAGAAGATAGAGGACATGGATTTTCTAAGAAAGTTCAAAGAAAAGAGCAAACTTACCGAAGCAGATGCCTTGAGATTAGGTAAAGAAGTTAGTAAATCTGTAAGCGATAAATTGCGAAAGATAGCGAAGTAAATATGGATATTGTCATTGATGCCAACGTTCTATTCTCAGCTTTGATTAAAGATAGCTTTACCTATAATCTTCTCTTTAATGATACATTCCATCTTTTTACTCCAGAATATATTTTCACAGAGCTGGAAGAACATAAAGAAGAGATTCTCAAGAAAACAGAAAAGACAAAAGAAGAATTTCTCAGAACCCTCGAAATATTAAAACGAAGAATCATTATTATTCCTTTGGAAGAACTTGCCCCATATGCTCAAGAAGCAGAAAATCTTACACCAGACCCAGATGATATGACTTACTTTGCACTCGCATTAAAGTTGAATTGTGCGATTTGGAGCAATGACAAAAAACTAAAAGAACAAACTAAAATCAAAATTTATACTACTCCCGAGCTAAATAAAATAGGCAGTACCCCTAAATAATCCTAACCCGCCCTACTCTTACTAATTCCACTTCCCCAAAAGCTAGGAAGACTAAAACTTATAACTCCTTCAAAATCAGAATCCACGAAATAAACAAAACTCTTTCTATTTCCATCTAATCCTTTAAAAGCCTTTTCAGACTTTTCATAAAATTTCTTTATTTCTGGCCTCTCCATCTCAGACTGCAACAAACTTCCCTCCTTAACAAGTAATACATCAACAAGTTTCAAAACATTCTTATCTATTAATCCCGTATTCTGAGTTATAAACATCAAAGTCAAGTCCTTATGCCTTGCAATAGCCATAAGTTTTACAAGCTCCCTATTATTTTTACTCATGCTCTCTCTAGAACCAAAAGCAATAGCCCCCTCATCAACAAGTATTACTCCCCCATTCTTCGCTTCCTCTACATCATCTATGCTCTCAATCCATTTAGGCAGTAAACTCTGTCTTAGTCCCAAAGCATAACACCCTCTCTCTGTCTTTTCATATATGTTCTCGAGCAATCTAAATCCTAAAGCACTCTTCCCACTTCCCCTTTTTCCAAAGATTAACATTATCAAAGAATCATTGTATATGCTCTTCTCAGCATCTTCATAATCTCCACTTACAGCATTAACAACTTTAGGCTCATCGAAAACAGCAACATGGTCATAAAGTGGCCCTTTCTCTATTTTCTTATTCTCCTTCTTCACATCCTCCTTTATTCCATCTTTCACCTTTACCTCTTCTCCTTTCTTTCCCCTAAAACTTCCCATTAAACGAGAACTGCTCTTTCCAGAATATCCCAATATTCCTTTAAACATCCTCCAAGATAAACTCTTTTTTCTAGCCATAAGGTAGAATATCTTTCCCCATTTATTAATCTGTTGCTTATGAAGAATAAAACACAGAACTTAAATATATATCTCCCTCTCAGTAAAATAGGATACGGATTCATGCCTACAAAAAGAGTCGATAAAAAGAAAAAGAGTGATGCTTATTTCATAGCTTTCTCGATTATATTCATAGCAATTGCAGCAATTTTATTGATGCGTTCCTATTCTCCTAATTTAGGCCCAACTACAACTGCAGAACAAGCATGTCCTAAAATGATTGATCCCGCATCTCCGCTAATTTATGGAGAAGGAAGAAGCGGTAATCTTGATAACGCTATGAAATCAGCGAGAGAACAATGTAACACAAATTTGAATAATGAGCATACTTCACAGGATGCTGAAATGAAGGCAAATAAAGCAACTTGCGAAAATGCAAAATGTAGTTTTTCTAGCAGAGTAGTCTATAATCAGCTTTGTTCTATAAATTATTGCGAATCTACAAGATATCGGGGCACAAATGATAGAATTGTATGTAAGTACCCAGCCTACATGATAACTACGAACCCAGATAATACTCATTCTTTTCCACCTTCCAATCCAGAAAACTGTTTTATTTATAAGATTCCTAGTAGCGAAGACAAATTGGATGAGATTAGCTATTATTGTTATGCTGAAGGAGGATATAATCAAGATGACTATAAATGTTCTAAGTTAGTAGCATCTGCTTCGCCAACCCCAACAGCTTCTCCGAGTGCAAGCCCCTCTCCGACAGCAAGTAGTTCTCTCGTATTAACTTAAAGAATTTTACTTTATCTTTGACCCTTCACTAACATCTCTCTCAGGAGCTATAAACACAACTTCCCCATCTTCCCCCGTAGCAGCTAAAATCATGCCATTACTCTCGATCCCTCTTAACTTAACAGGTTCCAGATTTGCAACAAAAACAGCTTTCTTTCCAATCAACTCCTCAACAGTATAATATTTCTTCAATCCTGCAACAATTACCCTGCCCTCTTCCTCTCCCAAATCAACAGTCAATACAAGAAGCTTATCCGCACTAGGATGTTCCTTAGCATCAATTATCTTCCCAACTCTCAAGTCCAACTTCTCAAAATCAGAGTAAGGTATTTTTTCTTTCATTAAACATACATTGCATTATAGTAATATTTATATGCCTTACGGTTAACTTAACTTAATGGGAATAGAAAGTATAGAAGAAGTAATAAATAATTCCAATCTGCAAGAAAATGTTAAAAGAAAGGCTATTAACACCCTAGATTCACATTCTTCTAAAATTGAGAGAATGATAGAAGGACTGTATTTTAAGCCTCCAACTGCTCATGAAGAATTCTACCATGAAATAACGAAAGAGATAATGAGCATAATTGGGCCCATACTAATAGAATCAAAAGTTCAAAGAAAAGAAGGATGCCAAATGTATAATAACATCTATAAGGTGGTAGCTAGAGGATTGCAGCCCTTAAATTAAATATTTTTGTCTATATTATTGTTCCCGTTATAGAAGATTTAAAAATTCTTCCCTAGTTAACCTTGTTTGACGAATTATATTTAATAAAGTACCTTTATCAATTTCTTGATGCATAGGAACTACGGTTGTTATTTTAATATCGATTGTCTCTTTAGCCATAAAAACATGACTGCCTCTTTGTCTTATTGATTTAAAACCCGCCTTAGATAAAGCTCTTATCCCCCCTTTACCCGATAATCTTGGTAGTTTTGTCAACATCACTAACTTCAAAATTTATCAATATTGTGTCCCCAGAACTAATATCCTCAGGTAAACCCATTACTTCAATATGCAACTCAACGGCTTCCTTCAGATTCTTAATTGCTTCTTCTATAGTATAGCCCTGGCTAACCACATCTAATTCTGGACACAAAGCTACAAATTGCTTTTCTCCCTTTCGTATTACAGCCGTCAATGTTCTCATAATCTGGCTAGTATCTGCATATTTATAAAATTAACTGATTTCTGAGCCGTAAAATAAACGTCGGCTTGGAATAACTCTATTGAAAACTCTTAATATTATTCTATAACAACTTTAAGTTTATGATTTATTAATCCTTTATTTTTTTATCTGCCTGTCTATATCAGCACGACAAGAGTCTCTGGAATATTTGTCTTGTATTTTATCGCAGAGGGAAGAATCTAAAATCTGCCTAGCAATATTAGAATAACATATATCTCTTTGCAAATTGGCTAATTCGCAAAGTGAAGAATCTTTTTTAGCTATTGCAATATCTAAGTAACAGGCAGATTTATGAGTTGGGTTTTGTATCTTATCACAAATAGATATATCACTTTTACCACTAGCGATTCTTAAATAACAAGATTCTTTATATTGTTGGCTCAGAATTTTATCACAAATAGAAAGGTCTAATTTTGCAGAAGCAATATCTGCGTAACAACCATACTCTCTGTCATACTCACTAAAAATTTTATCACAAATAGATAGGTCTAGTTTTGCGACACCTATTGATCGATAACAACTATCTTTTTCATTTTGAGTCTTACGTTTTTCCTGCTCATCAGTAGGAATATCAATACTGTCGCAGATAGAAACATCTAGTTTGATGATCGCAATTTGTCTATAACAACTCCCTTTAACATTTGACTCTTTGATTAAATTACAAAGGTCTAAATTTTGTTCGGCTTTAGCTACTTCAAGGAAACATCTTTCCCTTAACTGAGAATCTTTGATTTTTTTACAGATGCCTACATCTTGTTTTTCCAATCCACTTGCGTAGTAGGATGCATCGCTTTCTAAAATATCATTTTTAAAAAATTGAAAGTAAGCAACAATACTTCCCACCATAAAAATTAAAATAACTAATAAAATTAATTTTTTCATAGGATAAACAATTAAATCTTCTTTAAAAGGTTATATATTTCTACTTTGCAGATAATCTAATCAATTCCAACCACCTATTATCTCTCAAATCTAATTTATCGAAATCGGAATAAGGTATCTTTTCTTTCATGTTAAGGCAGATAAAATCGCCTTGATAAGTATAAATCCTACTGCTATAATGATGCCCCACTTCATTAAATCCAATATAATATCTACAGGGTCATTTCTTTTTGACATATTGCTCTGTTATTACCTCTAGTTTAGTTAGTCTTTCATGTATTTTAAGGTTTTTGCTAAGCTCCCTACACATTCCATTAATCTCTTCAATCTCATCCTTTAACTCATGATACCTATTCTGTATAACCATTATTAACATAAACATCGCAACAATAACAATAATAAAAGAGAAAGCAGAAGTACTTATTAATTTTAATTCAAACAAATAATAAGAAATAACATTGATAATTAACCCTAATACAAAGGAAATTGCTATACTAGGCCATTCGCTATTCATTCAAAAAGCAAGATTGTAGCTATATAAATTATTAACTATTCTATAATCTATATTTTCTTAAACAAAATCTCAGATTTCTTAATTTTCTTAATTTCTATAGGCTTTCCAACTAAACTAAAATCTATCTTGAATCCAAAACTCTCGGCTATCTTTCCTGCCGTCTCCGGAATAAAAGGACTCAATAATATTCCAACATCCTTAATTCCGCTTGCCAATGTAAAAAGAACTTTCTTATCTTTAGTTTCCCAAGGCTTCTTTTCCTGAATAAGTTCATTTAATTTATCAATAAAAGAAAAGATTTCATTTAAAGCCTTATCAAACTCAAGACCTTCAAAACGCTCTTCAACTTTTTTTATTAGAGGCTTGGAATCTAGAGTAATGCCTTTTTCCATTCCGTATTTTTCTATGAGCGTGGACAGTCTAGAGGCTAAATTACCTAGTTTGTTAGCTAGTTCATTATTGTGTGACTCTTTAAGACTTTCTTCGGAAAAGTCTCCATCGTCTCCAAATGGTATTTTTCTCATTAAATAATATCTTAAACTATCGGTCGAGTATTTATTAGCCAAGTATATTGGAGATATAGCATTTCCTAATGATTTTGACATTTTTTGTCCATTTATGGTAAAGTAACCGTGAATGAAAAGTTTTTTGGGAAGATCATAATCAAGTGCCAAAAGTAGAGCTGGCCAAATTGTTGCGTGTACTCTAAGTATGTCATTTGCCATTAGCTGAACATCTGGAGGCCAAAATTTTTTAAAGTTAGTTTTTGTTTTTAATCCAGTTATATAATTCCAGAAAGCATCAACCCATACAAAGCAAGTATGCTCTTTATCAAAAGGCAATTCAATTCCCCAACTTACTTTAGACTTCAATCTAGAAATAGAAATATCTTTTAAACCCTCTTTTATAAACGAAACAACTTCGTTCTTTCTTTTTACAGGTAAAATTTGATATTTGTCTTTTTCAATAAGCGAAAGTAGCTTATCTTGAAAGTCGGATAATCTAAACATATAAGACTCTTCTTTTATTATTTGCGGTTCTGTTTTGTGTAAGGGGCATTTTCCATCAATTAGCTCGCTTTTTGTTTTATATTGCTCACATCCCACACAATAATAGGCTTCATAAAACCCTTTATAGATTAACTTTTTATCGTATAGTTTCTGAAGAATATCTTTTACTTCTTTTTCATGTTCTTTATCAGTCGTTCTGATGAAATTTGTATTCGAGATGTTTAATAGCTTAAAAGCCTCTTTGAATTTTATAACTATTTTATCTACAAATTCTTTAGGCGTAAGACTATCTTTCTTAGCAGCTTCCTGTATCTTTTGACCATGCTCATCTGTTCCTGTCAAAAAAAAGGCTTCTTTCCCAAGAAGTCTATTCCATCTAGCTAAAACATCTGCAGCGATAGTTGTATAAGCAGATCCAACATGCGGTTCTGAATTTACATAATATATCGGCGTAGTAACATAAAATTTCTTCTTCATAAAATCTCTAAATACTTAGTCTATAAAAAACTAACTAAAAACACTAATAATAAGATATGAAGACTACCATCTTCAACCTTTTGATTACTCAAAAGGTTTAAAAACCATTTTCCACAAACTCTAGCATGGTAAAAGGACTATATGCACATTTAGCACAAACTTGGAAGAATCCAGGTCGTGAGATCCTGCATGAAAAGCTTATTGAATGGAGAGCAGGCCAGTCAGTAGAACGCGTTGACAGACCTCTAAAGTTGCACAGAGCAAGAGCTTTAGGATACAAGGCTAAGAAAGGAATTATGGTTGTCAGAGTAAGAATAATTAGAGGCGGTAGAACAAGGAAAAGAGAGCATGTGAAAGGAAGAAAATCAAGAAAACAAACTATAAGAAAAACATTAAAAATGAATTATCAGTGGGTTGCTGAAATGAGGGCCTCTCAAAAGTACAAGAATCTTGAGGTCCTAAACTCTTACTGGATAGGTAAAGATGGAAAATACTATTTCTTTGAAGTCATTATGGTTGACCCTTCCCGTCCTGAAATAAAATCCGACCCCATTCTAAGTTTCCTTGCAAAGAGAAAGAACTGGGGAAGAGCAGAAAGAGGAAAGACTTCAGCTGCCAAGAAATCTCGCGGATTAAGAAGTAAGAGCCATAACCTAAAAGTCCGTCCTTCTTTAAGAGCTTGGCATAGAACAGGAAAGTAATCTTTTTTATTATCAAATTCTTAGAATAAAGTCATCAAATAGAACTTATCAATATCAAGATAATAATCTCCCCCGCAACCGATTACCCAATTAATAATTCTTAAAATTCCTGCTAACTAATTTCTGCACACACTCAAAACCAAAAATAAATAAAAATTCGTTAGCTTATCCAACTAACAATTCTCCCCGTCTAAATTAACTAATCCTCCATTAAATCAAATCCAAAAGCCAAATTGCACATCATAGCTTATCCAATTACTAATCTCCCTAGACTAATAACTCTTAGAACCCTCTGCTAATTAATCTCCCCATTCCCTCCCCTCTTCAAAACAAAATAAAAACTTAAGTAATAAAAATAAAAATAAATCTTTTTAAGGAATAATAGTTCCTGCTATTGTTCCTGTTGATGATAAGTCCAATGTTCCTCCAGACTTTCTGTAAGTTACAGCTATATCTGCCTTGAATGTATCTCCTGATACAAGTGCAGTACCACAAGTAACAGTCAATATCTCTAACTGACCTGGACTAATAGGCAACCCTGGGGCAGCATAAGTTGTGATATCATCACAAGGAGCCCCTGCTCCACTATTAGAATTTGAAAGCTCAATAGCCTGAACATTAATAGCCTCTCCTCCATTGTTTCTTACCTCAATACTCACAACAGAACTACCCAATACATCTGCTTTCATATTCCACGAATTCGCATAAAGAGGTGGATTAAGAACTGTTGCAGTAGGAACAAATTTTCCTGGACTGAAAACACCAAAATAAGCTAAGACTCCTATGGCAATGATTGCAGCTAAAATAGCCCAACCATAAGTCATCAAGAATTCCATAGCTGCTTGTCCTTTTCTTTGCATTTTTACCTCCTTTTTCCCATTTAATAAGTATATTCTATACAAATCAGCTTAGTTTATAAATATTACCATCGAAAGTCATT
>Ga0209542_10016195_pt1 | contig 12401 bp, 9 predicted proteins | sample RifCSPhighO2_01_FD_184028 | JGI IMG/M metagenome (GOLD analysis project Ga0209542, IMG submission 184028) | Soil microbial communities from Rifle, Colorado - Rifle CSP2_plank highO2_0.1 (SPAdes) (version 2) | ecosystem: Environmental > Terrestrial > Deep subsurface > Rock core/Sediment ...
GAGAAGAACGAGATCGTGAAAGGCGACAAAGTGACGCATCCTGCCTGGAAGATGTATGATCCTAAAATGATTGTCCCTCTTGTCAGGAAGACGTTTGAGCATAACAAGAAAGCGTATGGTTATACCGATAATATGGGACTATATCTGCCAGATGAACCTCAGGATAATGCGGAAGGGCGTGCCTTGTGCGTCGGTAGGCTCAACGATAGGTCGGGGCTCGTTGCCAGGAACGGTCTAGGCAATGGTAATAGTCGCTCTGTCGGGGTAGCGTCGGTGGTCGCCGAAGGCGACGCGCGATAATTTTTTATAGTCTTTCTCATTCATCCAATTTCTCGGTCGTTATCCCTAATGGGGTAATGGCTGGGCTACAAGCCTTTTTGCTATGGTGGTTTGTTTTGCCATTATGAAATACAGCTGCGACACATGATCTCCGGATTATATGGCTGAAGCGGCAGTGCAATATACAGCAAAGGGGCTATAACAGGGCGTGCCTTGTGCGTCAATAGGCTCAACAATAGGTCAAGGCTCAATGCCAGGAACAATCTAGGCAATGATAATAGTCGCTCTGTCGGAATAGCCCACCATGAGACCGAGAATTTCATCTTGATGTCTTCACTAAGGGATCTCTGGCAGGAACTGTGCAGTTATGATAATCTTTTTCTCGCATATACAAAGGCCAGGAAACACAAGACAAGAAAGGATTATATCATTGAATTTGAGAAAAATCTCAAAGATAATCTTCTTCTGCTCCGCTCTGAACTATCGCTTCATTGCTATGATCCAAAGCCTTTGGTGAACTTCACCATCCATGACCCAAAGATGAGGAAGATAAGCAAGTCTGATTTCAGGGACAGGGTGATACATCATGCCCTCTGCAATATCATCGAGCCGATATTCGAGAAGACGTTCATATATGACTCTTATGCGAATAGGATCAATAAAGGGGCACTTAAGGCGATTGATAGGTTTGATCGTTTCAAGAGAAAGGTGACAAGAAATAATACGTTGAGATGCTACGTTCTAAAGGCGGATATAAGGAAGTATTTTGATAACATTGAGCATGAAATTCTATTATCAATAATCAAGAAGAGAATATTCGATAAAAGGGTCATCTGGCTTATCAGGAAGATTTTAGCAAATCCTTCTTCAAGCGATAAGGGCATGCCCTTAGGTAACCTTACATCTCAGTTCTTTGCCAATGTCTATCTCAATGAGCTGGACTATTTTGTGAAACACAAGCTTAAAGCGAGATATTATATCCGTTATGTCGATGACTTTGTCATATTCAATACTGATGCTGAGATCCTAGAGGATTATAAAAGACAGATCAATCTTTTCTTGAGAGAAAAGCTTGATATCGAGTTGCATCCAGAAAAGTCAAAAGTGCTACGGCTCAGTGAGCGTCTCACTTTCTTAGGGTTCAGGATATTCTATCATCATAAGCTTCTCAAGAAATCGAACATGGTAAGGATGAAAGGCAGGATTGAAGCGCTTAAGCAAGAATATGCTGAGAAGAAGATGGATTATGACTCCATTTATGACTTCTTAGAGGGGTGGATTGCGTATGCAAAGAATGCGGATACATATAACCTGCGCAAAAGAATCATGGCTGAAGTCAGTGAAGCATTTTGCGGGGAGATCTCAACGAAAGAGATCAATAGATTTCTCAAAGAATAGATATAGAATGCTCCACCGTATATAGAAGTTCAGGGAGGTTATTGTTTGTGCTCTTCCATCTGCTCTCTCATCATCTTCACTCCCTCTCTGAAACCGTGCATCATTATGCCATTATCTTTCAGTTTCTCAGTGTTCAGCGAGGAATCTCTCGGCCGCAAGGCTTTCTGCTTCAGCGCTTCGCTGGTTATCGGAATTATGAGCTTCTTGTCCAGTCCGAACTCTTCAGCAAGCGCTACAGCCATGTCATGGCGTGAAAGCCTGTCAGGTCCGGCAACGTGCCATATCCCTCTCTTCCTTTTCTTGATCAATACCCCTATCGCGTGAGCTATGTCATCAATCAATGTCGGAGTGCTGTACTGGTCATTGACCACATCGATTCTCTTCTTCTCTTTCAGGTTCTGCACTGCCCAGACAGTGAAGCTTCGCTCTGTATTGTTCCCATTGAAACCGTAAAGCACTTCCGGCCTCACTATTATCCAGTCCTTGCAGTTATCCTGCACTGCTTGCTCTCCAGCGTATTTAGTCTTCGCGTAATAAGAGAGCGGATTCGGAGTGTCATGCTCTGTGTAATTGCCTCTCTCTCCGTCGAATACGAAGTCTGTGGAGATGTGCAGCATTGTGCAGTCTACAGCATTGCAGCCTTCGACAATGTTTTTAGTCCCATCGACATTGATCTTCCAGGCAAGCTCTTTCCTGTCCTCGCAGCCATCAACATCGCTCATCGCGGCGGTATGGATCACGACATTAGGCCTTTGTTCCTTGAAGATCTTTATCACTACTTCTTTATCAGTAATATCCAGCTTGATGATCCCTTCCTCTCTCGGCTGCAAGTCAGTTCCTATGATTGAGAATATCTTGTCTTTACCTAATACTTTCCTGAGCTTTGTGCCGAGGAATCCCGCAGCTCCGGTTATCAGGATCTTTTGCTTTGCCATGCATTCTTCCTACTTTACCTGCCCTTTACTGACAAGCTGCCGCTTGAGCGGCTTCCACCACTCATCATTATCCTTGAACCATTGCACTGTCTTTCTCAGAGCGTCAGCGAAATCATGCTTAGGCTTCCATCCCAGCTTTTTCATCTTTGAGCAGTCCAATGAATATCTCAGGTCATGGCCTGGTCGGTCAGTGACAAGCTCTATCCAGGAAGAGTCTTTCTTCAATTCATGAAGTATCCTGTTAGTTATCTCGGTGTTTGGCAGCTCATTCCCTCCGCCGACATTGTACGCCTCGCCAATCTTCCCTTTAGTTGCGGCGAAATCTATCCCTGAGCAGTTATCCTCGACAAATATCCAGTCTCTCATGTTCTTCCCCGTGCCATAGAGCGGAACTTTCTTTCCCTCAAGAATATTTGTTATGAACAAGGGGATGACTTTCTCAGGATACTGGTAAGGACCGTAATTATTGCTGCTGCGGGTTATTATCACTGGAGTTCTGTAAGTCGTGAAATACGCCTGCGCGAGCATGTCAGCCGCCGCTTTAGTCGCAGAGTAAGGGCTGCTAGGCCTGAAAGGAGCGTCTTCATCAGTGCTTCCGCTCGGAATGCTGCCATAGACCTCATCAGTCGAGATATGGATGAACCTTTTCAGCGAAGAGCTGTTGCGCGCGGCCTCAAGCAAGGTCTGCGTCCCGATCATATTTGTGCGCGTGAAGACATAAGGATCCTTTATCGAGACATCGACATGGCTTTCAGCGGCGAAATGGAACACGAGCTCAGGATCCTTCATAAGTCCAGCGACAAGCTTCTCATCGCAGATATCCCCTTTCACAAACCTGTACCTTTTAGAGAGCGCAGGATCATTCTCAATATCCTTGAGATTCTCAGGATTTCCCGCGTAAGTCAGCTTGTCAAGATTTGTGATCTGCCAGTCAGGATGCGCCGCGAGGCAGTACCTTATGAAATTGGACCCTATGAACCCTGAGCCTCCAGTGATAAGGACTTTCATGCTTCTCTTCACCCCCCTTTATTTGAGTGCCATTTGATCGGCACGTCATTATCGAACGGGTCAATCCTGAATTCGTCAGGCTCTCTGTACCTGTACATCTCTGTGGGCATGTTGAGCAGTAGGCATCCTTCCTTCTCTCCGGGAGCGCATTCAATCCCATGCAGGACTCCTACAGGGATTACGACGCAGATAGGATTAGCATCTCCCATGATGAACTCTATCCAATTGCCTTTACTCTTAGAATTCTCCCTCGCGTCATAAAGCAGCACTCTGCCATTGCCTTTGATAACAACGAAATGATCTATCTGGACTTTATGATAATGCCATCCTTTCACGAATCCTGGCTCGCAGTAAGTGACATAGACCTGGCCGAACTTCCTGAAGAAAGGATCATCAGCGCGTATCATCTCCATGAGATAGCCGCGGTCGTCCTTCATGACGCGCAGCTTCTTCACTAGCACTCCTTCAATACGGTCAGAATAGTCAGTGATATCCTCTCTGATGATTTTCGCAGTATCCACAAACAACCCCCTTCCTTTCCTGTCAGGAAATGGCGCTCTGACAATGGCAGAGAGTGGGCTGGAAACCCGGCTCATCGCTGCCGTCGTCCTTTCTCCGTGCCAAAATAACAATATATATAAAGGTAGCGGTTCTTGTCTCGACAGTATCATCGCTTGAGGCACTTATGCGAATCTGCTATTTCGGGACTTACGAGAAGAGCTATCCGCGCAATAGCGTAGCAATTGAAGGCCTTAGGAAGAATGGGGCTAAGGTCATTGAATGCCATTCCACGCTCTGGGAGTCTAAAGAGGACAAGGCAAGACTTTCAGCTTTTGGCAAAGCGCTATTGATTGCGCGTCTCCCTTTCGCTTACCTTTCTTTGGCTGTCAAATACCTTCTTTGCAGAAAGGGTGGTTTTGACGCGATGATAGTAGGATACATCGGCCAGACAGACATGTTCCTTGCGAGGATGCTCGCCCCAAGGACAACGATAATATTCAATCCAATGATCTCACTGCATGACACATTAGTGAATGACCGCGCTCTTGTGAAGAATGCTTTTGCGGCAAGAGCGCTGCATCTGCTTGACAGCATCTCCTGCAAGCTCGCTGATCTTGTTGTTCTTGACACTGAAGCGCATGCTGATTATTTCCGCAAGGAATTCGGCATTAAGAAAGTGGATGTCCTTCCTGTCGGTGCTGAGGATTCTTTCCTGAAAGCCGCAGCGATATGGAAGGATGAGGGGCAGTCCATGCAAATGCAAAAGAAGAAGGTCACAAAAGTCCTTTATTACGGAAAATACACCCCTCTGCACGGCACAAGGCATGTGATCGAGGCGGCGAAGCTGCTTGAGAGATATCCCAATATCCGCTTGGAGATAATAGGCACAGGACAGACTTACTCTGAGGATATGAAGCGCGCAGAGCAGCTTAAATTGAAGAATACTCTATTCACTGACTGGGTAGCGTACACAAGCCTTCCGCGGAAGATCGCTGATTCAGACATCTGCTTGGGCGGACACTTCGGCACTGGAGAGAAGGCTTTGAGAGTAGTGCCTAACAAAGTGTTCCAGATGATCGCTTTAGGGAAGCCAGTGGTAGTTAATGACGGTGCGACTCTGAAAGAGGAAGGATTCATTGACGGAATCAATTGCATCACCTGCCCTGCGGGCAGTCCGAAAGCGATAGCTGAGGCAGTGCTTCGGCTTGACAATGACGCTGCGCTGAGAGGGAGTATAGGCAATGGCGCTAAGGCATTATTCAGCAAGAAGTATTCCTCTGCAGCGATAGGGAGATCTTTATTGAAGCAGATAAATACTCTGAAGAAAAGGCGATAAGAATTGAATTTATTAATTCCTATTGATGATGTGATCCCTTATGGACTCAACCCCTCTCGCATTGAACGATAAGAAGACAGAGACCGCCGTAATAATCGTTAACTGGAACGGCAAGCACCTGCTAAAGGACTGCCTTCCCTCTCTCGCAGCGCAGTCTTACAAGAATTTCTCAGTCATAATAGTTGATAATGCCTCAACTGATGGCACTGCTGAATTCCTTAGAAAAGAATTTTCCTGGGTTGAGTTGATTTCGCTAGAGCGCAATACGGGATTCACTGGAGGAAATAACGCAGGTTATGAATTCGCTCTCAGGAATAAGAATATCAAGTATATCTCAACGCTCAATAATGACACTGTAGTCCATAAAGAATGGCTCTCTTCGCTTGTCAAGGGGATGAAGGCGAATCCTCTGCTTGGCTCGTGCAGCTCTAAAGTCATATTCTTGCATGAAAAGGATAAGATAGACACTGCGGGCATAGTCATCTATAAAGATGGCAATGCGATGAGCAGGGCGCACAAGCATCATCCTGATTCCGAGAAGCGTTCTGCAGATATTTTCGGCGCTTCAGCAGTGGCAGCCCTCTGGCGCAGGAAAGCGCTTGAGAAAGCAGGATTCCTTGATGAAAGGTATTTCATGTACCAAGAAGAGGTCGATCTCGGATGGAGAGTGCGCTTCGCAGGGTACTCCTCAAGATTCATCCCTGACGCGATTGTCTATCACGCGCACTCCGCTTCCTCCAGACCTTTCTCTCCGCTGAAAGCTTATTATTCAGAACGTAATAGGATACTCACAGCTGTCAAAGACTTCCCTCTCACGTATCTTCTGGCCAGCCCTTACTGGGCGTTCAGGCGCTATCTCTCTCTGTTGCGCGGAGCGCGCGCAGGCAAGGGAGCGGCTGGCAAGTTCCTTGAGAAGTCTTCTCCTTCATCAATGGCGTGGATATTGCTCAAGGCCTGGAGCGCGGGGATCCTTATGGTGCCATTGATGATCCCTGCGCGCTGGAGAATCCAGCGGATGCGCAGGAAGAATGGGATAACCAGCTCGACAGTTAAGGGGTGGTTTGAGAAGTACGGAGTGAGCCCTGAGAGGATAGCATTGTTATGAAGACATTTTCTAGAGGAAGTTCTGGCGGTAGCGTCTCTAAGCCTAGATTGCGCCATAGGATCGCTTCCCATCCCCATGTCATCAAGGCAAGGAATCTTGTCCTTCCAAGAGTGAAGTTCGTCATGATGTTTGTCGGACTGATGATCCTCGCGCTGCTTTTCAGGAGAGTTGGCTTCTCATCATTTGCTGAGATAATCTCAGAGATGAGTGTTCCGATGATGATTCTCGCTTCAGTCGCCTGGCTGTTCACATTGTTCCTCAGCGCTTACAGGCTGAAACGGATAGTCAGGTCAGAAATCCTTTCCGGAGAGATGTTCAGGATATTCCTTTACGGCTATCTCCTGAATTACGCTTCGCCGATACAGGGATTGGGCGCAGGAGCGAAAGTAGGGATGCTGAAGAAGCGCAATGTCTCAATATCCAGGTCATCAGCGAGCGTGAGCTCAGAGCTGCTGTACGACCTGTTATTCGCGGCATTGATCTCCGCGATATTCTTCATAACCCATATAGATTTCATAATATCAGCGATCCTCCCTCTGATGAGCGCTGTCACTGCGGCGATAGCCGGAGCGATCATCCTGTTCGCTGGATTCACCCTTTACAGGCTGCGCAGGAATGAGGATATCATCTCTTTCTTCTCCCATCTGTTCAGCAATTTCAGCATGAAAGCATTCTTCAGGCTTCTTCCGCTGACAATGCTTCTCTGGCTTTTTCCAGCGTTCATGATATACGCGTTCTTCCTGGGCATAGGGCAGCCTTTGAGCTTATGGATCGCGCTCAGCGCGATATGCTTCTCTTTCCTGCTAGGGCTTTTCACTCTCATTCCCGGAGGCCTTGGAGTCAGGGACGCGATAACCGCGTACATCTATTCATTGGCAGGCATACCTATCGATACCGCGATATCCATAGCGTTGTTCAACCGCGCATTCACTATAGGCATTGTAGGTCTGATAATACTGTTCCTCAAGCTCCATTCTTTCATACTCTCGCGCAAAGGGGCGGAGTATCCTGGAGAATATCCTGCGCAGAGCAAGTATTTCCCTTACGAAGAATTCAGGAGATACTTCAAAGGAAGGATTCTTGAGCTTGGCTCTGCAGACGGAAACAATACCTTGTTCCTTAAGAAGAAGTATGGTCTTGACAAGATTTTCTCTCTAGAATACTCTTTCTCTCGCGCTCTGCGTTCTAAGATCAAGAATGATAAGGCTGGCGGCAGGGATCGTGATACTGCAGCGTCATTATTGGTCAACGCTGACGGCAGGAGATTGCCTTTCAAGGATTCATCATTCGATCTGGTCTATTGCTCTGAAGTGATAGAGCACTTGCCTTCCGCAAAAGACCATGCTTTCCTCGCAGAAGAGATAAAGCGCGTGCTAAGGCCAGGAAGGCATTGCATAATCACAACTCCTAACCATTACCTTTATAGGATGTTCTGCTTCCTCACTCTCACTCCTCCTGAGCCGACGCACATGAGCGAGCTCACCCTCTCAGAGTTCAAATCATTGCTTATCACAAGATTTAAGAATGTCGAGCTTGTCGGAGTGTTTGGGCTGTTCAGGCCATTGATGAAGCTGAGCGCTTTCCGCAGGCTGCATTCATCATTATCCTCTCATCCCTCAATATGCAAGGCATTGATCGCTGTGTGCAGGAAATGAATCCTGCTCATCATTATGCTTGGATTGAGGATATCCATGATCACTGCAGACTCCCATCGTAATCAGCCGTCACAGCCACGTTGCACGCGGCTTAAATGCGCGCTTTTACGTTAATATCAGCGTATTCATGCGAAATTCGGAGCACAGCAATGAAAGAATTCGTACCCTCTATGCGCGGAATCATCTATAACCTTAGAAGATTCGTCTTCACCCCTAATGTCACTCCTAAACGCCTGATAAATCTCGTCAAGATAAGCTATAACTACGCTCTGAAGAAGAGCGTTGTGAACTCTTATCCCTGCAGGCTCATCATAGATCCTGTGAATATCTGCGTCCTTAAATGTCCTCTCTGCCCTACAGGCAAGGGAGAGAAAGGAAGGACTTTAGGCAGCATGAAACTTGAGGATTTCAAGAAGATCATAGACGAAGTGGGAGACTATATCTATGAAGTCGACCTGTACAACTGGGGAGAATCCTTGCTCAACAAGGATATCTTCAGGATGATTGAGTACTGCAAGGCCAGGAAGATCAATGTCAAGATAAGCAGTAACCTGAATCATTGGCAGGAAGGTTTTGAGAAGAAACTTGTCAGCTCAGGACTTGACTGCCTCATAGTCTCTCTTGACGGCACAAACCAGGAAGTGTATGAGAAATACCGCCGAGGGGGAGACTTCAGCAAAGTGATCAGGAATGTGAAAGCTATCTCTGAAGCGAAGAAAGCCTTTGGCAGCAAGACTCCGCAGCTTGTCTGGCAGTTCATAGTCATGCGGCAGAACGAGCACCAGCTTCCTATCGCGCAGAAGACATACTCTAAGTACGGATTTGACACCCTGCGCATAGTTCCTGTCAGGACTGACACTTCCAAAGAGGTATTCCAGAGCGATGAGGAGAAGATGAAGAGCAGCCAAGAGTGGCTTCCTAAAGACGAGAAGTACAGCAGGTTCGACTATAAATCCAAGAAGAAAAAATCCCAGCTCAAGAGCTGCATATTCCCCTGGACTCTCGCGGCCATCAATCCTAACGGAGCGGTCTCTCCCTGCTGCGCGGTCTATCCTGAGAAGCATGATTTCGGCAACGCTTTCACTTACGGATTCATGAAAGTGTGGAATAATCCTTTCTATGTCGCTTCGCGCAAGGCTATCGCGGGAAAGGATCCCGGAAGAAAGATCGTGTGCGAGAACTGCGTCAAGTACGGATTTATTGAATAAAAATATTGAAAAGAATCATCTGAATATGGTGATCTTGATCATTTCAATAATCAAATCTTAAACATTAAACACAGCAAGCTCTACCTTGCCTCTCGTGAGCTCGTACTCTTTGATCTGAGGCTGCTTGCTCTGCAGCAATGTGTTGAGGTCAGAGATGTTGAAACTGCCTCCTTTCTCCAATAAGAAGTATACCGGAGAGAACTTCCCGTCAGGAGACTTCTGGAACGCAGCGTTCTTGAGCGCGTAATTCTTAGAGAGATAGTCCCATTTTTCAGGATCGCTGATCGTCTGCAGACCCCACTGGTACAGAAGCACCCATCTGAAATCATATTCTTCCTCTCCCAAACGAGTCATCGATTCATTGTAATGCCCAGCAGTACCCATCCTGTCAGCATGCCAGAGGAAGCCATAGCTCTGATGGCCTGAGAAGAATACTCTCTCTTCAGGAGCGCTGTGCGCGCGCAAGTAATCTCCAGCTGCATCTAATCCTATGAACTGCTGGTCAAACTGCCTGTCTTTAGCGTCAAATATCCCGCCTATGTCCGCTTTACCCCCCCCAGGATAAGTGATAGTGTTAAGTATGGGCGGATAGATCAGGAGCAGGAAAAGCCCGAACAGGATCGGCCATTTGGAGTATTTCACTATCCTATCTGCAGTCGAAGCGATAGTCACGAACGCGAAAGCAGCAAGTAGGATCATCAGCGGAGCTAGAGGGTATTGATGGTAGCTGTGGCCGGAAAGCTTTGAAGCCATGACTATCAGCCAGAAAAACGCTCCTGCAGAATAAGCCCCTGCAAAAAACAGGCCTTTGCTTCTCTTGAACATCAGGATCAGGAGCACAAGGCCTAAAGCCGAGAATGCCGCTCCGATTATGCTGTAATTGTCAGCGATGAACGGCATGATCACATCCCAGAACTTTGAAGAGAATAACGCCCCGAAATCATAATACACATCCCCTATTATGGCTGTGGATTGGGTTGTCGCTCCAAGAGCCGCGTTCGCGCTCGCTATGCGCGCATTATTCATCAGCCAGAGAGGGATTAGCAGCGCAGGAAGGGCGGCCATAGCGTACTGCTTCCAGCCTTTAATGAAATAATTGAGCCTTTCTTCTTTGATTCTTTTCAATGGAAGAAGGGTAAGCAGGGGGATCGCGAGAATCGCGAAAGAGTACTGCGTAAGGAATGAGATCACCATGCACAGAGAGGATATCGAGAGAAGCTTTGTTGAGGAGTGACCTTCATCAGCCCATCTGATGAAAAGGTAGACGCTCAGCATGCCGAAGAACAACGCAGGATTGTTCAGCTGCACCTGCCTTCCGAAGAATACGAGCAGAGGATTGACGCTCATGAGCAGCGCTGAGACTAGAGCTAAGTCTTCACGGTTGAAAAGTCTCTTGATGATGAGGTACATCAGCATTACGCTGGCCATGACGAACAGGATTGAGGTAAGTCTTGCGACCCATAACTCTTCTCCGAATATCAGGAAGCCAATGCCTGCAGCCCAGGAACTCAATGGGAGAGTGTCTCCATGCGAGCCATCAGCCATATTGTCAGTGAATGTCGGGAAAGAGGATCTTGGGGTGAGCCAGTCTCCGTTTCTGGCGAAGTTCCGTGCCTCTGTAAGATAATGGGCTTCTTTCCAGTTGTGATATCCTATAGCCGGATAATCAAGATGGTACATTCTCAGGGAGAATCCCCAGAACAGTATGAGCGCAAGAGCGATCCAGTGCCAGTTCTTCTTCAAAGACTCAAGAGAGAATCCTATCTCTGAGGAAGTATCCTCTGCACTGTCAGCTTTATCTTTATTCTTGGCTCTGCTTGCAATCTTCTTATTTGAGTGTTGAGCAGTTTTATTATCCATAAACTTTCCTCTAATGGTCTTAGAGAGCTTTTTTATGGCTCTATCCGGAATCACCTTTTTTTTGCCGTCGCTTCTATAACCTATGTTTTATTAAAAATTGCGTTGGGTGTAATACCTCGCCATTTATGGCGCAATGTCGGAAATGTCTTGCATTTCCGAGCATCCCGAAAATCTTTTGATTTTCGCGATTTTTAATTCCGAAAATCAGCCTTTTGGCGAGGAGCGTAAAATCTCGGGCTCGCGAAAATGTGCGCATTTTCGGGATGCTCGGAAATGTCGAAAACTGCGGTTTTCGAGCATGCTCGGAAATCGCCTTGCGGATTTCCGACATCGCTTTGCGGATTTCCGACATTTAGCTCGAGTATAGCTCCGAGCGGCTGATTTTCGTTATCTGCGAAATAATTGGCTGTTACGCAACGGCAAAAAAAGTTTTCCATCATAGATTCCAGATAGAGCCATGTTTACCGTAAACTATATAAATGTTGTTGGAAGCGTTCTTCCCATGGGGAATAAGGTATTCATAGTGATTCCTGCCTTCAATGAGGAGGCAACTATAGGCTCTGTGGTCCAGAACCTGAGAAAGAAGGGGTATTCTTCAATAGTCGTCGTAGATGACGGCAGCTCTGATGACACTCTTTCTGTGGCCAAGAATAACGGGGCGAGAGTTGTTGCGCACAGGCTCAACCGCGGCCAGGGAGCGGCGCTTCAGACAGGGATGGATTATGCTGTCCTTGAAGGGGCGGATATCATTGTCACGTTCGACGCTGACGGCCAGCACGATCCTTCTGAGATAAAAGAGATGATCTCTCCGATCCTGAAAGGAGAGGCTGAAGTCTCACTGGGCTCAAGATTCCTCAGCAAGCAGTCAAATGTCCCTTTCTTCAAGAAGCTAGTGCTTAAAGGAGGAGTCCTGTTCACTTACTTGACTACCGGGATGCTGCTTTCAGACACGCATAACGGATTTCGCGCTTTCTCAAGAAAAGCGGCGCGGGAATTGAGGATAACCCAGGATAGGATGGAGCACGCTTCAGAGATAATCGAGCAGATTCGCATAAAACATTTAAAGCATAAGGAAGTGCCAGTGACGATAAGGTACACTGAGTATTCGAGGAAGAA
>Ga0209542_10016196_pt1 | contig 12401 bp, 17 predicted proteins | sample RifCSPhighO2_01_FD_184028 | JGI IMG/M metagenome (GOLD analysis project Ga0209542, IMG submission 184028) | Soil microbial communities from Rifle, Colorado - Rifle CSP2_plank highO2_0.1 (SPAdes) (version 2) | ecosystem: Environmental > Terrestrial > Deep subsurface > Rock core/Sediment ...
CAAGGTCACAGACCTCGCGATGCACAAGCTCGCGCGCGACATCGCGAAGCGCATCCAAGAAGAGTTGAAATATCCAGGTGAAATCAAGGTGAATATAATTAGAGAGAACAGAGTTGTAGAATTTGCACGGTGATTTCACGTTATCCACGTCCACCTGGCAAGGGTATTGCATAAAATGGGGCATTTCTTATACTTTCCCCCATACCCACCCCATATAGGCCGTGGGGATTAGCAATTAGCAAATTCTCATGAACAAAGCAGACATCATAGACAAAGTACACGGTGTTCTCGGGAGCACGAAGGCAGACGCCGAACGAGCTGTTGATTGCATGGTTGACTGCATCGTTTCCGGCCTTAAGGGAGGTGAGGAAGTGTCGATCGCCGGTCTCGGCATCTTCGCTACGAAGGCACGCCAGGCGCGCCAGGGGCGCAATCCTCGCACGGGCGAGTCAATCCATATTGCGGCATCTCGCACGGCGAAGTTCCGCGCCGGTAAGGCATTGAAAGACGCAGTGAAATAAAGTTTTTGTGTTCAAAACAAACACGGCGCCTACGGCGCCGTGTTTGTCTTTGATTATGGTGCGGACGGCGGGAATCGGACCCGCGCTGATTGCTTGGAAGGCAACCGTCATACCATTAGACCACGTCCGCAAAACACTAGTGAGAATACCATTTCTGGGTTAGCTTATAAACATGCTGCTACGGATTGCACAATATATCGGCATCGCAGTCGCCTTTGTTCTGGGTATTCTCATTCTCGCCCCTTCCGGAAGTGTGACAGTAGAACGCGCTCCGGCTCCAACTGTCCCCACAGCTTCCACAACGCTTTCTGTAGCGGCAACTACAGAGACACCATCTCCAGCCCCTGATCCGGTCGCTCCTAAAAAAATCATCCCGCCCGTGCCTAAACCGGCTCTTGCGCCCCCGCCGTCGCCTGTGGTCACATCTGCACCGGTAACAGTCACGGTGACGGCTCCAGTAGCGCCTGTGGTAATCGATAATGTATCGCTTGACTCTTCAGCATTGACGCTTCGCACAGCGCTTGTGAACATTATCTGCTATGCCCCAGCCGGTAGCAGTCTGCGTTCTATAAGCGGTAGCGGAGTAGTCGTCGATTCAAAAGGTATTATTCTAACCAATGCGCATATTGCGCAGAACTTCCTGCTCGCCGACCGCAATGTTTCCTGCACCATTCGCGCCGGCAGTCCTGCAATTGATAAATATAAAGCATCTCTAATATACATTCCGTCCGCGTGGGTTAGCGCGAATACAAAAATTCTCACAGAATCCAATCCGAGCGGGACTGGCGAATATGATTTCGCTCTCCTCGCTATTTCTAAAAGTGTTACTAGAGACGAGCTTCCGTCATCTTTTTCGTCTATACCTCTCGCGACTTCTCCTTCAAATACCGGAACTCCGGTCGTCATCGCCTCATACGGCGCGCAGTTTCTTGAATCAAGTCAGATACAATCCGCACTCTTCCCCACCGTCGTCTTCGGTTCGGTGAAAGATGTGTTCACGTTCGCTAATAACACGATAGACGTGCTCGCCCTAGGCGGCTCCGCCGCCGCACAAGAAGGCTCTTCTGGAGGCGGCATAGCAGACGGTAACGGAGAACTTGTTGGCACAATTACCACAAGCACGACACAGGGCACGACAGATACTCGCAAGTTGGACGCTATCACCGCCTCCTATGTTCGCTCTGCGTACGCAAACGAAACTGGCGAAGCTCTTGATCTGCTTCTAATCAAACCGACTGTAGCCTCCATCGCCGACTTCGCACAGCAGATACCCGTTCTTGAATCAATCCTGACCGCGCAACTGCACTAATCATCGGGGTGCGGAGAATCGAACTCCGTCATCTTGCTCCCAAAGCAAGCGTACTACCGGTATACGACACCCCGCCTAGGCTTATACTACGGCGGGCACAGCCCGTCGTTGTTTTTTATTTTACACTAATTTGTGAGAGATAACTAACGCGGGCCATGCCGTCGCGGCGACGAAGCCACACGAGGATTCCATCCACTTGCCACTCCCCCTCCCACTTTTTCTCTAGGACATACCACTCTCCTGTTCTCGCGACCTTTCTAATCTTTGCTTGGTGCAGATTAAGTGATGGGTCGTAGTCGTCGCTAGTACTCTTTTCAGAAATAAAGTTATGCGCGAGCACAGTCTTAACTTCAACAAAATGCAAAGTGTTTTCCTTCTCCGCGATGATATCCAACTCGCCAGTTTTCTTCACATAATTGCGGTCGCGAATAGCGAATCCGTGCCTGCGCAGGTATTCGCAGGCTACATTTTCACCCAGGTTACCGACCTCTTTAGTGGTTAAAGACGAGATGTCCATGCCTTTTAGAATAACGGCTCATTCGCTCACTATTTCACGGACTCTCTGAAATGTCCCGTGTCCTTTATCCCCAGTATCCACAGAGTTGTACACACCTGTAAAGTCGTTTTGAAATCACATTTTGCCCCTTTGGTGCGGCTAGGGGTAATCGAAACCCCGTCTCGTCCTTGGCAAGGACGCGTTCTACCACTAAACCATAGCCGCATTAGGCAACATGATACCACGCCATCTATTTTTCTTACCAGTGCCCTCGCCAGGAGTCGAACCCGGACTATCTGATCCGAAGTCAGATGTGATATCCGTTTCACCACGAGGGCGTGTTAATATAGTACGACACTGTGGTACGATTTGGAAATGCAGTATCGTGTCCCGAACGAAGTTTTTGTAGTTTCTAACAGTCTGCGTGAAGCAGGCTTTGAAGCTTATCTCGTCGGCGGATGCGTTCGCGACCTGATTATTGACTTAGAACCTAAGGATTGGGACGTTACTACCAATGCCTCGCCAGAGCAGATTCAGGCCATGTTCCCCGATTCTTTCTACGAAAACGATTATGGCACGGTTGGAGTGAAGACCGGTGCAGAAGATTCATGTCTCGCAATAATTGAAGTGACTCCATACAGACTGGAGTCCGGGTACTCTGACAAACGCCGACCAGACAAGGTAGAGTTCGGCACTTCCCTACTTGAAGACCTGGCGCGACGAGACTTCACCATCAACGCTATCGCGCTGGATGAGTCTAAAGGACATCTAATTGACCCATACGATGGTCAAAAGGACATAAAGGACAAATTGGTACGTGCCGTAGGTAGCGCCTCCCTACGCTTCAATGAAGACGCCCTGCGAATGTTGCGCGCAGTGCGTCTCGTAGCAGAACTCGGTTTCGGTATAGATGGCGATACGGCGAAGGCGATAAGCGAAAATAGCAAGCATTTAGGCCATGTTTCACGTGAAAGGGTTCGTGATGAATTAGTACGCATACTTAATTCCGATCAGCCCATGAATGCTCTAGTTCTCGCTCAACAACTCTGTATTCTTGAATACATCGTTCCAGACCTTATTCGCGGTATCGGCATTGACCAGAATCAGGCACATTCATATGACGTCTTCGGGCACAATCTTCGCACTATGCAACACGCTGCAGACAAGAATTGGGGCTTTGATATCCGTCTCGCCGGTCTCTACCATGACATAGCGAAGCCGGAGACACGCCGACGTTCTGACGAAAAGAACGATTGGACCTTCCACGGACACGACGTAGTTGGTTCACGTGTAACAAAGAAGGCGTTGGAGAGTCTTCACTTTTCACATGATACAATTGAAAAAGTCGTCAAACTAGTGAGGTGGCACATGTTCTTCTCTGATCCTGAGCAGATTACTCTCTCTGCCGTACGAAGAATGATTGTGAACGTCGGCGAGGAGAATATACAAGATTTGCTTAATCTACGCATATGCGACCGTATAGGGACTGGGAGACCAAAGGAACAGCCGTTTAGGTTTCGTAAGTACAAGGCGATGGTGGATCAGGCACTGCGAGACCCAATATCAGTAACGATGCTTAAGACAGATGGCAACCGGATTATGGAAATGTTCCACGTGAAAGCGGGGCCGGTTATTGGCTGGACGCTTAACGCCTTGCTTGAAGAAGTGCTAGATAACGCAGATTTAAATACAGAGGAGTACCTAAACAAACGCACAGCAGAATTACTCCAACTACCAGAAACCAGTCTCAAGGAACTAGGTGAAGCAGGTAAGTCGCGTCGTGAAGCAGCAGAAGACGAGGAAATAAAGCAGATAATGGAGAAACATCACGTGTGTTAGTGTTCCACATGAAACCCTTCGACTGCGCTCAGGGTAAACAACAAAGCCGCCCTGGAGCGGTCGGAGACGAAAAGGAGCAAGGGCGCAAATGAATGGTGTCTCCAACACCTAGAAATGAGGGCAGCTTTAGTTTTTATTGGATGTGCGGACTAGCACTTCCCTAAACGCGGAACCATGCCGATTGGCTTGAGTCACGAATCGTCGTGAGCGCGGGCAGATCCTTCGCTAGGAAGGCAGAGCGCCGATAAGGAACTATGAAAGAGCTTCCCGTCACGCTGGCCCGCAGCTTGTCCGCGATGCCAACGCTCTGATATTGATACTAGTTCACTAAAGGACATTGTAAAGGACATACCTGTGGATAAGTGTCCTTTGGATTGTTATATCTGTCGCCAAAGGAACTTGAAGAAGTTTCGCTGCAGATTGGCTATGGCCTCGTCTTCAACAAGAGTGCCGACCAATTTGTCAAAAGAAATATGCACCACCTTATTTTTGGTAACTAACAAATCGGTTGAGGATGTAAAACCTTCAGGCAGAGGTTTGCTTTTGACGAAGCTTTTGTACTCCTGGCGCCTCAATATCAGCTTGCTGTACTGACCTATCTCTACAAGATTATGCAGTTCAGCCCCGTTTTCTTTCACAAGCATCAAAAATTCGTGATTTTCAGACTCAGTAAATGTTTTGTAGAAACTTTGGGGCGAAAATACTGAGTAAATAGTCTGGTGAGTATCTAGAATCTCACGGTATAGATTTTTTATGCCCTCGCGCCCTTCATAAAACCGAACAATCGGCCGCACAAATGATTTTTCATAAAGTTCTGACAGGTAAGGAAGTGTCTGGAAAATAATTTTCTCTTTTGCGGCAATAAGACGTGGCAGTTCCTTCGGGTCAACAGGAAAATAGTGGGTCCTTTTGCCCTTTACTGATTTGTACAAAAGACCCCTTTCAATCAACGCTTCAAGATAATAATAAGCAGTTGTTCTTTTAACGCCGGATTTCTTAGAAACTTCTGTAACATTGCTCCCCCCGAGCGACAAAAGTGCCACATAAATGCCACTCTCGTGTTCTTCAAGCCCAAATCCTTTGGACAGACTGTTCCGTAAGTCTTTCATTTGGTTACTTTATACTCAAATCGAATAACTGTCAATGTTTCCGTCACTTTTTTGTAAGCAAAATCTAAAACACACATATTTACCAACGTTTTCACATAAAAAGAAGTCAGTTTTTTGACTAAAAATACGCATTATTGTAGTTTAATTTGGGTTCACTGATTAACAAATGCGAAGGAGAATAGCGTGAACGTGAGAAAGATCTCTACCCTGTTCGTAAGTGAGTTGTTAGTGCTCTCGGTTTTTAGCATGTTGTGTTGTATTGCTGTAATTGCGGTGCTTAACTCGTCGATAGGCCCCTTTGTTCTTTCAAAAGTTCTTTCAAAAATTCCTATCGGTGGAGAATCTGTTCGTCTGATTTTGATTTATTGGTTCGGGGGAACATTGACGAGTTTGCTTTGGGGGTTCTCCTTGTCTTCTGCAATAGATGAAAAACGGCAGTTGACACGGAGTGAGCGTTGGATCGGCATCACAGTGGGGGCTTGCCTCGGAACAGTTGTACCATTCATGACTTATATTCTATCCAAGGGAGGTTTATGGCGTTAAAAGGCCTTGAATTCAACACGGTAATATCACTTCCGGCAATCGAGGACTTCGTTGCTGACAAGGTCATCAGAGCTAGTAGCAGAATTGGCGGATACCCGGTGAGCTATTACTTGGTTGTGACTCAGTTCTACAACATTTCAAGGGTATATCTAAACGGCAGATCATCGCCTCTAGCAAAGTAAAAAGTTGGGATTTGGCGCTTGAGGAGTATGAAACCCAGGATATTGTAGAGACGCTTGGTGGCGAGGAGAAAGCTGAGACACACCTAGCCCACATGGTGCAAATAATTGAGCTCGGGAAGAATGGCCCCGGACTCTTTAATGGTGCTGCAAACATACACTTCAAGCGCTCGACCAAATTCCACGGGGAAATGATTGCAATAATGTGGGTCATAAGTAACAACGAGTTAAATTTCTACAACAGCAATACCATGTATCTAAATACGAAAACACTAACTCCGTACCTACGAGATGTACACAGGAAAATCCTTATGTGCGGATACCCTAAGAGACACGGTATATGTCGAGTGTTCGGTGGCTGATATTACGGTTCGCACTTCTTTACACAATTTGGGCAACGGACAAACTCCGTTGCTCTTTTTTCCATCTCTGCTTGGCTTCCTACTATCCACAACTTGTCGCTATAGCGACAAGTTGTGGGTACTTGCAATATTCTTATCTTTGACGGTCGGCAATTATAAGGATATTTGAGAGTCGTTTATTGGCTATTATTAACTGACCGTTATAGAAACAGGGCAGGGTCCCTCCTACGTCAGCCTGCTGGCCGGCTTCGGCAGGGCGCAGCGGAGCCGTAGATGTCAGGGTGGACAACGATTTGACTTTGAAGAGTAGAGGTAATAAAGTAAGGAAGTAAGGAATCAATATATGCAAACAATAGAAAAGATACAAAAGATAACGAGTAAGGGGCAGATTACTCTGCCTGTGGCGTGGCGTCGCCATACCGGGGCGCACACCATTTCTGTAACGACGAGAGGAAATCGGATAGAGATAGCTCCTGCGAGGCTCCAAAAAGTTTCTGAACACACGGTTTTTGATGCCGTTCGAGATAATAATGGGAAAGGAATAAAAATTGATAAACTAATAAGAATCTTGGAGAAATTGGTAAAAGAAGATGAACGACATCGAATTCGAAACGAGAAAACATACCGCGGTTTTTAGCCAACGGTTATAGAGACCGGGCAGTGGTCAGAGCCGTAAATGTCGGGGGAGATTTCGGACTTTTTAATACACTTCATAAATTCGCCTGCGACGAAGAAATAGTCTATGCGCCAGCCGACATTGCGGTCGCGCGCGCGAGTGAATAAGTCCCAATATGTGTAAGCGTCTTTAGTATTTGGATGAAAGTGGCGGAACGAATCTATATAGCCAGCGCTTATTACCTCGTCTATCCACGCACGCTCCTCGGGGAGAAAGCCGGTGTTCTCTTCATTTTCCTTAGGTCTCGCTAGGTCTATCTCTTCATGTGCGGTGTTCACATCACCGCAAAAAATAACCGGTTTTTTCTCTCGCAGTTTTTCGGCGAACGAGAGAAACGCATCGTAAAAACGTAGCTTATAGTCAATTCTCTCGGGACCCTTGCCGCCGTTAGGGAAGTAGGAGTTAATGAGCCAGAAGTCTTCATATTCTGCTCCTATAAATCTGCCTTCTTGGTCAAATTCTTTAATCCCCATTCCGTAAATCACTTTCAAAGGTTCAACCTTTGAATAAAGTGCGACTCCGCTGTAGCCCTTACGAATCTGACAAGAAGAAAAAAATGCCGAATATCCTGCCGGGGCTAAAAATTCTTCGGAGAGTTGATCGGGCGAAGCTTTCGTCTCCTGTAAGCAGAAAATATCCGGCTTCACCGTCTTCAAAAACGTCTCCCAGTAGTTATCCTTGGCGAGCGACCGCAGCCCATTCACATTCCACGAGACAATCTTCATGCGTGAAGTATAACAAAAAGCCGCCTCGTCCCCGAGGCGGCTTGGAATCAGAAACTGACGAGGCATGGAATGGGGCTTGGAGTTGTCGCGGATTTGAATCCAACATAACTTACAGACCATCCTCCCGCACCCCACATTGTGTCTGGAATCAGGTACGTCGGCTTGTGGCCGAAATATTTGCGCAGGGTGTTATCGTTGTATCTTTTCTCGAGGTCACATTCTGCCTTGAACCTCGATCCGTTGCAGAGGGTAGATGACCAAAGGCAATAATTATGCGAGTCCCCCCAATCATTCCTGTTGATTCCGAAAGGAGTCTTGAACTTATTCCACCAGAAGAGATCAAGCAACATTTGTTCCAACAGCGTTGGTCCCGGGGTGTTCCATTTTTCTTCCCAATGCAGTTTGCCCGTTTTCCTGAAGTACCGACCCTCTTCTGCGAAATCCGGAATCTTTATCCAGACCACATACGGTTTCGGTGGACGAAGACAAGCATCTTCTACCTGGCAGAAGAAATACGAAGTACTCCAACAATCGTGAGGTTTTGGTGTCCATCTCGTGTAGGGGAAGAAATCAAGGGCTCTTCTGTAGATCTGCACTAGCTGGGTCTCAGGCGGTGCACAATAATCTTTCTGGTTCGGATTTAATTCTTTCCACAGAGCGACTGCCATCTCATCTTTCGGAACTACGATAGGCACACATTCGTGAATCGGTTTAACTCCGATGTGCAGTTCAGCTAGATTAAAGCTATATCCAAAAACAGAACCGAAAAACTCAATCCAATCCTTAATTTCGTTCGTGTCCACGATTTTGGTATCCTTTTGAACAGTAGTGCCACACAGCGCAGCACTTTCTGTTGATACTTTGCGCCATTACTAAATACAAGTACATAATGCTATAGTAAAAGTGTCATAAAAGACAGCACTTATGGATAATCAAGCACTAAAAGGTCTTGGATTGTCGGATTCAGAGGCCAAAATATACTTGGCGGCACTCGCTGCAGGGGAATCATTGCCTAAGCATTTGGCCGAGAGAGCCGGAGTTAAACGGCCCATGCTCTATAAACTCATGCCTGAATTGGTCGCGAAAGGCTTGCTGACGGAAACGCGAAAAGGGAAGCGGCGGTATCTGGTCGCCGAAGATCCCGAGGTATATCTGGATAAGAAGCGCGCCGAGCTAGCTCTCGCAGAACAGCAGGTCCCGGCACTGCGCCTCTTGCTCCAGACAGCAAGCGTGAAGCCCACGATAATTTTTTATGAAGGCATCGAGGGGCTGAAGAATCTCTATATGGACAACCTGCGCGAGAAGAAGCCGATTCTTGAATTCGTGAGCGTTGCGCAGATACATCCGGAGATAGAAGAATATTCAAAAAATTATTACATCCCGCAGAGAATCAACCGGAACATCCCGATTAGAATCATCGTGAGCGGGAACACGACGTCAGAACTCTTAAATCTGAAAACGGCGGACTGGGCACTTCGCGAAGTGAAAGTAATTGATGAAAAAAAGTTTCCTATCCCGCTGGATTGCTACATCTACGGCGACAACGTGTCATTCGCACTTTATCGAACGGACAGTGAGCCCGTCGGCATCATCATCCGCTCGCGAGAAATCGCCACGATGCTCCGCTCGCTGTTTGAATTCGTGTGGGTCCGCGCTGGATAATGAATGTTGACAGAAATATAGCAAATTTGCTATACTAGGAATTATGGCAGGCCGCTGTGTCGCTCATTTCTTATCTCCTGCCAAGGATTACATTGATGGACTTAATAGTGCTGATCGAGGCGCAATAGCGGCAGATATAGATGCAATGCAGGCCGGTGACTTAGGACTGCCATTAACCAAACAACTCAAGGGGCCGATTCGAGAAATTATTTCTGGCTTCCACCGAATAACGTACTTTATAGACGCACACAACATATATTTTATTCGCGGTTTTAGAAAGAAAACAAACAAAGCACCGGTGCGTGAGATCACTTATGCAGAGAAGATTTATAAACAACTGAAATCAATTAGATAATAATAATGAATATGAAAACAAAAACTGTAAGAAATAAGAATGAGTTAGTACGTGACAAATCACTTAAATGGCACACGTATGAAGCTGTGTTCGGTAACTCTCAAAAGAGCCCATCGTTTAAAAGAGCATACAGCGAGGAGATGTCGCGACTGCAAATCGCAAAGCAAGTGCGAGTGTTCAGAAACTTAAAGCACTTTACGCAAAAAGATATTGCTGATCGAGCCGGGATGCCACAATCTGTCGTTGCACGTATTGAGAGTGGCGAGCGCGGTATCACACTTGATACTCTTGGACGGATAGCAAGCGCCCTAGGTAAAGAGATACAGCTAACGTAATAAATTACGCTTTCATAAGCTACGCATAGCAAACTCTTTGGCGAGTAAAATATTCTTATCTACATTCGGTCGGGCAAGATAGGGAGATTGCACGAGGTGGCTGATTTTAGCACGATAGGTTATGCTCATTCCCAGGCTCTTTGGAATGGGGAACAATATGTCAGAACCTGATATAAAGCTTATACACGCAGACCCAGGTTTTCTTGCCTACTATACCCTTGACGAGCTGACTCGGCGAGGAAAGGATGCAGACTCGAACGAGTGGGGGATATGCGAAGCGGAAAATTATTTCTGGCTCGGCAAGCGGGCAATTCAATCGGGCGAAGACGTTCTTCGTTTGCCGTTACGTGAGATACTGGAAAAAAGAAGTGAGATGTTTCCTGGCTTGGCGGACGAAAAAGTTTATATATTCGCCGGTATCGATAACGAGTCAGGCAAGTTCGCATGGTTTCTGATGAATGAAGAGAGTGCACTGTCCTGCATCGCGTCCGAATCAACAGAGCAAAACGTGACGCCCTTAAAAGGATCAGTCATTCATCAAGTATTGCTCGCCGACCTCATATGTCTCGCCGACCTTTGGGATGTCCCAGACGAGTGTCTCGCTGTCGAAATTGACTCCGCGGGGAATCTTGTCCCGAAGGTTATCGATGAGAGCGAAGAAAAACTCCTTAGCCTCGCAAGAATCGCTGATGTCATCGAAGAAAAAATACCAGGATGGGACGAGATGGATCTGGTGCTCGAGTATCGTGCCGTCGATGATGGAAGTGAGTTGGAAATATCAACGATGGATTATGTATGTTCTCCTGATGGCAAGGAACGCAAATCGCGCTGGTGGTCGTTCACCGATACATACAAAGAGTTGATGGATTCATAGGGGGCTTCTTGGCCCCTTTTTGATTACCGGTATATAGAAATTTTTTCTTAACATTTTTTTCAGCCGCTCCGCTTTCTTGGCGTTGCGTGAGATGGCGAGCTTGCTTCGACCCCTACCAGCCACGATTCTGATAAGTTTTTCTGCAGTGTCGTCACCGAGCTTCTCCGTTTCGCGATACAAAGATTCAATTTGTGCAGCGATGGAGGAGTCGATCCACACTTCAATAATAAAATCGCCAACAATGTTTAGATAATAATTGTTTTTCGGGAAAAGAGGAGTGTCGAGCATGTGATATTGGCCTCTATCGCCGTCGAATTCTATTGCAACAGCACGGTCCAGCGGCGTCTTGGCTCCGGAAGTGAGCAAGAGCCGCCGTTTCTTCGTAATAATATCGAAACATTCGCGCTCGCTTTCTCGGCGAGCGATGAGGAACCACTCGTGCGGGTTATAGAGATATGCTGGCTCGCTACTCGGGACCGAACTCTCTCCGAGGATGACGAGCGCGTGTCCCCAGAAGTTGTCGGTGTCGATCGGGTTGGAAAAGAAATATGAAATCTTCTCGCCGTCTTTCAAATTAAGAAAGTTATCTCTCCCAAAGTCGCTTTCGATGTAGTTCTGCTCGGCAGATTTTATGAATTGATCCATCTGTTTTAGCCAGCGCACGTTGAATGACGCTTTCTTATTATGCAAGACGACAATCTCCTCGCGCCGCAGCTGTCGCAGGGCCGCGTACACGCCCTGCTTTGTCGTTTTCGGGCGCAACTCCCGTATCTCTGCAATTAGCGAGGCAGTATCAATCGCTCCCTGCTGAAGCAGAGTGCAGATAAGGCTTTCTATAGAATTTTCCTTGCCGAGCAACATCAAGACAGCATAGCAGAACGAAGACAAAAAGTAAATAGATTGTTTACTTTATATACAAAAGAGCCTTATTTATTGATGTTTTGATATATTTATAATATCTTGTCAACAGCAGTTCAGCAGCACATTGAAATCACAAAAGGAGAAGCCGTGAGCGTGTTTCAAAATCTCGTCGTTGTAACTCTGTCTCTGATTACCGATATGGCGGTGAAGTTGTTCCTTGATGGTCGAGCAGTTGAGGCGTTCATCATGGTGTTCTTTTCGATCTTTGTCTTCGAAACCGCATAGGAGAAAGAAATGAAAATGTTGAAGATGGTGTTTCTATTCAGCCTAGAGATATTGTCACTTGTTGTGCTGGTTGTAACGGCAACAGAAGGCTGGAATCCCGACAAACCCTGGGTTGCATGGATGCTTCGTTCCGCATATTACTGGCCGATAATTTCTGTGTCGATCTTGTGTTTGATAGGCTCTTACTTTTCGATTAAAAAGATACTCTAGAAACAAGAACCAACCAGAACCCTCGGCGAAGCCGAGGGTTTTTCTTATGCGGAGCGGCTC
>Ga0209542_10016198_pt1 | contig 12400 bp, 16 predicted proteins | sample RifCSPhighO2_01_FD_184028 | JGI IMG/M metagenome (GOLD analysis project Ga0209542, IMG submission 184028) | Soil microbial communities from Rifle, Colorado - Rifle CSP2_plank highO2_0.1 (SPAdes) (version 2) | ecosystem: Environmental > Terrestrial > Deep subsurface > Rock core/Sediment ...
AGTGAGTCTCCTAATAAACTCTCCTAATAAACTCTTGTTTTTTTGCTGCATCTATGCCATACTGCGCTCATGACCAAACCAAAAGATCTGCTCTTGGAAAAGAGTCAAAAGGTAATTTCATCGTCAGAGTTTCTTCGGTCCTACAACGAGAGCATTCCGGCGGCATTTCCGCCTGCGACCGCTGCCGCCCTTGAAGAGTTCGCCACCATGAACGGACGCCTGTTCAGCGCGCGCGGCGCATGGTCGCTCGAGAAGCACCGCAAGCGCCTCATGGACTGGCTTCCGTCGTACCAAAACCGCCACGGCGCGTAACGCGCAACCTCTGCTCCTGCGTTGTCTCCCGCGCCAGACCACGCGGTTTTTTTTGTTTTCCATGCTGGCATGGCAGCAGTATGGTACACTAAGAATGGTATTATTTGTGAAAGTGATTTATTAATTGATCGCTAAATATATGGCGCGGATTTTTGGGAATGAGAGCGGGCATGTCAGGCGCATGAAGTTTGGTTTCCGGGTGCGGATGCTGGTTCTTTTTGCAATTTTTTCCGTTGCGCTCTATGCGTTCGCAAAAGATTCTTCGTCTCTATTTTCATCCGATCCTCTTACCGTAGGCGTGAGCATTATCGTATTTCTGGGCGTTGCGAAGATAATCTCATTCCTTTTCAAACGGCAGGACAGGGGACTGCATAAGGCAGGCAGGGGACTGAAAGGGGAAGCAGAGGTGGCGGAGGCGCTGGAAGCGCTGCCTGAATCGTATCGCGTGTATCGCGGCGTGAAATTGCGAAAAGGAGGCGATATTGATTTCGTCGTGGCCGGCCCCAATGGCGTGTGTACGGTGGAAGTAAAAAGCCACAGGGGAAGGGTTGATTTCAATGGGAGAGAGCTCACGCTCAACGGCACTCCCTTTCGGGACAAGAACGTCCTCCATCAGGCGTTTGGCGAAGCGATGAACCTGCATCATTATTTGCGGGAGCGCATGCAGAAAGATATTTTCGTCACGCCCCTTATCGTGTTCTCCGATGCCGAGGCGTTTCTTCATTTCGGAATGAATCCCGTCTATAATGTCTATGTCATTCAAAAGGATTTGCTGCGAGAATGCATCACGGGGTTGAGGGAATCGGTTTTTTCGTTAGAGGAGATACACGCATTATTGCTGCCGTGCGTATGATATTTCTTCCGCGGAGGTTTTCTAGGCAATTGATAATCGTTTCTGTGCTTCTGATGTTCGCAGGTGCGGGGAGGTTGTGGTACCAGAATATATTTGGCGCGCCACACAGGCAGGCGGAGGCGGAGCAATTCGTGATCCCGCAGACGGGAGAAGGGGATGTGGCGGTACGCCTGCAGACGGAAGGATTTATCAGGAGCGCCTGGGCGTTTGAGTACGCGCGCGGAGAGAAAGAGATCGAGCCGGGCGGATACCGGATTTCGAAGGCAATGAACGCGTGGGAGATCGGGCGCATCCTTACCCGTCCACCCGCGTCCGTGTGGGTCATTATCCGCGAAGGCCTGCGCAAGGAGGAAATTGCGGCTATTCTCGCGCGGAAATTAGGTTGGAGTACGGAAGAGCGGGAGAAGTGGGTCATCGACTATACGGCCATGGATTATGACCATGTAGAAGGCGTGTATTTTCCCGATACGTATTTGATCCCCACTGATGAAACACCATTCGATACTGCGGAGAGGATGCGGAAGAATTTCGAAGCAAAATTCGCACCGCTTGCCGATGAAGCGTTGCGGCAGAATATCCGTTGGGTGACGGTGGTGCGCATCGCGTCATTGCTGGAGCGGGAGGCGGCAGGAGCGCACGACATGCCGCTTATCGCCGGCGTTATCTGGAATCGATTGTTACAAAACATGCGCCTGCAAATTGACGCGACGCTGCAGTACGCGCGGGGAGACGAGGGTGGCGGATGGTGGGCGCCTATCAGCCCGGCGGACAAACAAATAGACTCTCCCTATAACACGTACAAACATTCAGGACTCCCTCCGCACCCGATTGCCAATCCCGGCCTCGCTGCCATGAACGCAGTTTTGTATCCGGAAGAGACTGATTGCCTTTTCTATCTCCACGACCGCCTCAAGCGCATCCACTGCGCCGCGACGTATGAAGGGCATCTGAAGAATATCGAGGAGTATTTGCGATGATTCGCGGTTCAAAAATTTTCTGATATACTTAACCAACACCTATATGCACCTTCCTGACGGGTTTTTGAATCACGGGACCGCCTCCGGGCTTGCAGGGGCGGCCGCGGCGGCCGTGAGTTTTGCTTTGGCGAAAGTGCGCGCGGCGTTTTTGGAAAAAGTGCCGGTGCTGAAGCGCCGCTTTGCCACGTTTCCCGATATGGGCGGGGGAGAGGTAAGTTGGCAGAGTAGGTTTTCGGTACTCGGACGCGAGAAGATGTGGCAGATGGCAAGCGTCGGCTCTTTGATATTTGCCGCGCAGATGGTGAATTTTCCCATTGCCGGAGGGACGTCAGGGCATGTGCTTGGCGGCGTGCTGGCCGCGCTTATTGTAGGTCCTTTTGAAGGCCTTATCGTCATCGCCCTTGTTCTGGCGGTTCAAGCGTTTGCGTTCGGCGACGGCGGAGTGTGGGCGCTCGGCGCGAACATTATCAACATGGGACTGGTGGGGACGCTGGGCGGCTACGGGCTGTTTGTGCTCGCAAAGAAGCTGATGAAGAATGAAAAGAAAACTTTTTTGCTCTGCGCCGGCTGTGCCGCATGGCTTTCCGTGGTGGCGGCGGCGGGCGCGGCATCGGTTGAACTTTCCGTGTCCGGTACAGCGCCGTTTGCATCTGTTCTTTCCGCGATGATGAGGTATCATGTACTGATCGGGCTGGGCGAGATGGTTATTACCGTAGGGATTCTCGCGGCGCTCAAGAAAAAGAAATATCCGATTGCGGCCCTGGAGAGCGAAAAGGAAAAAGTAATACCATGAGGAAGCCTTGGAAAATTATTTTGTGGTGTGCGCTGTGGGGAGCGGGCATACTCTCCCTCTTTGCGTCATCGGCGCCAGATGGACTGGAGAAGGTCGCGGAAGAAAAGGGTTTCCTTGGCCGCGGCGTGTCATTGGTGTCAGGGCTTATGCCGGATTACGCGATTCCCGGCATTCCGCACGGATTGCTTGCGGCATCGCTTGCAGGCGTGATCGGTGCGCTCGCGGTGTTTCTTCTCGCGGCAGGTGTTACACGTTTCATATTCCGGTCACCTGATTCCGTAAATAAAATACGGAACAAGTTTGATGTGGATGACGGCGAGGTGCGGATGAAAGGAAATTAATGTATACTGGGTACTACTATAAAACGCAGGGAGCACCCTACGCTTTTTAAGACTCATTAACTTATCGTATCTGAATTTCAATCTTTTTCGCTTACCATAGCCAAATTCTTTTCTATGGGTATCACCGTTATCCGCCACAGCACTAAAGGCTCGCTCGCTCGCCTTAGTGCGGGACTGCGTTAGTGCGGCGGAGCCGCCTAACTTGAATATTTTGTATGGATCAACCCGCGTCAAATGCAACACCGGCCAATGTACCGGAACCGAAAAGAGGATTCGTCGGTACGCTTATTGCTCTCGTCGCGCTTGCGGCGGTGGGCATCGGCACTGCGTTCTTCAGCAAAAAGCCGCAGCAGAACGCTCAACCGCAGTCAGCGGGCAGCGAGATGCCGGGAGGCGTGGATACCCAACCCGCGCCTCTCGCGCCAGAGAGCGCGATGCCGGTACCGCCTGCAACGTCGTCGGAGACCGCTGCGCCTGAAATGATAGTATCCGACGATACCGGCGCGCCGACTGCCTCGTCGTATAAGGACGGCGCGTATGCGGCGATGGGGAATTACGTGTCGCCGGGCGGCCCTGAACAGGTGGGCGTAACGCTCACGCTTGAAAATGACGTGATTATTGATACGCAGTTCGAGATCAAGGCCGAGCGTCCGACATCGGTGCAGAAGCAGACGATTTTTTCGGAGAATTACAAGCCGTTCGTCGTGGGCAAGAACATTGACGAGGTGCACCTGACCAAGGTTTCGTCTTCTTCGCTCACGCCGAAAGGGTTCATGGACGCGCTTGAAAAGATAAAAAAGGAGGCGAAGCCCTCCTAAGTTTTGCGGGAAGTTAATAAGTCCGCTCATAGAATGAGGAGGCGGGGTTAAACTTTCGATAATACATGGATGATGTGCAAAATTTAGGCGGGCAGGGCTTTTCGTCATCGTTCGAAGCTATCGGCACCCATTGGCAGATCGATATACCCGAAGATCGTACGTCCGGGGCGTACGATCTTTTGTTCCAAGAAATCCAACGGAGGATCGAGACATTTGATCGGCATTATTCGCGCTTTCGCGACGATTCGCTCATTGCGGAGATGGCGCGCCGTGCCGGCGCTTACTCACTTCCCGACGATGCCGCGCCGCTGCTGGATCTCTACGAGAAGCTCTACTGCCTGACGGACGGCGCATTCACGCCGCTCATCGGCAGCGTGATGGAGGAGGCGGGCTATGGCGCGGATTATTCTCTGAAGCCCCGTACGCTCCACGCGCCGCCGCGCTGGGATGAGGCGATGGAGTATTGTTTCCCGCGTTTAACAATGAAACGCCCCACCTTGCTTGATTTCGGCGCGGCAGGGAAAGGGCATCTCATCGATTTGGCGGGACAATTACTGCAGAAAAACGGAATTCAGGCATATACGATTGACGTGGGCGGGGATATTCTCCATCGCGGCGGAAATCATTTGCGCGTGGGCCTTGAGCACCCGGAGAATCCGCAACAAGTGATCGGCGTGCATGAATTGAAAGAAGGAAGCATCTGTTGTTCGGCGGGCAACCGGCGGGCGTGGGGGAACTTTCATCACATTATTGATCCGCGGACGCTCACATCGCCGCGGCATATTTTGTCCGTATGGGTCTCGGCACGGGCGGCCATGGTAGCCGATGCGCTGGCGACATGCTTGTTTTTAGTTTCACCGGAGGTATTGAGACATTCGTTTGATTTCGAATATGGTATTATGTATGCAGATCATTCGTTCGCGCAGTCGGAAGGTTTTGAGGCGGAAGTATTCACGCAATAGATTATGCTTGCGCGCATCGATCATTTTTTCAATTCAATCACCATGTACCGCCTGGTGCTCTATACGCTGGCGGCGCTTGCCTTGGTCGCAGTGATACTTGGTTTCCTTGGCATGCTGCCCTCCACCGGCGGACAGCTTGCGGGGTCTGCGGTGTTTCTTCCCTTGTTGTGTTTTGGCGCGAACAAAGTTTGTGCGGCATTGTGGAGAGCGCCGGTAAATACCGAGTCGGCGCTCATCACCGGCCTCATTCTTTTCTTCGTGCTTTCGCCCGCAACGAACCCGAAGGAATTGGGAATGGTGACGCTTGCCGGCGTCGCGGCGATGGCGTCGAAATACGTGTTTGCTTTTTACGGACGACACCTCTTCAATCCCGCCGCATTCGGCGCGTTTGTTTTAGGGCTGCTCGGCAGCGGGCAGGCTTCCTGGTGGGTGGCGACGGCGCCGATGCTCATCCCCGCGCTGGTAATAGGGCTTGCCGTGGTGCGCAAGGTGAGGCGCTTCTCGATGTTTTTCTCGTTTCTTATCGTGAGTCTCGTTTCCATGTCCGTATCTGCGGCGAAGTATGACATTTTTGCGCTAAGCACTCTTACCGAATCCTTCGTCTCCTGGCCGCTCATATTTTTCGGCGCGATCATGCTTACGGAGCCTTTGACCGCGCCGCCGACCCTTCGTTTGAAAATTTGCTACGGTGCGCTCGCAGGCGCATTGATGACCGTGCCGTTTCATGTCGGTCCGGTCTTTTCCTCGCCCGAGCTGGGGCTTTTGGTCGTGAACGCGCTGGCATTTTTCTTCAGCCAGAAGCGCAGGTTATCCTTGAGGCTTGGCACGCGGACTGCGTGCGCGCACGGCGTGTATGAATTTAGTTTTATTCCCGATTATCGGCTGTCATTCCGTCCCGGGCAATATTTGGAGTGGACGCTGCCGCACGGCGGTGCCGATACGCGCGGCATCCGCCGGTATTTTACCATCGCCTCGTCGCCGACCGAGCGCGACATCAAGCTCGGCGTGCGCGTGAGCGACAAGCCCAGCAGTTTCAAAAAAGCGCTTATACAGCTGGCACCGGGCGCCGCGCTCACGGCATGCCACTGCGCCGGGGATTTCGTGCTGCCGAATGACGTAGGCAGGAAGCTCGGTTTCATCGCCGGCGGGATCGGCATCACGCCGTTTCGCAGTATGCTCAAATATCTTCTGGACATGCAACAGAAGCGGGATATTGCCTTATTGTACGCGAGCGCCACACCGGACGGGTTTTGCTATGAAGAATTATTCACGCAGGCGCAAAAGGAATTAAGTTTAAAATATATCCCGGTGGTGACCAATATTGAAAAAGCAGGGGAGTGGAAAGGGAGAAAGGGATTTATTGACGAGGCAAGGCTCAAGGAAGCCGTGCCGGATTACCGGGAGCGAAGGTGGTATCTTTCTGGGCCTTCGGCAATGGTGGATGCCTATAAAAAACTCTTGCGCCACTCCGGCGTCCGCCGCACCGCAATCATCACCGATTACTTCCCCGGGTTTTAAGGAACGGGCTGTGTTACCTTGTGCAGCGCCTTTCGTTGTATACTGAAGGCGGTATTATTAACTCATTTGCATAATATGCAATTGCTTCAAAACGTTAATTTCGACCTAAAGCGCGTGCTGAAAATCGGCGGCATTACGCTCGTCGCGCTTATCCTCATCTCGCTCGCCGTCACCCTGGTGAGCTCTACGGTGAAGACCATTGCGAGGAGGGGAGGCGTGTCGGTGATGCAGTCAGGAGGGGGAGACTCATTCAGCCTGGGGAATATGGCGATGGAAGAGAGTGCTATTGCCTACGACAGCGCGAAGGGCATGGCGTTGGGTGCGCCCACGCTTTCCGCGCGCAATATCGCGCCCATACCGCCGATTGATGGGGGAGGCACGACCGGCAGTGATGCAGAAGCGTACGAAGTCACCCAATATCGCGGTATGATTGAAACGCGCAACAAGGATGAGGCGTGCAAGGCACTCTTTGATTTGAAAGCAAAAGACTACGTCATTTTTGAGCAGGCGAATACCTATGACCGCGGATGCAATGTTACGTTCAAAGTCGTCCGCGACCGCGTGGACAAAGTTGTCGTTATTGTGAAATCCATGGATCCGAAAGAATTTGTTGAAAATTCCCACACTATCAAGAGCCAGGTGGAGGATTATACGAGCGAAATTGGAATCCTTCAGAAGAAGCAGGCGGTGATTGAAGATACTTTGAACCGCGCAATGGCGGCCTATGATGAAATCACGACGCTCGCGACCCAGACGCGGGATGCGGAGAGCCTTGCCCGTGTGATTAACAGCAAGATACAGACCATAGAGCGGCTGACCAATGAGCGCATCAATATCAGCACCCAACTGGACCGTCTTACCCGTTCAAAGGCAGAACAGCTTGATAAGCTCGACTATACCTATTTCTACCTCAATGTCATCGAAAACAAATATCTCGACGGTCAGAGCATCAAAGATTCATGGAAGGCCGCCATCCGCGAGTTCGTCAGAGATGTGAATAAGGTGGCGCAGGACGTGAGCGTAAACCTCGTGCCCTTCTTCCTCCGCGTTCTGCAATACCTCCTCTACGCATTCATTATCCTCGTCATCGCCAAATACGCCTGGCATCTTGCCAAGCGCATCTGGAAAGGGCCTGCTACACCGCAGATTTAGTATGAAACGCGTTATTATTGCGGCGATCATCGTGGTGGTAGTTGGCGCCACAGGTATAATCGCACTCCAACGTTTTCAGTCATCACCATGGGGCGCTTCACCGGAGAGTGCCGCGCCCTCGGGGTTTGTGCCGGAACAGTATTTCATCTGCCCTGATGGATCATCGCACGGTCCCGGCGTGCCAACAGAAAGTATCGCATCATGGTGCAAGAAGAATGGGTTTATTCTCAAGGACGGCGTTCCGTCTTCCCCTTCATCGGACGGGGGAAGGCTTCTGTATCGGAATACCGTGCGCGGAATCGAGTTTTGGTACCCGAAGGATTGGGAGATGCTTGTCAACAACCCTGCGGACCCTTCGGCGATTGATTACTCAATCCGTCCTGCCACGTATGACGGCTCATTTGAATGGCCAGGATTAACTATCACTGACACTATTGATAAAACCGCAAGGTACTATGATGCCATTTGGTTCTCGGAAGATAATGTGCATGATGGCGTCATCAGTACCCGATTGTATGTCGGGAACAATACGCTGTATATCACCTGTGCATTGTATCTTGATCAATCCATCCACAGGCAGTGCAATCAGATTCTCTCCGCGCTCCGCGCATTTCCTCGTTCTTCTGATCCTCTGAGCGAGTTCGAATTCAATTATGCATTCGGCGTGGGGGAGCAGAATATTCTCTATACACACGAGCAGAAGTACGTGAAAGACATGGTAGTTGAAGACGACCAGGTGTACACGATGGCACTTACGCCGGAAGAAAAGGAAAAGATCCGTCAGAACATCATTGCAAATAATATTTTTGCCGCCAAAGGAGACTATGTCCAGAATTGCGACGAGAAGGGAGTGTGCATGGGCGTAATTCCGCTCTCTAGCGCCACCCTAAACGTGTGGCTCAGTGATCAGCACAAGGTATTCCATTGGCGCGCGGATTACATCGATACCAACGACGCGGGAGTCCAGCGGCTGCAAGCGGTCATGAAAATTATCAACGATATTATCACCGCGAAAGAGAAGGAGATGAGGATTCCCCAGCCCAAGGGCGGGTATCTGTAAGTTTTTTGCGGCGGAATGAGACACTCACAACCACGGGCACTGCTCGGAGTTTGTGTTGATTTTTCTTAAAGGAGGTGAGAAAATTAGCACATTATCCTGGAGAATTTTCCGATTAACGCAAATATGAAGCAAATCGATTATTCTGAGGAGCTGCTCAATTCGATTATACCCGCTCGATTAATTGAACAAAAAATGGGGGATGATGTGGCTGACTTTTTTCTAGTATGGGGATTATTTTACAACGACCTGAAAAGTCTCTTTTCCCACTATCTTCGTATTACAGAGGAAGAAAAGAAAAAGAATGTGGAAAAAATCTCCAGCGATGCAGGAGAGTATAACGGAATGAGGGTACAACTTGTAAGATTAATCACAGCAACACTTTATGAATTCCTTGAGTTTCTCGAGAAAAATAAAAAAATTTTAACGATGGGCGAATTTCAGATTATTCATAGAACTTTGAATCGCGATCTTAGTAGTAAATGGAATACTATAGTTGATATTGCATTACGAAAGCAGGTTAAAAAAATCACTGACTTTTCAAAAATATTGGAGCTCATTAGACATAATCTTGCATTTCATTATTCTCAATCAGGAAAAAATTTAAGAAAAGGGTTCATCGAATATTTTTTTATCGACCCAAAACATGATGCAAATGCTAAAGCATATTATTCGATTGGAGGGACCATGCATAATACAAGATTTTTTTATTGTGACGCCGCAGTCGAGAGATCAATGGTTGATCAAGTGATCAAAAAAATGGCATATAAAGAGTTTATAAGTAGATTATTAGAGATTGTCGAATATACAAATTTTACGATCATGGCGCTCATGAAAGAGTATTTACGAAATAGGCCCTATAGAGGTTAATGTTTCAAGTAATGAATATCTTTTTCATCACAGGCGCATCGGGAGTGGGGAAGAGTTCAATCATTGAACCCCTGCGCCGTTTGTTGGGAGCAGGGGTTGCGGTGCATGATTTTGATGAGCGTGGAGTTCCCGATGCGGCAGATCAACAGTGGCGCATAGAAGAAACAAAGCACTGGATATTGCTTGGTCGTCGCAACCTTGAAAAGGGTATCACGACTATTATCTGTGGTGGTGCAAGGCCGAGCGAGGTGGGGGACGCGTCAGACGTGGGCTTCATTTTTTAGACGCGCATGAGGACATAATCCGCAAACGATTGCAGGAACGCCACGGCACTCCTAAGACAAGACGAGACATCGAAAGGGCATCTGGAGGTTCGCTACAAAAGTTTATTAACGATAATGAGATTTTTTTGAAAGAACGGAGGAAAGAGAGCGCACAATACGGAATGAAAACCGCAAACACTTCTCACTGCTCAATTAATGAAGTCGCCCATGAAGTCGCCAAATTGGTATTGGCACTAAGTCAATGATGATTGAGTAGATTTATCGATCGCATATTTCAGAAATAATACAAAAATGTACTAATTGTGAAACGAGAAGGGATTTCCTAAATTCTAAGTCAAGTGCATATTTTTAACAAAGACTTCTACAGGGGTTAGGTATGCTAATCTCTTGCGCGGCCGGGTGTTCAGCAGTCGTTCCACAAGCCTCGTGCTTTGTTCCGTGATATCCGCGAAAGATATCTTCTTCGGAAAGAACTGCCTGATGAGTCCGTTGGTGTTTTCATTCGTTCCCCGTTCCCATGAGTGATACGGATAGGCGAAATATATGTCCATGCCCGTTACTCGCCCGATCATCTCATGCGCTTCAAACTCTGATCCATTGTCATACGTAATCGTATGCTTTTTTTGTTTTGATAATTTCGTGAATCGCTGTACCGTTTTCTCCTTGATCGTCTCGGCGGTTGCGTGCGGCACATGATCGATCAGGGTGTAGCCGCTTCTGCGGTCAACGTGCGTTACGAGTGATCCCGTACCTCGCTTACCCATAACCGTATCGCCTTCAAAGTCTCCCAGACGCTGCCGTGCATCAATGATTGCAGGCCTCGCGTCTATGCGCTTCTTCTTTGCCTCCTCCCTCTGTTTTTCGCGTAGTTTCGTGCCATACCGTCTCCGATACTTCCCTTTCTGGCACCGTAAGTATTTTTTCAGATCAGGCCGCTGCCGGTAGATATACTGGTAGATCGTCTCATGGCACACGATGATTCCGTGGTCTTTCCGCACGCGTCCCGCTATCTGCTCCGGCGACCAGTACCGTTTTAATTTTCTGATGAGGTAGCGGGCAAGCCACGGATCATTTTCAATTCTTTTCAAGGCCGCGTTCGCCTCCTCTCTGCGCTGCCGTACTGTTTGCTTCGCGTACCCCGCATGATAGCCGCCATGTTCTTTTTTGTTTCTCTCAAGCTCCCGTGATATTGAAGACTGATGTTTCTGAAGCTCCCGGGCTATTTCTTTTTGAGTTAATCCTCTCCGCTTCAGAGCCGATAGCAGTATCCGCTCCTCTTGGGTAAACTGACGGTAAGACGCCATAGGTGGTTAGGTGAATGGTAAAGTGGTATTTATCCATTTTACCTAACCCTGGGCGTCTTTTAGCTTTTTATGCACTTGCGGTTAGAATACACTGTTCCCCCTTGACAGCGCGCGCCATTGGCGCATACAATGAGGGCAAAGAATAGCCAAATAAAAACAAACCTATGCATATTATGACGCATTCCACGGATGTGGATGTTCTTCCTGACCCTGGCGCACGCGCAGGGATTTTTCATTTAGAGAGGAGGGAGCGGGACATGAATCAAGCCGACTTCGACACGCTTGATTGGCATGACCCGCTGGATGAGGCGATGTTCTCCGTTCAGCCCTCTGAAGAAGAGGCATACGCGGACAGCGCAAGCGTACGTGAGAAGGCGCGGGCGGTAGCGCAGGCATTTGCCGATCTCTTCCGGCAGAAGCAGAAACCGCTTCTTTGGCCGTATTGATTATTTGGACTCCGCATTGATTTTGTAGAGGAATTGGGATACGCTTGTGTCGGCGGCACATGTAATAGTATGGAAAAAGTTTCAATGCCGAAACCTGACCGCGAGCAGAAGAAGCTCATCGCGGAGATCTTAAGCGATTTGGGCAAGCTGTTTTTCGCCGGCGGCGTGATGGGGTATTTTATTCCCGGCCTCGGCGGCAGCGTCACTGCGGGAAAGTTTATACTTGCTCTCGCGATCTCGCTGGTTTCCTTTTTTCTCGCGACCTGGCTCATCCGTAAGAGCACGCGTACTTCTCCCGCCCTATGACTCCCGACGCAAAATTATTAATTATCTACATTGCCGCTACCCTCGTCATCCTGATTCTCTTTTTTTGGGGGAAGTCGTCCGATGAGTAACCCTGTCGCATATGTCGCTTGAAACCATCCTTACCATCATCTTGATTGGACTGCTGCTCTTCGGGCTCGTGTCAGGGTATCGTTATGCGAGCAAACAACAATGACGCACCCGCTTCGCGGGCAGTGTGCGCATCTGTTTGAGGCAATGAGACGGAGATTCAAACCCCTGCATCGCCCGCGTCGCGTCGAAGCGGGCCGACAGGCGGGTCTCCTCTGGCCGTATTGAGGGGACGCTATTATACGCCTTGGAGAACGCCACATTCCGCTAGTAAATGCGAATCGCCGAAAGGCGGTTTTTTGATTTTTCTATAACCTTGA
>Ga0209542_10016200_pt1 | contig 12398 bp, 12 predicted proteins | sample RifCSPhighO2_01_FD_184028 | JGI IMG/M metagenome (GOLD analysis project Ga0209542, IMG submission 184028) | Soil microbial communities from Rifle, Colorado - Rifle CSP2_plank highO2_0.1 (SPAdes) (version 2) | ecosystem: Environmental > Terrestrial > Deep subsurface > Rock core/Sediment ...
GGCCTCTATCGCTTAACCTCGGCAAATATCACTGCCTCCACCACCCAGAACTCTTACTCTGAATCTTTCACCTACAATTCCATTGGAAACATTTTAACCTCTCCTCAAGGAACTTACCTTTATCAAGGCAATCAGGGTTCAAACTTCGTCAACCCCCATGCCGCAACCTCAATCGGTTCTCTCGGCCTCTCTTACGACCAAAACGGCAATCTTACATATCGCGCCGGTTTGGAAGGCATCTCCCATTTCTGGGATTACGGGAACCGGCTTGTCAAAATTGAAATCCCCGTCCCTATTTTTGAAGGCGGTATGCGTATGGGCGGTTCTTTTGAAGAAATTCCTCCTACCACCGCGTATTATACCTACGATCCAGCAGGCATGAGAATTACTACCAATGTATGGGGCTCGGCAACAACTACCTATCCCACTCCGTATTTCAATACTGATGGGACGACTATAAAAGAACATGTTGTGGTTAATGGGATTCCGGTCGCAACCGTAGAGAAGATCGGAACAGGAAATCCGACGCTTTTCTGGAACAGCCAAGACCATTTGCAGAGTACGAGTGTAGCAACAAATAACTCGGCACAAATAGCGGAAAGCGTTGAATATCGCGCTTTCGGCTCCTTAAAATCAAATACCGGCTCTCACCGCGAACAAAGAAAATACACCGGTCATGAATACGACAATCAGATTAGAACCAACTATACCTATGCCAAAGCAAGATACTTAAATACCGAGTGGGGGAGGTTTTTGAGCGAGGATGCGGTGTTTCTCAAAATTGGCGATAGAGGGTTGAGTTATCAGACGCGAGGCAGTGTATTTGATACCGGCCTTTCCAATGTTAATGAACGAGAAGCTTTAGAAGCGATTCTTAAAAATCCGCAGGCATTAAACTCATATTCGTACGTTACGAATAATCCGCTGAAGTATCGGGATGAGAGCGGAGAGGTAATACAGATCGCCGCAGGAGTTCTAATTCGAGGAGCGGTTTTAGGAGCTGTGGGCGGAGTGTTCCAGACGGCTTTGGTGTCGAATGGAACGGCAAGCGTGGGAGATTATGTAAAAGCGGGTCTAAAAGGAGCGGGGATTGGAGTAGCCGGAACTTTTGGCGTATTAGTGGGAGCTACTACAGAGCTTATTGCCGATCTAAGAGAAAGTAAATCTCAGACAGGAAGTTATAATATTGGTGGTGCGATAGGAGAGTTTGGGGTGACTGTTTTGGTGGGCGCGACACTAGGTTCGGGCGCAAAGAACACTACCCAAGCTCTTATTCAAAGTGAGCTGACGAGTTCATTCCTTAAAGCAGGTGTGCAAAAAGCAGCGCCAACTGTTCAACAAAATCTTTCTGCCAAAATTCTAGAACTCCAAGCGTTAATAGCACAATTACAGCAAAAAATTCAGCAATTACAGAAACAAAATGTTCGATAAAAAAGCTGATTCTGCATCAGGGGTTTTTGTATATCGTCCAAATGTGGCACAATTTGCGATAGCTATTGGATTAATATTTTTTTTGATGTCGTTGATTGATTACATGGAGTCAAGAGATTTTAAAAAGGAAATAATACCCTTTATTCAAGTAGTTCTGCCATTTTACATCCTTTTCGTTATTTATCTTGCAAGATTTGCCTATACAAAATTTGATCTAAATAAGCGCTTACTGACTCATCGCAACCATTTTTTTGTACGCCGTATCCCTATTTCAGACATTGTGTCTATTAGATTTGGTGGGACCTATGCAATCCTTCAAGGAACCTACCGTTCGCTCTTTATCATCCATCGTCCTCAATCGGGCGTCTTCCTTGATCTTTACAGGAGATACCATAGAAATGAGATGGTCAGGCCACTTTTTAATTTTATTTTTAAGTTTATTAATCTTGAAGAACAATTTTTCAAAATCCATGAAGGAACTTTTCGTAACGAACAGGCCATCTCTGAATTTCTAAAACACCTTAAAGAACTCAATCCCAATATTGAATTAGATGCTAACGCCCAACAGCTTATGACTGAAGGAAAAGTGCCTCGACGCGGGTTATAGCAAAGCAAAACAAAATGCCTCGCCTCACTCTCCAGCAATATTTTGATCAAAAAGCCGATCCCATTGGAAACATTTTAACCTCTCCTCAAGGAACTTACCTTTATCAAGGCAATCAGGGTTCAAACTTCGCCAACCCTCATGCCGTGACTTCAGTAGGTTCTCTTGGCCTTTCCTACGACCAAAACGGCAATCTCACATATCGCGCAGGTTCTGAAGGCATTTCCCATTTCTGGGATTACAATAACCGGCTTACTAAAATCACCATTCCTGTCCCCATTTTTGAAGGAGGTATGCGTATGGACGGCTTTGAAGAAATTCCTCCTACCACCGCGTATTATACCTACGATCCAGCAGGTATGAGAATTACTACCAATGTATGGGGCTCGGCAACCACCACCTATCCAACTGCCCTCTACAATACCGATGGCTCAAAAGTATCCGATCACATCGTTGTTAATGGCGTCCCTGTGGCAACAGTAGAGAAGATCGGAACCGGAAACCCGACTATTTTCTGGAATAGCCAGGATCATTTGCAAAGCACTTCTGTTGTTGCCAATCAAACCGCAGGCATTGCTGAAGAAGTTGAATATCGTTCTTTCGGCTCCTTGAAATCAAATACCGGCCCCCACAAAGAACAAAGGAAATATACGGGCCATGAATACGACAATCAGGTTACGACAAACTATACCTATGCCAAAGCCAGATACTTAAATACCGATTGGGGGAGGTTTTTGAGCGAGGATCCAGGAAGTAGAGACAATCCAGATCAATTTTTAGCGGATCCCCAGCAGTTAAATATGTATTCCTACGCACGCAACAATCCGCTTATCTTTGTGGATCGAGAAGGGAAAAAGGTGGAGTTGGCGGTAAGAAATGTTACTCCCTTGGGTGGGTTACATCTTTTCTATATTCTTGCCCCAGATAATCCAAACCAAATTAATATAAATAGTCTTCCTAAAGGAACGGAGCAGTTTACATTAGGCGCCTATAATCCCGATAAATCATTTTTCGGAATTGGCAATAAATTAAGGCCGGACATCGGCTATATTGATGATCCTACTCCAAATAGTGATCTTCCATTCTTAACAGGCAATAAACAAATCAAGGACAAAATAACTATTACTCCTCCTAATGGCCAAAGCGATACACAGTTCATAAATAATTTAGGAAAAGCATTTAATGAAATTGGTACAGTTAGCTACTTCTCTGGTGGGCAGATAGGTAAGTTTGGATACGCAAATTCCAATAACTTCGCATATGAGTTGGGTTCTCGAGCTGGCGTTGCTAACCAGGTTTTTTCTTTTGATCCAAAAGGATTCAACCCGGGTTCTCAACGAGGAATTCCTCAATCCACCTTTTTCCAATATATTCAGCAACGGATTAGTGTTATTCAGGCGCAAATCGATGCGCTACGACAGCGATTATATTCACGATGAAAAGACTCTTCTTCGGATTAATAATCGGCTCACTTGGATCTTGGCTGTTTACATTTTTATTAGGAGGGAGTGCATACCTTTTATTTACCAATGTTTACATAACAGATTTTTTTCTCTACTTCTCCGCAATGATCGGAATTGGATTCTTGTGTATCTATTGGTATAAAAAAGGTCAGTACAAGTTAGCTATTGGTATTCTGATGGGCTTTATTATTTATTACCTTATCTTTTGGTTTATTCACCTCTGGGGATTGGGTGAGGGAATGTGTAGTAGGTATTTTTTCGAAATCTTCGGAAATTGTCCAGAGAATTATCTTCCTCCTAAATCCGGAATATAAGAAAAAATATTTACCTAATCTTATGTTACGTTTCGTCGCGATATTCCTTACTCTAAGCTTCTTTATTTCACCTTTTTCGGCATTTGCAGAAGAAGTATCTCCAGTTACGCTAGTAGAAATTCCTGTCTATCTCTTCACCGACGAAGCCGGCGGTTTTCTCGCTATAGCACCTATCACCGATGAGATTTTTGTTTGGGCATATGCGCCATTTGTGGCATCCGCAACGTGCTCTCCAGACGAGAGCGCTATGAACCTTCATAGCGGCTCCTACGCCAATCCCCGTGCCGCCACTTCAATCGGAGCCCTTTTATTAAGCTACGACCAAAACGGCAATCTCACCTTCCGCGCCGGTCTTGAAGGCATCTCCCATTTCTGGGATTACAATAACCGGCTCATCAAAATTGAAATCCCTGTCCCTATTTTTGAGGGAGGTATGCGCATGGGCGGCTTTGAAGAAATTCCTCCTACCACCGCGTATTATACCTACGATCCAGCAGGTATGAGAATTACTACCAATGTATGGGGTTCGGCAACTACCACCTATCCAACTCCATATTTCAATACTGACGGCACGACTATAAAAGAACATGTTGTTGCGAATGGAATTCCAGTCGCAACCATTGAAAAAACAACCGGCAATCCAGTTTATTTCTGGAACAATCAAGATCATTTACAAAGCACTTCTGTTGTTGCAAATTCAAGCGCTCAAATATCGGAAGAAGTTGAATATCGTTCTTTCGGCTCAATCAAAGCAAATACAGGAATTCACCGCGAACAAAGAAAATACACTGGCCATGAATACGACAATCAGATTACGACAAACTATACATATGCCAAAGCCAGATACCTAAATACTGATTGGGGGAGATTTTTGAGCGAGGATATGGCGTTTATAGCCATCGGAGGTTCTCAACTTTCAAGAAATCTTCGACAGAGTGCTTTTGCGGGTGGTTATATTTCAGCTCGTGTAAATGGCGCGAGTGACAACCAAGCAGCTTTAGAAGCTATTCTTAAAGATCCTCAGGCGCTCAATAGTTATTCTTATGCCAGAAACAACCCATTGAAATATGTTGATCAGACGGGAGAACTGTACAACTTCGTCATTGGTGCTGGTCTTGGTTTCGTAGGCGGCCTTTTTGGTCAATACATCACTGATGTTAGAGCAGGTATAGCAGCTGGTCAGGGATGGGGTGCGGCATTTAACTTTTCTAGTCTGGAAAATTATGCGGTTAGTGGGGGACAGGGATTGTTTACAGGACTTGCCATTGCTAGTGGTGGTATATTAGTTGGAGGTTTAGTAGCTGCAGGAACATCGATTGGAGGAGATGTAGCATTGGGAAATGAAATCAATATTTCCGGTGCAATCGCCACAGGAATAATAACAGCTGGTACAGCGGGTCTTGTAAAATTAGCACCTCAAGTTCCGGCTCGCCTGCCCAACCTTGGCACAAGAGCATTCTTTACTGGCGCTCATACTCAACGAGTTGCTGCAGAAGAATTTATAGAAACGAGTTTTCAAACCAGCTTTCAAAGACCGATATCGTCTGCTCTCCAATCAATAGCCCAGCAATTAGCTACTATAGCCGCTCGTTTACAAAGCATACTGCAACGGTTGAATCAATGAGGAAGAAATATAGTACCGACGCAAAAGCGTTTGCGGTTATTACTAGTATTGGGGGTTTATTATTTCTTATTCCTGCTTTTACTACAGCGAATCCTCTTAAGGCAGTATTATTTGTCATTGGGCTTCTTTTTTTATTTTTTCTTCTTTTTGCAAAAGGATATTACGTTCTTTTAGATGAAAAGATATTAACGAATGTTCAAGTGTTTATTCGCCGAAGTATTAATGTTGATAAAATTACGGACATTTCTATTCAACAAGCCTATAAGGGAATAAAAAGTATAAAATCCATCTATATTTTTTATCAAAATGGTCACGGTAATGTAAAACATACAGAAATTCGCATTGGGACTTACAAACCATCAACTCTGAAAAACCTCATCAATGATCTTAAAAAATTAAACCCCAAGATTAAACTCGATGTTGTAGTACAAAAGTTCATGGAAAAGATAAAGTAATCATGAGGCGTATCTTTGTAGTTTTTCTCGTTATCGGTTTCCTTACCCCCTTTTTTTCCCTTGCCGCGGAATTTCCCGGCGAAGCACCAGCCACCGATCAAATTCTCATCCATTTCTTTCTTGATGACTCCGGCGGCATTCTTGGCATTACTCCAATTACGGACGAAGTATTTTTGTGGGCCTACGCTCCCAACCCCCATGCCGTGACTTCAGTAGGCTCTCTCGGCCTATCATACGACCAAAACGGCAATCTCACCTTCCGCGCCGGTCTGGAAGGCATCTCCCATTTCTGGGATTACGGGAACCGGCTTGTCAAAATTGAAATCCCTGTTCCTATTTTTGAGGGAGGTATGCGCATGGGCGGTTCTTTTGAAGAAATTCCTAAAAGTATGATATTATTAAAATGTAATGACTATTCAAGAGATTAAAAGGAAATCCGCGCCCATCTTTGACCGTTCGGGCGTTGAGTTCGCGGGCATATTTGGTTCATTTGCCCGCGGCGATGCGCAAAGCGACAGCGATGTTGATATGGTGGTGCGTTTTAAGGAGCAAAAAGGGTTGTTTGATTTTTTTTGCCCTCCAAGACGCGCTTGAAGATTCGTTTGGCCGCCCCGTAGATCTTGCCACTGAACGCGCCCTTGATCCTCGCCTCAAAGAGTCTATTCTCAAAGAACTGCGGCCAATTTATGGTGAGCGATAAACTTTTATTGCAGGACGGCGTGATACGTGAATTTGAAATAATGCCCCGCCCACTTTTCCATTCTTATCATCATCTGCATAATTCGTGTTATGTGCTAAAAGGCAATTATTTTGTAAACATTAAGCAGTCTTGATTGATAGGAAGTGGTAAATGATTTAATGACTTCAAGATGCGATAAAGGATCAGGAATACCTAAAAGCCATTTATAGCGTTCGGCAACTGTTACTTCGGTGTCAACGATATATTCTATTCTTTGTGTTCGGAAAAAATCCCAGAGTCTCTTTTTGTCTCGCATTACTTCGTAAACCCCGTGGTTAACCAAGCCATCGGCATTCATGACAAACCAATTGGTATAATAGCCGATTTCACCGCTGTTAAAAGAAGCTATGCGCGCGTTTTCAGGCAAATTTTCATTCATCCAAGCGGCAACCAGATATTGGGTCGGCGGTTCTCGGCGAGTGTAGCCGGTTATGCCCAAGCCTAATTTAGAGCCGTAGATATACCAGTTTAAAAGTAGGAATAAGACACCGACTGTAAGAAGCGTCTTTTTTGTCCGAACGGCGGATGTTCCGATTTTAAAGACTTTTTCCAATAGCACAGCTAAGGCAACAGCAAACAAAAACGGCGCCATCATAAAATACCAAGGCCTAGCTGACCAGCGTATGCCGGCTTGCATAATCGTGAAAATTACAAAAGCGGCAAACATAACCATAAGCGCTTTGCCGATTACGTCTTTGCGAAACGCGGCTTTAAAAGCTTCTTTATTTTTCCGCACGATAAATTTTTTAAATAGAAAAATCAGCAAACTCGCGACAATCAGAGTTTCCCAAATAACCGTTTTCGGCTGAAGATTGGTTTCCGGAATGGGTATGCCGATATAAGTGAGAATTTTAAGCGCGTTTTTAAACAGTTCATAGCCAGACCACAAAACCATGTCTAAGCCGGTTCTCGGGTTTTGCAAAAATAAATTGCGGTTGATTATTGTGTAAGCCAAGCCGCTTTCCTGAACTGGCGTGCCGAAATTAAGATAGCTGTAAGCAAGCCACGGCAGGACAATGATTGCCGCGGGTACTCCCAAAAGGAAGATTTTCGCGATTCGGGAGTTTTTTTGAGTGAAGGCTAAATAAAGGAAAGCCGCTGCTCCGAATAAAATATAATCGGCCCTGCCTAAAATCATAATGCCCGCCAATACTCCCAAAATAAGATAAAGCCGTTTTTCTTCGGGTTTTTCCAGAATCTTCAAAAAAACAAAAAATAATATTGAAAAAATAAAAACCGCGAGCGAAGTTTCCAAGCCATCGGTTGGCGTAAGCACATTCCAGGGGTTGGCCGCGTAAAAAAAAGTGAGAGCGCCGGCAAGCCAAAGATTGGGCGTAATCATGCGGAGAATTTTCCAGAGAATTAAAAGCGTGCCCAAAAAGGCGAGCACTGCCAAAATCTTTAAAAGCACGATCGGAGCTATCGGGTTATTCGGAATGATCTTGTAAGACAATATCACCAAACTCATCCATAATGGGTGGTAGCCGTTAGTGAAGTTTTCGCCGTCAAAAGTAGGGCCTTTGCCATCAGCGATGTTTCTGCCAACTTGGAGATAATAATAACCGTCGTCGTAAAGCGCAGTGTGATAACTGCTGGTTTCGCCGGCGATTTCCAGCGTTTGGACGCCAGCCGTCGCTAAAATGATTAGAATTATAAGATAACGTTTCAGCATGAAGTTTTGTTAATATCATTAATGATATTAATTTAACGCGATTTTATCAATGAATGCAGGCGGATTTCCTAAAGAGAATATAATCTTCGCGATTAACGATCTGGCTTTTGGCGGGGGCCAGCGGACAGTGGTGCACGCGGCCAACGAATTATCTAAGCTTGGTTACCGGGTTTGGGTGCTCACGCTTCTTTCCGGCGGCCGGGATGATTTAAAGAGCGCCCTTAAAATTGATCCGCAAAATATAGCGCACATCCCATTTAAGGGCCTTTTTAACCTCGGCGCCTTTATCAAGCTGGTTCGCTTTTTGCGAGCCGCAAAGCCTGACGCTATTTTCAGCAATTTGTTTTTTACTAATTACCAGATGCGCCTCGCAAAAATTTTTTTGCCCAGTTTGCGAGTTTTTATAAGAGAAGGCAACATGCCTAAAGAGAAAAGCGCCCGGGTAAGGCGCGCGGACGCGCTTTTGTCTTTGCTCACCGAAAAAGTGATTGTTAACGCCAAAGCCATTGGCTCGGAATTGGTCAAGGCTGGTTTGATTCATCAGGGGAAAATCGAAGTTGTCTATAACGGCATTGATCAGGATTTTTTTTCGCCTGCGCCGCCGGAAGAGCGTATTAAGATTAGAACTTCTTTGGGGATTCCTAAATTTGCTTTCGTGTTCGTAAATACGGCGAGTTTAACTAAAAAGAAGGGACATACTTTTTTGCTCGGAGCCTTTTCCGAGTTAGTTAAAGAAAATCAGCGCGAGCAGCTTTTCCTGCTCTTAGTCGGCAGCGGCCCATTGGAGAAAACGCTCAGAGATCAGGTTAAAGAGTTGAAGCTTGGGGAGCGAGTCATTTTTACCGGCGAACGGAAAGACGTGAAAAATTGTTTTGCCGCGAGCGATGTTTTTGTTTTGTCTTCTTTATGGGAAGGCGTGCCTAATGCCATGCTCGAAGCTTTAGCTTCGGGTTTGCCGGTTGTCGCAACTTCAGTGGGCGGGGTTCCGGAAATAGTCAAAGACAGCCACAATGGTCTTTTGACACCAGCAGAGAGCATTCACGGATTAAAAGCTGCTATGCATAAGCTTTGGTCTGATGTAAAATTGCGTTCAATGCTTCAGAGCCGAGCTTCTTCGAGTGTCGCTCATTTAAGCTGGCAAAATCACGTTGCCGAGCTTGTGAGAATCGCGAGGCTGTGAAGATTTGATACTTATGCCAAAAATTGCCAAAAATTACGCCGACCCCAGGTTGGTTTTGCGGGTTAACGAGCTTTTTCATGATTTGGAAGGAGGAGCGTATGAGCATGCGCACGACGAGATTTTGGTTTTGGAAACTTCGCGCTGGCAAAGAATCGCCGAAAAATTTTTAGGAAATTTAAGCCGCAAAGCTAGACTTAAGGTTTTGGACGTTGGTTCGGGATCCGGTTTTGTGCCGCGGGTTCTGGCTAAGTTTTTAAACATCGGCGATTCTTTGGTTTGCTCCGATATTTCCGAACGCATGCTTAAGGAATGTAGAGAAAATTTGAAATCGGCAAAACCAAGGTGCGAAGTTATCTATAGAAAAAGCAACGGCATAAAGCTCCCCGCCGAAGACGGAGAAATTGATTTAATAACCATGAATTCAGTTCTCCACCATTTGCCCGAACCCAAAAACTTTTTTAAGGAGGCAGGACGAGTTTTAAAGAGCGGCGGCTATTTGCTTATTGGCCATGAGCCTAATAAATCATTCTATGCCCAACCTGTGGTTTGGACGTTTTACCGATGCCTTTACCTTATGTACCACCCTAAGGCGATTTTTGAGACTCTTAGCCGACGCGGCATTAATTTGAAAAAGCGGCAATCCCAAGCACCGGCCGATCCTACAGCCGAAGCCATAAATAATATCCTCTTCAAAGAAGGCTTGCTTGGAAAGCCGCTTTCGCGCCCGCAAATCAACGAACTAGTTGATTATCGGAGCATTGAAGGATTTTCGCTTGAAGAGATTAAAACCGAGCTGGCCGGCTTTTCGCTCGATCATTTTGAAACCTACAATCATCTTTATTGGATTTATATGCAGCACCATAAAAATCCTTTTATCAGGGCGCTGGATACAGTGCTTGGAAATTTGTATCCTAGGCACGGCAAAACTTTTTTCGCGGTTTTCAAGAAAAATTAAAATGTGCGGCATTGTCGGATTTAATTTTAAAGATAGGGACTTGGGGAAAAGAATGGCTGGCGCTATCCGCCATCGCGGGCCGGATGACGAAGGCGTTGTTGTTTTTGACCGGGTTACTTTAGGCAATCGGCGACTCTCCATTATTGACTTAAGTCGAGCCGGCCATCAGCCGATGACTAACGAAGCCGGAACCGTTTCCATAGTTTATAACGGAGAAGTTTACAATTTTGAAGAACTAAAAAAAGACCTTAAAGCCCGCAAATTCCGCTTCAAAAGCAATACCGATACCGAAGTGATTTTAAAAGGCTACGAAGCCTATGGAGCGGAAATCATAAATAAACTCCGGGGCATGTGGGCATTCGCCATTTACGACGCCTCAAAAAATAAACTTCTGCTCTCCAGAGATTTTTTCGGCATCAAGCCGCTTTATTATTTTTGGGACGAGGAGACTCTGATTTTTGCTTCAGAGATCAAGGCACTGAAAGAATTTTTCAGCCAGCGCAAAATTAAATTGCATCTGGAGAAATTGGCTCTCAACGCTTATTTTATTTTAGGCTACGCGCCTCATCCTCTGACTGTTTTTCGAGAAGTAAAAAAACTTTCGCCGGGCGAAACGCTGATTTTTGATTTAAGCGCTAAAAGTACAGAGAGAAAGTTTATAAGCTGGCAGCCGGCGCCTAATCATGAAGCTCGTGATTTGGAGCAGGTTATGGCGGAAAGCGTGGCCAAGCATTTGATTGCCGACGTGCCGGTCGGCGTATATCTTTCCGGCGGCGCCGATTCAACGCTTATGGCATTGATGCTTAAAAAGCTAGGCAGGAATTTGAAAGCCTTTACCGTGAGAATTAAAAAACGAGAAGACGCTGAATTTGCCAAGCGCATAGCCAAGTTTGCCAATTTGGATCACGAGGAGATTGAACTTGATGAAAACAATTTCGAAGAAATGTATTCAAGGGCATGGGAGTTTTTGGACGAACCCCTAGCTGACAATTCGTTAATCCCAAGCCTTTTGGTTTCCAAAGCCGCGGCCAAACACGTGAAAGTGGTGATTACCGGAGAAGGCGGAGATGAACTGTTTTTAGGCTATGATCGCTATCGATTTTTATCCGGACTCTCAAAAGCTGATTCCGCGGGCGCTTTCGGAACTTTTCTTGATTTTTTCAGAATGCCACAGAGTAAAATTTATCTTAAATTTTTAAGGCCGATTTTGAGGCGCGGCCGGCTTTTGCGTTCAAGATTTAGCCGCAATCTTTTGCTTGGTTATCTGGAGAATGCCGCGATTGACGGAGATTTTGCGAGTCGTTTGCCGCTTGATAAGTATTTTGCCGACAGATTAAGCGGCTCGAAGATTCCAAATCCTAATTTTTTTGACCAGAATTTTTATCTGCCGGATGACTTGCTCTTAAAAACCGATTGCGCCACTATGGCGTTCTCTTTAGAGGGCAGAGTACCGATTTTAGACCGAGAAGTTTTCGCTTTCGCGAATCGGCTGCCCATGTCCGAAAAATTAAATAACGGAGTCGGCAAAAAGATTATCAAAGATTATCTTGCCAAAAACCTGCCTCAGGAGCTCGTTTTCAGGAAAAAAGAGGGCTTCAGCCTGCCTATGGCAAGTTATTTGTATGAAGGCCATGGCGAAGAGATCAAAGCCAGCATTAAATTTTTAGAGGATTTGAATTCAGGCATTTTTCCAAACCGGCTGCTTAAGAAAATGCGAACTGATTTCAGCTATCTGAATTTAATCCAAAAGAGATTCCCAACTTTGATTTTCGCTATATTAGCGTTTCAAAAAACCGTTCAAAAATATGATATATCATCTTGATAATTACTATGGGCATATTTAGTTTCCGCGCCGCGCTGTCTTAAGGAAGTTCTCGGAGCTCCGACGGCTTGGTGTCGCCGTAGGCGACCGTCGGAGCGAGAGCGCAACGGTCGCGGGCCGCTGGAGCGAGCGAACAGCG
>Ga0209542_10016201_pt1 | contig 12398 bp, 11 predicted proteins | sample RifCSPhighO2_01_FD_184028 | JGI IMG/M metagenome (GOLD analysis project Ga0209542, IMG submission 184028) | Soil microbial communities from Rifle, Colorado - Rifle CSP2_plank highO2_0.1 (SPAdes) (version 2) | ecosystem: Environmental > Terrestrial > Deep subsurface > Rock core/Sediment ...
AGGAATTCCTTTAGGTGGAATGTTCTGAGAAGTAGGGCCAAGTATTGCATAAGCCCCCCTATGAAGTGTAGTATTAACTAAATTTCCAGTAAAATTATTATTGCTTGCAGCAGCTTGTATTATTTGTATGCCACCTCCCGCACTTCCTAAGACAGTAGTTTCTAAATTTTTAAATTCTATAATGTTATAATCTACAGTGCTAAATTGAGCACCGTTAATAGAAATTCCTACAACCCGATTATAAATTGAATATATTGAAACATTATTACTAGTAAAATTATTTCCTGCAGTATTTTGCCCAATTGACATTGCGGTAGGAGTATTTGTAGAGTAATTAAACGTAATATTATTATAAGCCGCAGTACTATTTTGAGAACTAAAACTTATACCATTTCCATTAGTATATATATAATTAGAAAAAACACTAATATTCACACCACCTAATAAAGAAATAGCCGTTCCACTAGAACCGCCTAAAACTTTAATGTAATTATTACGAATCTCTGAATTTTTTACAAGATTAATATTAATTGAAGTATATACTCCCCCACTTAGGTTATTAAAAGAAAGATTCAAATCATTTGAACCAGAGATATTAATACCATTTTGTTGCGCGCTACCTATAACATTATGAGCAATCAAGTGATTATTATTAACAAATGTTGAAGATAATTGATTTCCAGGACCAAACAATAATATTGCATTTGATCTAGTTGTAACGCTTAAATTATTGCTAATTATAGAATTATTATGAGAACTAAATATCTTTATACCATCTGAACCTATATTAGTAAATGTATGAATAAAATTTTTACTAACTGTACTCTCATTTGCATTAAGATTTAAAAAAATTCCTGCAGTTCCTGTTGTAGATGTTGTAATATTATTAAAAGAAATATTAAGCTTGTAAGATTTCTCAGCATAAACACCAGAAATAGAAATAGGTGCATTAATTCTATTATTTTCAACAGTCGTATTAAAAGAATTATTTAAATATATTCCAATAGAGAAATTATTTAGTTCTAATCTTTTAATTGTAATATTATGAAATCCAGTAACATTTACTCCAAATCCAGTTCTATTACCCGATATGTTAAAACCGCCGCCATCTAAGATTATTCCAGACGCATTAATTATAAAGCAAGTGCCATTTGTAATTATATTACCTGTAATAATCAAATCACTATTAACATAACCACATCCATTTGAAGAAGCAACATCTTGTAGGCCAAAATCTCCAGTAACAAAACCTACTAGACTTGAAAAGTCAAAAAAAATTGAAAATCCAGCAAGACTTAAAAAAAGAGTAATTATTAATATATTTAAAACGGAAAAAAACCTCTTTATTTGCATGAATTATAAAAGCACATATAATTTATAAATTTACTTAAAAAACCATTTAATAAAATTTAAAAAATTATCTTTAATTGTATTATCATATTCCATTACAGCAGAATGTTTTAGACCTGTAATAATGTAATAATTATCAGTTTTACTGCACGTATATCCTTTAAAATTATTTCCATTACAAGGAACCAAATATTCATTATCACTATTACATTCTTTGCTTATCTCTAAAATATTTTTAATTTCAGCATCTTTTATACAAACATAATTCAAATTAGTATTTAATCTATTAAGATAAAGAGTCTTAGTATTGTTTTGCAATTCCAACCCATTTATAATAATATATGCCTTTGTAGCACTAGCAGACTGTTTTGATATATTTACACCACTTAAATTTAAAGGGTAATCTGAATAATTTTGATTAACTTCAAAAATTATATCGTTTCCTTGTTTAAATAAAACCTTAAGCATTGTAGTTATAGGTTTTTCAACATAGGGAGGAAGTGTAGGAGGTATATAAGTAGCATTAGAAATAATATATCTTGAGAAACTATTGACTTTAAATTTTACAGGACTTGAATTTATTTTAACACACTGAGGCTCTAAACATAAAGTAGAACTATCCAAAGTATAAGAAGTCCCTTCAACACGATATATATTAAAATCATCTAAGGAAACATAATTGTAATTTGGAAAACTAATTTCTGTAGAAACATTAAACTGAGGTAGTCTAGTAGAATTTACGTAAAAACTTTCATTATAAGTAGATATATTTCCTTTGGTTTCCAAATAATCAGTTTGGTAAATTGTAATATTACTAAAAGTAGCTTCAGCAGATTTATTAATTAAAGTTAAATTATAAAATACAGCATTAGCCCTATAAGAAAAAATATCTAAACCATCTATTTTATTATTAAAGAAATAATTTCTTTGTGGGGGGTGTTCTATTCCATAAAAATAAAAACCATAATAAGGACGCATATTTAAACTAATATTAATAAAATTACCAGTAAAATTATTATCATTAATATTATTACCAACCAAAACTATGCCACCGGGAGGGGCAAAATTAACCACTAAAGTGCCAGTCCCTCTAAACAAAATATTATTATAATTAATTTTATTAAAACTTGCTCCAACTTCAAGTCTAATTCCAGGACGTGGGCTAGCCACATTAATAGTAAGGTTATTGTAACTTATTTCTCCAGACTTTCCACTAAAGGTTAAAGGCTCAAGTAATAAGTAATTGTTGTTAGTTATATTATTATATAACAAAGAAACATTTAGTCCATAAGTATTCCTAATACCAAATATACCATAAATAAAAATATTATTCGAAGTTACATTAACATTTTTTATAGCTGTTAAACTCGCCACACTACTTCCGTTTCCAATAAAAATAGCATATTTGGATGTTGAATTAGTGGTTATAGTATTATTGAGTATAATTAAACCATTAACAAATTCTGTACCTATGGCAGAATCAAAATTATTTATAAGAAGATTTTTAATAGTTATATTAAAACCATTAGCATAAACACCATAGCCAGTAGTATTTCCATAAATGAGATTACCATTACCATTTAAAGTTATGTCAGATTTATTGATAATGAAGCAAGTACCTTGTGCATAAATATTAGAAGTTAAAACTAAATCATTATTTACATGACCACAACTTGTAGGTGTAGCAGGATTACCAAAGGCAATAGAAGTTAATAATAGAGCTAGAAAGATTACAAACAAAAAATTTAGTTTCATAAGAATTTTAAGTAAATATTGATTAATAAATTATATGGTTCCAATAAAACTATATTTTAGAACATATGGTTATTTAAATATAAAGTTAAGTTTATATATAGAAAAATAATAATCCAACTTAATGAAAGAATTTATTTCTTATGCTGAAAAAAAAGGTTGCAGTTATATTGAATTAAAATCACAAGAAGGAATAAGAAATACAATAGAAGTTGTAGATAAAGATATTAAAGAGTTATCTCAAAACGAAAGTGCATTATATTCTGTAAGGGTAATTTTTAATGGTTCTGAAGGTTTATCATACTCAAATAAGAATGACTTTAAAGAAATGATCGAAAAAGCTATAAAGTTAGCAAGAATACAAGATAAAAAAATTAATTTTTATGAATTAAAAAGTGAAAATATTAAGTTAAAAACAAAATGCAAAATAGATTTAGAAAGTATAAATTTAGAAGAAAAGAAAAATAATATAATTAACTTACTAAAATCAAAGAAAAATTATAAACAAATTTCAGGTGTAAAATTTATTTATAGGGACGTTAAATCTAAATTTAATTATGTAAATAATGAAGGAAGAAATATTTTTTGGGAAGATTCTGCAGTTAGATACATAGCTTATTCTTATGCGAAAGAAGGTAAAAGAATAGAAAGCTTCATTGATACAAGATCCGGCCATAAAGGATATGAGCTATTTAGCGAAGAAAGTGAAAAATTAATGCAATATGTTTTGAAAATGGGTGAAAAAATGTTAAAATCGAAAAACGCCCAGGCAGGAAATTATCCTGTAATGGTTGATCACCATTTAGGCGGAGTATTTGCACATGAAGCAGTTGGACATGCTTGCGAAGCAGACGCAGTTATACAAGGAAGTTCAGTATTAAAAGAATTAAATTCTAAAGTGGGAAATAATAATTTAACAATTGTGGATGATAAAACAATAGTAGGTAACAATGGCTGGGTTCCATACGATGACGAGGGCGTAGAAGGAGAAAGGACAATTTTAATTAAAAAGGGTATTCTAAATGGTTTCTTACATAATAGAGAAACCGCTTCAATTATGAATATGAAACCTACTGGAAATGGAAGGTGTATGGACTTGGCGCATAGAGCAATTCCAAGAATGAGTACAACTTTTGTTGATAAAGGTGATTCAAATTATGATGAGATATTATCAAGCATAAAAAACGGATATTATTTATTGGGAACTTTAGGTGGACAAGTTAATCCAATAAGTGGAGAATTTCTATTCAATGCATTATATGGTTACAAAATAGAAAATGGCGAACTAAAAAATTTAGTAAAAAATGTAGGATTAACTGGAAATATTCTAAAAACATTATTTGAAATTAATTTAGTAGGGAAAGACATAGTTTTTAATGGAGGTACTTGCGGTAAGGCAGGACAATGGGTTCCTGTAAGCGATGGAGCTCCAACATTTAAGATAGATAACGCTAGAGTGGGTGGCTCAGAATGATAAAAGAAGTATTAAGCTATATAAAATTTCTAAAGATAAAAGATTACGAAATTTATTATACAGATTATGATAGTCTAAGTTTAACAATAAACAGAAATAAAATAGATTTTGTTTCAGAAGGAAAAGTTTCAGGATTAGGGATAAGATTATTTATCGATGGTAAATTAGGCTTTTCAAGCACTACAAATATTAAAAATTATAAAAATTGCATAGATACAGCAATAAAAATTGCAAGATTAAGTGAAAAAAATAAAAAATTTAAAAGTTTTATGAAGGAAAAAGGAAAAAGTAACATAAAAGCATTTGATAAAAGATTATTAAATTTTGATATAGAAAATGCAAAAGAATATGTAAATAATTATATTTCTTTAATAAAAAATTCAAATGAAAAAATAAATATAAGTGAAGGAAGCTACACAAAAGGAATTTCAAATATAAGAATAATAAATTCTGAAGGAATAGATGTAAATTTTTTAAAAGCTTCGAATGCAGCAGATGCAGAAATAGTTATGGATAATATAAATATAGTATCAGCACAGCATGAAACACACCCATTAGATTATAAAATTGGAAAAGAAGATGTCAAAAGATTATTAAATTTAAGAAATAAAAAACATGTAGAAACAAAAGATATGGAATTATTATTGCATCCTGAAGCATTGACAGATATAATGAATAATTCATTTGAATTCTCTATTGATGGAGAAAATGTAAATCAAAAGAAATCTATTTTATATAATAAATTAAATCAATCAGTTTTCGATAAAAAACTAACAATAGTTGATGACGGAACAACAAAAGGTTTATTGAATACAACGCCTTATGATGATGAAGGAAAAGTAACTAAAAATAATATTATAGTAAAAAAAGGCATATTGAAGAACTTCCTATATGATAGTTACAATGGTTATCTTGTTGGTAAAAAAAGCACTGGAAATTGTTCAAGATCATTTAATTCTATGCCAAATATATCACCAAATAATATAATAATGGAAAAAGGAAAGTCAAAAGATATTCTAAGTGAAGTAAAAGAAGGGTTATATGTAAGAAGTCTAATAGGCACACATACAATGGATACAACAACAGGCGATTTCTCATTGGGAGTAATGGAAGGGCATTACATAAAAAATGGAGAAATTAAAAACGCAGTAATAGACTGTATGATTGCTGGAAATTTTTTCAAGTTAATGAAGGATATAAAAGCAATGAACAATAAACTAGAACATTCAAGTGGTTATTATGTTCCAAAAATATTATTCAACAAAATCAAAGTTATTGGTAAATAACTCTAAAAAGGAATATAGTTTAACTTTAAAATTTGACTATAGAGCATAGTATCATAAGAATCAATAATATAATCAAATTCTAATTTTAATTCAGATAAAAAATTATTCAAGTCGTTTATATCTTTTATAGCAACATTAATTATAAAGTCAAAATAACCAATTCTCTTAGTACAATAAAGAACTTTCTTATTTAAAGAACACCAAGAAACTAATTTATTTTCATCAGCCTCTTTAGCCTGTTTTATTTGTAGCATTATGGCATAATGAAAATAACCAAGTTTATTCAAGTCAGGTATAATTCTATAATTTGTAATTAATTCACTTTCAAGTTTCTTTAAACGATATTTCACTATATCTAAACTTAATTTAGTTTTATTTGCTACATCAACTATGGATATATTAGCATTTTGCGATATGGATTTCAATATTTTTATATCTATATCATCAAGAGGTATTTCTTGGCCATCACCAGAATATTTATACGACTTCAAAACATTTTGTTTATTATCCAATAATAATTTATCTAATTTAAATATTCTTGAATAAACAACTATACTTACAAAGTAATCTTTTATTAAATTTCTAAAGTTGCTCTTAACATACATTAAAAATTTATCAAGTTCTAAAATATTTTTTGTAGCTATAGAAATAGAATAATCTGCAGATCCTTCTGTTTTCACTAATTGTATTATTTCTTTAGCTTCTTTCAAGTAACTTATAAATTCTTTTTCTAAATTTGGCTCTCTTCTAATTTTAAAATAGATTTTATAAGTTTTATAGCCTAATTTACCCAAATTAATTGCAGTTATATAATTAGAAATTATTCCCTCATTTTGCAAATTCTTAATTCTATAATCAGCTACATTTCTATTTATTCTTAATTTTTTAGCTATTTTAGTTACTGGGGTCCTACAATTCAAATCTAGTTCACAAAGTATTTTCTTATCTATTTGATCCATATATAGCAAAAAGAGTAAAATATATATAAATTTTACCTTTTTTCACTAATTTCTAACATAGTATTTTCTTATTGTATTTATAGCTAATAAGTTTATGGAAAGAAAAACATTGTGCGCTGGAAGCTATGATCCAATAACATACGGACATTTATGGAAAATAAAAGAAGCTTCCAAACTATTCGATAAAGTAACTGTAGCTGTTGGAGTAAATCCAGAAAAAAAATGTATATTATCACTAGAAGAAAGAGCAGAATTAATAAAAAAGTCAATTTCAGGATTAAAAAACGTGGAAGTATCTACATTTAATAAAGAATATTTATTTGATATTGCAAAAAAAATTGGTGCTAAATATTTAGTAAGAGCTATAAGAAATGAAGAAGATTTTATATATGAAAGAATCCTAAGACATGTAAATTCAGATTTAGCTCCAGATTTAACAACAATTATACTAATACCACCAAGAGAATTAACAGAAATAAGTTCAACTTTAGTAAAAGGATTAATTGGATATAATAATTGGGAAAATGTGATAAAAAATTACGTCCCAACGCCAGTTTATGAAAAACTTCTAGAAAAATTTGGAGGTCAAAAATGAAAGCAGGAATTGATTTTGGAGCTTCACTAGTAAAATCAGTATGGATGAAATCTAATGAATATAAGTTTTATTCAACAGCAGATTCAACATTGGAAGAAATTAAATATCATATGGAAACAGATGGAATATCAACAATTAATATTGGTGGAATAAGATATAATAAAAATCTAGAAAATGAATTGAAAAATTTTAAAATTAATAAATTGGAAGGAAATGCAATTGAAAATGAAATTAAAATTCAATCGAAAGGTGTAAAAAAATTATTAGAAAACGAATTATATAAAGAAAAAGATTTTCTACTTGTGTCTGTAGGTACAGGAACTTCTTATACAATGGTATCAGAAAATAAAATAACTAGATTACCAGGAAGTTCTTTTGGTGGAGGTATAATTAATAGTTTAGGAAAAATTTTAGGTGCAGAAAGTTACCAAGAAATTGGAAAAGCAAATGGAAAATCATTAGATTTATTGATTAAGGATGTGCTTCCAGAAACAGAAGGAACATTTGAAGGAGAGTTAATTATTGCAAATTTTGGAAAAGCTGAAAGAAACTCAAAGAAAGAAGAATTATACACAACACTAATCAATACAGTAGCAGTATCAATTATAAAAGATATAAGATTGATGGACAGTTTATCAAAAATTCCAAATAATATCGTTTACATCGGTTCAACAATATCAAATACCAAAACTCTAAAAGATAGACTAGATGTATATTCAAAATTTATAGGCAAGTCACCATACTTTCCAAATAAAGGCGAATTTTCTTTGGCAATTGGATTATACCATACTGGAGATAAAAATGGAATATAATATTATAGAAGAAAAATTTACAGGTTTATGGTATAGAATTAGAGGAAACGGAAATTCTGAAGAAACGGCATTAAACAAAAAAGGAAGACAAGAATTAAATAAACTAATTACACTATATTCAGAATCACATAGGCATTACCATAATTTAAATCACATAATAGAATGTATAAAAGATTTTGAAAGTACCACATATTTAGCAGAACATCCAAATGAAGTTGAAATGGCCATATGGTATCATGATTCAATATATAGTACACAATTTAATCCTAGAAATGAAGAAGAAAGTGCAAAGTTCGCATACATAACAGCACAAAGTATTAATCTACCAGAAGCATTTGCGAATAGAGTAGAAAATTTAATATTAGAAACAAAACACAATAAATCGCCAAAAGACATAGATTCAAAAGTATTAGTAGATATCGATCTTGCAATATTAGGAAAATCTGAAGAGGAATTCAATTTATATGAAGAAAATATAAGAAAAGAATATGTATGGGTACCAGAAGAAACTTTCAAGATTAAAAGAGCAGAAATACTTAAAGAATTTTTAAATAGGCCTTCAATATATTCAACAGATTTTTTTAAAAACAAATATGAATCCCAAGCTAGAAAAAATTTAGAAAGATCTATAAAAAATTTAGAACAGAAAGAATTATAAAATCAATAAAATCAAATTAGTTATGGATTTTAAACAGGTCATTTTAGTAAGGCAAGATCTCCAATTGCAAAAAGGAAAAATGTCAGCTCAAGTTGCACACGCAGCAGTGGAATGTATTCTAAAAAGTGATAAAGATAAAGTAAAAGAATGGAGAAATGAAGGTATGCCAAAAATAGTTTTAAAAGTAAAAGATTTAAAAGAATTGCAAAAATATAATCAAATAGCAAAAGATTTAGGATTAATAACAGCATTAATAACAGATGCAGGCAGAACAACAGTTTCACCTGGGACAGTTACATGTTTAGGTATAGGTCCAGATTCAGAAGAAAAAATTGATAGAATCGTAAAAGATCTAAAGTTAATGTAATGAACAAATAACTCCGCAAATTTATTGACTAAATATCTTATATAGAAATTATTTTAAAATTGAAAGCTTTAATCATATGATGGGCGTCTACGAAGGCTATCAAATGCTTAAAAAATTCAATGGGTATATAGTTTGCGAGGATTTAGGCGAAAAAGACCACCCGATTCTTATGGTAGACACAACTAAAAATCTCTTTATCAAAGTAAATATTTATCGAAATCTAAAATTAGAAGAAAGCTATGAAAAACAAATTAAATCAATTATACATGAATTTTTACATTTAAGTAAAGAATATCTGCCATTATTGCGTATACGTCCTGAAGAATTAAAACATTTGAGAGGCATAGAAAAAATATTAAATGAGGAAACAGAAATAATTTATGAAAATCAACCAATATTAATAAAACACATTAAAAAAATTATAATGAATGCTCCAATTAAATCTTGATAGCCTCGATAAGATAAGAAGTTTCATTATAAAAATCCTTTATTTTAATAGGATCAAATTTACCAGATAAAAATTTAATTAGAGAATCAGGATATATTAAACCTTCTACGGATTCAGATGAAGACTTGGATTGTAACTCAGAAAATTCAGTCATTATTTTTAATTCAGTATCGGTAATTTCTATCTCCCTATTTTCTAACAAAGGTATAACTTCCTTAGAGGAAATTTCGTTATAGTAAGCCATTTTATTAGAATAGCAAGCAGTAACAGCAAATAAACCATTGGGTTTTAGAGCCCTATAAACGCCATTAACAACTTTCTCTAAATCTAATAAATTATTAAAGTTAATATTAGATACGCAAGAAACTGCATCAAACTCAGAATCATAATTTAACTCCCTCATATCATTATTAATCAAGATAAAGTTACCCAATTTATCAGAGGCGATTTTAGATTTGCTATATTCTAAGCTATCATCGCTTATGTCCAGACCATAAACTTTTTTTCCTTGACCTATTAGAATTTTAGCTAAATTTCCAAAACCTACACCTAAATCTAAAATTTTATTCGAATTTTTTAAACTATTAGAAATTAAATCCATTTGTTCTTTATAAAAAGTAGTCTTTGATAATATTTTCTCTACAAGAATAAGATTATCTTTTGTCCATGTAATTTCTATCATATTCTAGCTAAAACAAGAAAATTTTTAAATATAACTTTTACAAGATTTACTACAACAATGCTTCATATTATCATCACATTCTTCACAAGCAATAAATAATTTGTCACATTTTATATTAACGCAATTAATATATCTACTAGAAGGAATATGGCAGTGTTCACATAAACTAATATCTTGAGTTTTCTGCCCAGTTGGAATAGAGAACCTATTATCAAAAACAAAACACCTTCCTTCAAAGTAACTATCAGGAAACTGTTCTATATAATTTAAAATTCCATCTTGTAATTGAAATACATTTTCAAAACCATTTTCTTTTAACAAAGCTGAAGCTTTTTCACATCTTACACCACCAGTACAATAAGTCACTATTTTCTTATTCTTTAAATGTTTTAATTCTTCAATAGTTTTAGAAAAATCCCTAAAAGTTCTTAGGTTTGGAGTTATTGCATTTTTAAATTTTCCAATTTTAGATTCATAATTATTTCTTGCATCTAGTAAAATAATATCAGAGTTATTATCCAATAATTCTTTCAATTCTAAAGGAGTTATGTAAGGTGCCGTATTACCAATATTAACATCAAATCTCGAAGTAACAATTTCATCTCTAGTTCTTACAATCATTTTTTTAAAAGGATGAATATCTGTAAGAGTCCTTTTGAATTTAACATTATTAAATAAGTTATTATTAATTAAATAATCCTCATATTTTTCAATTTGTTCTTTAGTCCCGGAAACAGTACCATTAATCCCTTCTTTTCCAACTAAAACTTTTCCTTTAATCCCTAAATTATTACAAAAATTTTGGTGTTCTAATTGAAAATTCTCCAGATTATCCAAATCTGTATACTTATAAAATGAGGAGACTATTATTTCCATAGAATTAAGTAATATTAAATTTTTATAAATTTTTTGTTTATAATAAACCGGCTTCTTTCAAGTCAGTTTTATATGTTAATCTACCACTTATAGATTTTTTTGCCTCATCCAAATTATATCCAAAAGCAACAAGTTCAAAAATTCCTCTTTGACACAGTTCTAACCTTGACTCAGCCCCATTATATAAATTATTATATAAATATTCGGATTCAGTTATTATTTTAGCCACTTCATTAGTTATTCTTTCTTTCTCTTTAATATTTTTTTTATCATCGTCAACCAAAAGCATTAGTTCATCTTTACGAAAGTCTCCTATTCCAGTGAAGCAATCGTAACCAAGATCCAACCACTTTTGACTCCAATTATACTTATCCTTATTATCAAATTTAATATATAATCTATCTGCATTTAAATCATTTAAACCTCTAAATCTTAAAACCTCTCCAACAGTTTCATCTGGGAAGTTTGTAGCTCTCTCATTAAAGTAAGTAGGATTCCACCGTTCCCGATAATTTTGAAGTTTAGGTCTAACTTTTACTTTAGAGCCAATAGCAAATTCATTAAATAATTTTTTGCATAATTTCATTTTGTTTTGAGGAATATGAATATTATCTCTACCGTTATAAGAAACATGTTTCATATTATTATCATTACCACAATCCTCAGAAACATAAATCATATCATTTTTATTTAAGCCTTCTATATTTTCTAATAATATGGCATAATTTTTAGGTTTAATTTCACCATCAATGAGAATAAACCCATAAAGAACATTATCAATTAAGCGATCTTTAAAAATATTGTATTCTTTCATTGAATCTATTTTAAAATTAACAGGCATAGGATAAATGCCAAATTTATTAATTATTTGATCAGTTAAATTTTTTGCACGTAATCCATAATTTATAGTAAATTCTAATCTATTAATTTTTTCAAATATTGAAAGATCTAATTTATCAACTTTTCCAGATAATTTAGAAGGAATGTAACTCTTCAATAATAAGGAAATAACATCTTGTGAAATTCCAGCCTCGGTTAATCTAATAATATTTTTTTCAAGAGTTTCATTAATATTTTGCTCATAAGTTACAATTGGTTTTTCTGCATTTTTAACTATATTTTCAAGTTTATCTTTAACT
>Ga0209542_10016205_pt1 | contig 12396 bp, 12 predicted proteins | sample RifCSPhighO2_01_FD_184028 | JGI IMG/M metagenome (GOLD analysis project Ga0209542, IMG submission 184028) | Soil microbial communities from Rifle, Colorado - Rifle CSP2_plank highO2_0.1 (SPAdes) (version 2) | ecosystem: Environmental > Terrestrial > Deep subsurface > Rock core/Sediment ...
GGCGCTGACCATCTTGGGGTATTCGGTGTCCGACACGGTCGTGGTTTTTGACCGTATCAGAGAAAATGTCGTCCGCAAGGGCGGCAAGGAACCATTTTCGCAGATCGTTCATCAGAGTATTTTGCAAACACTGACGCGATCAATCAATACATCACTGACGACCCTGCTGGCGCTGATTGCCATCTTTTTTTTCGGGGGCGAGTCCATCAAATATTTCGCCCTGGCGTTGATTATCGGCATTATTTCCGGTACCTATTCATCAATTTTCGTTGCTTCGCCCATTATCATGTTTTGGCACGGGCGAAAGTTGACGAAGTTAATATAATATGATATTCTGCTTCCTATGAGCGATGCCGCAATCCAAATCAAGAAAGTCGTCGCAACCTTGCTTTCACCGTTAAGTACACGCAACCGCGAGATTATCGCGCGACGTTTTGGTCTTCAAACCGGCAATAAAGAGACGCTGGAATCCATCGGACAGTCGTACAGCATTACCCGCGAACGCGTGCGCCAGATCGAGGAAGCATCGCTGGCGCAAATCAGGGAAACACTCGACCGTAATCCCATCAAGCCATTCGTTGATCTGGCGCATAGCATCATGGAAGAACGCGGCGGCGTCATCCAAGAAGATGAGCTGTTTAAGCAATTTTCCGGTTCCGAAAAAGAGACATCGGTTAACGCGGCGCTTGTGTTTATTCTGACACTCACCGGCACCTTTGTCCGCATTATGGATGACGATGAAGTTCTGACTTTCTGGGCGCTGTCGCAGGCGCATGCCGATTCCTTCCGCCGATCCGCCGATTCATTTATCAGCGCTCTTCAGAAAAAAGGATCCGTCATTCCACACGCGCAACTCACCAGTTTTATAAATTCCGATCCCATGCTTGGCGCGGTATCGTCCGACACGCTCGCGTCTCTCCTTTCAATTTCCAAAAACATTGGATGTAATGTGTTCGATGAAGTCGGGCTCACAAGTTCCGCCGAGATCAAACCGCGCGGCGTGCGTGATAAAGCATACTTGGTGCTTAAAAAAAATACCAAGCCCCAGCATTTCCGCGCTATTACTGCTATGATCAATGAATCGGACTTCGGCGGACGCAATGCGCATGTGCAGACGGTGCACAACGAGCTTATCAAAGACAAGCGCTTTGTTCTCGTTGGTCGCGGCATATACGGACTTTCCGAGTGGGGCTTTGAGCCGGGCACGGTCAAGGAAGTGATCGCCAGCTATATCCGCCAAAACGGTCCCTCCCCGAAAAACCATATCGTCGCCCATGTCATGAAAACTCGCCTGGTCAAGCCCAACACCGTCGTCCTCGGCATGCAGGACAAAAAACTTTTCGTGGAAAACGATGAAGGGCATATTTCTCTTCGTGAAGCATAATCACTTAGTGGTTGAACCACTAAGTAGATGTGCTATAATGTTGGCATGAATCGCGCACCATTTGATAACGATGAATGTTATCACATCTATAATCGGGGAGTTGATAAAAGAAATATAGTCATGAGCGGCTATGATCTGGATCGGTTTTTGAAAAGCATGGAATTTTTTAATGACATTGATCCGATTGTTAGTCTGTACTCACTTTCTTTTGAAGAGCAATCTACCCGAAAAAAGCGCAAGCCATTGGTAGATATTTTGGTATATTGCATCAACCCGAATCATTACCACATGATATTGAGACAAATCGTCAATGGCGGAATTTCTGAATTTATGAAGCGGCTCAATGGGGGCTATACGCGATATTTCAATCATCGCTATAAAAGAAGCGGTGCCTTGCTCCAGGGGAGGTTTAAGTCAAAATATATTGGAAGCGAAGAATATCTTCTTCGCGTGAGTGCCTATGTCAACCTAAATAACCGCGTCCACCAACTTAGTGGTTCAACCACTAAGTTGGTGCGGTCAAGCTGGCAGGAATATGCCGATCAAGTATCCGGACTTTGCGATACATCTTTCATTTTAAAACAATTTCAAAATAGTTCGTATAAAGATTATGCCCTAGAAGCATTGCCGCAAATGATAAGAGATAAAATTCTCAACAAAGAACTAGCTTCCATGCTGATTGACTAGATACTTAGTGGTTGAACCACTAAGTGGTGCTCTAACGTAGTACCAAGATAGGGCGTTGGGGCATTTTAAAAAAAATGAAATAGGAGTACAATGACAATGTATGTCCAAAAAAGAACAGCACGCGCCCCTAACTTCGCATGAGCGTCGAAAAAATTTTCTAGTACCAAAATGGAAAAAAGCCGCCACCATGCATTTTAAACGCGATCGTTACGATCGTCGTGTAATGGAGTCGCGGGTTGCAGAAACATCTCGCAGTCGCGGAGAGGAAAACATAAATAGCGTAAATGGATCTCACGGGGTTGATTTTATGAAAGATGTTATTCCGGGGATGATTGAGAAGCTTAAAAGAAATGACAATAAAAGAAAGTTAAAGATTTTAGATCTTGGCTGTGGATTCGGTTTTTTCAATGATCAATTGCGAGCTCGTTTTAGAGATGGCGTTGATGTATATGGTACTGCGCTTGTAAAAACTGAAACCAATAGAAGAAAATCAGAATTTTATGATAAAATTAAGAACGGAGTAATGCTCATTGATACTACGAAACGCGAACAGCTACTGCAAGAGTTAAAACCACAACTTCACCAAAACGATGCCAAATGGAGAAGCGTGATGGAAATGAGCGAATATCCGGAATTTGATCTTATCATTGATACGAGCGGGGAGATGCTTTATGCCCAATATGCCGACGAGGTTTTCAGGGCGGCAATTCATAAATTACAGCGGGGGGGTCTTTTATATAGCACGACTGAGTAGTAAGACATATCAATGGATTATGAGTCATAAAAATTCTTTGCAAAATCAATACGGGATTTCAATAGAAATCAATCCAGATGCCACCTTTTCGCCCTTGGCTTTAATTGTCAGGAAATTAGATGACCCAACACGAATAACGAATAACGAATAACGAAACACGCCTATGCCACGCGAGGGTCGAATACAAATCATCAAATACGGGCCGCCGCCGCAGGAGTTGCCCGTGTATGGCTCGGTGCCGCCCGAGGATGTTTCGTATATCGGCAGGACGAACTATTTTGCCGCGCTGGAAGAGAAAAAATTCGTCTTCGGCGTCTTGCGCAAAGACCGCCGCCGGCATTTGTATATCATCGGCAAGTCGGGCGTGGGAAAATCCAAACTGCTGGAACTTTTCGTGCGCCAAGACATCGCCTCGGGGCAGGGGCTGTGCTTTATGGATCCGCACGGCGATGTTGTTGAAGCGCTCTTGGACTTTGTGCCGGAAAACCGCATTGACGATGTCTGCATTATTGATCCGTCCGATTTTAAATTTCCCGTTTCTTTCAATCCTTTACAAAATGTCGATCCGGGCTTCAAACACCAGCTAACCCAAGGGCTCATCGAGGTCATGGAAAAGCAATTCGGCGCCAACTGGACGCCGCGCCTTGAGCATGTCTTTCGCTTTACCACACTGGCGCTCTTGGACTATCCCCATGCCACTATGCGCGGCATGATTTCAATGTTAACCGATCGCAACTACCGCCAAAAAGTGGTTGAGTACATAGAAGATGATATGGTCAAAAGATTCTGGGCGATTGAGTTTGCCGACTGGTCGGAGAAGTTTGATACAGATGCGATCATCCCGCTAGTCAATAAGCTTGGGCAATTTTTGTCAGATCCGATGTTGCGCAATATCTTTGGGCAAAAAGAAAACAAGATCAACCTGGAAGACCTGATGAACGAAAAAAAGATCGTTTTCATCAACCTATGCAAAGGCCGTCTGGGCGAGGAAAACTCCAGCTTTTTCGGCGCGATGTTTTTGACCAAAATCAAACAGGCCGGCATGGCGCGCGCCTCGATCCCGGAAGATAAGCGCCTCGACTTTTACCTGTATGTTGACGAGTTCCATAATGTCGTGACGGAGACCTTTGAAAACATGTTGTCAGAGGCGCGCAAATACGGCATCTGTATGACGATGGCACACCAGTATGTCGGTCAGCTCCTTCCACGCGTCCAGCAGGCGGTGCTGGGCAATACCGGTACACTGATCATTTTCCGTGTCGGCGGCGAAGACGCGGTCAAGCTCGAGCCGGAACTGAACCCGATTTTCAAAGTCAAAGATATGATCAACCTGGGCATGACCGAGTTTTATATAAAAGAGACGATCAACGGCGAAACCTACGATCCGTTTTCGGCGTCCACGCTCAAAGTTTTGCCAGCGAATCATCCGACATATAAGGAGCGGATTTGGGATACATCGCGCGCCAAATACGCCATGACCGCTGGCGCGGCTAAGGCGTTGATTGCAGAGGAAGAGGCATCCATCTACCGTTCAGCCGCCGAAAAAGCCGCCATTGAACACAAAGGCAAAGCCGTCTCAACCGACGCGTCAATCGAAACCGCACCCGCTACCGTGAAAAACGAACAAACTGCAGAGGCTAAACCATCCGGCAGAAAGCCCGGTGAGCCGGAACCTCTGATATGACGAATAACGAACAACGAATGACGAACAACGCCTTTCGCTGGCGAGATGTGCCAAAGGCAATTTGGTATTTTCTAGCGGAAGATCGGACAAAATTTACATGGGCATCAATCGCGCTATTTCTTATATTTTTCTACGACCTCTTACCGGCAATTTTTGCAGGAAAAATTGTAGATTTTTTTAGCTCGTATACAGCTGGCGATTCGCTAAAACCTTTTTATGTTATCGTCGCCGTACTCGGTGTTTCTTATACCCTTGCGGCGATGATCCGCATAAATACAAAGAAAATATTTTCTAAAATCGGTCATCATATGCGCATGCGAGCGCGCGTGATGGGATTTGAGCGACTAACAGAATTCTCCATGCAGTGGCATGCAAAGGAAAATAGCGGTTCAAAAATCCAACGAATCTATACCGGTGGCTTGGCGCTTCGAGAAATAATGAAAGTTTATCAGAACAGAGTTCTGCAGGTCGGATCTTATACCATCGGATTTCTGGGTATTATTTCTTTTTTCAGTTTTCCTTTGGCGATTTTCTTCGCTCTTTTCATATCGGTAATTCTTTCTATTGAGTTTATTTTTAACAAAAAAATTTCGCGGTTGGCGGATCAATTTAATATTCATGATCAAAAAGCAAGCGGTGTCTTTATTGAAAATGCCGGCAACATACTTGCATTAAAATCCCTTGGGAGCGAACTCGAGGCGCAGATAAAAGTAAAAAGCGGAGAAGAAAAAACTAGAGATTTTGGAATAACAAAATCTCTGACTAATTTTAAAAAATGGACTTATTTTCGAATTATTGACGGACCATCCTATATTTTATTTTTTCTTATCGTGGGACATGGCGTGGTAGCTGGCGATATAAGTATAGGATTGATACTTGTTTTGTTTTCCTATTGGATAAGGATGCGCGAAATGCTGTGGGATATCAGCGATATGAATGAAGTTCTTATTGATCAAAAATCTGATCTTGGCAACATGATGCCGATTTTTACCGAACAGACGCATGCGCCGACGGGGACGCTGGCGTTTCCGGTCGACTGGCAAAAGCTTGAGATCAAAGACGGCGAATTTGCGTATCCGTCAGGGCAGGTTGCGCTTCAAGACTTTAACTTTTCACTGGCGCGGGATGAAAAGCTTGGGGTCGCCGGCGCTTCCGGTAGTGGCAAGTCTACGCTTGTAAAGCTACTACTCGGATTGTATAAGTTGCAATCGGGGAAGTTCCAAGTCGATGGCGTGAATTTTTATGATATTTCACATGACGACCTGATGCGCCATGTATCGGTGGTTTTGCAGGAAACGGAACTTTTTAACATGTCGCTGGCTGATAATATCACAGTCATGCGGTTACTGGATCAGGAGTTGCTCGAAAAGGCGATTGAGATTTCACAGCTGAAAGAGGTGATTGATCGTTTACCGGAAGGAATCAATGCGCTGATCGGTGAGCGCGGCTACATGCTTTCGGGCGGGGAGCGCCAGCGGCTGGGCATTGCCCGGGCAATCTACAAAAACGCGCCGATCATGATTTTTGACGAAGCGACCTCTGCGCTGGACTCGGAAACGGAAAAGCGCATCATGGAGGGACTGCTTTCCGATTTTGGCACCAACAAAACTTTCCTCTTTATCGCTCACCGGTTGAGCACGCTGGAGTACATGGAGCGATCGGTGAGGATAGAGGATGGCATGGCAACAACATGAAAGCCATCTTTATTCCCGGCAATGGCGGAGGAAAGACAACGGAAAACTGGTTTCCATATGTTCAGCGCGGACTTGAAAAACTTGGCATCGAAGTAATAGCCGCCGAATTTCCCGATCCCGACCTTGCACGAGCGCGGTACTGGTTGCCATTTCTGAAGGAGCTTGGTGCGGATGAGCAGACGATTTTGATTGGCCACTCGTCTGGTGTACTGGCGACGATGCGTTATGCCGAAACGCACAAAATCTTCGGATCCGTACTTGTGGGCGTTGCCCATACAGATGGCGGAGATCCCAAAGAACGGGCGAGCGGTTACTTTAGCACCCCATGGGACTGGGATGCGATCAAAAAGAATCAGAAATGGATCATCGCGTTTCATTCAGTTGACGATCCGTATATTCAAGTTTCCGAAGCTCGATATGTTGCCGAGATGCTGGATGCCGACTATCACGAGTTCCAAAATCGCGGCCATTTCTTTCCGGCTGATGACTTTTCAGAATTGGTTGATGCTATAAGTGAAAAGCTATGAACTTCACCAAAGCAGTTTACAAAATCGTTCAGAAGATTCCCAAAGGTCAGACGATGACTTATACTGAAGTCGCGCGGGCGATTGGGAAGCCGGGTGCGACGAGAGCGGTGGGCAATGCGCTCAATCGCAACCACGATCCTCGAATTCCCTGCCACCGTGTCATCTGCTCCGATGGCACGCTCGGGGAATACAATCGGGGAGTAGCCAGGAAATTAGAACTATTGAAAAAAGAAAAAGCAAAATTACCATAATGTTAGCATATGCTAACATTATGGTAATTCAAAATTATGGAGAAAAGAAATTGCAAAAATTGTAGCCAACCCTTCCAGATCACCGATGATGATTTGGGATTTTACGATAAGATCAAAGTGCCGCTACCGCAGATGTGTTGGCCGTGCCGATTTGCGCGGATACTAGTGTGGAGGAATGAGCGGGCATTGTATAAGCACAACTGCGATCTGTGCAAAAAAGAGATTATTTGTATGTACAGACCGGAGACAAAATTTCCGATCTACTGTCGTGATTGCTGGATTTCTGATAAGTGGGATCCGACAGAGTTTGGGAGGGACTATGATCCGAGCAAGCCGTTTTTTGATCAGATGGCCGAACTGCAAAACGCCGTCCCACGACCCGCGCTCAACGAAACCGACAACATCAACAGCGACTATTGCAACTTTACCTCGCACCAAAAAAACTGCTACCTGATGTTCGGCAGTTGGTTCAACGAAAACTGCGGCTACGGCCAGACGGTGCTGGAATCCAAAGATTGTTGGGACTGCATTTTTGTAAAAAACTGCGAGAGTTGCATGCATTCAATTGACTGTACTAAATGCTACCAGACACACTTCAGCCAGAATTGCATCGGCTGTATCGATTCGGTGTTTTTGTACGACTGCAAAAACTGCATGAATTGTCTGTTCAGTTACAATCTGCGCAACAAAAGTTACTACGCCTTCAACCAGCCGGTATCAAAAGAAGAGTATGCCAAGATAAAAAAGGATGCTTTTGCTCCGGAAAAGTTTGCCGAGTTTCGCGCTGTTGTCCGGGAAAAAGCCATCCACAAATACATGACCGGCGAGCGCAATCAAAATGTTTCCGGCGACTTTATTTACAATTCCAAAAATGTCCGCCAGTCTTTTTACATCCATGACGGTGAAAACGAAAAATACGCCGTGCGTGGCGGCAAGGGGCAGAAGGATTCCATGGATGTGTTCGGCGTGCATGCCGGCGAATTGGCGTACGCGTCTATCAACGCGGATTTTTCATCAAACTGTAAATTCATCATCAGCGGCGAGAATAATATCAATGTGGAATATCTGATTGACTGCTTCGGTACGGAAAACTCGTTCGGCTGTATTTCCCTGCGCAAGAAGCAGTACTGTCTGCTCAATAAACAATACAGCCCCGAGGAGTATGAAAAACTGAAATGTCTAGTTATCCAACATATGAAAAATAACTGGACATACGGCGAATTTTTTCCGATGAGCATGAGTCCGTTTGCCTACAATGAAACGATCGCACAGGAATATATTCCAGTAACCAGAAATCTAGCAGACCAGTTGGGCTATGCGTGGTACGACGCGCCGGAAAAAAACTACCAAATTAACGCCGAAAATATTTTGTGCCAAGCGTGGGCGCGCGACAAAGAGGTAGCGAAAGAACACAAGTGCACCAAAGCGTTTCGCATTACGCCCAACGAACGGGGGATGTATGAGCGTTTCGGCATCCCGCTTCCCACTGCTTGTCCTAATACGCGCTTTTTTGAAAAATTCCAGATGCGCAATCCGGTCAAGCTGTGGATGCGAACCTGCTCAAAATGTGGCAAAGATATTGAGACATCATATTCCCCTGATCGTCCGGAAACAGTCTATTGCGAATCATGCTACAATGTTGAGATTTTATGATTACAATAATCTTAACATATGTTAAGATTATTGTAGTGTAAGTATGGACCAAAAAATCTGTAAAAATTGTAGAAGCAATTTTGAGATTGCGCCCGACGATCTGTCGTTTTATGAAAAGATGGCCGTGCCACCGCCGAATTACTGTCCGCCGTGTCGGGATGCAGAGGCGGCTGTTGCATCGCAACGAGCGGACACTGTACCGCCGAGCGTGCGACAGATGCAAGACGGAAGGCGTGTCTATATACCCGCCGGGAACCAAATGGCCTGTCTATTGTAATCCGTGCTGGTGGGGCGACGGTTGGGATGGCAAAGATTTTGGCATGGAATACGATCCGACGCGGCCTTTTTTTGATCAGTACATTGAACTGCAAAACAAAGTCCCGCGAATTAACCTCTTAAGCATCACCAGCGTCAACAGCGAGTACACCAACAACGCCGAAGACAATAAAAGCTGCTATTTACTTTTCGCCGCCGGAAAAAACGAAGACTGCATGTACGGACGGCTGGTTTATAACTGCAAATCAATCCTCGATTGTTCATGGACTTACGACAGCGAGCTGTGCTATGAGTGCTTGGATGTGCGCAACTGCTATGGCTGTTCGTTTTGCGAACGGTGCCAGACAAGCACCGGACTACTCTTTTGCTTCGATGTGCGCAACTCGCAGGATTGTATTTTTTCAACAAATCTTCGTCATGCCAAGTATTTTATTGAAAACAAGCAACACACAAAAGAAGAGTATCTGGCTAATAAAAAAGAAATTTTGGCGTCGCAGGCGAGCATCGAAGCGGCCAAGAAACGCTTTGAAGAACTCAAAAGCCGAACAATCGTCAAATTCGCTTTTCAGACAAAGTGCGTAAATGCGACGGGTGACTATCTTTTTAATTGCCGTGATTCGCGTTTCATGTTTGATGCCAGTAACGCAAAAGATTGCGCCTATATGGCCGATGTTGAAGATCCGACAGACTGTATTGATGGCAACAATATGTATTATAAGCCGGAGAAATGCTTGGATGTGATGGGTTCGCTACAAACATACAACTGTAAATTTTGTACCTATGTATTTTATTGCCATGATGTGGAGTATTCCAACAGTTTGCAAAGCTGTGAGTACTGCTTCGGCTGTATCGGATTGAAAAAGGCGAGCTACTGTATTCTCAACAAGCAGTATTCGCCAACTGACTATGGAAAAATCAAATGTCTAGTTATCCAACATATGAAAAATAACCGGACATATGGCGATTTTTTGCCACCGGAAACCTCGCCATTTAAGTACAACGAAACACTGGCCAAAGATTACTTTCCCGATCCTAAAGCGGAGGAAATAAAAACAGGCACATACGGCAAAGAGAATGGCATGGATATCTTCGCGTGCGTTGATTGCAAAAAGAATTTCAAAATCACGCCCAATGAATTCGCCTTCTACGAACGCATGGGCTTGCCACTCCCACAAAAAGACTTTGAGTGTCGTATGCAAGACCGCATCCGCCAACGAACCCCGCGCAAACTCTGGCATCGGCAGTGTGTCAAATGTAATACCGACATTGAGACATCATACGCGCCCGAGCGACCGGAGAAAGTATACTACGAACAGTGCTACAATGCCGAGGTAGCTTGATTTTTTGCGATGCTTTTTGCTATACTTCTGTCATGCATCAATTACAACATACAATTAGTATTTCCAACGATGCGCTCAAGCGTGGCGTGGTCGTTATTGATTTGCAATCGTATCAGAAGATAGCCACCGCCGGAGTCCCCACGATCCAACTTCACGGTAAAGCGGCGGAAGATTTGGACAGGCTTGTGGAAGAAGGGCTAGAAGAATATCATTCCGGAAAAACTAAAGAGATTAAGTCTCTTGCAGATCTTGACTAGCATATGCCGCGCATATTCACCTCAACAAAATTTCAAAAGCACTACAAAAAGCAGACCGAAGCAGTAAAGCAATCAGCCCGCAAACAAGAAAAACTTTTTTTAAGAAATGCATTTGATCCTCAACTCGAGACTCATAAACTTCATGGAAAATATAAAGAAGCTTGGGCGTATTCAGTTACTAGAAAAATTCGCATAAAATTTATCTTTGTGACATCAGATATTGTGATGTACCTAGACATCGGAACTCATGACGAAGTGTATTAGTTGTTATCAGCAGGCGGTGTTATGACCATAAAAATTTTTGGCAAAGTGCAGGGTGTCTTTTTCAGGCACTCGGCGCGGGAGAAGGCGAAAGAGCTGGGGATTGTCGCTCATCCGCGTAACGAATCGGACGGGACGGTGGTGATTGAAATTGAAGGCGATGAGCAAGCGATCAACGAGTTTATCGCTTGGTGCCATGAAGGTCCGCCCGAAGCTTGTGTTGATAGAGTCAAGATCGTTGATGATAAGTAGATGTACATAATTATTTCGTACGAAATAATTATGTACATCTATGTCGTGGATTACAAATTCGGATTATACCACGATCGTGGATTCTGTCAGAATTTGGTTTTCGGTGCGTTCGTATTTCAAAAAGGGAAAAATTCGTGGTAAGATATGATTATGGAACAAAAATCCTGTCAGAATTGCAAAGCCAACTTTTCCATTGAATCCGATGACTTGGCGTTTTACGAGTTGATGCAGGTGCCGTCGCCGACACTTTGTCCGGAGTGCCGACTTCAGCGCAGACTTGCGGTGAGGAATGACCGTTCGCTGTACAAAATTGATTGTCCCGTGTGCAAGAAGAGCAGTTTTTCGATTATTCCGCAAGGAGATCCCTACACCGTCTACTGCCTTGACTGTTGGAACGCCGATACTTGGGATCCGACGGTGTATGGGCGGGAGTATGATTTCACCAAGCCGTTTTTTACGCAATATGCCGATCTGCTCCGCGCCGTTCCGACGCGCGCGCGGTTTGCGTTGCCAGGCACTCTCACCAACAGCGAGTATACTAATCTCGTCAGCTACCTCAAAAACTGCTACCTTCTTTTCAACTCCGACTACAACGAGTACTGCTCCTACGGCACCGAGATCGAAAACAGCAAGGACTGCGTCGACAATATCATGCTTGACACCTGCGAAACCTGCTACCGATGCGTCAACCTGCAAAAGTGCTATCGCGCCTTTTACAGCATGGACTGCGAGAGCTCAAGCGACATCTGGTTTTCAAAAAACTTGAGTGGGTGTCTGAACTGCTTCGGCTGTATAAATTTGCGCAACAAGAGCTATTACATTTTTAACGAGCCGTATACAAAGGAGACCTATGCTGAAAAAATAAAAACACTCGGCGATTTTTCGTTTGCCCAAGCGCAAGAATTTTGGCTCAAGCATCCCGTCAAATACATCCACGGCCGGCAAAATCTTAATGTATCCGGCGACTACATCAATAATTGCAAAGATGTCCGCAAGACTTATATCGCCACCGGCGCCCAGAATTGCAAATACGCGATGTGGATCCTCGTGAAACCCGCCAAGGACTGCTGGGACTACACTGAATACGGCAACGCATCGGAGAAATGCTACGAAACCGTGACGATCGGCGACGGTGCGAGCAATATAAAATTTTGCCATCTCGTACTCCGCAATACCTCCGATGTCGAGTACAGCTCAAGCTGTTTCGGCCTCAAAAACTGCTTCGGCTGTGTCGGTTTAAAGAACAAGCAATACTGCATCTTAAACAAACAGTACAGTCCCGAAGAATATGAAAAACTGAAATGTCTAGTTATCCAACATATGAAAAATAACCGGACATACGGTGAGTTTTTCCCGATTGAGATTTCACAGTTCGC
>Ga0209542_10016206_pt1 | contig 12395 bp, 12 predicted proteins | sample RifCSPhighO2_01_FD_184028 | JGI IMG/M metagenome (GOLD analysis project Ga0209542, IMG submission 184028) | Soil microbial communities from Rifle, Colorado - Rifle CSP2_plank highO2_0.1 (SPAdes) (version 2) | ecosystem: Environmental > Terrestrial > Deep subsurface > Rock core/Sediment ...
AGGATGCGGTGGCTCAAGCTGAAAATGAGATTGAAAAGGGACTGGTTCACGAGAGGGTGTAGGGTGTAGGGTGTAGGGTGTAGGATTTTAATTCTTCGCCCACTAAACCCTACTCCCTAAACCCTAACACCTACCCCAATGACCCAGTGCTTTTTCTGCTCCCAGAATATGAACGAGATTGACTACAAGGAAGTAGGCCTCTTAAAGAGGTTTGTTTCAAGCCAGGCGAAGATCATTGATCCGCGCCACACCGGCATCTGCGCGAAGCATCAGCGCAAGCTTGCGGAAGCGATTAAGCGCGCCCGGTTCTTGGCGCTGTTGCCGTTCGTAAGACAGTAGCTTGGAAGGGTCTAGCCAATAGGGTATAGGGTTTAGAGGCGGTTTTTGCTGAACCCTAGTGGCTATACCCTAAACCCTTATTGATATGAACCAGTCCCTTTTCAACCTCATTTTCGGCCTCAGCCACCGCATCCTCTTCGTGGACAGCATCATAGTGGCGCTTGCGCGCCAATTGCCTTATTTTCTCGGGCTCGGCGCGATCTATCTCATTTTACGCAGTCCCGGCTCGCGGCAGAGGATATTCCTTTTTATCGAAACAGCGCTCGCGCTTATTCTCGCGCGCGGGCTCCTCACGGAAATTATCAGATTTTTTTATCATCACGCGCGTCCGTTTGAGGCGCTGAACATAGAACCGCTGTTTCTCACGTCGGGAAGTTCGTTCCCGTCCGGCCACGCAGCGTTCTTTTTCGCGCTCGCGATGACGCTCTGGTTCTATAATAAGAAATGGGGCGCGTGGTTCTTTCTCTTCGCGCTTGTAAACGGCTTTGCGCGCGTCTACGCGGGCGTCCACTGGCCGGTGGATATTTTAGGGGGGATTGCGGTCGGTATCTTGAGCGCATACGCGGTTCACGCGCTGCTTCGGCGATACCGAGGAGAGCTTTATGAGACGAAAGAGATGAGTACATAACCAAAAAACCGCACGCAGCGGTTTTTTGGTTAGGGCTTATTCGGCAATGCCAAAATTCCTCCCCCAACCCCTCGTTTTGGCACGCCATCGGAGACTGAGTTTGTAAAATAACATCAATCCAATTATGCTCCTCCAATATGGGGATTATAAAAAGGGTTTGCATTTATTGCGATAAGACCGACCAAGATGTCAGTTTTGATCGTCGCGAGCATGTGATCCCCAAATTAATGGGTTCGTTCAATAACAGCCCGACAATAATTGGTTGGGTTTGCGATGATTGCAACGGGAACGTTTTTAGCGTCTTAGAGACCGCTTTCAAAGAGGACACTCAAGAAGGTGTCTTCTGTCAGATGTACAATCTCGACGATAATTATCAGATAAGAATCCGAGGCAAAAACCTAAAAGCATCATTCTCGCCAGGCTTCGGAGACGATTTCTTTAAGGAAGTATTTCCTATTTTTGGTATGGACGGCGACGAACGGAAGGTTTTCATTAAGCCGCAGATCAAAATTAAGAGATACGGCAATCAGGGTTATATAGTTCTTTTGGTTGAGGGGTTAAAAAAAATAAGAACATCGGGCAAGTTTCAGAAATTGAAAAAAACGCTCTCCGGCGTTGAAAGCAAGAATGTCATGATTTTCGCTGGGGCAAATTTTGAAGGCGATAATCAAAATCTTAACGAGGCGATTGATCTCCTAAAAGAATTAGGCATTGATTATAAGCAAGGCAAGGAAAAATTTACTCCCGTCGATAATATGAACAAAGAAAAGCGTTTTGTTATTGATATCAATGGAACCGTTGAAGCGAATGCCGGGAGAGTCGTCGCGAAAGTAGCATTTAACTATTTCGCATTCTGCGCCATTAAAGAAAGACGACCTTATATTCTTTACGATCCAAAACTGGCGAAAATCAAGGATTATATTTTAGGGAAGATAGACCCGCCGATAAAAGAGATAATTACTGATTTCGATAATAAGCCGTTCATCCATGAGGAGGTGACCGCACAGAAGAGGCTAATTGGACACGTTGTTATGTTCTATCCGGACAGGGGCAGTCTGATGGGTAGGGTAACATTCTTCGGCCTACAAAATTACACCATTCTCCTCGGTTCTCTGCCGGATGAATTAAGGCTCTCGACCTTCGGTTCGGGACACCTTTTCAATCCTTTGAATAAAGAAATCTACGGATTGACTCAGAACGAGGCCAAGCAAGGTTCGGACGTTGAAATAGGCTTTGGATTATTCAATCGAATTTGAGCGTCTACTAAGACTTATTTTGTCCAATCAATCTGTCGAACCTGCCTACCGGCAAGCAGGCCCTCACAACCTTGCGTTCGTCCACTTTGTGCCGAGGGAGGGAGTCGAACCCTCATGACCTTGCGATCGACGGATTTTGAGTCCGTTGCGTCTGCCATTCCGCCACCTCGGCATTCTTACTCTGCACGATATTTTTGTTTAATCCATTCTTTTCCTGTTCCGGATTTCAGGTATTTTTCCCGTTTACGAGCATCGGGTCGCGTAGAATATTTTTCCACTAGGAGGAGCTGGAATGGACGATATGGAGCAGTTGTTCTCTCCCGACCTTTCTGGTGTTGAGCCACTCTTCGCTCCACATCATTTGTCAATCCTACATAAATGTATTTTCTTTTCAAGCTGCTTAGTACATATACATAGTGCATGATTTTGAGTCCTTCGCGCCTGCCTGCCGGCAGGCAGGTCTGCCATTCCGCCACCCGGGCAGTGTTCACATTAAAGCGTATTTTGTTGCTGGAATCAAGGAAAGCAGATATAATTGCGGCATGGCACGGGTGATTTCAATTTGCAACTGGAAAGGCGGCGTCGGGAAAACGACGACCGCCGTGAATCTCGGCGCTTATCTGGCGATGAAGGGAAAGCGGACGCTTCTCATTGACTTTGACCCGCAGGCGAACGCGAGTTCCGCCCTGGGGGCGAACCCGATGCACACGGAGAAAAGCATTTATCACGGTATTCTGAACGAGGCGCCTCACCACGAGATCATCAGGCCCTCGGCGCTCTTTAACCTGCACTTCATTCCGTCCGCGCCGCACCTTGCCGGTACGCTCATTGAGCTGGTGAATTTACCGGAGCGCGAATATTTCCTGCGCAAATTTCTGAACGCCATCCGCCACACCTACGACTATATTTTTATTGACATGCCGCCGTCCCTCTCGCTCCTCACCGTGAACGGCCTTGTGGCGAGCGATGAGGTTATCATTCCCGTACAGGCGGAATATTACAGTTTGGAAGGGCTGGGACAGCTCGTGGACACCGTGGATTTGATCCGCAACAACCTGAAGCACCACCTGAAAATCACGGGAGCGCTCCTCACGATGTATAATCATCGCGAGCGGCTTTCGCGCGACGTGGCACGTGACTTGCGGACGAACTTTCCCCACCATGTGTTCGCGACGATCATCCCGAGGAGTATCGCGCTTGCGGAAGCCCCGAGTTTTTCAAAGCCCGTTGCGCTCTACCGACCAGACTCGCCCGGAGCGGAAGCATACGAACGGCTGGCGGGGGAGATTATCGCGCAAGAGACGCCGAGCGGCATACCGCAGGACGCTCAAATGAGCGAGAGGTTCGGGGACTTTAATATCTAGATAAAATTTCTAATTTCTAAATAAATCCACAATGACCAAATGATCAATCCAGCATTTTATATGTCGGTTAGACATTAGTAATTAGATATTAGACATTTCCTCAACACTATGCTTGGCAAAGGACTTCAATCTCTCATCCCGCCGTCGCACGACCCCGCCTCCGGCGCGCGGACTAACGCGGACTTGACGCGGACTGACGCGGACAAAGCGAGCCTCTCGACGGGCTCCCAGCCGTCGCAAAGCTTTGGCGGGCAGGCGGGGAATAATAATTTGAACGTTTCTCCCGTACCCACGCCTTCGCCGCCCGCTCCGGCACAGCCTGTCGTGCCAGACCCCCATCGTGAAATCCAACCCCCGCCTTTGCGCGAAGAACTTAAACTTCCGGAAGAGCGGAAAGAAGAATTGATTCAGCCTTCCTCCTTCGGGGGCATTCCATCGCCCGCGAAGCCGAAACCGGCGATACAGAGAAAGAGCGAAGAACCGAAAATATTTGAATCGGTATTCCACATAGAAGTCGCGAAGGTCCGGCCGAATCCGGACCAGCCGCGCCGTACGTTTGACGAAGAAAGCATCCGTGAGCTTGCCGCGTCCATCCGCGAGTTCGGCATCATTCAGCCCATCCTTGTTACCAAAGTGCTCAAAGAAGTGCCGAGCGGGACGGACGTGGAATACGTGCTCATCGCCGGTGAGAGGAGATTACTTGCGTCAAAACTTCTGGGGCTTGAAACCATTCCCGCGATCATCAGAAAGGTTGACCTTGAGCGCGAGCGGCTGGAAATGGCCATCATTGAGAATATCCAGCGCGAGGACCTGAATCCGATCGAGGTCGCGCGCGCCATCGCGCGCCTGCAGGACGAATTCCGCCTGACCCAGCGGGAAATCGCCGCGCGGCTCGGCAAAAGCAGGGAAACGGTGGCGAATACCGTCCGCCTGCTTGACTTGCCGCAGGACATTCAAGGCGCTTTAGAGCGAGGAGCGATCACCGAGAGCCACGGGAGGTTGTTGCTCGCGGTCGGCGACCCGGCGGCGCGCCAAAGATTGTTCAGCGACCTTCTCAACACGCGCATGACGACGCGGGAACTTAAATCGCGCATGGATGCGGAAAAGCGCGGCGAGAAAAAAGAGGACGCGCCGATGCCGTTTTCACCGGAACTTAAAATGTTTGAAGAAAAATTGAGCGCGGAATTGGGCGCGCCCGTCCAGATCCACCAGAGCGGCGCTTCCGGAAGGATCACCATCACCTTTTATTCCGGGGAGGAGTTGCAGAATATCATTGAGCGTCTTGGGAAAGAAGGCGCTCAATGACCGTGACGATGACCATGACAATGACAAATAAGCGGCGGATCCGTCATTGTCATCGTTATTGTCATACTGATAACGTTACAGCACGCGATAGCTTATCTCCCTCACCTCTTTCAATTCCTTCAGCTTCAGAACAAGACGCTCTATCTTGTCTCTCTCGTGCAATTCGCACTCAATCCGCATGATGGGAAATTTTGCCGTGGATTGCTTGGTGGTATTGATGCTCCCGATATGAAAATGTGATTTTGCGATGATGGCGGAAATGTCGCGCAGAAGCCCGAGGCGGTTCTGAACGGCGACTTTGAATTCCACTTTCGTGGGGACGCGTTTTGCGCGCAAGCGATTGTCTTTCTCCCGGAGCGCTATTTTGATGTGGTCGCGCGCCACGGTGGTTTTGACGAACGAGAGCCAATCCTCGGATGGCTTCTTGTTTTTCTGTGTGAGGATTTCCACCAGATCGCCCGAATGGAGCTCATAGTCAAGCGAAGCGAATTGATCGTTCACTTTCGCGGCGACGCAGGCGTTCCCGACTTCCGAATGGATGTGATACGCAAAGTCAATTGGAGTGGAGCCGACGGGAAGGTCTATCACGTCTCCCTTTGGCGTAATGCCGAAAATGCGGTCTTTGAAGAAATCTATCTTCATCGCCTCAAGAAATTCATCATGCGCTTCACCCTCGCCGGCGTATTTTTCCTGCCACGTACGGAGCTGTTGCACCCAGCGGACCTCTTCCGCAAGTTTTCTGGTCGGGCGGTCGGGATTCAACCCCGATTTTTTGTACTGTTCGTAAAGCCAATGCGCCGCGATGCCGTTCTCGTCTTCTTCGTGCATGATGCGGGTGCGGATCTGGATTTCCACGAATTTTCCGTCGGGACCGATGATGGTCGTATGCAAACTGCGGTACCCGTTCGGCTTCGGCATCGCGATATAGTCCTTGATGCGCCCGGGGAGCGGCGGCCAAAGCTCGTGGATGGCGCCGAGCGCCGCATAGCAGTCCTGCACGGTTTCCACGATCACGCGCATGGCAACGAGGTCGTAAATGCGCTCAATGTCCATGTTGTGGCGCACGAGCTTGTAGTACAAGCTACTGTAACGCTTTGCGCGGAAATCGATCGTGTACGCTTTCAGGTGGTGCGCCTCAAGCGCGCGGCCGAGCAAGGGCTTGATGTTTTCAAGATATTCTTCGCGCTCTTTATAGCGCTCCCGCACATTGTCGTAGAGCCACTTGCTTTCTTGCGGGTAAAGATAGGGGAATGAAAGGTCTTGCAATTCTCCCGAGAGATTTTGCATGCCGAGCCGGTAGGCGATGGGGGCGTAAATATCGTTCGTTTCAAGCGCGATGCGCTTTTGTTTCTCGCGCGGGACGGCGCTGAGCGTTTGCATATTATGCAGGCGGTCGGCAAGTTTCACGAAAATGACGCGGAGGTCCTGCGAAAGCGCGAAGATAAGCTTGCGGAGATTCTCCACTTTTTCCTGGGCTCCGCGGTATTTGAGATGGGATAGTTTCGTAACGCCGTCCACGAGAAAATCGATTTCTTCCCCGAACCGCTCGCGGAGCTCTTCGCGCGTGACGGGAGTGTCTTCCACCGCGTCGTGCAAGAGCCCCGCGGCAATCGTTGCGTCGTCAAGATGCCACGAGGAGAGCGTGTCGGCGGTGGCGGTAAGGTGGTTGAAATACGGCTCGCCGCTCTTGCGCTTCTGCCCCTTGTGCGCCTTTTCAGCGAAAGAAAATGCCTTGCCGATAAGGCCACCGGGGTTGTTCCTTGCGAGTTCCGCAACGGTCATAGCTCAAGTATTGAGCAACGAGCATCAAGAAGCAAGAGGCCGCTCAACTTTTTTCTTTCTCGGTTTCGGCGGATTCGCTTTCCACTTCTCATAAAGCTCTTGCAGTTCCGCTTCGCTCTCCGGTTTTTTGTTTAAGGCGATCGTGCAATCGGGATAGCGCGTGCAGGCATAGAACACTTTGCCTCTTCCGCGCGACTTTTTCTCCACGATATCACCCGGTTTTTCTTTGCGGTCCGGAGAGGCGAGGCACGCGGGGCACTTGAACCCCGTCTTATTCCAAATTTTTGCGATGCCTTTGCATTTCGGATAATCCACGCATCCGAGGAAAAACCCGAAGCGTCCGCGGCGGACGCTTAATTGTTTTCCGCAGAGCGGGCACATCTCGCCCTTCGTTTTTTCTTCAAGCAATTTGATCTGCGCCGCCTCCTCGGGCATCGGAAGCGTCACTTTCACTTCCGGGTCCGGGCAGGCGAGGAACTTTCCCATTCTGCCGAATTTCACCACCATCATTTTCCCGCAATGCGGGCAGGGAGTTTCCGAAACGACGATTTCCTTCTGCACCGTCGCCTCGCGCTCGGTCAGGTGCTTTTTGAACGGCACATAGAACTCGCGGCACACTTCCACCCAGCTGATCTTTCCTTCGGCGATGTCGTCAAGCTCTTCTTCAATGTGGGAAGTGAAATTGATATCCACGATTTCGGGGAAATTTTCCACGAGCATGTCGTTCACCATTATGCCGATCTCGGTCGGATGGTATTTCTTGTCCGTTTTTTCCACGTACTCCCGGTCCTGAATAGTGGAAAGCGTCGGCGCATACGTTGACGGCCTGCCGATCCCGTAGCTCTCCAACGCCTTCACAAGCGTGGCGTCGGTATAGCGCGGAGGCGGTTCGGTAAAGTGCTCCAGCGCCTCAACGCCTTTCGTGGTGAGGACATCGTCTTTGGAAAGGGGAGGAAGCGCCCCTTCCTCGTCCGCCGCCTCATCGCTCCCTTCGGTATAGGCGCGGATAAATCCGTCAAAAACGACGGTCTGTCCGTTCGCGCGGAAGGAATACGGCGTGCCCTCCGCCGCGATATCCACCGCAACCTGTTCAAGCTCTGCGGGCGCCATCTGGCAGGCAAGCGTGCGTTTCCAGATAAGTTCGTAGAGGCGCGCTTGCCCCCGGTCGGCAATGCCCGCCTCGCCCGGCGCCCGCGCGACATGAGTCGGGCGGATCGCTTCGTGGGCCTCCTGCGCCCCTTTTGATTTCGTGGCGTAGTAGCGGGGCGAGGCAAGCGCATATTCTTTTCCGAACATGTTCGTGATTACCGCGCGCGCCTCTCCGAGCGCAGAGGCGGCAAGATTCACGCTGTCCGTGCGCATATAGGTGATCTTTCCTTCTTCATAAAGCCGCTGGGCGATGACCATGGTCTGCTTTGCGGAAAATCCGAGCTTCCGCGCCGCTTCCTGCTGGAGCGTTGAGGTGGTGAACGGCGGCGCGGGATTCCGCGCCACTTTCTTGGCAGCGACATCAGAAACTCGGTAGTTAACCTTCACAAGCTCCTTTACGATGCGCTCCGCATCCGTTTTATTAAGGTCAAACTTCCCGATGGTTTTGCCGCCGATCGCGGCAAGCCGCGCGCCGAAGGGTCCGCCGTTCCCTTTCTTTGAGAATTTTCCCTCAATGGTCCAATACGCCTCCGTTTTGAACGCCTGGATTTCCCGTTCCCGCTCCACCACGAGCCGGACGGCAACCGATTGCACGCGCCCCGCGGAGAGGCCATAGCGGATCTTTCTCCAAAGAAAAGGCGAAAGTTCATATCCCACCAGCCGGTCCAGCACGCGCCGCGCCTGCTGGGCATCTACCAGATGCTGGTCGATTTTTCTGGGCTGTTCAAGCGCTTCGCGGATCGCGGACTCGGTAATCTCGTGGAATGCAATGCGCGAGAATGGCTTATGGCTAATAGCTAATGGCGCATCGTCAGACAATCCACGTTTTCGTTTCGGATTTCGGATTTCGGATTTCGGATTTTCCAGCCCAAGGGCTTCAACAAGATGCCACGCGATTGCTTCTCCTTCGCGGTCTTCGTCTGTCGCGAGAATGACCTGTGATGCGGTATGCGCCGATTTTTTGAGCGCCGCCACCGCCTCCTTTGCCTTCGGAGGAATGACATACTGCGGAGCGAAATCATGCTTCACGTCAATGCCAAGCTTGCTTTTCGGCAGGTCGCGTACGTGCCCGAACGAAGAGAGCACTGCGTACCCCTCGCCTAAGAATTTGGAGATCGTTTTCGCCTTTGTGGGTGATTCAACAATAATGAGCTTCATGATGGAAAGTTAAAAATGTAAATATCAAAAATCAAAATGACAGTTTAAAATGTAAAAATATTCTTGCGTTTCATTTTGGGACTTTACATTGTCATTTCGCACTTTAATCTTTCAACTTTACATTTTTATTGCATACCCTTCGTTGCTTTCGGCGACATGTCCGGCGGCGACGAGGAACATAACCGTTTGGAGAACTATGTTTGCCTCAAGATTAGTGGCTTCAATAATTTTGTCAATGTGCGCGGGGCGGCGGAGCGAACGGAGATGTTCAAGAATGGTGCGCGCCTCCTCGGTGTCCGCCTGCTCTGCTGCGGGAGAATGTGCCTCTGTCACACCGTAATTTTCAAGAATATGCGAAGGAGCGGTAACGAGCATCGCGCCTTGCCGGATGAGCTCATGCGAGCCGGCAAAGTTCGGATGTGTGGCAGGCCCCGGGACGGCAAAGACGTCGCGGTTCTGGTCAGTGGCGAACCGCGCGGTCGCGAGCGAGCCGGACCGAAAAGGCGCCTCAACGACCAATATGCCGCGCGAAAGGCCGCTCACGATCCTGTTCCGCTCAAGAAACTGGTGCGGAAGCGCGGGCACGCCGGGGGGATACTCGGACACGAGCGCACCGCCCTCTTTTACGATGCGTGCACCGAGCGCCTCGTTGGTGCGCGGGTAGCACTGGTCAAGCCCGGTTGCGACCACGGCAACCGTTACTCCTTTCGCGTCAAGGCATCCACGGTGCGCGGCGGCGTCTATGCCGAGCGCGAGTCCGCTTACGATAGCCAAATTTTCTTTTGCAAGCGCATACGCGAATTTTTCCGCAAGTTCCTTGCTCGGTTCGGTAGCATTCCTCGTGCCGACGATAGCGAAGGCGAACAACGCAGGAGAGGGAAGCGCACCGCGCACATAAATGCCCCACGGAGCATTTGAAATTTCGCGGAGCAACAGGGGATAGCCCGGTTCATCGCGGAGCACGAGCGCGATGCCGGTATGCGCGAATTTCTTCCATTCGGCTTCTGCGGCAACGGAAGGATGATTTTTTGAGATCTTTTTCCACGCGCGCTCCCACGACCCGTGAACGGCGATCAATTTGGAAAGCTGTTCATAATTTCCCAGGCGCGCAAGCGCGCATGCGTGGAACGCTGTCCGTTCCTTGACGTCGGAAGACATAAAGAGAAGTGTACCACGGCGCGGAACCGTAAGGAACAAAATGCCTCCGCCGGACATACGCGTGAAACGCGCGGTATGGTATACTGGAAAACATGCAAGGGAATCTCAAAAAAGCGGTTATTACGGGAGGAAGCATTATTTTTGCAAGCATCGTGGTCTTTTTTGTCGCATTCGCGTGGCTTTCCGGCGACATGGAAGTGCAGGCAGACGGAATTCAAAGCGCGCGCAAATCATCCGCGCAGGACACCTATTCGCTGGAATCGTTCGCAGCCCTTAAAAGAGATGCTACTCTTGCGGGACAATACGCGGTGCGTTTGGACGCGCTTGTCCCGTCGCGGGACGGACTTCTCTCGTTTCCCCGGTGGATCGAAACGACAAGCCGCACCTATAAAGTGAACGCGCAGGCATCGTTCAAATCTTCGCCCGCCGCCGGGAAGCAGGGAACCATCGGGTCGGTTGATTTCGCGCTTGACGCGATAGGACCGTACGACGGCTTGAAAGAATTTTTAGGAGTGGTAGAGGGCAAAGCGCCGAGATTCCTTATCGTTTTTGACAGCATAAGCGTGAGCAAAGAAGCCGACGCGTATCACGCAGCGGTGAAGGGAAGGGTATTCTTCCGGCAATAAGAGTAATCGCAAATAATGCGAATGAGAGAGGTAATAACGCGAATAAGTTATTCATCATTATGACCATGAAGAAATTCGGACACTTGCGCGAAGATTGGAAGCTGGTGGCGCTCGCACTTGCGTTTGCAGCCATCATACTCGGGTGTTACGGATGGGGCATTCTGCGCGGAGCGGCGAGTTTTGAAAAAGCGTTCGGCGTACAGGGGAGTCCGAAACCGCCCGCAGGGTTCCAACTGGAAGAAGCGAAAAAGATTTTAGGGGAACGGGGAGGCGCGGATTAAGCACAATCCGCATATCTGAGGAACGGCACATGAAAAACCGGACCGTAGTGGGCAATGAAGGAATCGAACCTTCGACCTCTGTCTTATCAGGACAGCGTTCTACCACTGAACTAATTGCCCCTGGTGCGCCCTGCAGGGATCGAGCCTGCGGCCTTCACAATGTCAATGTGACGCTCTACCACTGAGCTAAGGGCGCATGTTCCTCTTGCAGGAGTCACTACTATAGTATTGATTTTTTAAATAATTGCAACCTTGCGCATCAAAGCAGAAGCTCAAAAACCGCCGAAGCAAACCGCAGATGAAAAAGCCGATCATTCTTTATGAAGACGAGAACCTGCTTGCCGTGATGAAGCCGGTGGGGATGTTGGTGCACGGGTACAAAACAAGCGACAAGCGACATGTGACAAGCGGCAAGGAAACGTTCAAATCGACCGAACGTACGCTCGTAGAGTGGCTTCTTGAACGCTATCCGGAATTACGCGAAGTGGGGGACGATAAAGTAATGCGCCCGGGGATCGTACACCGGCTTGACCGCGGAACCTCCGGCGTGATGATGGTCGCAAGAACCCAGAAAACATTTGATTATCTCAAGTCACTTTTTCAGAAGCACGAAATAAAGAAAACCTACCTTGCGCTTGCCGAAGGCGAATTCAAAGACAAGATGGGCGTGATTGACATGCCAATCGGCCTTCGGAACGGCACAGTGAAACGAACCGTACATGGCGGACGGATGGTGAAAGACGCGGTGACCGAATACAAGGTGTTTAAAGAAACAAAAAATAAAAAAGGAGAAACGAGAACGTTGCTTGAAATGCGGCCCAAGACGGGGCGGACGCATCAGATCCGCGTACACCTTGCAAGTATCGGGCATCCCATCGTGGGGGATACTTTGTATGGGAAGGGAAGAAGCAAATCGCAGATCGCACGTCGCGGATCGCGGACAGGACGATTAGCGATTAGCGATAAGCGATTAGCGCCAGAGCGCCTCATGCTCCACGCACTTTCCATTGAATTTACTTCTCCGGACGGAAAGCGGATGAGAATAGAAAGCAAAGCGCCGGCGGAGTTCGAGATGGAAAGTAAAAATAGGAAACGCCCCCTTCCCTGAAGCGAGGGATGCCCGCAGGATTTGTACTTTCTCGCGGATATGAGCCTGACCTGCCTGCCGGTCGGCGAGGCGGGCACGGTATTTTTTATTCTTCTCAAATAGAGCGAGGATTTTATTTGTAAGGGTGTGCCGCAGGGTTTCTTATTTCCCAAACAGAGCGAGGTCTTTTCTCGGAGACGTGCCGCATCTTAATGCCAAAAGCGAGACAGCCGCCTTGCGGGGCCTCTCGCAGGCCGACGGG
>Ga0209542_10016207_pt1 | contig 12395 bp, 14 predicted proteins | sample RifCSPhighO2_01_FD_184028 | JGI IMG/M metagenome (GOLD analysis project Ga0209542, IMG submission 184028) | Soil microbial communities from Rifle, Colorado - Rifle CSP2_plank highO2_0.1 (SPAdes) (version 2) | ecosystem: Environmental > Terrestrial > Deep subsurface > Rock core/Sediment ...
ACGCCTTCTCTGGGCTGTGCCGAACCGATGCTGTTCATCTATCACGACTAATGCCAGATTTTTAAATTTAACGGTTTTTTGGATAAGAGTATGCGTGCCTATTAAAATAGGTATTTCTCCATTTGCGACCCATTTTAAAAGTTGCGCGCGGGAAATAGTGGTCCAACCGCTCGGGTTTAATTTAGAAGGAAACTTTCTGCAGCCAGAGCCGGTAATGAGGCCTATTTGGACACTCGGTATTTTCGCATCCAATACCGAGTGTCCGTTAAAATATTCTATAAAAGATTCAAAATGCTGAGTTGCTAATATTTCTGTCGGTGCCATATAAGCCACTTGTAAACTCCCAAAAGTTTGCTGCTCTCCCTCTTTAATGGGTTTTTGTTGTACCGTGGCATAAGAAGCCGTGGCGGCGACAGCAGTTTTACCACTTCCGACATCGCCCTCCAATAGCCGCGACATGGGGAAATTTTTCGCCATGTCTCCTAACACAATTTGAATAGATTTTTTTTGGGAATTTGTAGCTTCAAAAGGGAATCTTTGCAGGAATTCTTTTATATTTTTTTCGTCTGATTTAATTTGGAAAGATTTATTTTTTCTGTATTCAAAACGGTCGTGCTGGCGTTCCAACTGAATGCAAAAAACTTCTTCAAAAGCGAATCTCTTACGCGCGGACTCCGCATCTTTTGCATTTTTCGGTTTATGAATCCAAATTAAGGCAGTTTTTAAAGTTGGCAGGTGATATTTTTTCAGAATCTCTTCCGGGATATAGTCTTTTATATTATCAAGTGTTTTATCTTTTAATATTTTTTCTATTGCATGGTAAAACCATTTGCTCGTTATCCCGCGTGTTTCGGCGTAAATAGGGTATGAAAAACCGATATTTTTTATATTGTCCTTATTGGTAAAAAGGGTGTCATGGGAATCTATCGGCATATTTGGTAATTTTTCTAATTCCGGGTTGGCTAGATAAATACCCTGTTTACCTTGTGTTATTTTGCCCGTTAATTTAACATTTGAATCATTATGAATCATCTTGGCCAAATATGCCTGATGAAACCAAATAATTTTTATTTTACCGGAGAGGTCTTCAATCTCGCCTTCCGCTCTGGCAATTTTTGAGCGGAAGCCTTTTTTAATTTTTAAATTTGAAATTTTACCAAAGACCGTCGCTGTGTCGTCGGGCATTAAATCTGAAATTTTTTTGACCTCACTTATATCACTATACCTAATAGGGAAGTGAAAGAGCAGGTCTGCCACGGAAAAAAGCTTAAGTTTATGCAGGGCTCGCCTTTGGTTTACATCCAAACGAAATTTTTCTTCTAGTCTGTCATGAAGTTCCATTTAGGATTTATTATGCTATAATTGAACTATGGACGCAATTATGCAAATGCAAGTATTCTTTTTTATCTCTTCAATTGGTTTTATTATTTTATGGACATTGACGGCTATATTTTTATTTTACCTTATTCGGGCAACCGATACCTTTTCAAGGATTATGGGAAAGATAGAAAAAGATGTGAATAATATTGGGGACACGACCAAAGAAATGCTAGAAGAAGTAAAAGACAGCATAGTCTTTAATTTTCTTTTTAGGAAAAAGAAGAAGAACCGCAAGCATTAAAATTCATTCATAAGCCCGATTACTTTGTTCGTGTAAAAAAATTGAAACTAGGGCAATAAAGATTCCGAAGTCGCGAACACCTATTTCATTGTATCCGACAGTGTATACTATGCTCAATAAGTGGATGCTTAAAAAAAGGGCGACAATTCTTGTGTAAAATCCCAGCACCAGAAGTGTGCCGAAGATTAATTCAAAATATCCATTGAGATAAATAAAATTCATTTCACTAATAGGCAAGATTTTTACCCATGCAGGCAAGTACGCGATCCATCCAGACGGGTCAGAGACTTGTTGCAAGCCAAAATAAATAATTACCAAACCGATACCGATTCTAAGGATAATGAAAGACCATGTCTGCATATTATTTTTTATTCCAAAATTTTCCATATAGTTAAATAATACCATAACTGGCGGATGAGGTGAGATTCGAACTCACGGTCCTTTTAAGGGGACGGCGGTTTAGTAAACCGCTGGCTTAAACCACTTGCCTACTCATCCAAAATAGTACATATACTATACATAATTTTATTATTGGTGTACAATGGAAGGATGTCGGAGCAGTTTAAATATAATCGAATAAAGTTTAATAGAAAGGGAGGTCAAAAAGAATATATTTTGAAAGCGAAAAAAATTCTAAATCTAACAGAATCAAAGCTAGCTCAAAAATTAAATATTTCTCGTAGAACTCTCACTGAATGGAAAAATGAAAGAATTACTATTTCCCAAATAGCTGCGATAAAAATATCTAAGTTGATTAATTTACCTATACCAAAAAACCACAAAGTTATTGACTGGAGACTACATTTACAGAAAGCAGGGAGAATAGGGTCAAGAATTAAACTTGAAATGTATGGAAGTGTTGGCGGTGATGAAAAATATAGAAAAGAAAAGTGGAGGCAGTGGTGGAAAGAAGTTGGGCAATATAAGAAAAACCCAAAAGGTTTTCAGTCAATTATAAAAATAAAAATACCCCCAAAAAGCAAGTTACTTGCCGAGTTTACTGGGATTATGCTCGGGGATGGAGGAGTGAATCAGTATCATATTAGTGTTACTCTCTCAAATAAAGAAAAAAGTTATATTTCATATGTAGATCATATTATTAGACAATTGTTCGGTGTTGTTCCAAAAATACAAAAACATAAACACGCAAAAGCGGTTAGTATTTTTGTTAACAGAAAGCAATTAGTTGATTTCTGTCAGGAGATTGGACTTGTTCAAGGTAATAAAGTTAAACAACAGATAGATATACCAATATGGATTAAAGAAAATAGAAACTTTACAAGAGAATGCGTGAGAGGTTTAGTGGATACAGATGGGTGTTTCTATACTAACTCCTATTATGTAAATGGTAAAAAATATTCATATTTCAAAATTGCTTTTACAAGCGCATCGTTGCCCCTTATATATTCTGTCACCAAGGCTTTGATAAATTTTGGGATAAATGTAAGAATAAGCAAGAATCACAAAGATGTTCGTATAGAAGATGGAAAATCTGTTGAAAGGTATATAAAAGAGATAGGAACACATAATCACAAGCACTTAGAAAAAATAAGAAAATGGAAGGTTGCGCTGAATGGTAAGGCACCGGTTTGCTAAACCGTGAGGGCTTTAAAAACCCTCTGTGGGTTCGACTCCCACACCTTCCGCATTGGGAAATAATTTATAGTTATATAAATTTATTGTGATATGATACAATTATCACTAGCTGATATCGTAAATGAAAAATGAAGATTTAAAAAAAGAAGCATTTAAATTTCTTGATGAACAGGTTACTGCGGCGGTAGCCACGGTATCTATTTTAGGTGAACCTGAAGTAGCGACAATGTATTTCTATGCAGATGACAATTTTAACTTCTATTTTATTTGCGCAAAAGATTCACAAAAATTAAAAAATATTGAAATAAACAAAAATGTTGCTATTGTGGTGGGATTTGGCCCGGCGCCCATTACTATTCAGGCTGGCGGTATTACAGAGATAAGCTATGATTTTAAGGAGGAGTTTGTTAATAAAATTTTTGAGAAAATTAATTTTCACAATTTAGACCAATGGCCGGTATTACAGCTTGAGAAAGAAGGACTTGTTATTTTAAAAGTAAAGCCCAAATGGCTGGTATTATTAAATTTTGACAAAGAAGGTCATCCAAATACATATAGCCATGATTTCCATAAACTGGTATAATATATTTATTACAAGCTAATATTATTTTATGGAAATAAAAGGAATGAAAGCAAGCGTAGGTGCGAGTTATGGAGATGATTCTTATGCAGTGGGTGTCAATGCGTGTCAAGATGCGATAGATCAGCTGGGTGATAAAAACCCCGATTTATTGCTTGTTTTTTCTTCAGTAAAATATGATCAGGAGAAGATGTTAAGTGGCGTACGATCGGTGGCTCCGAACGCGCTTCTTGTCGGCTCCTCAACATCCGGAGAGATTACAACTCAAGGTCCCCTGAAAGACAAATCTGTCGCTATTATGGCAATAAAATCACCGGAAATAAAATATTTTGTAGGCGTTGGAGAAAATATCTTAGCCAATCCTACATTAGCCGGAAAAATGGCTGCAGACAAAGTAAAAGAGCAAACTGGCGATATGCTCAAGGCATTTATGATGATACCTGACGTGCTTGTAGGCAATGGAGCGGATATCGTCCGAGGGGTACTGGAATCTCTGGGTGCCCATTTTCCTGTTGTTGGCGGAGCGTCGGGAGATGATTTTGCATTTAAAAAAACATATCAGTATGTAAATGACAAAGTTTATTCGGGGTCAGTTGTTGGTCTTGGACTGACCGGTAATTTCAAGATAGGTATTGGAGTTAAACATGGATGGATTCCAGTGGGTGAACCCATGACAGTTACAAAGTCCAGTGGAGCAGTAGTTCACGAAATCAATGGCGCTCCGGCAGTCAAGATTTATGAGAATTATTTCGGTGCAGAAGAAGCAAAAGTGTTGCGAACAGAAGCATTGGCAAAATTGGCGATTACCTATCCTTTAGGCATGAAAGTTGCCGGTAGCGATGAATTGCTGATTAGAGATCCTATTACAGTGGATGAACATGGTTCAATTACCTGCGCGGCTGAGATTCCGGAAGGCTCCGAGATAAGATTGATGGTTGGTAGTCGTGAAGAAGCTGTAAAAGTGGCAAAAATTGCCGCTGAAGATGCAATTCTTCAATTAGAAGGTAGCACCCCAAAAGCTGTTATCATATTCAACTGCATAGCCCGCAATAAACTTTTTGGTGATAAGTCCGGTGAGGAAATAAATGCAATTCAACAGGCGATAGGGAAACAAGTTCCTTTGATCGGTTTCTATACTTATGGCGAGCAAGCTCCGCTCGGAGGCGAAGTCAAAAATATAGAAAAATGTAACTCGGCTTTTCACAACGAGACTGTGGTTATTTGTGTTTTGGCTGATTGAATATGTAAATATGGACAATATAGAAGAAATGAAGGCAAAAATTGCGAAGCTGGAGCAAATTGCCGATGAATATAATACAGGCACCAAGCTCCTGATAAGGCGAGACCTTGAGCTTTCTCGAGCTAATGAGAAACTTCAAAAGTTTGATGAAATTAAGTCAAATTTTATTTCAATCGTTGCGCACCAGCTTCGTACGCCACTCTCCGGCATAAAATGGACTTTAAGTATGTTGCTAAACGGTGATATGGGTCCGCTCAATAATGATCAAAAAACTTTTCTAATGAAGAGCTATGAAAGTAATACCCGAATGATTACATTGGTAAATGATATGCTGGTTGCTGACGGAATTCAGTCTGGGAAAGTTCATTATGGGTTTAAACACATTGATATAATTGATCTTATGGATAATGTGTTGTTTGAGGTGAGTCCGCAAGCTTCCAAGCGAAATATTTCAATTAACTATAAAAATAAATTTGAAAATCTGCCACAGGCATATGCTGATCCGGAGGCAATGCGCGCAGTTTTGCAAAACTTGCTGGAAAATGCTATTAAATATACAATAGATGGAGGTAAAGTTGAAATAGACGTGAAGAAGGAGGATGATCATTTGCTTATTTCCATCAATGATAACGGCATCGGTATACCCAAAGATCAAGCGAAGAATGTTTTTGTAAAGTTTTTCCGAGCGAGAAATGCTATAAGACAAGAAACCGATGGTTCAGGACTTGGTCTGTACATCACGAAGTCCATTATAGAGAAAAACGGCGGAACGATTTATTTTGAGAGCGAAGAAGGAAAGGGAAGCACTTTTTATTTTACTGTTCCATTACAAGAGAGCCATTAATAATTTAAAATACATGAAGAAAATTTTAATAATTGAAGATGATGTGTTTTTAGGAGATGTTTTAACTCAAAAACTCTCCAATGAAGGGTTTGAGGCCGTGCTTTCCAGAGACGGTTTGGACGGTTTTAATAAAATAAAATCTTTGCATCCGGATTTGATCCTGCTTGATATTATTTTACCAAACATGAATGGCTATGAGATATTGGAAGCCAAGCAAAAAGACCCGACCATTGCTGGTATTCCCGTCATCATTGTTTCCAATTCCGGTCAACCAGTTGAGATAAATCGCGCCTTGGCGCTTGGCGTCAAAGACTACCTAGTTAAAGCGCAATTTGATCCGGAAGAAGTTTTGGTTAAGGTGCGCTCGCAGCTGCGGAAAAATGAAGAACCTGGAAGCGAGGTGGCATCTCTGGAGAATGCGATGAACGAAAAAGGCAATCTGGTAAGTCTTGAAGGTAAAAAGATAATGTGGGTTGAAGATGATCAGTTTCTTAATGACATAATTGCGCGCAAACTTTCTATTACCAAATGTCTTTTTTTTCACGCAAATGAAGGAGGAGAGGCTTTGAAAATTATTGATACAGAAATGCCGGATATTATCATGCTTGATATTATTCTTTCGGGTATGGATGGTTTTGAAATTTTACGTACAATAAAAAATAATCAAAAAACCAAACACATACCGGTTATTCTCCTTTCCAACTTGGGGCAAGCGAGTGATATTGAGAAGGGTAAAAGCCTCGGTGCTACGCGTTTCTTGGTAAAAGCCACTGTTACACCCAATGAAATAGTAGACCAAATAAAGGAAGTACTTGCTGAAAATAAGAAAGAGTAAAAGATAAAGCATTTATGACTTTTTTTGATAAAATTAAACAAAAAATTTGGCATTTTATTTATAGATTTTTTCCGACTTTTCAGAAATTTTTTTTAAAGTTGGGTCTTATCTGGCATGAACAAGGTAGACAAAAATATCATATTGGCTGGCTGGCTCCTCATAAAACATTGGAGGGCTTGAAAACACATTTACATACAAAATGGGGTTTTGGTAATCACTTTGTAGCTTGGGGGGATGATGGCCAGGTATTAAGCTGGCGAAAACTGACTGATTTTCAAGATCAATATCATTTGCGTATTTTTAGTGACGGGGAAATACGCGGACATTTTGAATTTACTCCCGAGGCTCATCCGATAGAGCATTTTGAAGAAAAAGGAGAAAAGGAACGAAAAGCAGATTTCCTGAAATTTCTGGGTGATTTTATAACAGAGAAAAAACACATTTCACATCTCAAAGCTGACCCTAATGCTTTCAATCCTGATTCGGAGATTTCCATAGACAGCAAGAAATAATTTTTTTATGGATCCCTTTAATAATTTTGATGAATTTTCCAAACTAGGCAAGAGCTGGATTTCTATTCCATCTGAACTTGAAGATATTGATGGTAATAAGCAAGATATAAAGATTGAGCTTATGGAGGACGGGAAACCTAGAGCCATAGCTTTTTTTGATATTGACGGCACCTTAGCGCACCTTGGAGCTATCCATGGTAAAGCTATTGCCAAACTTTTTCCTGAACAAGATCCTGTAGAATTAGAGGAAACTTATTATAAAGGTTTTAAGCTTGGTAATTCTTTTCGGGAATTTGACAGAATGCGGGGAATTTATATTGATGGACATATTGAATGGAAGGACCCTGAAGTGTATTTAAAAGAACATTTTACTCCTTTTGCCAAAGAAATTGATGAGCCAGGACACCTGGCTCACAACATTGCCGCGGCAATTTTAAAAGAATACGGTGAAATAGCCGCACAAGTAGCTGAAGAACTGTATAAAACAAATCCTAACACATTTAAACAATCAAACATTGAGCCGATATTTATTTTAGCGAAAATATATTCCAGACTTGGTATCCCAATGGTTGGTTTTACCGCCAATGCCAGAGTACTTGTGGACAAACTAGCGAAATATTTACAACTCTCCAGTCTATTTTTAAATATTGCGTCCGACGAAGACATGATAGGCGGTGGTAAAGAAGTAGCAATTCATCATTTAATTAAGGAATTAGAGTCTAAAGGAGTTCCAATACCATTAAACCGTTTTATTTTTGTCGGTGATTCACTCCGAGGCGATATAGGTGTCAGCTTAACTGCCAGCGGTAAGAATCAAGGAATTTCTGGACAAGGAATTCTTGTGCTCAAAGATAGAAACGCGCTTTTGGAAATAGAAAAGCAAATTAATACGGATCCCAACCTTAGGCGTATCGTGGATGATATAAATGTGCACGGCTTGATTGTTGATGACGTACCGCTTGATGAAAAAGGCAATCCAATGCTGCTTTCCAGATTTAGAGAACAGTTTTTGAAAAAGCTATAAATTCCGCCTTAATTTATTTTTGATTCTGGCATTACCAAGTCCCAGAGAAAGCCCGCGATATTTTTTCTTTTGCCGAACAATGGATAATGGTGGAGGTCTATAAAAGGAAGGCTATTGCATTCAATTATTCCGCAATGCTGTTCTTCCTTCCATGATTTCGTGATGTCTTCCATAATGAAGTCTACTCCCACAAGCGGGTCATTTAAAAAACTTGCCACATGTTCCAGCATTTTTACGTTTTCCGGGTGAGTGATTTCTGTAACTTCAGTAGTCGTGCCGCCACAGCCTCGGCTAGTTTTCTGGGAGAAAGTCACAATTCTGTCTTTTGTCGGTATATCATCCATTGTAATGTTTTCTCTTTTTAATTCTATTTCTGTTTCTTTATCAATTATTATTTTATGAAAAATCGGTCCTTTGCGCTCTAGTCTTTTATTTTCTTCTTCCATCAGCTCCCGCAAAGTATGGATGCCATCTCCCACTACTTCCGGCTGGTCGCGTTTGACTACACCCCTCAATTTGCCTCCAATTAAAGTACCTCTGAATAAATATCCGCGCAATTCTTCTTCAATGACGACCAGTGGGGAAAGTTTCTTGGCTTTTTCAAATCCAATTATCAAATCTTCCTTGGTATTAATGTGTATCATCGTATGTCTGCTCCTGGAACCTAAATTTGGTTTTGTTATTACGGAATTTTTAGGTTTTTGTAGGTGGCTGAAGATTGAAAGTGCTTGAGATTTATTCCAAGCCACTGCGCCTTCTGCGACCGGTAGGCCTTCTTTTTTAAATTTTTCTTTCATTATCCCTTTATTGTCCATCCATTTGAGGGCAGGGGATTCTTTTAGTCCGGGGCGGGGCAATCCGTCAAAAATTATTGTTTTTCCGCCATATTCCGCGACAAAGCCGTCTTTAATCGGACCGAGGTGGAATTCCTTCATTTTTACTCCGCGCCTCATCGCTTCTTCCCAAAAACACTTCGTCCGCCAAGTGTCGTGCTCGTCTGGCGCAAAACTGAAGCGTCCGAGCCGCAGATATACCATCAAATTAAAAAAGGGTAGAGTAATTTTATCCGCCAGTTCTTCCGAAGTATGCTTAAAAAGGTGTTCCATTAAGTTGAAAAATGGCTGGTCAATCCAGCCTAAAACTACGGATAAATAGGCTATTGCGTGTATTTCCTGCGCCGGCTCGCAATCTTTACAATGTTTCATTTCACTAGTATATCAAATTTTTCAGTGCGCGATAGTGAAAGCGATGACTTTTCTTCCTTCGGCTTTTTTTAATGTTTTTTTTGCTTCGGCCAATGTCGCGCCAGTGGTGGTGATGTCGTCTATTAGGATTATGTTTCTATTTCTTATCAAGCTTCTATTTTCTTTTGTATTTTTCAGAGCAAATGAGCCGGAGAGATTTTTTAATCTGTCACGTCGGTCTTTGATATGTGCCTGGTGTTCCGTTTCTTGTATTTTTATTAAAATATTTTTTGCTAATATAAAATTTTTTCCCGTATCCAATCTAACCAATTCTTTACATAGTAGTTCCGTTTGATTATATCCTCTTTCTCTATACCTTTTTTTTGATAGGGGAATAGGGATTAATACAGCCTCGCAAAAATTTTCCATTACAGAAAGATCAGATAATTCCTCCAAAATTCTGCCATAGAGGATTTCTGCAAAGACAAGGGCCAGTTTCTTTTTACCTTTGTACTTGAAAAGCCACAATGCTTTTTTAATTGGCGGATAGCGATAATCATAAAGGGGGAAAATCCATTTTGCACTTTCTCGTTCTGCGGGCGGGGATTGCGACAAACAATTTATACATAAATCTGCTCCGGACGTTCCGCATGATACACAGTTAACCGGGAAAATTATATTTAATATAGTGTCTAAAAGATGCATATATGTTATAATTGTATCAAGTTATATAATATTATCACGAATGAATAATCCATTAAAAAAAATTTTTTCCGGAATAAACCTATTTTCCCGCGAGGAAGGAAATAATGCTGTCGGCATTGACATAGGCTCTTCTGCAATTAAGGTAGTTGAGATTAAAAGAAAAGGAGGCAGGGCAATACTTGAGACTTATGGGGCAATAGCTCTTGGCCCTTACGCTGATTTAGATGCCGGGCGAGTAACCAATCTTCCAGTTGAGAAGCTCGCTGAAGCTTTAAAAGAAGTTTTAAAGCAATCCGGAGCGGCTATTGTTTCGGCGGCCTTTTCTCTCCCTGTGCAATCTAGTTTAATTTTTACCATTGAACTTCCATCTGCCGTAAAAGCGAATGAAATGGCTTCAATTGTTTCTACCGAATCCAGAAAATATATTCCGGTACCGATTACGGAAGTCTCCCTGGATTATTTTGTATTGCCTCAAAAAGAATCTTCTTTTGAAGAAATGAATACAAATGATTCAAATATTTTACAGAAAACAACAGATAAAATAAGCATTCTTGTTGTTGCGACACAAAATGACGTAATTTCCAAATATCGTTCTATTGTTTCTTTATGTTCTCTTGCCGCTTCTTTTTTTGAGATTGAAATATTTTCTTCAATTAGGGCTAATTTTGAGCATGAGCTTTCCCCGGTATTATTGATGGATTTTGGCGCTTCACGTACTAAGCTTTCTATCGTTGAATTCGGTATGGTTAAAAATTACCATACGGTGGACAGAGGTGGAAGCGATATAACTGATGCCATTTCCAGGTCTTTGAGTGTTCCTTTTTCTGAAGCGGAAAAAATGAAGAAAGAATTCGGTCTCTTTGGAAATCCGGCGGAAAAAAGCTTGTCTGATATTATTAAAACTCATATTGACTATATTTTTTCTGAAACTAACAATGTATTATTGGGGTATGAAAAGAGATATAATAGAACCATAAGTAAAATAATATTTACTGGCGGCGGATCCCTTTTAAAGGGGCTTAATGAAGTGGCGGCAAGTAATTTCCGGGTCGGCATAGAAGTTGGCCATCCATTTTCCAAGGTTAACGCTCCGGCCTTTTTGGAAAAAGTTCTTGAGAATATGGGTCCTGAGTTTGCAGTTGCCTTAGGTCTAGCGTTGCGAAAATTACAATAAACCACTAGCTAAGCACACTAGCTAGGACCGTCCTTGCTAGTGGCAATGGGAGTTGATATAATTTTAGAATGTTGAGAAAAGATTCTTTCGTGCCAGGGGAATATTATCATATTTATAACCGTGGCATAGACAAACGAATAATTTTTAAATCTATTCACGATTATCGACGTTTTATGATGTTGCTTTATGTGGCAAATTCAGACGAGCCAATTAAGTTAGACAATCTTATAAATATTCTTCATAAAGATTATGCAGAGATTTTTTTATCTGAACGAGGTAAGCAACTCGTTTCTATTGGTGTATGGTGTATTATGCCTAACCATTTTCATATTTTGGTTAAAGAAGAAATTGAAGGTGGAATAACTAAATTTATGAAAAAACTTGGGACAGCTTATTCTATGTATTTTAATATTAAGTATAAAAGAACAGGGTCTTTATTTGGAGGATTATTTAAATCAAAAAATATTTCTGATGACAGATATTTAAAACATCTCTTTGGGTATATATCTTTAAATGCATTAGATTTAGAATTTCCAGAATGGGAAGGATTAGCAGGTGGACAGAACCCAAAAGCTTGGCGAGAATTTTTAAAAAAGTATTCATATTCTAGTTTTCAAGATTATACTGGATTTGAAAGATGTGAGAATAGTATTTTAAATAAAGAAGCTTTTCCTAAGTATTTTTCCACTAAAAAGGATTTTGAAGATTTTATAGAAAGTTATCTTTCTTTTGACATTACCACTAGCTAGGACCGTCCTTGCTAATTGTTCTTGCTTTGTAAGTTATACACAATTTACTTCATTTGTTGTAAATATTAAGTTGGAGGAATACCATGACCGAACCGAAGGTCTGGGTTTGCGGAGGCGACAGTGGCCGCGTCGGCTGCGGTGCAGAATACACCGAAGCGGAGTATCGTGACCTGGGGACCAGCGGTCCCACCGAAGATGTCACGTGCGAGTGCGGTGGCGTTGACATTGTGAGAATCAAGGTGGTTGATTCCGCTCCGACCTAGGTCGGAGCGCTAGGAGGGAGTTCTCTATGCAGTTTCCGTTTTTTCCTGTGGTTCTTGGTCTGGCCATC
>Ga0209542_10016209_pt1 | contig 12394 bp, 12 predicted proteins | sample RifCSPhighO2_01_FD_184028 | JGI IMG/M metagenome (GOLD analysis project Ga0209542, IMG submission 184028) | Soil microbial communities from Rifle, Colorado - Rifle CSP2_plank highO2_0.1 (SPAdes) (version 2) | ecosystem: Environmental > Terrestrial > Deep subsurface > Rock core/Sediment ...
TTCGAATTCACCTTGAATTCGAACTTACCAATCTTTGTGATTTACAAGATTGTTTTTTGTATCGGTATCCCGCTACAGGACCCGACACAATGCTTAGATATTCAATTATCAAAGGTCAACCATACTCCACTCCGCCAAGAAAGAATCTGAGCGGACGGCAGGCCTTCACTGCGAGTGCAGTTCGGGCGGGATTCATCCAGCAACCACGCCGAATGAAAAGGCCATCAGGAGCGATGGTCGGCACAGTATATTCAAAGCGGAATGTAAGTCAACCCCTTGTGGTAATAGGCCACGGAAATGGCCTCAGGGGGCTCAAAAAAGAGCGCCGGCACGCGTACGTGCCGGCGATGGGAATAGTTACATGCGTAGAAGTAGCGCTACTCGACGGTAACCCCGTTTTCCCGGAGTCTTCTGGCGAGGTGTTTTGCGACAGGAGCGGTGTGATACGTTGTCACCAAGAGTTCGCGCTTTCCGTATTCTGTGTCCCACACATCGACCGAAAGACACCCCGGCGTATCCTTTCGACCCGGCTGCGACCACCACGGCCGAATCTTGACCTTGCGCTGTCCTTTGTGACTCGAGATATCCCCGTATCTGACTGCGATGATATTCGTCATTCGCATGAGCTCATCGCGCACCTCCTTTGAGAGCCCTTCGAATATCGTTTCGCTCACTCCAAACCTACGCTTCTTTTGTCGTGGACAATGTCGTGACACGTCTGTTTCCTCCTCATGTCGAGTTGTTTGCTGGCCTCACGCATGCGTACTGAAAAGAACAAGCCCCTCACTTTTGGTGAAGGGCTAGTTTGTTTCTACGATTGTTTCTTAGAGACAAGCAAAACCTCCACCGGAAGTGGTAAGGAGGAGTCCAATGACGAGGACTGACTGCTTGTAATTCATATTTTGAGAATAGCGCAGCAAAAGCATCTGTCAAGAACGGCTAGCCGAGACGCTTTGCGACGATGAACGTCGTCACATTAAATTTGAGGTCTTGAATCGATTCCTCGAGTATCTCGAGTTTGTATACTTCTCCGGCCGCACGCGACGCAATAGCAGCGCACGATGCGGGCAACGTGCTGCTTGCGATATCTTCCGCCGCCTTTGCCGTGTCTTCGTATTCTTTTATCTCGGCCTGCGGCCATGCGCGTTTTAAATACATTCGGCACTGCCGAATCGCTTGGTTCTGCGAAACAATTGTTTTTACGTCTTCTTTTTTGGTACCCGGTTTTACAAGGAGCATATGCTGGACGTTGAGGTCGAAAAGTCTTTCAATCGCGAAACGGTGCGCAGCGATTGCGGGCAGATATTCCGTTACGACGCCGCCATTGGAATTTTCTATCGCGAAAATGCCGATTTCGATTTCTCCTTTCTCGAGTGCCTCCAGCACTCGTTCGACAAAGTCGAGATAGACAAATTCAGCGTCGTCATACCCCGCAGATTTTGCGTACTGTCGAGCGGCTTCCTCTGAAAAGCTTCCCTGTGCCCCTGAAATTCCAATTTTCATCCCGTTAGAGACAGGAAGCATTGCTTCCCGCATTCGATTTATCGCCAATAACGCCCGATGAGACTTGCTTTCCGACACGGCCACGATACCGAGCATTTCTTCCGCAGTCTCTAACGGGATTCATGATGCAATCCTACGCGCTTGACAGTCTTTTGCAAAGGTATACCCCATGAGATAACTATCTGAAAGATTTCAGTAACTCAAGTGAGTTTAGAAGTGGACATATGCAATTCCTTGACATCTATCTCACGGGGTATACCCTCGCTTTATGCATCGAATCGCGCAGTGGTTTAGTTTCTTCTTTTATGGGACCTCTCTCGAGGCCTCTTTTGCGCGATCGTAAAACTCCCCACGATACCGAAAAAGAGCCCTCGAGGAATCGAGGGCTCGTTCGTATTGCGTGTTCGGTTTAACCGAAAGACCGGTACGAAACTGGTCTTTCACAACAGCGGGAAATCCCAATGAAACGTTATGCTTTTGCTACAGAGCCGGGCGTCCGGCGCGAAGAACCAGTTGCGGCGCAACAAGTGCCGAAACAGGAGCCACAAGCAACCGGGGCGAAGCCGCAGATTGCGAAGCCACGCGGCTGCATTCTCTGCCACAGCCAAAATCTCAAAGTCACACCGCGCGGCCAGCTCGACGGCGTGTCGTGTCTCGAGGAGGGATGCGGTTGGGCGAGTCAGATTCCAGCATCTTGGGGCTGGTCTATTCAGCCTCCGAGTGCATAAAAGCGGACGTTCCCGCTGTGATATAAGGTGCCGGCCACAAGTCGGCGCCTTATTCTTTTTCCAAACTATCGTGTTTATTTCTTACGGTTTTTATGCCATTTTTCGTATGCGACGAGGAGCGGCGTGGCGAGCGCGACGGAAGAATACGTACCGGCGATAATACCTATGAGAAGTGTGAGAGCGAAATATTTAGTGGAATCAGGACCGAAAATATAGAGTGCCGCAAGTGAAATCGCGACGGTGACCGATGTGTTGATGGAGCGCACAATCGTCTGATTCAAGCTCCTGCCCGCGACCTGTTCGAAATCCTCGCGGCGGCCGTGCTCTTGATTGAGCCGCAAGTTCTCGCGTACGCGGTCGAATACGACAATCGTGTCGTGGATAGAAAAGCCCAAAATGGTGAGGAGTGCTGTCACAAATAGCGTGTCCACCTGAGCGCCCCACAGGTACCCGAACAGCGCAAATGCTCCTATAGGTACTATCACATCGTGCAGGAGCGTCACGAGTGCAATAAAGCCATATACCCAGCTCGAAATCGGCTCGGAGACCTTGCGGAAGGCGAACGCGATGAAGAAGAGGATACAGAGCAAAACGAGCGCCATTGCAATGAGTGCTTTGTTGCGCAATTCAACGCCAATCGTCGGGCCGACTTCCGTAAGCTGAGTGATGGCTCCTCTGTACGCATCGCCGCCTGAAAGAAGCTCAGCTATTGATGCACGTTGAATCTCGGTGAGATTGCCTGCACGCAAGACATAATCTTTCTCCCCTGCTCCGCGGAGCGAGTATCCTTCGAATCCGGCCGCATCGAGCGCTCCCTGCACGAGGAGCGGTGCCGGTCGCTCGTTCGGGTACGTCACCTGCACGAGTGATCCCCCCGTAAAATCGGTTCCGAGCTGCAGGCCGAAAACTCCGACTGCAATCAGCGCGACAATCGTTATCGTCGCAGTGAGGCCGAAAAACGCAGTACGATTTTTTACGATAAACATATTACGCTTTGATACCTGAGCCGAATAAGAATTGAACGAATCGTGATTTCGAATTGATTCCAAGCCCGATGAGGAGCGTGCGAGACACCGTGATTGCGGTCAGCATCGAAATAAGCACGCCGAGACCGAAGACAAGTGCGAAGCCCTTGATGAGCGAAGTGCCAAACCAGAAGAGAATCACCGCCGTAATCATCGAAGAGATATTGGAGTCGCGGATTGAGAGCCACGCTCGTGAGAAGCCATCGCGAATTGCATCTTCGGTATTTTTCCCCGCGCGCAATTCTTCCTTCATGCGTTCGAAAATCAGAATGTTCGCATCAACCGCCATACCGATGGAGAGGATGAGACCGGCAATGCCTGCGGCGGTCAGAGTGACCGGAATGAGCTGGAAGAGTGCGAGGTTTGCTATGACGTAGAGTGAGAGCGCTACAATCGCGACGATACCCGGCAATCGGTACCAGATGAGCATAAAGAGGGCGACCACCGCAAATCCCCAGAAGCCTGCAATAAGACCACGCTGCACCGCTTCACCACCGAGCGTGGCCGAAACGGTCTGTGTGGAGATAAGATCGATTGGCACCGGGAGCGCCCCGTAGTTCAAATTGCGCGCGAGCTCTTTGGCGCTTTCCGGAGTGAAGTTGCCGGAAATCACCGCTGTGCCGCTTGGAATCTCCTCCTGTATGACCGGAATCGAAATCGGCTGACCGTCGAGGAAAATGCCGAAGTATCGTCCCACATTGTTTTTTGTGAGCTTCGCAAAAATATCCGAGCCCTCCGAATTGAAATTCAGGACAACAGTGGGAGTGTTTGCATACCCTGCGCCCGTCTGGAATTGAAGCTGAGCAGTCGCGAGGTCCTTGCCGGTAATCGCAGCCGGTTCGAAGAACTGGTTCACTGTCGTGGTAGAAAAGGTGTCCGGCAATGTGACTCCATCGGCGCTTTTCTTGAGCATACGGAACTCGAGCACAGGTGTCTGACCGATGAGTCGTATCGCCTCCTGTGTATCTGTAATGCCGGGGAGTTCAATGATGAGGCGCTGTTCCGGTGCCCCAGCGAGTGTGCCGCCGCGCTCGGTCTGGACAATCGGCTCCGAGACACCGAAGAGGTTCACGCGTCGCTCGATAGTGTCGCGGAGCGCTTCCATCGATTCTCCGATGTCTTTACCCGCAATCGCATCGGTGTCGGCGCGGTAGACGAGCTGCGTGCCTCCGGAGAGGTCGAGCCCGAGTTTAAACGGCCTGCTGCCCGATGTTTGGTTGTGGTATACAAAAAAAGCGAGTCCGATACCTAAGAGGAGCACCAGCAATGCAATCATCCGTCTTTGCGTCATGGGCAGAAGTATACTCGTAGTTATAAGCACTGCAATACAATAAAAATAAAGGCACCCATATTTCAGGGTGCAACTTTTTCTGTGTCTTTGCGAAGCCACAGTGCTAACGTAGAACTTTCACCTCGGGTAGTTTCCCAAATATCAACTTCGCTTGAAGCTACTTTCCCGCTCAATCAGCAATGCTAATCGAGCTGGTCGAAGAAATCTTGAATCTCTTTGGCACATCGACGAGCAAATCGCTCGCGTTCTGTATCGTCCAAAGGGCTCCATTCGAAGACTTCGGCCTCCACCTCGTGATACGACAAGTGCTCAGCGAGATATTTTGGCAGCATACTCGCTGTCAAAACATTCCACCACTCTCTTGCAAAGTCCCGATCAAGATCCACTCGGCATTCCGTTTCGACAGACTCTTCATCATCGGGATCAAACCAACTGCTGCTAGTGGCAACAATTTTCCCCTCGAAGAAAAACCGACGGACGTGGTAGGAAGGAGTGAGTTCCCCTGCCTCTACTTCGCATCCCGACTCCTGCAGAGCGCCCATAAGGCAATCTATCAGCGATGGATGAGGAGAATTGCCGTCCTCTTCGAGAGAAATTGAATTCTCAAGAAGCGGCGAGGTTTTGATCATTTCTGGCTCCTCGGCGTAAGTGGCCGGACCTGTTTCCAACCAACTCCTCGCATTATATATCACTTATGTCAGATTGTCAATCTGGCATTTTCTGGCTTATTTCTTGAGTAAATCAAAGAGATTCTTGAAAATCATCGCGACGGCAACGGGGCCGACGCCGCCGGGCACCGGCGTGAATACTGCCGCTTTGTCGGCACATGAGGAATCCGCATCGCCTTTGATTACCCCTGCCTGCTCGGAAGCTCCGGCATCAATAATCGCGACGCCCTCTTTTATATGTTCGGGTTTGATGAATCCCGGGTTCCCTGCACCGCACACGATAATGTCGGCGGTTTTTAAATCATCGATAGAGCCCTCTTCGAGAGTAAACATCGAGACATGTGCTCCAAGTTTGCGCAGAAGCACTGCGCTCGGCTTTCCTACCAATCGTCCGGCACCAACCACAACTGCTTTTTTCTCCGCAATCTCGATTCCACCACGGCCGAGCATTTCGACTACCGCGAGCGCGACCGGTGCGAATACCGGATGCGCATCATCGGAAATTGTCGGATTGATCGCATCTACGTCTTTCTCTTTCGGAATTGCTGAGAGTATCTTCTCTGTATCAAGAGCGCTCGGCAAAGGAAGCTGCACAATCACGGCATCCGTTTTTTTCGCGAGATTCTCTGTTATTTTGACCACCGCATCTGTATCGGCTCCCTCGGGTATATCTATTCGTACGAGACGTACATCGAGACGATCAGCCGCCCGCCCTTTTATACGAACGAAAGATTCGATAACAGGATTTCCCGTGGCGACTACAATGCCGAGTGAAATCGGGTGACCGATACTTTTTCTTCGCGCCGAAAGCTCTTGGTAAAGCTCTTCGGCAATTGCATGCCCGTCGAGTATCATGCAAATGATTCTACCGTGCGCAGGAGCCCCGTTTCAAAATCGACTTTAGGTTCATACCCTAAAATCTTTCTTGCTTTTGAAATATCCGCGTAGCTGTGTTCGATGTCTCCCTGTCTCCGTTCTCCGTACACGGGGGCGAGGCGTGTCCCGATGATTTTCTGGAGAATTTCGAGCAACTGGTTGACCGTGTATTGATTTCCCCCTGCGATGTTTAACACAAGCCCGGCCGCTTCCGGCGCGTCCGCGGCAAGCAGATTCGCCTCGACCGCATCCTCGATAAAAGTGAAGTCGCGGGATGCGCTCCCATCACCGTACACGACGGGCGCTTCGCCGTTTTTAAGCATCCGGATAAATCGCGGAATCACCGCCGCATATTCGGAATCCGGATTTTGCCTCGGACCGAAAATATTGAAATAGCGGAGTGCCACCGTTTCGAGTCCGTAGAGTGTATGAAAAAGCTGCATGTATTTTTCCGCGACAAATTTTTGCAGACCGTACGGTGAAATAGGATTTGGCGGCATCCCCTCGTGTTTTGGAAGTGTCGGTGTATCTCCATAGTAAGAACTCGAAGCAGCATGAATGACACGTTTTACATCTGCGTCGCGGGCGGCGAGCAGCACCTGGAGCGTGCCTGTAGTGTTGACCATATGTGATGAGAGCGGATCGGCGACGCTTCTCGGTACAGACGCGAGCGCCGCTTGGTGGTAAACGAAATCTACGCCGGAGAACGCTTTTTTGAGCATATCGGCGTTCAAAATGGAGTCCTCGATAAACTCAATTTCGCCGAGAAGATGTGCCACATTTTCGCGACGGCCGGAGCTGAGGTCATCGATAATCTTTACCCTAGCCCCTCGCGCGAGCAACGCGTCGGCGATATGCGAACCGATGAATCCTGCCCCGCCGGTTATGACTGCTGTTTTCCCGGAAAAAGTTTCCATCACGGTCTATAGTACTTGTATTTTACCAACTGAGCGAGTGTCCCAATTCGCCGGGGTCTTCGCAGGACTGTCGAGTCCGAGACCGAGCGCTGGCACAGCAGTGCCAGATAGCGACCCCGCCGAATTCGGGACCGAGCGAGCATCCATTGTTATGTGCCGCGCGCTGTTATGAGGACGCGGATTGTTTGAAGCATAATAAAAACATCGAGCAAAAGCGAGCGGTTTTTCATGTAGTAGAGGTCATAGGAAAGTTTGTGTTTTGTTTCTGCGATGTTCGCGCCGTGATGTGGGTGCGAGTCGTGACGCAATTGTGCCCACCCAGAAAGTCCCGGGCTCACGAGATACCGCGCATTGTAGTACGGAATGCGCGCATTGTACTGAGCGGCAAGCGCAGGTAATTCGGGCCGTGGCCCCACGAGCGAGAGGTCGCCTTTCACCACGTTCCACAACTGCGGAAATTCGTCGATGCGGAGCATGCGCAGCCACTTGCCCACGCGTGTGATGGCGAGTTCTGAGGCCCCCTCCTTTCCATATTCTCCGTTGTCGTTGCCGCTCATACTGCGGAACTTCAAAATATCAATCGGTTTTTGGAAACGCCCGACACGTCGCTGTGTAATGAAAATCGGCCCTCCATCATCGAGCTTGATAGCGAGCGCGACGAGCGGGTAGAAGACGAGCGAAAGTATTCCGATAAGAAGACCTCCCGATACGTCTATAAGACGCTTCACGATATCGTACACGCGCGACGCACTCACATTTGCGAGAATCCATTCGTAGCCGATTAAAGAAAGCGGGACCCGGTCGAACACTTCTTCGTAAAGGTCTGCGGCTTCGACAAGTGAAAAACTCTTTTTCCGAAATGCCGCGTCGTAAATTATGGGAAGTGCCGCGGCAACCGCGCGGTCGGAAAAGTCGACAACAAGGAACGAGACATCGTCTTCTTCGGCAACCCTGCAGGCATGTTGGATAACCTCGTGAGATGGCGCAGTAGACGTATCCACCATGTAATCAAAAGCGAACGGCGCCTGCGGGTCCGCTTTTATTTCCTCTACAAGAGCCCGCGCATCAGGGCCCGATGCGATGAGTACCCCTTTGAGCTGTCGTGAGCGTGGTAGGCGCGGGAAAAGCATGACGCGCCAAAAAAATACGAGTACGAATGACACGATGAGGTACAGCACGAGAATCGTTTTCGGTGCGAGCCCAATGGAGGGTACGAAAAAGAAAAAGAGCGCGGCAATCAGGACGTTGGCAATCTGCGCATAGAAAATGGTGTCACCCAAACGGCTGCGGAAAAGGCGTGTATGACGACCGTAGAGCCCTGCGAGAAAGAACACCACTACCCACGAGGCAAAGAGGGGCATAAAGGGCACGAAGTGCCGCATGAAGAGATCGGTTTCGGGTAACTCGAAATACCGAAGAGTGAGCGTGAGCCAGAGTGACGCGGTGAAGATTGCGACATCTCCGATAAGCAGGAGAATGTATTCCCTTTTAGGCACAAGTGTCATACTGTGAAGCCATCATGGCATTCGCACACCTATGAGGCAAGAAAGCCAAAAAAGGCGCATCTTATACCTGATTACAAAGGCCACGCATGGTGGCGCACAGCGGTATATATACGACCTCATAACGAATCTGCCACGCGACAAGTTCGAGCCTGTGCTCGCCTACGGGATAGAGGGGAGACTCTCCGCAAGCGTACAATCACTCGGTATAGAAACGGTACAGCTATCTTCGTTGCGGCGGGATATCGGAATCATTTCGGATATCAGAAGTTTCTTCGAAATGCGCGGTCTCATAAAAACATCTCGTCCGGACATCGTCCACCTCAATAGCTCGAAAGCCGCCGCACTCGGGGCACTCGCCGCACGACTCAGCGGTGTACCCAGAATCATTTTCACGGTGCATGGTTGGCCATTCAAAGAAGAGCGTGGCGCGCTTTCAACAGGGCTCATTTATTTTGCGAGTTGGCTTACCGCATTATTTTCGCACTCGGTAATCGCCGTTTCCCAAAAAGATTTGGAAATCGGGAAGAAAATGCCCGGCGTACGCAAGAAGCTCACACTTATCGTTCCCGCCACAAAAAAAATAGATTTCGAGGTGCCGGAGATTGCGTACAGAAAGATGTTCGGCGAGCTCACGCCTCCACCGATTTCTACCGACACAGTCCGGCTCGTGAGTATCGCAGAGCTCACCGCCAACAAAGGAATAGGGTTCGCCCTCGAAGCAGTGGCGCTTCTACGCGAACGCGGTGTTGACTCGATATATGTGGTCGTGGGAGATGGCGAAGAAAAGGAGAAACTGACGGCAAAGGCACAGTCGCTCGGGATTTCTGACCGCGTATTTTTTCCGGGCTTCGTCGATGCGGCGGCCCGGTACCTGACGGGGTTTGATGTGTTCCTCATGCCTTCGATAAAAGAAGGGACTCCCTATGTACTACTCGAGGCGCGTGCCGCAGGAATCCCGATTGTCGCTACTTCGGTGATTGATGATTCGCTCCTCGCACACGTCTCACATACGCGTACGATTCCAGTCCACGATCCGCTGGCTCTTGCTGAGGCGGCGGAGGAGATTTCTAAAATCCCCCGCTCGGAGCCAAGCGCTCGATGGGACACGGATTTTATGCGCTCGATTGAAGCTACTCTTGCTCTGTATCGTTAAACAACGCCTATCATCTCGGTTTCGTCTCGTACGTGCGCCGCTCGGAGATTGCGACGTAATCCGCAGAGAAGCCCAAGTGCCGCAAATTCAGTGAGTAGATGCGAGCCACCGTAACTCATAAACGGGAGCGTGGTGCCGGTAATCGGAAGCATGCCCATATTCATACCGACGTGTACGATAAATTGCGCAAGAAAATATATGGCGACGCCGACCGCGACGAGCGTATCAAAATTGTCCGCACCATGTGCCGCAATCATGAGTATTCGTACAATCAGGATTCCGAAGAGCCCGAATACCAGCACCACTCCTAAGAAACCCCACTCCTCTGCGTACGCAGCAAAAATAAAATCGGTCTGATATTCAGGCAGAAATTGGAGCTTCGATTGCGTGCCGTAGCCGATTCCCTTTCCCGTCACTTCGCCGGAGCCGACCGCGATAGTGGATTGATACGCGTTGTATCCCGTACCGCGTACATCTGCGAGCGGGTGGAGGAAAGTCAAAACGCGTTGCTTCTGGTAGTCGTGCAAGCCGTATTGCCAGAGCGCGCCGAGCACGACTGCACCCGTGATGAAAAGAAGCGCGAGATGCTTCCAAGAAATACCGGCGACAAGTACCATTCCGAACCAAATTGCGAAAATAATGATTGCGGAACCGAAATCCGGCTGGAAGAAGACGAGTATAAAGACGACGAACGCATACGCACCGGAGAGTAAGATATGCCGGTAGTGTTTTATTTCGATATGGCGGCGTGCAAAATATTTCGCGAGTACCGCAATCAGAATGAGTTTTGCCGGGTCGGAGGGTTGTATTGCAAAAAGGCCCAGGTCAAAGCGATTTTGTGAACCCATGATGACGGAGCCGAATAGATAGATAAGCGCGAGTGAAACCGTGATAAGGAGAAAGAGCCCGACCACGACCGGCGTTCTTCTGAGGAAACTGTAATCGGGAATACTGGCGAGAAAGAAGGCGATAATGGCAAGGGCAATCCAGATGAGCTGTTTTTCAAAAAATGTGTTTTCCACCGAGAAGCTCCGCATCGTCACAAGCCCGAGGACAGAAAGCGAAACGGCGGCAAGCAGGAGAAACCAATCAATATGCGAGAAGACCGAAAGCCTTCGTCCGGCCGATTTTAGCGCTGAGATCATAGCTATAATTGGACCGGCTCAGGGCGGACAATCGGGATAATATCAATCCGGCCGACGGTGATGCGGAACGCTTCAGGCCATGTGAATATAATTTGCCTTTTCTCTCCCGGGGCAAGCTGCGGTATGGCGGTCTGCGATGCGGTAAATGCATTTCCTGCGGGATCAAAGACTGAAATGATAAAGGTAATATCGCGCACGATACCGACCGAAGAATTAAGTGCCGTCGCAGTGACGCGGGGAAGACCGTCCTGCTCTGTGGTATTTATGTCGCTCACTTTGACAACGCGGGAGACATCGACCAAACGCTCCCAGCGGAGCGGCTCAGTAAATTCGAGATATGTCCGGCTGACGATACGATTCCCTGTTTCTATTGCGCCGGAAAAAACTGGAGTCACTGCTCCGGGCATGAGAAATGTAGTGCCCTTTTTCTCGGCGACAAGTACGTTGCGGTCATCGTAGAACCCGAAACGATACGGAGCACGTACAACTCCCGCACCTTCGTTCGGATTTTGTATATATGCGACCGAATTATACGAACCGTCACGCACTCGGAAACTTCGTGCCCAAAGAATTGACGACGGGCTTAAGCTCTGCGTATCGAGCAAGAGACACGGCCCGCCAGTGTCTATCCCTGTCTCGCCCTGATTTTGTTTCCCGTCTGTGCAGGTTTCGGGAATCGAAAAATACCAGTAGGCAACCGGGAAGCCGACAACGACTGCAAAAAACAGGATTACTCCCCCTGCGTAAGCACTTCTTCTGCGGGATGCCCAAGACATGGATCAATTGTACTCGAGTTGACCTCGTACTCAAAAACGGCTAAGACTTAGAGTGGAGGTACGAAAATGTCGAAGACGAGGACATTCACAGTGCTTCGGCCATTCCCGGTCTGGTGGCTGAAGCAAGAGATACAAACCGGGGAGACTCTAGAGGTCGAACGTGCTGGCGGCGTATGGCCACAAGTCGGCGGCGGATACTACCGGCACGGCGTAGCAAGAATTGAGAAGCCGGACATCAGCGGGCACCGCATTGAATGGCTATTGAAGCATCACTATCTTGAAGAATCATTCGGAAGTGGGGTTGCTCATGGCTGACCGGACACGCACATTTCCCGTAACTGAACCGTTCGAGCTCGATGGTGCCACGTACGACATCGGCGACACGGTTGAGTTGCGGCGCGAAGCGCCCAAGGATTTTTTCGGAGCGTTCATCATCAGGAAAGATGGCGCAGTAATCGAGATAAAATTCGAAGCGGCGGAAATGCTCTTCCGCAACGGCGCCCTCGGATGACGCAAACACCCCGACCTTTCGGCCGGGGTGTTCGTTTATGTGATATCAAAAAACCACCTTGCGGTGGTTTTTTGCCTTATGGATTCTGTTCTGGCGACTAGCTACTCTCGCCTTGCGACTACCATCGCCTCAACTGGGCTTAACTGCCGTGTTCGGAATGAGAACGGGTGTGACCCCAGCGATAAATCACCAGAACAGAATCCATAAGGACTCGTCGACACGAAAAATGAAAAACAAATACATCAAAGAAGAAAGCGTTGTGTTTGATACGCGACTCCCACAATTCCTTTCGAGAG
>Ga0209542_10016210_pt1 | contig 12394 bp, 9 predicted proteins | sample RifCSPhighO2_01_FD_184028 | JGI IMG/M metagenome (GOLD analysis project Ga0209542, IMG submission 184028) | Soil microbial communities from Rifle, Colorado - Rifle CSP2_plank highO2_0.1 (SPAdes) (version 2) | ecosystem: Environmental > Terrestrial > Deep subsurface > Rock core/Sediment ...
GTGCATACTCTATAGGACCAACGAGCACAGTATACCCAAGGGTTTCACAGCTGTCAATGACTTTTTTCACGAAGTAGTTTTTTTTCCCCCTGACAAATCGCGGCACGATCATGACAACCTTCCCGCCGGGCTTTACAATCGCGTACCAATCCTTCAAGCAACCGATATACAGTTTTTCGAGACCGGTCACCATGTCCCGTACCTTTTCATCGGGAACATCCGGCTTGCCCATAAACGGCTCGGTTACAATTGCATCGACCGGTACGATGTTCTCCGATATGTGTGTCGCATCTGAAACAAAAAATTTCCACTTTTTATTTGAAAGACCTAACCATTGTAGATTTACTTGCGCTTTTTTGACCGCATCAACAGACTGATCGCTTCCGATCACCTGCCAACCCAGAAGGAGGGCTTCGGCTACAATCGTCCCCATGCCGCAAAAGGGATCCAACAAAGTTTTTTGTGACAAGGAAGAACCGGCGATATTAACCATCATCCGGGCAACTTTTGGCGGCAACATGCCGGCTTTGGGATCAGCATACGGCCGTCCGCGATCCCGCTTCGTCCATCCCTCGAAATCCTGCACAGAGACCGTCACTGCCACACCAAATTTTCCCCGGTACGGAAAAACAACAAGTTCACACACGTGTTGCTTGGTGATGACGACTGAAGAAAGTTGGCCCGATACATACCGCACTGGCTTGCCAAGTTCTTCCTTTATTCGGGCAAGCAATGCTTGAGAAACAGGTGCTGTATCGGCGGTACTTATCCCAAACGAGCGAAAGTGCTCCGTAGAAAGAATCGGCACGAGGGTTGATGCGTCGATGGAAGAAACGACATGAGACAATCTCCCAATTTTTGTGACTCCGCCGAGCCTGTTTAATGGATCAACGCTACCATCATGGACAACTGCAGTGTGGGGAGAAGTTCGTTCGGCCAGCGGTACCATGCTATTAAGTTCTTGCCAAGCAAGATCGGGGGTAGAACCAAACACGAGCAGAAGGGTCATTTTACGGTAATCGATACTATCTCGATAGCGGTTTCTCTTGGTCGAAATCCTACATGACGGCGTTCCCGCACTTTGGACTTAAAACGACGGATGTGAATTTTCTCGCCTTTTTGTTGCGAGAGTATTTTAGCAGCAACGATCGCACCCTTAACCACAGGATTTCCCGTTGTGGTTTTCTTGTCGTCAGAAATAAGAAAAACGCGATCGAATTTGACGCTGTCTCCTTCTTTACCATCGAGTTTATCAACCACGAGCTTTGCGCCTTTGGTAGCTTTATATTGCTTGCCGGCAATATCAACGATTGCAAACATGACCCTATTGTATCAATTATGAGGCCCTAAACGCAATTACCTGCCCCGTATCGCCCACAGTAACCCAAACGAGAGACACAGAGATAATACCGAGCTTCCTCCATAGGAAACAAAAGGCAGTGTAATTCCGGTAATCGGAATAATCCCCATATTCATGCCGGTATTAATAAATATTTGGGTAAGAATCATGGAAAATAGACCGATTGTGAAAATATAGGGGTATGCGTCGGTCAAACTTCCACGCACAAGCGGTCGAATAACCCGCCACAAAAGATACGCGTAGCCGGCAATAAGAAGTGCTCCTCCGACAAATCCTAACTCTTCAACGAGAGTAGCAAAAATAAAATCCGTGTGATGCTCGGGCAAAAATCGCAGGTGACTTTGCGTTCCCCGTCCCAGTCCCCTCCCAAAAAGCTGGCCACTCCCCACGGCGATCATGGCCTGGATTGCATTGTACCCGGCGCCAGCGGGATCATGGCCCGGACTCAAAAACGTCGTAATACGATCCCGTTGATATGGAGCAAGCAGATTCCATAAGCCCGGAATAGACAGAGCAAAGATAGTCCCACACGCCAACACAAGCGGGAGAGAAAAACCTCCGGCGAGCATCATCGCGAGCCAAAAACTCCCGTACACGACAGCGGTACCAAGGTCAGGTTGTTTGAGTACCAACAGAAACGGCACAAGAAATAAAACGATATGGAGCGGAATATATTTGGCCTGTCGAGGAGGGAATCTCGTAATCGCCCAGGTAAAAAACAGAAGCAGAATGGGTTTAACAAATTCCGATGGTTGGAGCGCAAGGCCTCCTATGGATAACCATCGATGAGATCCGCGAACGGCGGGGGCTACATACGTAATCGTCAAAAAAAATAAGCTTCCGATAAAACCAAACGGGGCCAACCACCAGAGTATCGCGGGGTGTACTACGCTTACAACGATAAGCAAAGCAATTCCCACGATCAAAAACGCCAATTGCTGCAGAAATAACGTCTGGTTAATTGTTGCAAGAAGAAATAAACCAAATAACCCAATACAAATGAGGGTTATCGTACTAATCCAGTCAATTCGATAGTTTCTCCCCATTGGACGTTACTCGTTAATGTTTCCCGCTTTACGTAAGCTATCAGATCTTCCGGAAACGATTGATACGACTTAGGAAGCAGCAGGGAAATGTGTTCATCTATTCTACACCCTTTGCCTTTGCGTAAAATCTGTACCTGTCGGACAAGTTCCCGTGCATCTCCTTCTTGTTTGAGTTGGGGAGTAATAGTAAGGTCTAAATCAACGGAAAATTTTTTCCCATCGACTACCGTAATTCTTTTCACATTTACTTCTTGTTTTATCAGATCTAATAATTCTTCATCTCGTAATTCGTCATTCGTCATTCGTAATTCGTTTAAGGGTTGGCGCACTTTTATTTTTGCTTCTTTCCGTTTCGCATGAGCTGCCTCAACTATTTTCCTTACTAAAACCATATTTTTCTCGAGTTCCTCATGAATCAAGGTTTTATCGGCTATCGGCCAAAAAGCCAAATGCACCGACTCTTCTCCGGTTAGATTTCTGTAGATTTCTTCAGCTATAAAGGGCGCAAGGGGCGCAAGAAGCTTTGAAAGTGTTGTAAGCACAGCCAAACTCGTATGGTAAAAATTCTCTTTGTCTGTGCCGTTTGGTCCAACCCGATCGCGGCTTCGGCGTATGTACCACGTCGATATATCTGAAACAAAATTGTGAATCGACTCTATCGCTTTTACGGTATCGTATTTCTCGAGCGCTTCTGTTACCTCTCCGGTTAATTTTTGAAGCAACGATGTAATCCATCGATCAAGGACAGCATTGCTTTTGCCGGGCTTTTTCTCCCAGTGATCTACGTTTGCGTATGTTACGAAAAAATTATAGACATTCCAGAGAATAAGCATGAGGCCGCGGACCCGCATGCGATACTGTTCTTCGGAAATACGAATATCCTCACCGTGCATGACCGGGCTTCCCATAAGGTAAAGACGGAGCGCGTCACCGCCATATTTGGTAATCATTTCTTTGGGATCGGGATAGTTACCGTAATTTTTACTCATCTTTCTTCCGTCGGTTCCCAAAATCACCCCGGTCACGACAACGTTTTTGAATGCATGGGAATCATACAGCGCCGTGGCGATAACATGGAGCACATAAAACCACGCACGGATCTGGCCGGTATATTCGACAATGAAATCAGGAGGAAAAAATTCCTCGAGCTTTACCGCTTGATCGAACGGAAAATGGCGCTCAGCAAATGATGCTGACCCGGCTTCTATCCAACTATCCAAAACTTCCGGTACACGACGGGCAGTTTTTCCGCATTGTTGGCATATCACGGTCACTTTATCTATATCAGGTTTATGGAGATCGTTTATTTTTGCACCCGATTCTTTTTCTAACTCTGCAATAGATCCGGGCACAAACCGATGACCATTCGGGCACTCCCACACCGGCACCGGGCTTCCCCAGTATCGACTCCGGGAGATACACCAATCCGGTGCATGCTCAAGACTTTTTACATATCTGCCATATTTAAAGTGCTCGGGGAACCAATTAACGACGTCATTGGTTATTTTGAGTTTCTCTTTGAGATTTTGGACATTGACGTACCAGGCGTCCTGCGGCGCGTAGATAAGCCGCGTGTGACATCGCCAGCACGTGGGAACCGTATGCGTATAAGAATCTACTCGATAAATTAAGCCTCGATTTTGTAAATCTTCAATCACCAATGGATCGACATCCAAATAATATTTCCCACCCCAATTGGGAACATTTGACTTGAGCATTCCCTCTTCATCCACGTGCATCTCAATGTGAATATTCTCTTTTTGCATAACGGCCAAATCTTCTTCTCCGTATGCAGCAATAGTAACTATTCCCGTACCTTCATCTGCTGTTACAAAATCACCCGGGACGACCACGAATGCTTTTTTTTCTTTTTCAATCAAATAGTAATCATAATGCGGCACGAATTTCTTTCCAACTAATTCTTTTCCCTTCAGTTCTTCAACGATTTCATACTCATCTTTGAGCATTTTTGTTGTTGTTTTGGCAAGAATATAGTATGTATCACCTTGTTTTACTTTAACGTAATCCAGTTTGGGATTTACGGCTAGGGCAGTCGTTGCAACCTTATTCCATGGCGTTGTGGACCAAGCCAGGAGAAAGGTGCTCGGTTCCAATTTGTATTTATAGACCGCCGTTGGCTCAGAAATAGATTTGTAGTTATCCGCATCCATTGCGACTTCAAAATTGGAAATCGGTGTTGAACAGTGAGGGCAATAGAGAGAGACACGCAGTCCTTTGTATATGTGTCCTTTGTCATACATCTGCTTAAAAATCCACATAACTGTTTCCATATAGGGTTTATCCATGGTTTTATATGCATTTTTAAAGTCCACCCAGCGGGCGATGTGATCCACGTACCACTCCCACTCACCGGAAACGTCTTTGACATAGAGCTTGCATTCGTCGATAAACGTTTTTACCCCGATTTTTTCTTCAATGTCTTTTTTTCGCTTAATCTTGAGCTTTTCTTCAACCTTGTTTTCTGCCGGCAAGCCATGGCAATCCCATCCCCACACGCGACGGACGCGATAGCCTTTCATGGTCCAAAACCTGGGAAATACGTCTTTGGGGATGCTTGAGAGTAAACTGCCGTAGTGGGGAAGGCCGGTGATAAAGGGCGGACCATCAAGAAACGTCCAGGTTTTATCCTTCGAACGGGATTCAATAGACTTTTCAAAAATTTTGTGCTCTTTCCAATACTTAAGTACCCGCTCCTCGAGTTCGGGAAAATTTACCTGCGTATTGACCGGTTCAAACTGATTTTTTTTCATAAAAAATCCGTCCCTGATTATTCTATCAAAGGACGGCTCTCACCGTGGTACCACCTTCTTTGCTTCTCATTTACTGCTATTACGGGCTTACCCGAAAGGGTCTACTGCTATTTCTTCCTTCTGCGCGTCCTGAGTTTATCAAAGGACTCTCCCGGTGATTGCCGGGATCAAACGCATTTCTAAAGGAATTATAACAACTCTTTCATGCTGAGTAAATAACCGAAAATATTTTTGTATTAATGTATTAATACATTAATACACGGTCAACTCCTCTGCCTCAAAAATGCTGGTATGTCGAATTCGTCTTCTTCGGGGGGAAGCTGATCATCAATTGGTGTTTGTTGGGGTTGTGGTGGTTGCATCGGCTGATCGCTAGGCGCCGCTGGTTGTGGCATCGTGGGGCGAACGCCGTAACCCGCGGGTCTTCCGGTCATCTCGCGAAGTCGCCGTTTTGTTTCGTCAAAACCGGTGGCAATCACGGAAATTTTTACCTGATCAACCAGATGTTCATCAATGGTAGCTCCGAAGATAATATTGGCATCGGGATCAACGGCTGCGGCAATTTGTTTAGCCGCCTCATCAACTTCGGCCATAGTCAAATCCGGTCCACCGGTAATATTGAAAAGGACTCCTTTAGCCCCATCAATCGACATTTCCAATAGCGGTGAGGAAATGGCGGTTCTGGCCGCCGTGGCGGCCCTATTTTCCCCAACTCCCGTCCCAATTCCCATGAGAGACGATCCGGCGCCCGTCATGATTGCGCGCACGTCGGCAAAATCAACGTTTATAAGTCCGGGCATGGTAATAAGATCGGAAATTCCCTGAACTCCCTGTCCCAACACGGAATCAGCAACCCGGAAGGCTTCCAAAAGCGTCATCTTTTTGTCGATGACATCCATGATGCGCTGGTTTGGAATGACAATAAGCGTATCGACTTTGTCTTTGAGATTTTCGATTCCCTCTTCAGCTTGCACCATCCGCCGGGTTCCTTCGAATTGAAACGGCTTAGTGACAACTGCCACCGTCAGAGCACCCAAATCTTTGGCTATCTGGGCAATAATCGGTGTGGCTCCGGTCCCGGTTCCTCCGCCTTCACCACACGTCAAGAAGACCATGTCGGTGTCATGCAGGTGTTCCTTGAGCTTCTCGCGGGACTCTTCCGCGGCTTGTTTGCCGATCTCCGGATTTCCTCCGGCGCCCAATCCTCGTGTGAGATTTTCCCCGATTTGAATTTTGGTTTGGGACTGACAGAGAAATAACGCCTGCGCGTCGGTATTGACACCCAAAAAATCCACGCCGTTTATCTGATTAACACTCATCATGGAGTTGATGGCGTTGCCGCCCCCTCCGCCAATACCTATGACTTTAATCTTTGCAAATCGCGCGATATCTGGTTTTATTAACATGGAAAAACAAATTAGGGCAGAAAAGATTTAATAAGATCAATGACCCGTCCCGCAATCCCTTTCATTTGAATCCGCGATGCGCCGCGCGAAATGGCACCCGCACCGGCCTCTCCCCGCCGCTGACTTGCTCCATACAACAGAAGTCCCACACTAGATGCATAGGCTGGCGTCATGATCTCATCAATGAGTCCACGAATCCGCAAGGGTGTCCCGATATGAACTGACATTGCTAAATTTCGTCGCGCCGCCTCGGTGGCCCCGACGGTGAGTGCACCGCCACCGGTAATCACGACACCCGAGGGCATCATCCCGCCAAACCCACTTCGCTTTACTTCAAGTCCTACCATCGTGAATATTTCGTTCAAGCGCGGCTTGATGATGCCTTCGACCAATGTTCGACGGGAAATCGAACGCATTTCCTCAACGAGTCCGAGTCCCGAAACGTCTATTTCATCATCCTCTCCGGCTTTTTTTTGCTTGACCCCATCCCTATGTTCGGCAATCGCTGGCGTTTTCGGCTGCGTTCCTAATAGCAATTTTATTTTCTCGGCGCTTTCGAGCGACACCCGAAGTCCGGCAGCGAGATCTTTGGAAATGTTTATGGCTCCAATGGGAATGACGGATGAGTACGAAAGGGCACCTTCGACGAAAATAGCCACATCCGTTGTTCCACCACCGATATCAACGAGAACAACGCCTAATTCTTTTTCGGTATCGGTAATGGTCGCATGAGCGCTTGCAAGTCCTCCAAACACCATCCCTGCTACCTCAATTCCCAACTCTTCAACACATTTAGCTAAATTCCGAATGGCTGTCGCTCCTCCCGTCACTAAATGCGTATCCACCTCAAGGCGAACGCCCGTCATACCGGCAGGATCCACCACGCCCTCCTGTCCGTCCACGATATATCCGCGGGGAAGTATATGAAGAATCTCTCTCGATTGTGGCAACTGCACTGCCTTTGCCGCGTCAATGACCCGGCGTACATCATTTTGGGTAATTTCTTTCTCCGGTTCAGCCACGGCTACCACACCGTGAGAGTTTATAGAGGCGACATGATTTCCGCCGATAGACACGTATGCGCGGGCAATAGAAGAGCCTGCCATTCGTTCCGCTGCATCAACAGAACCGGAAATGGCGGCCGTGGCTTCCTCTATGTTGACCACCTGTCCTTTTCGAAGCCCCCGCGACGGTACCGTTGCCACGCCGACAACATTTGCATCTCCCTCTTCTGTGATCGACGCGATAAGGGTCGTTATCTTTGATGTCCCAACATCAATTGCTGCTGTTGTTTGATCACGGGCCATAGTAAGATATTTTAGAATTGGATAATAGGTTTATCAAATCGGAGGTCAATCCGAGTGGGCATGCTTCCTTTTATTCTAAATCCGGACAGAATTGTTTGTAAAGTACTCGAAAAATTATCAGGGTCAATATCTTGAGGAATTATTATGTTTATTTCTCCAAGTTCTCCCATAATGGACAGTCTATCAAATCTTGTTATCTGTTGCACTGTATACTCTTGCGGTAAGGCGGCAATCAAGGTAAGCGCTGCCCGAACGGATTGGTCGATCACGTGCTGACCCACTGCTACCGGGAAAGGCTCAAGAGCTATTCTCGGCAAGAAGGCGGTCCCATCGTCAATTCCCACGATATATCCTTCCCGGTCAATCAAACCGACAATAGATTCTAAACGAATGATCGCGATGGGTTCCCGGCGTTTCGCGATGATGACAAGCGTATGAGGAAATTTCTTTTTCAATTGGAGTGAAGCCAGAATCGGGTTATCACGAAGAATATCTTCCCTAACTTTGCCGGCGGGAAAAAAAAGCAGATTTTTTGGCATTTTATCCTCGTTAACGGTGACTTGGAGCGTATCTGGGGCAACTTCGATATTTTCCAAGGCGAACAGATAGTCACTCCCAAAATAGATACCTATGCTCGTTATGATGATAAAAACCAACAGAATAATGAGTGATCCGAATCGTCGAAAAAAAGCTTTGTTATGCATGGGAAAGAATTGCCATGACTTGATCTGCTACGCGGACAGCTCCGTCCCGGGGAAACTCACGGGAAATTTCGACCGCTTTTTTATCGTATGTCTGTTTATCCCGAAAAATTCCCTCTATTGCACCTAATAATTTCCCTGGGGTGAGATTTTTTTGATTGAGTACCTGGCTTGTACCAACAGTTTCTAAATACCGTGCGTTTTCATACTGTTCATTCCCTCCGGACCATGGAAGCGGCACGAACAATGCAACTTTCCCAAGCACAGCGACTTCACCGACGGTATTTGCACCGGATCGGCCGACGACCAAGTCCGCGTGACCAATCGCCCAGGCATACGCTGGTTCATCCAGATACGCAGTCGCAAAATAGTTGGGTACATCTGGAGCGTTTTGAAGATCCAATCTACCAGTCTGATGAATGATACTATAGTATGTGGTCAGATTTTCTACTATAGGAAATACCAGACGATTGAGTGTCACCGCTCCGGTACTTCCGCCGGTCACTATTATCAATGGCTTGTTCCCAAGAGGAAAGGGTGAATTTTTGGGAGGATGAAATATACTCTCCCGAAGGGGAAGTCCGGTAAGAACCGTTTTATCGCTTGGAAAATCCTTGACTGTTTGGGGAAAACTCACACAGATTTTTTTTGCAAATAATCCAATAATCCTGTTTGCCAGTCCCGGCGATAGCGTCTGTTCGTGTGTGATCGAAGGAATTGCAAGCATCCATCCTGCTATCACAACCGGAAGGGCAACATATCCTCCAAAAGAAACAATGACGTCGGGTCGCTCCGAGAGACAAATCCCAAACGCGGCAATAAAGCCAAAAGGTATGCGAAATATTCCGACTGCGGTCAGCAAGGTAAATGCCCGTGTTATTCTTCCCGCTTGGATACTCACAAATCTAAACCCTCGTTGGTTAACCAAACGTGCTTCTTCGGATTGACTGTTTGATCCTTCAATGGACGTATCCCGACCCGCAAAAACAATGTCGATTTGAGTATTCGTTTTTTTCAGTGCATCAGCAACAGCAATAGCTGGTGTAATATGTCCTCCGGTCATGAGAATTTTTTTTCTTTTGGCCATATGTTATGAGTGTTTGCTTATATTAAGCAGTATTCCCACAGAAACCAACAAAATGATAAGGCTTGAGCCTCCATAGGAAATAAACGGAAGCGGGATTCCGGTCAGTGGTACGAGCGCAACCATCGCAGATAGATTTATGCCTGCCTGCACCGCAATCCAACTTGCTATTCCCAGTGCCAATAATCTGCCAAAAGAATCCGGTGCGTATTTGGCAATACGAAACCCGCGCCAGATCAGCATGAGCAGCAGTCCGATAATAACGACGCTTCCGACAAACCCCAACTCTTCTCCGATAATAGCAAAAATCGAATCCGTATTTGCCTCAGGCAGGTATTCGTACTTCTGCCGGGATTTTCCGATTCCCACACCAAAGAGTCCACCGGATCCTAATGCGAGCAATATCTGCCGAATTTGATAGGAAGCGCCCAGCGGATCGGCTTGGGGATTGAAAAATGTGGTGAGTCTTGCAAACCGATACGGCGCGACAATGGCGAGAACTCCTCCGCCGGCGACCAGAACCGGAATCATAACGAGGAAGTGTGCAATCGGCGCCCCTGAGTAATAATACATCAGCACCGATACGGCAAGAATGACGACTGCCGTTCCTAAATCCGGTTCGATGACAACAAGCCCCACGACCATCGCCATAAGAAGCGCAAATGCCCCAAATCTTCCCTTTTCCGGTTTAGAAAGCCACGCAGATAGATAAATAATAATGGAAAATTTCGCCAGTTCCGCCGGCTGCAGTGTCGTAAAACCCAGATTGATCCACCGATGAGCACCCTGTGCCCCCACGCCGATACCCGGAACAAACACGGCAAGAAGCAGTACGATGGTTCCCAGAAGCAGTGGCAGCGACCATTGATACCAGCGTGTATAGTCAATCTTAGCAGCAATTATAAGTCCGATTGATCCCACCAAAAGCCACTTGAGTTGTTCTTTGGCAAAATAATATTGATCAGAAAAATCCCGCTGGGCAATGGCCACGGAGGAGTTATACACCATGAGAATACCAACAACGCAAATGACACTCACTATCACAAGAAGCAGTCGATCAGAGACGCGAGACTTCATAGGCAAATTGCTTTCCCCGCTCTTTGTAATTGGGAAACATATCAAACGATGCACAGGCTGGACTCAACAACACTACATCACCGGGCCGGGCACGGGCAAAGACGATTTTTACAACTTCTTCCATAGTACGTAGCCCGGTTACGATCTCTCCGGAAAAATGTGCGTCCTCTGCTGCCTTTACAATCCTATCTGTCATAGTTCCTATAACGATCAATGTTTTGACCGAACTGTTTGCGATTATTTTTCCAAGGTCGCTAAAGTCGGATCCTTTCTCCGACCCTCCCGCAATCAGAATGATTGGCTCAAAAAACGATGCTATCGCTGCAATCGTCGTTTCGGGAACCGTTGAAAACGAGTCGTCATAAAAGGCAACTCCATTGACTGTGTCAACAAACTGTAATCTGTGCGGGAGACCTTTAAACTGTTTCGCAGCGTTTCTAACCGACTCAAGTGATGCTCCGGAAACGAGGGCGGCTAAACTTGCCGTAGCGATATTTTCTAAATTGTGCTCTCCCCGCAAAATGACTTCGTCTAACCCGCAAATCCTTTCTATTTTTTCCTGCCAGCTCACAAATACTTCATGATTTTCCACAAATGCGTTCGTTTGTTGTTTCCGACTGACAAAATATTTCCTGCCGGCAGAATGTTGCGCAAAGGATACACTCGTTTCATTATCAGCATTAGCAATAATCACATCTGTTTTGGTTTGGAAAGCTATGATTGAAAATTTTGCCTTGACATAATCTTCCCGCGATTTATGATAGTTAGTCGCTAAGGGATCAATATTTGCTAAATGATCTTGCGTGATCGGTAAAACCACCGCGATATGCGGACTTTTCGTCAAATCTTCAAGTTGGAATGAAGAAAGCTCTAAAACTACTATGACGTTTCCTCCCAAAAAAACTTTTTACCCGATTTTCTAAGCATCTCGGCTATCAAACTACTTGTCGTTCCTTTTCCTTTTGTACCGGTTACACCAATAATAGAGGGTCGGCACAGATCAAAAAATAATTTTGTTTGACTTGTCAGTATGCCTTTATATCTACCCAGCTCTTGAGTATCAAGTAATATTCCCGGTGTTCGTACAACAATATCAAATTCAGATAAATTCGAAAGATGTTCGTCTCCCAGATGGAACGTGACGTCCTGTTTTGCCAGTTGTGTATAGGTATCGCCCAGCTCCTCTTTCATACGTCTATCACAGCAGGTAACAATCGCGTCTTCCGAGCGGAAAAAATCAACCGAATCCAATCCTTCTACCGAAAGACCCACAATGGCAACTTTTTTGTTTTTATAGGTTTGCATTGGAAAATTCTATTACTCTATCCATAAGGTTACCGGCTACACGCGATACTTTTTTGGGGTTTCCTGTCGTATAAAATAGGAACGTTCCGCCATTACTTTCCACTTCTCCACGAGATTGGAGCACCCGCCCTACCTGGCGGGCAACCGCGCCGCCCGAATCGAGCACGGCCGTGCCTTCTCCCACTATAGCACGGATAGCCTCATGCAAAAACGGAAAATGGGTGCACCCCAGAACAATCGTATCAATCTTTGGGTCACGGTTTTTGAAAATGTTCGATACGATCTTCTCAACAACCGGATCCTTTGTTTTTCCGCTTTCAACCAACTCAACCAGATG
>Ga0209542_10016212_pt1 | contig 12393 bp, 9 predicted proteins | sample RifCSPhighO2_01_FD_184028 | JGI IMG/M metagenome (GOLD analysis project Ga0209542, IMG submission 184028) | Soil microbial communities from Rifle, Colorado - Rifle CSP2_plank highO2_0.1 (SPAdes) (version 2) | ecosystem: Environmental > Terrestrial > Deep subsurface > Rock core/Sediment ...
CTCGCTCTTACCCCTCGCCACGGGCGCAGCTTCGCCCGTTGAGTGTCTACACCATGCTACTGCTCGCCTATTGCGCGGGCCTGCGGCGCAGCGAGGTCGCCCGCCTCGATCTGGGCGATGTTTGTTGAGTTGCACTGAGAAGTGACCCGGGATTTTCATTGAGAAGTGACCCGGGTGGGCGTGGATGATGTACTGCCTGCGACGAGCAGGGTCAAGCGGGTGATTTGTCCTTTCTGGATTTTGGGGCGGCGGAACTGGCTCTGAAGCGGAAGCTGTCATTGCCGGTTTCAAGGATATGGCAATGATGCGTGAGGCGATCCAGCAGGGCGGTGGTCATTTTGGCATCGCCAAAGATACTGGACCACTCGCTGAAGCTCAGGTTGGTGGTGATAACAACGCTGGTCCGCTCATAGAGTTTGCTGAGCAGATGGAACAGCATGGCCCCGCCTGAAGGGCTGAAGGGTAGATATCCCAGCTCATCAAGGATGACGAGGTCGAGGCGCAACAGACGCTCGGCCAACTGGCCCGCTCTGTTTGCGGCCTTTTCCTGCTCCAACGCATTGACCAGATCGACGGTGGAGAAGAAGCGGATCTTTTTGCGGTGATGCTCAACCGCCTGGACGCCCAAAGCCGTCGCGATGTGGCTTTTGCCGGTGCCTGGTCCGCCGATCAGTACGACGTTGTCGGCGCTATCCATAAAGTCACCACGGTGAAGTTGACGCACGAGCGCCTCGTTGACCTCACTGACGGCAAAGTCGAAGCCTGCCAGATCCTTGTAGGCCGGGAACCGGGCTGCCTTGATCTGGTAAGCAATGGACCTGACCTCCCGCTCGGACATCTCCGCCTTGAGAAGCTGTGAGAGGATCGGAACGGCAGCATCAAAGGCTGGCGCGCCCTGCTCGATCAGATCACCAGCGGCTTGCGCCATGCCATACATTTTGAGGCCACGTAGCATGACAACCACAGCGGCGCTGGCCGGATCATGACGCATGGCGTAACGCCCTCAGCGTGTCGTAGCGTTCGACATCGGCAACAGGCTCCTGGGCGAGGCGCAGGGCCTGCGGGGCATCGATTGGGGATGCCGGTGGAGCCTTGCCATCGATCAGGCGGTGCAGAACATTGAGGATGTGGGTTTTGGTCGGCACCCCAGCTTCGAGGGCCAGTTCGACGGCGCTGAGCACAGCCTGTTCGTTATGCTGTAGAACAAGGGCGAGGATTTCGACCATCTCCCTGTCACCACCGAGCCGCTTGAGCAGATGCCCCTGCAGTTGCCGGAAGGCTTCGGGCATTTCGAGGAATGGCGCCCCATTGCGCAAAGCGCCAGGCTTGCGCTGAACAACTGCCAGATAGTGCCGCCAGTCATAGATCGTCTGCCCCGGCTTCTGGTGAGAACGGTCGATAATCCGGTTGTGCTCGCACAAGATTTGCCCCTCGGCCGCGATGACCAACCGATCAGGATAGACCCGCAGGCTCACTGGCCGGTTCGCAAAGGATGCAGGAACGCTATAGCGATTGCGCTCGAACGCGATCAGGCAGGTCGGCGACACGCGCTTGGTATGTTCGACAAAGCCATCGAAGGCCCGCCCCATCGGCATCAGGCTGATAATCTCAACGGCGTGCACATCGGCAACTGTGCCGGGGAGGACGCCATGCTGGATTTCTCCCCATTGTGCGATGCACCGCTCTTCCAACCAGGCATTGAGGGCATCAAGATCTGGGAAGTTGGGCATTGGCTGCCATAACCGTCGACGCGCATCCTGAACGTTTTTCTCGACCTGACCTTTCTCCCAGCCTGAGGCCGGATTGCAAAAATCCGTTTCGAACAGGTAGTGGCTGGCCATGGCAGCGAACCGCGCATTGACCTGTCGGACTTTGCCCTGGCCGATCCGGTCTACAGCCGTCTTCATATTATGGGATGGACGCCTCCCGTCTTCCGGGCACCATAGGTGTCCAACCAAAAGGAGGAAGGCGATGACGATGGAAATGTTAGCGATCGACTTGGCGAAGCAGTCGTTCCATCTACACGGGATAGATGCTGACGGGGTGGTGGTCTCACGCAAGGTGAGTCGTGCCAAGCTCGAGGATGCAGTGGCTGAACTTGGTCCTGCAGTCGTCGCCATGGAGGCTTGTGCGAGCGCCCACCATTGGGGGCGACAGCTCGCAGCGGCCGGTCGTCAAGTGCGTCTGGTAAACCCCAGATTCGTCAAGGCGTTCGTCCGCGGCTCCAAGAACGATGCTATCGATGCGGAGGCGATCTACGATGCAGCTTCGAGGCCTACTATGCGCTTCGTGCCAGTGAAGACGACCGAGCAGCAGGATCTTCAATGCCTACATCGCGTGCGTGAGCGGTTGGTCGTCCAACGCACCTCGCTCATAAACCACGCGCGAGGGCTTCTCGCCGAGTATGGCGTCGTGCTGCCCAAAGGTCCGTGGCGCTTCCGTCAACAGGCTCCTGCTGCGGTAGCTGAGGCTGATTTGTCCGAACTTGCCCGCGAGCTGTTTACGGAGTTGATCGATCAGCTCACCGACGTAGAAGCCCGCCTCGCGAAGCTCGATGCCAAGCTCGTTAGCATCTGCCGCGAACATGCCGCATGCCGTCGGCTTGCTGCGTTGCCGGGCGTCGGGCCGGTGATCGCGACCGCGCTCGTCGCAGCGGTGGATGACGGTCGACATTTCCGCTCAGGCCGCGAGCTCGCCGCCTGGATCGGATTGGTCCCAAGACAGTATACGACCGGAGGCAAACCCAAGCTCGGCGGCATTGGCCGACGCGCCAACCACTACCTGCGCAGACAACTCATTCATGGCGCGAGGGCAGTGATCAGCCGACTGGCTGCGAAAGACGATCAACGATCAGTTTGGTTGAAGGGAATTGTCGCTCGGGCGGGCTTCAACAAGGCGCTCGTGGCGCTCGCTAACAAGACGGCCCGCATTGCTTGGGTTCTGTTGGCGCGGAAGGAAGAATATCTGCCGGCGTAACGGCGCCATGCAAACGAGGTCTGTCCTACAGCGATTGCGAGGTGGATACTGATGGTGCAACGGCATGGGCCGCCGCTTCGAAGCCTGATTTTCGACAAGGCCATCAAGGCCGATCATGTTATTAGGCAAGAAGTAGCGGACTCCCATCAAGGCCAGAAGCCTAACCGCTTCAACCAAAGGCCGGATAGATTCATGCAACCCGAGCCAACTGTACCGATCAGAATCATCTTGCGGCGGGAGGCGTCCATAGATTGTCGAATATTCCACGCTGAGGCACGCCGCCCAGCACCCGGAAGGCCTGCGTCAGTGCGTCGAACAACATCTCGTGCGTTTGCAGCAGATAGGCTCGCGTGATGAACGCCCGACTGTGGGAGAGCTTGGTATGGGCCACCTGCAGCTTGGTAGGCCGGCCATTCAGAAGGGCGTAATCTTCACTCCAATCGAACTGAAAGGCCTCACCGGGCTGGAAGATCAGCGGTACGAATGTGCCGCGCCCACTGGTTTGCTTTTCATATTGGCGTTCGGTCTTCCACGAGCGGGCGAAGGCGGCAACACGGCTGTATGATCCCTCGTAGCCCAGCTTAACCAGATCTGCATGTAGCTGCTTGGCTGTTCGCTTCTGTTTGCGCGACTTGCCAGATTCCACCCGCAGCCACGTCGTCAGTTTTTCTGCAAACTGATCAAGCTTGCTCGGCCGTTTGGGAACCTTGAACGTCGGCTCCACCGCGTCATCGCGCAGATATTTGCGGATCGTGTTGCGCGATAATCCAGTCCGCCGCCGGATCTCGCGAATGGGGATGCCTTGCCGAAAATGCCAGCGGCGGATCACACTGAGTAGGTCCATGTCGATCACTCCGATGCCTCCTGACTGTCAGCCAGGGGCGAGGAAAACATGGGTCAATTCTCAGTGAAAACTTATAACCCTCCCGGGTCACTTCTCAGTGCAACTCAACACCTGGCCGTGCTAACCATGCTCGACCGCCACGGGATGCTTCTCACTGATGTGGCAAGCCTCATGGATCGGCTGGCGACCACGCGCGTTGATGATACTCGGGCTCACGTCCGTAGTCAGCCAACCATCGAAGAGCGGCTACTTTGTGCAGTCGGGAGTTCGGCTGATGCTTTGATTGCGGTCCTGCCTGCGCCAGCACGTCAGGCCGCAGGAAGCCGGATATCTGACCTCGATTGGGCGCGATTGGCGCTTGCTGTTGTCGGACCAAGTATTCTCGCCAAGCTGACCGATAGCTTGGCTGCGCAGGGGTTGGCGCCTCCGCAAAGGTGGGGCGGAGAGCCTGCCCGTTTGTTCGTCCTTGAGCTCGGTTTTCCCGCAGAGTTCGCGGCTAGTGCCAGCGTCAGGCGTGAACCTGAACTCACGATCAGCGGCCCCATCGATCTTCCCGACCTGCATGATTATCAGGACGAAATTCTGGAAGGCCTGAGGGAGCTGTTGGATTCCAGATCGGGACGTCGCCGTGCAGTCGTCAGCTTGCCAACTGGCGGTGGCAAGACCCGCGTTGCTGCAGAGGCAGTCGTCAAACTGGTTCTGAACAATTCCGAGAAGCGAACAGCCTTATGGGTCGCGCAGACCGACGAGCTGTGCGAGCAAGCAGTGCAATGCTTCCGTCAGCTGTGGGTGAATGTCGGTACGCCCGGCGAAGACCTCCGAATTGTCAGGCTATGGGGAGGACAAAACAATCCGGCTCCGCCCGAAGGCAATGAACCTGTTGTAGTCGTGGCCAGCATCCAGACTTTGAATGCGCGTCTAGAGGTTGCTCACCTTTCGTGGCTGGCAAAACCGGGCGTCGTCGTGATCGATGAATGCCACCATGCAATTGCACCAAGTTATAGCTCGTTGCTGCGATGGCTCGATGTCCAGACCGGCAGCGAAAGCGAGCGTGAGAACGAGCCCCCGGTGATTGGGCTCAGCGCAACTCCGTGGCGCGGCCGCGATGACGACGAATCGCAACGTTTGGCTGCGAGATTCGATCGGCGCTGGATGCCGCATGACCAGGAAGCCTTGTATGAGCGTTTACGCCGTAGAGGCGTACTCTCCGCCCTGCATTACTCACCGATCCGGTATAATCGGCGGTCGCGTCCGTCAATGTGGTGTAGAATTGGGTGTGGCCAGCGGGCTGCATTTTCAGGCGGCCTTGGGTGTAATCTGTAGCGGCTGTGCCTCCTCGATCATTGGTGTAGCAAGGGCGGCCATGCCCTCGATCTGCATGTAGCGGTGCTGGAGCTGGTATTCGTCATTCTGCTCCAGCAGGACGGCGCCGACGAGGCGGATGATGCTATCCTCGTTCGGGAAGATGCCGACGACATCGGCGCGGCGCTTCACTTCCTTGTTCAGGCGTTCCAGTGGATTGGTGGAATGTAATTTGACGCGGTGCTGCTCGGGGAAGGTCATGTAGGCCAGCACGTCGTGCTCGGCATCGTCCATGCAGGCGCCGAGCTTTGGCCAGCGGGTACGCAACTGGTCGGCGACCTGGCGCCAGACCTGTGTCGCGGCGGCATGGTCGGGCTGGAGGAAGACCTGGCGGATGGCAGCGGCGACGACGGTGTTCTGGCCCTTGGGCACGTAGGCCAGGGCATTGCGCATGAAGTGGACGCGGCACCGCTGCCAGGTGGCGCTGAGCACGCGAGTGATCGCTGCCTTGAGGCCCTCGTGGGCATCGGAGATGACCAGCTTCACGCCGGTCAGTCCGCGGCGTGCGAGGTCCTTGAGGAAGCTCGACCAGAATGGCTCGGCTTCGGAGGGTCCAATGTGAAGGCCAACGATTTCGCGCTTGCCCTCGGTGTTGACGGCAACGGCTATTATCGCGGCGACACTGACGATCCGCCCGCCCTCGCGCACCTTGAGGTAGGTAGCATCGAGCCAGAGGTAGGGCCAGTCGCCGGTGAGCGGCCGCTTAAGGAAGGCATGGACACGTTCGTCGATATCCTTGCACAGCTTGGACACCGAGGATTTGGAGATGCCGGTCATGCCCATGGCCTGCACCAGCTCGTCGACACGCCGGGTGCTGACGCCGGCGATCCACGCCTCCTGGATCACCGCGACCAGCGCCTTCTCGACGGTCTTCCTGGGTTCCAGGAAGCCAGGGAAGTAGGCGCCGGTCCGTAGCTTGGGAATCCTCAAGTTGAGCGTGCCGAGCCGGGTATCGAGGCTGCGGTCGCGGTAGCCGTTCCGCCAGGTCGTCCGGTCGCCGGAGCGCTCGTGTCGGCTAGCGCCGACCAGGCCATCGACGTCGGCCTCCATGATGATCTGTAATACGCTCTCGGCGATCGTGCGCAGGAAATCTCCATCTCCAGTCTTCGCCATCAGCTCGGCAAGCGGTAGTCTGTCGTCGGTCATCGGGATCAACTCCTCGGTGGGCGTGTGAAGTGTGGTAACTCCACCTTACCGATGAGCCCGGTGGCCACCGAGATCGAAATCGCATGGGGTGGGGCATGCCCCACCCCATGCGATCATCTCAATCTACACCAGAAATTACACCACGAGCGCGGACGCTAACTAATCGGCAGATCAGCCTGACACCCGAGCAAGTCAAATATTTCGATCAGTATGGGGAGCTACCAGACAGCTTGATCGAGGAAATCGGCAACGATCCCGACCGGAACGAACGCATCCTGGAATGCGTCCTCAACAGCAATGCGTCGTCAATCCTGCTCTTTGCGAACTCGGTCAAGCACGCCCAGTATCTTGCCGCACGTCTCCACCTGGCGGGCTGTTCAGCTGCGGCAGTGAGCGGGGAAACGGACCGATTGGCACGTCAGCACTTCATCAGACGTTTCAAAAGCGGGGAGCTGAAGGTCCTTTGCAATCATAGCGTCTTAACAACGGGGTTCGACGCGCCAAAGGCGGACATGATCCTGATTTCTAGGCCCGTGTTCAGCCCTGTCAGGTATATGCAGATGGTGGGGCGAGGGCTGCGAGGGCCCGCAAATGGCGGCACGGAAAGCTGCCTGATATCTACCGTCGAGGACAACATTCTCAGCTATCGGGATCGACTGGCATATCACTATTGTCGGCGGTTTTTTCATTCGCAGTGATCTCGCCGACAGCGTGTTGATCGCTTTGGCACAAAAAAGGGGAGACTGGGCGGGACCGCTCGCGAGTGCCACCGGTGACGATCATATTCCACTTTGCGCCGCGCGTGTTTCTGGTATGTTCTCTCGATCTGAGAGTGGGTGCAACTATGACCGACAATCAAACCGAAGAGGCTATCCGGAAGCCTGAAACAGGGTTCGCGGGCTTGTCCGAGATCGATCAGGCCATCCGTGAAAATCGTCTGATGGAGTATCGGATCAAGAAGTCCTGGGCCGATCCTTGGGCCCGCAGTCTCACGATAGCGGTCCTAGTCGTCATTGCAGCTGGTTTTTCGTACTTGGCTGGCGCGTCTTTCGGACTGTGGTGACCGTTGCAGGTCACCACTCCTTCACATCATCCGCTGCTTCTGCACTGGCACCTTGGGCTCCCTTGGTGATTGCGTCCAGACGTCCCCTAGAGCCGGTAATCTTCTGGCGACCGGCCGCCTGAGCCCTTTGCACCTCTTCACGGAGATCGCCGCCCCCCACCCGTGGTACTGAACCGGAATCCCCGCCGCCGGTCTGTGCTCGACCGCGCACCGATCCTGCGCCAGAGACTGCCGGACGTGATACGGGCTGTCCGGGGACGAGTACGAGGCGCTCGTCGATCCCGTCGCGAAGCTGCTCGGCATAGCTTTCGATGAACTTTGCCTGCAATGCCTGGCCTTCCGGACTGAGCTGGAAAGTGACGTCGTCGAACCGAGCGTTGCCATAATAATCGCGGTTGCTTTCGATCTCGGCGAGACCCCATTCTCGGTAGGCTTGGGACAGATTGAGATTGCCTGCAGCGCTGTTTCCCTCGAAGAAAGACGCTTGGCTCTCAAGACGATTGGCAAGCTCCTCGGCTCGGCGAGCCTCGATAGTGAAGCTCTGCGCTTCCGTCAGAGAGGCATTCATGCCGCTTGCGGTGCTCGAGATCGACGAGCTTGATGAGGTACTGACTGAGCGAACGAACCCATCGCGGGTGCTCGACCAATTGCGGCTGTCAGACATCTGGGACAGGCTCCCAAAGATCCGGGAACGGTCTTCGGATGCGATGCCGATGTCGCTGTCGGTCCACGTCCGTGTCCCGCCGCCCTTTAGGCCGACGTTAGCCGAAGCGACACCGTTCGAGATGCCCGCTTTGGCCCCGGCTTCACCACCGAGGAACCAGGCCGTTGAGATGTCATCGGCCGCTCTGCGCGACAGCCCGAATTGCCGCTGCAGACTGGTCGATGCCTGATCGACCTCGCTGAATGCGGTCTGGATGCTGTCGGAGTTCGAGGTGCCGGTCGCGCTCTCGAAGGATGCGCCTCGGCTGAACTGGTCCCTGAGCTCGCGGAACTTCGTGACGGCGCTGGTCGTCGATTCCGTCGCGACATTGGCATAGGTCTCGCTGTTTGCGCGGGCCTGCGATGCCATCGTCGACAGGCGTGCCGTGAACTCCTGGCCCAGCGTCGGCGTGAAGGGATAGCTGGAATTCGGGATCTGATCGTAGCTGCCGTCCGGAAAGCTCGTGGTCATTGCCCCGGTGTCGCTGAAGGTCCGTGTCTGCGGCGCGCCGTACGTGAAGCTCGGCGCGATCGAGCCTTGTGCGAACTGGCGGGTGAGGACGCTCGAGTTTTCGAAGCTGGTGTTGCCGAGCGAGACGTTGCCGGTACTCGCCTCCCGGGCCGCTTCCTCGGCCGCGTTCTGGCTCGGATTGAGGTAGCTCGTGGCGTGGTGGGAAATCGCCATGGCGCCCTTGGCCACACCGCCTGCCAGGAACGGCACAGATGCAATAAGATAGCCTGCCAGCAGACCGATATCGCTGTTGACGTCGGCCATGCCGGTAAAGCTGGCCAGGCTGAGGCCGTTGCTGCCCGTCACCGCGCTCATGTCAGCCGCGCCCTTGTGCATCAGCATCATGTGGAGGATCACGAACAGCGGTCCCCAGGCCGCAAGATAGAAGAAGCCCGTCACATAGCCCTTGAGGGCGACCGGTCCCGTCTTAGGGAGCAGAAACAGCGGGAAGAGCACCGGAAATAGCGCGTAGAACAGCACGGTCAGCACGACGTTCAGGAGCGGGACCCACTTCATCGCGTTGCTCGCAATCGAGCCATAGGTCCGCTCGGTCTGAATGTCGGCGCGGGTCTGGGCGTAGACGTCGACATTCCCCGTGCCGCTGGTAGCGGACATCGAGTGCATAGCTTGGCTCATCGCGTTGATGGTCAGCGTCTGCTTGAAGATTTCGGTCGCGTTGGCCGAGATGCCGGTCAGGTACTGATAGGCCACCGGCAGGTCAGCAAAGAGCTTCGCCTTGGCGAGCGCGGCCGTCTGGTTGGGGTAAAGCTGACGGCCGAACACAGATCCCATCGCGTCGACCAGTCCGGCCCACTGCGCATTGAGCGTGTCGTAGGCCTCACGGCAGGTCACGATGTTTGAGCTCACCTGGCCTGAAGTGGCATCCCGGGTCAGGAACCGCTGCGCGCGCGCCTGGCTGCCCGGCGCAATCGTCGCCCAGATGTCGCCGGTTTCTGCCAGCTCCTTCATCGAGTAGCGGCCGAGCAGCACATCGTAGAACACGCATTGCCGGAAATGCTCGTCGAGATTGGCGGCAAATTCCGGGTCCGAAATCCGCAAGGACCGGGTCGCATCGTAGAGCCGGGCGCCGTAGATCATCCCGTTTTTCGAATAATTGAGATCACCAGGCAGGCCGAACACCACCTCGGCCGAGCCCGTCAGATAGTCGCCGACCTGGCTGGTAAAGCTCGCCATCAAGGCGAGGCCCAGCGGCACGTTGCTGACATTGGCCGGGGCAAGGCTCGGGTTGAGCCGATCAGTCACATGGACATCGAGCCGCGGCACCATGAGGCAGGAGTAGATGAGCGTTGCGCCGAGGAACCAGTTGATCCAGGCGCGCCAGTCCTGATTGAACGCGAGGGTCAGGGCGGACAGGCCAAGCCCCATCACCATCACCACCTGGAGCAGGCTCTTGTAGCCCCCGTTGCCGGTCCAGGCGGCGACTGCCTGGAAGACGTTGACCAGATAGTCCCCGCCGCCAACCGTAAAAATCTCGACCATGTCTGTTGTCCTGCCTCGATGTGGTTGGCTCGGTCAGTGGGTGAGGGCGCGGCTCTGGACGCCGCGCGACCAGTCCAGCGATGCGGCCATTCCGGGCGACATCGATGCGGCCAGGACGTTCTCGATGAACGCCGTCTTCTCGATGATCTGCAGCACCGCATTGACCTTGAGATGCGTGTTGGCCTGCCGGTCAGCGAGCGCCTGACGCACGACATTGACCTGGCTCTGCCACATTGCGATCTTGGCTTCGTCGGCCCCGATGAAGCTCGACATCGAGCGGCCCGCCTCGCTCACGATCCGGTCGAGGACGGCAAACAGCAGGTCGACACTGGCGATCTCGGCCAGGGTCTCGCGGTCGTCGGTCGGCATGCCGCGGCCATAGGCGGCCTGGACGGTCAGGATCTTGTAGAGCGGGATCGAAGCGACCTGCAGCAGTTCCTTCTGCTCTTCGCTGATCGCGGTGTCGTCGCGGATCGCCTGAACCATCCCGCCGATGAGCGCCGCCACGCGCGGCCGCAGCGCTTTCGACGCCGGCAGGCTCAGCGACTTGAACCCTGGGTTGAGGCACTTGTCCGGCTCGTCGCAGTGGAAAATGAGGACGTTGCCATTCGCGGTGCCATCCAGCAGCGAGGTGACGAGCGTAGACGAGGCTTCGCCGATGATCGGCACGAACTTGCCCGGCTCGTCGTCCTTGGGCGGCACGTAGATGATCGTGCCCAGCAGCGTCATCGCATATTCGGCGAGCTCCTCGTCGAACCGGCCTCCGGGCGAGAAGAACGCCGACTTCTTGAGGATCGTCCACGTGTAGTTTCGGGGTACACCGGGATTGACGTCATCGTACTTGCCCGAGCCTTGCGCGGTCGTGCTCGAGCGCTGCCCCCTGGTGCCGCAGCCATGTTTGGCAGCGGCATAGTCGGTGAAGATGCCTTCCGAATTGCCGATGGCTTCGCAGATCGCCTTGTCGGCAAGATCGCCCTTCGGCCAGATTCCCCCCACCAGACCCTGCGCCATCTCGCAGGAGTTGATGTTGAGGTTGTTCATGAGCTGAGCCTTCTGGCTGAACTCCTGCATGATCTTCGAGCATTCCGGGCAGACCGTGTCGATCGCCAGGCTGAAGGCGAAGCCGACGGCATTGTTGGCGACTGCCTTCAGCATCGCCACGATCTCGCTCGCGTTGATGAAGCTGAACGAGCCGGCGAAGATGTCGATGCCGCCGCATCCTGCGCGGGCGCGCGGCAGCTGCAGGTTGGCGATGTTGGTCGTCTTCTGGGGAAAGCGCGTCCAGACATTGCCGAGGCTGTAATAGCCGGCCGACTGCCCCTGGAACGCGGTTGGTCCGTTTACGTTGGCAGCGCCTCCGACATCGTTCAGAAACGAGTCCATCGAACTGCCGACATCGGCCGATGCGCCAGATAGCGGAAGGGTGAGGGGGAGGGTGGCTGCAAGGAGCGCAGCGACGGCTCTTTTCATCCTAGTAGTCACGTCCAGCTTCCTTCGATGTGAGGAGGTAAATCCGGTCCTGCAGCTCGTCGGCGCTCATGACGCCGTAGCCGATCGGGATGGGGCGGCCGGTCTGCGCGTCCCAGAGCACGACCGCTGGCGTGACCTTGGGCTCAAGCCCCATGCGGCTGCGCTGGTTGGTCTCGACCGTGTAGTTCGGGAAATGCCGCGATGGGCCGCCATCGGTCGAAATAGCGCGCACGGCGATGTGCCAGGTCGAGGCAACACTCTGCACGATTGGCGACATGACCTCACAGGCGCCGCAGCTCTGGGCGAAGAAGTAGAAGAGGCCGTAGCGCTCGGAGAGCTGTGCCATTGCCGCGTTCCGTTCCGCGCTGCGCGAATCCTGCCACTGGCGCTTGCCGAGCGTCGAGACCGGGCGCTGCAGCGTGTAGTCGAGCTCGGGATCCTGCCAGATGGCCCGTTGCCAGACGTCGCTGAAGAGCGACGCCCGGTCGAGCTGGGCCCGCTGGAACCGGATGTAGGCCGTCACATTGGCAGGCGTGGGCTCGAGGATCGCCTTGGCCTTGAGCTCCCGCAATGTCGCCGTGATCGCGTCAAGCTGGCTCGTGGCGCTCGCCGCCGGCGCGGGAGCGGGTGTGTTCTGCTCCGTCGGCTTGGGACGTTCGCAGTAGAACCAGTATCCGAGCCGCCGCTCTTCGCAATAGAAGCTATCCTGCCGCTCGTTCGTCTCGGCACGTGGCAGCGCATCGGTTTGGGTGGTGGTCGTCTGCGCGGTCGCGGGCGAAAGGAAACAAGGGGCATTGGCGATCACGCAGGCGGCGAGCA
>Ga0209542_10016214_pt1 | contig 12391 bp, 16 predicted proteins | sample RifCSPhighO2_01_FD_184028 | JGI IMG/M metagenome (GOLD analysis project Ga0209542, IMG submission 184028) | Soil microbial communities from Rifle, Colorado - Rifle CSP2_plank highO2_0.1 (SPAdes) (version 2) | ecosystem: Environmental > Terrestrial > Deep subsurface > Rock core/Sediment ...
ATGAATATTGTAACTTCTGGCAGCCAGTTTATAGATATTGACGCCTATAGTGGGTGCATTGCCTATGCGGAATTGCTGCAAAAACAGGGTAAAGAGGCTCAGGCAGTAAGCACAGCTCCTATTAACGAGAGCGTAACTCCTACTATTCGTGGCTGGCAGGCCGTTCTGGCTACTGACTATAAACCGAGTCCCAAAGATAACTTTGTACTGATTGATGTGTCTGATCCGGCCTTTTTTGACAGCTTTGTTGACCAAGATAGGGTAAGCGAAGTTATTGATCATCACACAGGTTTTGAGGACCACTGGAAACAGCGGATTGGAGACGGGGCCCACATTGAGTTTATAGGCGCGGCCTGCACGCTGGTATATGAGCGCTGGGCAGCTAATCAAAAAGTGCGCGAGATGAGCACAGCTAGCGCTCGTTTGCTGATGTCTGGGATTTTGGACAACACTCTCAACTTTGAGGCAGGTGTATCCACGGATAGGGACAAGGCAGCATACCAAGCGCTTGAGCCACAGGCCGACTTGCCAGAAGACTGGCCAGACCAATATTTTAGCGAGTGCCAGGCCCAAATTGAAGCTGACCTGGCTGGAGCTATTGCCAATGATTATAAATTGCTGGTCCCAAATGAAGTTACGCCCCGAATTCTGGCTCAAGTGGTGGTTTGGGACGGCTCGCCTGATACTTTTATTAAACCTCGATTACAGGAGGTCCGAGAAGTGCTGGAAGCTGATTCAGAGGATTGGGCTATGAATTTGATCAGTATTCACGACGGTAGAAGCTATTTGTTATCTGTTAATCCTTCAACCCAGCAAAAATTTGAAAAACTTTTTGGCGGTAGCTTTGCCAACAATGTAATGGCTCTTGATAAGCTTTGGCTACGTAAGGAAATACTCAAAAAGGCCCAGCAGTCGACAAAACTTTGAAATAACTACTGACTAGATCTACAATTAAGCTAAACATAATCAGGATGGGCATATGAAAATCAAAAAGTTAAATCAAGTTGGCTCTCATGCTGTACTAGCTTTGGTAGTCATTGTAGTGATAGGTGCTGTTGGATTTGTTGGTTGGCGAGTTTTGCATCGCATACCAAAGAATATTGATTCAGGCATGACGTCTACAAAGCTTTCGGGAAGCCTTAATCTCAACGATCAAAACAGCAAGGTAAGTTGGAGTCATGACGGCAAGGGTTGGAAGGCAAGCGGAACACCACCTGCCTGCCCAAGTCCGCTCACCATCGCATCGCCGGTGGATGTATCACTGGCCACCGCCATTCTTTATCCGGGCCAAACACGTGGCACTGATTACAAACCACATGGTGGATTTGTCTTTAGTAATAGCAATAATTCAGACATTACCGTAAAAATTCCAATGGAAGCACAGCTCACTAAGGGCAGCAGATATATTGAACAGGGTGAAACCCAGTATTACTTTGTTTTTATTGCTCCATGTGGCCTTATGTACAAGTTTGATCACTTGTTGACACTGTCATCCCAGTTTCAGGCGTATGCCGACAGATTGCCAACAGCCAAACCAGATGACTCCAGGACTACTAACTTTGACCCGGCTATTTATGTGAAAAAGGATGATGTGGTAGCCACCGCTGTAGGTTTCAAAAATACGCACAACGTAAGTGTGGACTTTGGTGTCTATGATATCCGGCAGCCTAATACGGTTTCTAAAACAGCTGACTGGCAACAAAAACACCCGAACGAAAATGAGTTTGGCGCTTACGGCATTTGCTGGCTTGATATTTTGCCTACCAAAGACGCTGCAACAACCAAGGCCTTGCCTGGCGGAGACGGAGTGATGGGTAAAACTAGCGACTACTGTAAGTAAGTTTTGTCAGCTCGTCCATAAGAGACTTATAAGGTGGTTTCAAGTATACTTTTAAGCATAGGAGGCTTACAAACAAGCCATGGCCAAAGATACAGATAATACTGAACAAGAAGACAATCCAGAAGACACAGAACTGCAAGAAACTGCCGCAGAGCAGGAACATGACCACAAAGATCATAATACAGAGGTTAAGCCTACTAATATGTTTTCTAGACTGTGGCATGCATATTTGGCCAATAAGAAACTGACCATTCCACTGACCATTTTGGCAATTTTAACCTTGGTATTAGCTATACCATTGACGCGCTACCCCTTGCTAGGGACAATCATCAGCCGAAACTTCTCCGTAATTGTGATAGATTCTCAAACCGGAAAGCCTGTCAGTAGTGCCGACGTCAGAGTTGCCGGCAAGTCAGCCAAGACCGATGCCAACGGCAGGGCAAGCCTAAAGGTCAAAGTAGGCAACACCCAGCTAAATATTCAAAAAAAATATTACAAAGATCTATCCACAAAAGTATTGGTGCCAATAGGTAGCGTGCGGGATCCATTGAGGCAAAAAATCGAGGCAACTGGTAGGCAGGTACCCATAGTTGTGCGCAACAAAGTGACTGGCCAGCCACTGAGCAATGCTAATATTGCGGCTGCAGGGACAGAGGTGAAAACCGGCAAAGACGGCAAAGTGACCATTGTGCTGCCGGCGGACAAAAGCAAACAAGAAGCATTTATTACAGCTGAAGGTTATAACGGAGCCAAAGCTACCATAACCGTTACTGACAAAGATGTAGCTGACAATATGTTCAATATCACACCATCAGGTAAGCTTTATTTCTTATCCAAACTATCGGGTAAGATTGATGTGGTCAAGACTGACCTTGATGGCACCAATCGACAAACTGTTCTAGCCGGTACAGGCAAGGAGGAAGAGGCCGGTACGGTGCTATTGGCATCACGAGACTGGAAGTACCTGGCTCTTATTAGCCGCCGCGCGGGCTTGCAAGCCAGAGTTTATCTGATTGAAACTGCCAATGACAAACTCACTGTTATAGACGAGGGCAACGCCAGCTTTACTGCCGTAGGTTGGAGCAATGACAAATTTATTTACACCGTCAATCGCAATACTGTACAGCTCTGGCAAGCAAAGAAATTTGCACTAAAGAGTTACAATGCCAGCACTAAGAATTTAGTTACTTTGGATGAAACAGACGTGGTTGGCACTGGCCAGTATTATTATGGTGATGAATCTTTTGGGCAAGTCTATGTCCTAGACAACCAGCTGATTTATACTAAAAACTGGTCTACATATTACGATAGTCCCACGCTCATCGGCAACCAACAAGCCAAGATTATAAGCGTTAAACCGGATGGTACAGCCAAAACAACACTTAAATCAGTTGGCGTACCGGATGGAGAATCATTGTCAAGCCTATCATTCGATAGCATTAGCCATAAAGCCGACGCTATTTACTTTAGAATTTACGACGGGGCAAACAGTTTTTATGAATTTGAAGATGGAAAAATTAGTGAGAACAAATCATTAGATGATGACAAATTCTATAACTCCGATTACTTAACATACATAGTTTCTCCCGATGGCAAACAGTCTTTTTGGTCCGAGAGGCGTGATGGCAAGAATATGTTTTTTGTTGGGGATATTAGGGGTGAAAATAGTAAACAAGTAGCCACCTTAAATGAATATAACCCATACGGCTGGTATACAGACGATTATCTACTGGTCTCCAAGGGTGGCAGCGAACTGTACATCATGTCGGTTAGTGGCAGTAAGACACCATATAAGGTAAGCGACTATCACAAACCAAACTATGACTTCAGAGGCTATGGTTACGGCTACGGTGGTTTTTAGGTAACAATCTATCACTTGCCTTAACCACTTTTATTCAATGTTTACATCTGTTAAAATTATTTGCTTAAATCGGAATGCTAAGAATAAAGGACATATTGGGCCGATCATTTGTTATGGTTACAGATAGCACAGAAATTGCAGGACAACTTCCAGAAGCGACAGATGTTGGATTAGTCTTCGTGGAGGCACCGGTATTTGATGAATTAGAGAAGCAGCGTATGGCAGATTTTTCTAATTTAGTAGACGCATTGAACACAGAGAAAGTTGAATATACCGAACTTCTACGAGCGCCACTACTTGGAATGTTAAACAGAACTCAAAGGCGTGAGTACCAGCGAACAATTGGGGGCAAGGGAGATGTTGGAGAACACTTTGGTAATTTTGTGGCAAATGCGGCTTTCTATGATTTAATTGCAACTCTTGGGTGTGATCCCGAGGAGTCTGTAGTTGAAGCTGAGTTTGATACGGAGGAAATGGGCGCCAAAATTGCCAAGGAGTTTGTACCTCGCATTATGCAACTCTCAATCCCAGATATTTTACACGATACAAGCCAAACGGCAGGTAACTTTTATCATCAGCGCAAAGAAAAAATAAGTAAACTTATGGATTTGGCTTTGCCAGAAGTGCAAATTACAGATGTGAAAAAACAGCCTACTGACCGGGCTGAGGGATACCATTTTATTAAACGGTTTATGTTTGCATCCAAATTTCCCGAAAACCGCGACGCAGTAGCATACAGTACTATGGTAATGTTTGCTGAACAGGTCTTAGTTGAAAACGGCAAACTTGCCGAAGCTACCAATGCCCTAATTGGCGGTGAATATGACAGTTTGATAACTCACGATTTAATGACTGCAATTCTACAGACTGAACCAGAAAGAGTTCCAAAAGACCTAACCAATGTTCATGAACAACTTCGACTTCTCCGTAATTGTAGTGATCTAGATGATGAGGAATTATTACGGCGTGCGGCGGACAACAGAGAGCTTATGCCAACAGCCGTACGACTAGAGATAGACAAGCAAATTACCGAATACACCCAAGGGACGGAAACGTTTTTCAGAGAGTTAGATAAGACACTTGTGGGACTAGGTCTATCTGCGATTACAGCTCAACAAACGTTAGAAACCCCACACGAAACAGATTTTGGAAGGATATTAAGGAGCTTACCAGACGAAGAACGTGAGTTTTCGGAGTTAGTAGTGTCTGAGCACACTAGGATTGTTAATTTAAAAAGAGCGAATGGTTTAACTGATGCTATCGTGCGGGCAGCTACGGACGAAGAGCCAGAAACGGTGGAAGAGATCATAGAAAAGGAACCACGCAAGATTTACTTTAGGGACCAAGAACCGATTGATCCAAGCGACGAGAACGCACTAGGTGAAAGACTAGGCAAAGAAGTAAGCAGGCTTAGTCGCGTAAGCGGATTTATGTCAGATTTATCTAGGTCTCTACAGACACTGGCCAAATTGGATCAGTCCAGAGGTACAGACGTTGGATTAAAAAATTATGGCCCTTTTTTACTAGGGCCTGATGGATCTACCAGATCTCTGTGGGGATATAAGCCAGACGGAGTTGATGGTCTTTCACTTGTCACGGGCGCGGCTAAAAAAATGCGAATTATGATTGGTTTTGGTGAAGATGGCGGCATAGAAATACTTGCAGTGCTTGATAAATCAAAAGTACACGGATGGATGACTAATAACAAAATGGGTAGGACTCACCACAAATAAGCCAGAAATTAATCAATACTTTACATGTTAAGTATTCTGGCGTAAACTTGTTTTTGACGATACAAAGCAGGAGTTACATGGCAGATAGTAGCGGCGAATATGCGATCGAAGCAAAAAAGGTCAGCAAATATTTTGGCAAAGTTCATGCTCTAGAAAATGTTGATCTGACTGCCGCGCGTGGCAAAGTCACCGGCCTACTGGGTCCTAATGGAGCTGGCAAAAGCACACTGATACGAGTCATGACCACACTACTAGAGCCAACCAGTGGTCAAGTCACAGTTGATGGTGTGGATGTGCTCAGAAATCCAGCCAAAGCTCGCCGGCACATTGGATTGGCTGGTCAGTTTGCTGCTGTGGATGACTTTTTGACTGGGCGTGAAACACTTGAGATGGTGGCCAGACTGTACCATCTGCCCAAGAAAGAAGCCAAACAACGAGCTACAGAGCTTCTAGATAAGTTGGATTTGACAGACGCAGCTGACCGTCAAACCAAAACCTACTCTGGCGGTATGCGCCGCCGGCTGGATCTTGGCGCTAGCTTGGTAGCTACTCCACGCGTGTTATTCCTAGATGAACCTACCACGGGGCTGGATCCGCGAACTCGCTTGCAGCTATGGGATATTATTCGGAATCTAATTAAACAAGGTGTAACCATACTATTAACCACCCAGTACCTAGAAGAGGCTGATGCTCTAGCTGACTATATGTACGTAATTGACCATGGCAAAATGATTGCCGAAGGCACGTCAGAGCAGCTCAAAAAAAGCTTAGGTCAAGACATTATTGAGCTCAAGGTCAAAGACGCCCAGCTAGAAAAAGCCAAAGACCAGCTCAATAAGCAATTTGGTGGTAATGCTGAGGTGGACGAACTGACTCGGCGCATAACCCTGCGTACCAAAAACGGTAGTGACGATCTATTGTCAGCCGCCAGTGCCTTAAAAGTTGCTGGCATTAAGGCAGAAGAGCTTAGCCTGCATCGGCCAAGTTTGGACGATGTATTCTTGTCTATCACCGGCAAAAAGGCTGAAGGAGACAACTTATGAGTTCAATGCACGGCATGAGTGACACGCTGCAGATTGTCAAACGTAATGTCAAACGTAACTTCCGCATTCCACAACTGCTAGTTTTTAGCAGCATTCAGCCAATAGTCTTTTTACTGCTTTTTAACTTTGTGTTTGGTGGAGCTGTGCGGGGTACTGGCTCAGAGAAATACATTAACTTTTTACTACCCGGGATTTTGGCTCAAACAGCTCTGTTTGGCGCTATTCAGACTGGAGTAGGGCTAGCCGAGGATCTTACCAAGGGTGTTATTGACCGTCTGCGCAGTTTACCGATTGCGCGCTATGCGGTACTGGCTGGCCGAACTTTTGCCGATACAGTACGAAATATCTTTGTGATTATTTTAATGTCTTCAGTTGGCGCATTGCTAGGCTTTCGTTTTCATTACGGTATAGGTAAGTTCATTCTTGCTATCTGTTTGGTACTATTCTTTGCCTATGCCGTGAGCTGGGTAAGTGCCAACCTAGGGCTGTTAGTAAAAGATTCCGAGACCGTACAAGTGGCTGGCTTTTTGTGGGTATTCCCTTTGGTTTTTGCCAGCTCTGTCTTTGTGCCGGTGCAAACTATGCCTCATTGGCTACAAATTTTTGCACGTAATCAGCCAGTTACTCAAGTTGTTAACGCTGTACGACACCTTACGCAGGGTGGCGTTGTTAGTGGGTCCAGCTATGTCTGGCATTCTTTGGCTTGGTCACTTTGTATCATACTCATATTTGCGCCGCTGGCGGTTTGGCAATACAAAAAAGCTGTCTAACATCCTTATCAGCCTTAGCTGATATACTGAAGCGGCATGGATGCTACAACGGCAATTACTAGTACTGGTGGTGCACAATCTGCAACTCAGAACCCGCAAGATATAGGTACACCTACGTTGGTGCCAGCTGCTAATACTTTGCAGGCTGGCGGTAATGCCACAAATACTACTAATATAAATACCTCAACGACAGTTCGTGGAATCCCTTTGTCGTCCATCTCCACATCCAGTGTCAAAGCAGCGCCGTTACCTGAGCAGCCAAAAGATTCATACACACCTTATCTAATAAGCATTGGCTTAATTATCATTGTTTTTGCGTTCATAGGCTTTGTGGCCTCAAATATTGCCACAAACCGCCGTTTGGCAATTGATTAGTAGTCAACGGGTAAAGGTGCAAGTGCAATAGTTTATTGTGAATTTGCTAAGATGTAGGGATGGCTAAGCTCTATCAAGTAGTTGACGGGGACGATAAAATTATTGGCTACAAACAGCGTGAAGATATTGACTATGCGCGGGATATATACCGAATTGGTGCGCTTTGGCTAACCAACTCTAAGGGTCAAATCTTAATAGCTCAGCGCAAGCTCAATAAAGATAAAGATCCAGGTAAGTGGGGGCCGGCGGCTGCAGGCACCTTAGAGAAGGGTGAGACTTATAAGAGCAATATATACAAAGAAGCCGAGGAAGAAATCGGTCTAAGCGGTGTTAAGTTTAAGCTTGGTCCCAAACAATACTTTCATTCTCCGCGGGCAGCCCATTGCCAATGGTTTTTGGCAACTATAGATAAAAAACAAGATGAGTTTAAGCTTCAGGAAGATGAGGTTGAAAGGATTGACTGGGTTAGTAGAGAGTGGTTGGAGGAAGATCTAATCAAGAGTCCAGATAAATACGTGCCATCTATGCCAGATATCCTGAAATTATTACACGACTAGACAAGGCTGATATAATAATGCTTATGGCTAAAACTAAACGTAAATCATCTAGGTCCAACACAAAAAAAGTTAAAAAAGGAGCATGGTTTGTCAATACGCGCAATAGTTATATGCCGGTCAACTTTTATGGCTGGTTACTCTACGCGCCGCTAATAGTGGCAGAGGTATTATTGCTTGCTGCTGTCTATGCTGGTCTACATGAAGGAGTGGATGTAGGCACGGCCTATATACAGTTTTTCATTGGCACAGCATTCATCTGGGCATCAATTACGTGGATTGCTAGACTTAAAGCTTAATACCTAGAGGTCAACAGATACGTATTCATAAAATGCATATGTATGAGTGCGCCTTTTGATGCTCGGTGCTACAATACGACTTTGAGCCATGCTGATGTATGGCTTAGACCAGGAGGGTCTTGATTAGATGGACGAAAATCCTAATAAAATTAGTATAAACACCAACGGAGCTGGCAATCCGGAAGCTAGCAAACCCATACAGGTTATGGATGTTAGACCACCTGCAGCGGCTAGCTCACCAAGCGCTGCCGAAAGCACCGGGTCGGTCAAGGAATCTCCGCCTACAAATACACCCTCTATAGCAGATGCATCAACCACTTCTCCGGTAGACGCCCCAACTACTGAACCGCCTAAACATAGTGAACAACATGATGATAACGAACACAAAGCTATCACTAATGCTCAATCATCCAAGCTATCAGCCGGCAAACTCATCAAGATCTTAGCAATCGTAACCGTGGCGCTTGCGTTGATTTCTGCCGCTATATATCTCTACATGAAAAATCAATAGTAGGTGCCTCGAAATTATAGCCACTAAGCGTGATAAAATGTTATGTAGGAGGCAACGATAATATATGAAAACAAGTATTAGAATAATTTTAAGCACTATTTTAGCAACACCCTTGCTAGCTGTGGGTGTCGCACCGCTCGTAAGTGCTGAAACTGACTCAAATAACACTTCAAATACCAGCAATACTGGGACCGGTTCAACTAGTGACTCGCGCGAGGAAACGGAAAATAAAGAACAAAAGGAGCGAAACAGCAGGTTAGAAAAACGTAAAACAGAATTCAAGGTTAAGCTCTCAGACACAGAACATACTCGTATTAAGAGTCGATGCAAGCAAGCACAGGGCGGCGGTATTAAATCGTTGGATGGACGGATTAAGGGTATCGAAACCAGCCGCGAAAGGGTACATAAAAATCTTGTCAACAGGCTTAACAAACTGGTTGATAAGCTAAAAGCCAAAAATATTGATACCACTGAGCTAGAGTCAGAAATTACCGTCTTAGAGGCCAAGATAGCAACCTTCAAAGCGGATCTAGCTACCTACAAACAAGATATGGTCGACCTTAAAGCTATGGACTGCGCCGCTGACCCCACAGCCTTTAAGGCTGCGCTAGAGGCAGCTCGTGCAGACCGCGAGAAGGTTCACCAAGACGCCAAGGACATTAGAAGCTATGTTAAGGACACCATTAAGCCAACTCTTAAGGAAATTCGTGCACAACTAGAAGCCGAAGAGAAACCAGAAACTAGCACAGAAAATAATTCTACAGAAGGGGACCAGTAGTCATGGATGATGAATCTAAAGGTGTTAAGTCGGATGATAATGGGCCTAGCGGTTTAAATTCTTCTTTGATGGACAACCAGGCGTCAAATCTCGATGTGCAACCTCAATCAGGGCCAACCCCCTCAGATCCAACAGTTACTAGCCCAATAATGTCGTCACAAGCTGGTCCTAAGCGCAATACTAAAATGCTTGTGATTGCGGCAATTGTCTTGCTAATAGTTGTAGGTGGCGCTTTGGCATACGCCAGTACTAGGAGTGCAAACAAAGACAGCACCATCAAAACACCAGCTAAACCAGCTGCTGCAACTCAAGCAAATACCACTGATGTCGATGAAACTAGCCAAGAAGTTGATAATAACCTAAATACTGTTAATGACGATGAAGATTTTAATAGTACCGACCTATCAGATTCCTCGCTAGATATGTAATGGATTCAGCAGAATATGTTGACTAGCGCTGCAGAAGCGATAAAGCTATTAATGGGCGGTTCTGTTGGCGTGTTACCAACGGACACTGTCTATGGATTAGTGTGTGCGGCACATGATGCACTGGCAGTTAAACGTCTCTATGCGCTTAAAAACCGCATCGCAAAGCTCGGCACACTAATTGCTGCCGATATTGATCAGGTGGTTGAACTTGGGTTTAAGCGGAGATATCTAACGGCCGTAGAACAGTTCTGGCCTGGGCCAGTTAGCGTAATTGTGCCATTTAGTGATCCGGCCCTGCAATATCTACATCAAGGTATTTCATCGATTCCTGTTCGTATTCCGGGGGGCAAAGAACTGACTACTTTGCTCAAAAAAACTGGACCCTTACTGACTACAAGCGCCAACTTGCCAGGCAAGAAACCGGCCAACACTATAGAAGAAGCCAAAGCTTACTTTGGCAATAAAGTTGACTTTTATGTTGATGGAGGCGATCTAACAAACCGACAGCCTTCAACCATCATACGTATAGTTGATGACGCCATAGAGGTACTACGCCAGGGAGCAGGAAAAGTAGAGTAGTTTTTCCAATCACAAAAATTAGTTTGCTGGACAGTGGGCTGCCATGATGCGAAACTTATGGGATGACATTTGATGAGTACCAGAAACAAGCAATAACCACTGATGCATACGGCGGCAAAGGTGGTTTTTTATCAATTGCTTTTATCAACAAGGTGCTTGGTTTGGCTGGTGAGTCGGGTGAAGTTGCAGATAAGGTTAAAAAACTCCAAAGAAACAAAGATGGCAAGATAAATCAAACTGATGTACAGGAACTTTCTAAAGAGCTAGGTGATGTCCTATGGTATTTAAGTGCCATTGCACATTATTTAGGAGTTAGTTTGGACGACCTGGCACAACAAAATTTAGATAAATTGTTTGACAGAAAAGCACGTGGCGTAATAAAAAGCAAAGGAGATAACAGATGAACCTTCAAGATTTAATAGTCAAATATCTGGATGAGGCACGCATTATGCAGGTGGCAACCAGCATTGGGGACCGGCCATGGTGCTGCACAGTTTATTACGCGGTAGATAATGCACATCATTTATACTGGATTTCTACGCCAGAGCGCCTACATTCCCAGGATATTAGCAAGAACCCTTATGTGGCTGGCGCAATTGTGCTCCCACACGAATATGGAAAACCAGTTAGGGGTGTTCAGTTTCGAGGCTCAGCTCTCCAAATTACTGATCCTACGGAGATTAATACGCTATCAGAAGCCTACAGAGAGCGATACCACCAGCCAACCCTAGCCCAAGACATCATAAGTGGCAAAAATCCGCATCAACTCTATCAGATCAAACCAGAGCTTTATGTACTGTTTGACGAGGTTAACTTCCCTAAAGACCCTCGCCAAGAGTGGTATTTTACCTAAAGATTTTTAATAAACTCAGCAACGGCTTTTTTGGTTTCTTGGATTTCCCTGTAACGGATCACCGTAACATTTGGGTTGCCGTCAATCATTGGCGATAATCGTCGCCCCGATTCAATACAAAACAGGGCTAAAATAGGCTTACCATTATCTTCGGCTTTAGCGATCTCATAGCCAACGCCCAAACTTGGTTGGGTTACTTCGGCAATAATGGCATCCGCGTCCAACACCCATTTTACATCTCTATGCCAGACTAAAGAGGGTACCATTTTCATCCCCACTGCATCGGTTAGTACCTTGTCGGCGAAAAGCTCGCTTATTACTTTGGCTCCGGAGATCTTTATAAAGTTAACGACGTCGGAATAGACATGAGCATGATCTCTGCCGCCGGCAATTGAGCAAGCAAAGTAGACCTTTTTCATGGCTTGAACTTTTTGCGTATCCATTCATCCAAGCTATTACCGCCTCCACCGGCCATACAGACCACCATATCACCTTGTTTGAGGTGGTCACGGATAGTCTTGACCAAAGCCTCGTCACGTTTGGCTGGCTCAGCAATAGTTGGATCACTTAGGTGTGGTATAAGATCTTTGGGCATTAATATGCGTTGAGTCGGATCCTCTCGGGCCAAATAGCTAGGTATCCAATAGACTTTCTTGGCGCCCTCAAAACAGTCTTGATAATCCTTGAGCATATAGTGTTGCCGGCGATTGGTCAGTGGCTCATAAACAACCACTACGGCTTGCTTGTCACCGGCCATCTATAGTGCT
>Ga0209542_10016215_pt1 | contig 12391 bp, 13 predicted proteins | sample RifCSPhighO2_01_FD_184028 | JGI IMG/M metagenome (GOLD analysis project Ga0209542, IMG submission 184028) | Soil microbial communities from Rifle, Colorado - Rifle CSP2_plank highO2_0.1 (SPAdes) (version 2) | ecosystem: Environmental > Terrestrial > Deep subsurface > Rock core/Sediment ...
GGTTACCCTACCCAAAAACCTAAAGAGCTTCTTGAGCGAGTCATTATTGCGTCCTCGAACGCAGGAGAATTAGTTATGGATTGTTTTTGTGGAAGTGGTACTACTCTTGTTGAAGCACAAAAGCTTTGAAGACGATGGATTGGTTGCGATATAAATATAGGTGCGGTTCAAACATCTACGAAAGGGCTTGCACAAGTTATTGAAGAGCAAGAAAAGGAAAATCAGAAACTTATCAAGGACGACTTTAAAGGACTTTCTGCTTTCAAAATTTATAATGTCAACGACTATGACATCTTCAAAAACGAGATTGAAGCGAAAGAAATTGTAATGGAAATGTATGGGGTTGAGCCTATCAAACGAAGCCAGTTTGACGGGGTTCTGGATAATAAGTTTGTAAAAATAATGCCTCTTAATAAAGTTCTGAATAAATTGGATATAAAAACTGCCCTTAAGAATGTAGAAGACGCAATTGACAGTTTTACTCCCAAGACTACCTCAAAAGGAAGCGAGGAGATTTACGAAGAAGGAGTAATTATTATTTGCTCAGGGGCAGAGCTTGACGCAGAAGATTACCTCAAGAAAGAAAATAAAACAGGAGTAAAAGTAATAGTACGGGATATTCTCAACGACAAAAAAAGTCTTATATTCAAGAAAAAACCTGAAGCAAGAATTGAAGTAAAAACAAAGGACAGGAAATTATCCGTTGTTATTAAAGAGTTCTATTCCCCTATTCTTATGCGGAAACTAGAACTTGAAAACGAGAAAGTAATTGATAAAAAAGATGAGGCAAAGGTAGAAGATTTCAAACAAATAATAGATAGTGTCGCAATTGATATTGATTATGATGGAAAGCTCTTTAATGCAGAGATTATTGACCTTCCCGACAAGAAAGAGTTGATAAAAACAGAATACAGCTATACATACGAAAAAGCTGGAAAAAATACAGTTGCAATAAAAATTGTTGATGTATTAGGCGAAGAATACTTTGAAACATTTGAAGTAATTGCATAAAAAACTATGACTAACGATATAACGATAAAAGCACCACATAAGAACTTTGAAGAAATCAAGAAAATTGATGAAAATGGCGTAGAGTATTGGGAAGCTAGAGAGCTAATGCCCCTGCTTGACTACGATAAATGGAGTAATTTTGATAGTGTTGTTATCGAAAAAGCAAAAATTGCCTGTATAAATAGCGGTCAAACAGTAGCAAACCATTTTGCCGATGTCGGGAAAATGGTCAAAATAGGCTCAAGCACTGAGCGTGAAATTAAAGACTATAAACTCTCTCGTTATGCCTGTTACCTTATTGCTCAAAATGGAGACCCTTCTAAACGGGCAGTAGCTACAGCACAGACGTATTTCGCAATTCAAACACGAAGGCAAGAGATATTCCAGCAACTACCCGAAAACGAACAAAGATTATTTTTACGAGGAGAAGTTAAAACACATAATAAAGCACTCAACACTACAGCATTTAATGCAGGGGTTAAAAACTTTGGAAAATTTAATAACGCAGGATATTTAGGGCTTTATGGAATGAGAAAAAGTAGCGTTCAGCAAAAGAAAAGAATAGGAGACGATGATGTATTAGATAGAGCAGGGGCAACAGAATTGGCCGCTAATCTATTCCGCATAACACAAACTGATGAGGTGCTTAAAAAAGAAAATATAAAAGGGGAAGGGAGAGCTACATTCAAGCATATAGTAGTCGGTCAAAAAGTAAGAAAATCTATTCAAGATATAGGTGGCACTATGCCAGAAGATTTACCACCTGAACCTCATATTAAAGAGCTTGAAAAACAACAAAAGAAATTATTAAAAAGTGGACTACCAGTTAAAGGATTAAAGGACTGATTATGGACAATCCTTTTTTAATTGCCATACAAAACAAAGTCATAGATTGGCGTAATAACGGCTACCAGGGGGTAGAAAAGGAAACGCTGAACATACTTACCCATATTAAAAAGGTAGGCTTTCTTCACGAACCTCAAGTTAAAGCTCTTGAGACCTATATCTACCTCAAAGAAATTCTTGGAAATAAATCATCAAGCGAGATTGTGAGGGCAATTTTTGACAACGAGAAAGACTTAATAAGCTCATTAGGTCTTACAAAAGAACAGGCTTACGAGCTTGTATTTGATAAGGACAAAGAAGAAAAAATCAATAAGCGTATCCACGAGCAATATAACGGGATTGATTACGCAAACCAAGTTTACGCCCTCACAATGGGAGCGGGAAAAACAATACTTATGGGAACAATGATGTTGTATGATTTCGTGCTGTCCTTTTACCATCCAGAAGATAATCGCTTTGCGAAGAATACTCTTGTTTTTGCTCCTGACACGACCATTATTGAAAGCCTTAAGGAAATAAAGAGTTTTGACTATACAAAAGTATTACCCCGAGAGTATCAGTCAGTAGTATTGAATATAAAGTATCATTATCTTGAAAGCACAGACACACCTCTAACCCCTATTGGCAATTATAATGTTGTTGTTTCAAATTCCCAAAAAATAATTCTTAAGACAAGACATAAGGAAGACAGACAGACTGCTCTTTTTAGAGATGAAGGTATATTAAGAAACAGGGCAGTAGAAAACAAAAGACTTCAGGCAATCCGGGAACTCAATGATTTAATGGTCTTTGTAGATGAAGCTCATCATTCTTTTGGAACAACTCTTGAAGGAAGCCTTAAGAAAACTAAGGAAACAATTAATTATATCCACAGGGAAGGGAGAACCCCTCTTGTCGGTGTTGTAAACCTCACAGGAACACCCTACATAAACAATAAGATGATTTCTGATGTTGTATATCATTTTGGGTTAAAAGAAGGCATTGAAAAAGGGATACTTAAACAAGTCCGCTTCTTGGGATATTCCAATGTAAAGACGGAAGGTTTTATTGAAGATGTTATAGGTAAATTTTGGGACGAGTATAAAGAGAGTCTTCTTGAGAGAAAACTGCCTAAAATCGCCTTTTACGCCTCAAATATAGACGATTTACAGACGCAACTGCGACCTAAACTTGAGGCAATACTTAGCAAGTTAAAAATACCGCAGGATAAAATCCTTGAATATCACACAGAAGCAGAAAAAAATAAAGATGAGTTCCTAAAAATAGACACAGAGGAAAGCAAAAAACAGTTTATATTACTGGTAGGTAAAGGCACAGAGGGTTGGAATTGTAAGTCGCTTGTTGCCTGTGCTTTGTATAGAAAGCCGCAAAGCTCAATTTTTGTCCTGCAATCCTCTACCCGTTGCTTAAGAAGTATAGGGGACAATTCCACAACCGCTACAATCTTTCTTTCTGATGAGAATTACAGGGTTTTAGACAGAGAGCTTAAGAATAATTTTGCGACAACCATAGAGGATATTCAAAACCAAGAGCAGGATATAATTGAGCATACCCTTGTAGTTGAAAAAAAGAAAAAAGTAAAAGTCAAAAAGAAGCTCAAAGAGATAATTTCAGCGACAAATAAAGATGTCGGTAAGCTAAAAATTGACTGGAAAAACTTTAATTCAGGTAATTACCTTCCTTATATTGCGGAAAGCGGAATACTGCTTAACGCAGAACAGAAAGCCGAGTACACACAGAAATTATCAAAAAAAGAACTCTCAATCAAAGGCAGTTTCACTTTTTACGATATTGTTGAGATTGTAAACCGCTATACTTTGCTTCCCTGTCTTATTATTGAGGACATACTGCTTCAGGGGCAATCAAAAGACGAAATTACACAGAGAATAAACCACAATTTAAGCAATCTCACTTTTGCTATTGAGCAAATACTTACCCACGCCTATAAATATGAAGAAAAGGAAACAATCATTGAGGAAGAACTTGAGCTGACAAAGCAGTTTCCTTTCAAAATAAATGTCCAGCAAAATAAAAACGATCTAGTAGTTTATAAAACAGACTTAGCAGACGGAAGGCTTGGATTTCATATAAACCCCTACAATTTTGATAGCAAGGACGAGAAAGGATTGTTTGCTTATTTACGGGAAGTTCTTGATGAGGACGAGGCAATGGTTGACATTTACTTTACAGGAGGCGTTTCTGACAGCGTTCACAACGACTTTTATTTTGAATACTTTAGCCCAACAGAGAAAAAACTTGCCCGTTACTTCCCTGACTTTCTGATTGAAACCACAAAAGACAGGTTTTTAGTAATAGAAGTTAAAACAAACCAAGAAAAGCCTAATTACGAACAAAATAAAAAGACTTATAAAGGGGAACGGGATGATATTTTTAATGAGGTGTTTGCAAAAGAGGTAGGATTTAGGGAATTTCAGGAAGTTAATAAGAACTTTGAATATCACATTATTTTTGACGCTGGTTTACAGCAACAGCAAAAAGAGCTATACCAAGAAATATCAAAAATATAATGAAATCTATAATAATCGCACGAGTTAGCACAGAAGAACAAAAAGAAGCGGGCAACTCATTGCCCGCTCAAATAGCACGGCTTAAAAAGTATTGCCAAAATAAAGAGTTCGGGATCATAAAAGAGGTTAGTTTTGATGAAAGTGCATATAAAGAACAACGCAACGACTTCGATGCTATCCTAGACTTTGTTATCGAGCAAAAAGAAAAAGTAGCTGTTTGCTTTGATAAGGTAGACAGGCTATCACGTAATATTTTCGATAAAAGAATAGCGGTACTTTACGAAAAAGCTATTCAAGGTCAATTAGAACTTCATTTTGTTTCTGGACAAGTCATCAATAGCCAACTTTCAGCCGTTGAAAAGTTTAATTTCAGTATTAGTCTTGGTCTAGCAAAGTATTATTCTGATGCTATAAGCGACAACGTAAAAAGAGCCCAGGAACAAATGTTAAGAAGTGGGACCTATCCAAGCAAACCTTCGTACGGATATAAACGAGTTCCTATAAGTAAAGACAAGACTGAGATCGTAGTTGATGAGTTTGCATCCCGCATTGTTCAAAAAGCCTATGAATGGTACGCCACACAGGGGTACTCAATGGATTTATTACGCAAAAAGCTAAAGGAGGATTACTGACGATAACTATGACAGGTTTTATCAGCCCTTACGTGATCAAATAAGCGATTTTGATACTCGCTTGGCATTATTACAAGAAGCTGAGGACAACTACTACATCACGGCTAGATACCTGCTAGAGCTGGCTAATCGGGCTTATGATTTATTTATAAGTTCTGAAGTTACGGAAAGAAGGCAGTTAATCAAGCTTGTACTTCAGAACCTTAGGGTAGAAGGTAAAACAGTGCGATATGACGCTCTAAAACCCTTCGATGAAATCTTAAATTGTTCTGATCGTCAACTCTGGCTCCCCCGCGTGGACTCGGACCACGAACCTTCTCGTTACAAAAACCCTCTAATTACTTAAAGGTTTGGACTATCTTATGACCTTGCCCTGCAAAGCAGGATTTAGGTCCCTGGTATATAGTCTCTACACATTTACCCCGCCATGGCGGAGATTTAGCTCGGGATTATCCCACGACTTCACTCGGGATTATAATCCTGAGTTTACCGAAGGACTTCCCCGAATTAGCCAAGTTATCATTTCTAATTTTCACTAGAAAGCTGCGCAATACCTGCATGAATTTCTCTGTGACAATTAGCACAAACTAGAACGCATTTATCTGCTTCAAGTTTTATCTTTTCCCATGATCGGGTTAAACCTCTTACAGATAAACCGAACTCCTTTATACTATTATCCCTGTGATGTAAATCCAGAGCCCAAACGCATTTGTTGTATCCGCAAATTGAACATTTACCGCCTTTATATTCCGTCACCATCTGTTTAAGTTTCCTTCTCCTTTTGGTTACGGCAATTTTCAGATACTCTCTTCGATCAGCATACGTTCGTTTCTCTGGCATACACATATGAGTATACCATGCATTCCCACAGCGAGCCGCTCTACCATTGAGCTACAGGGGATTATTTATTAAGTTTTTAATGAACTGTGTGTCATTAACCCCGATTAAATCGGGGATAGACCGCTTTCGTATTTTACTACCTCGACGCTTTGAAATCCATCCCAAAATTTCTTACAAAATTTGTTGTTGACAAGTCCCCATATAGACATTAAATTTCGAACGGGCGGTGAGATTTTATGGTGATATTTTGGGAGAGGAGATAAAAGAAACAGAGTACATGGACAAAAACGACCGGGGGGAAGGAAGGGAATACTATTGGCCTTCACCGCATGACATAATCCACTAAAAATCCCCGAGCCGGCTGCCAACTCGGGAAATTTTAGGTTACCGGAAAGAATCCATCTCCTCTCTTCCCTGATCGTTGGTATTCCTGTTCCCCCAGTAATCTCTTTCTTCTTCAGTTGATTTTCTCGTGCTGTCATCTACTGACCTCTGGCTTCGCCCGCCTTTTTGCCCACGCGAGCGGGTCCCTTTCATTCCGTTTTTGCTATTCCTATTTCTTTTAGGCATGCCCCTCACCCCCTTTCAAGTTCATATTGAACAGACTATATAGTAGGTATGTTTGGAACGTAATAAATAACTGTAAGAAAAAGGCTAAAAGAAATTGGCCGGGTTAAGCCAATTTTCAAGATCATTTTGGCTTTGGACATAGCCGCGTAAATCAAACCTCCCAGACTTTAATATTCCGAAATGTAGGTGCTGCCGTTCAAAATCCGTCTCCTTGGTGTTACCTTTTCCCAGATACCCCAATTGTTGCCCCCTGACCACTTTGGTTCCCACTTTCGGGATTGTGTCCGCATTCAAATGGCCGTACAGCACCAGGTATTTATCAATTTTTAAACCCAAAACTCCGCCATACCCGACCACCCACCCGGAATAGATAACCTCTCCGTCAGCAATCGCCAACACAGGAATTATTTCCCCTTGCGTTTCTTCAATGTCAACTCCGGTGTGGAATCCTTGAAATTTTTCCGGGGCAACAGGTGAATTTTTTGGAGTTATATAAATCCCAAAAGGTTTTTTGGTAATTCCTTCTTTGAAATTTTTAACCGGTAAAACGTATTCCGATTTTTCCTTTACTTCCGGGATAATATTTTCACTTGTCACCTGGTTTCTAATTTCCGGATTATTTTTAGGTCGCAGGAGAAAAAATCCCGTGACAAGAATAAAGATAACAAAGATAGTTAAAGTAATTTTTTTCATCTTTCAATTTCCCCCTTTATTTTATAAAATGCTGTCAATGTCATCAATCAACGCCGGGGATATTAAAAAGGGAGACTATGTCATTTTCAAGGATGCCCCGTGTGTGGTTGCCGGGACGGAGTTTATGAATCCCGGTAAAGGATCGGCCATCATGCGGGTCCGTTATAAAAATCTACGAACCGGCAGCGTTCAGGAATACACCCACCGAACAACGGAGTTTGTCGAAGCAGCCAATGTCACAAAAAAAGAAATGCAGTTTTTGTATGTTCAGGGAGATGATGTGGTTTTTATGGATCCGCGAACTTATGATCAGGCGGTCATCCCAACTTCGCTTCTGGAAGATAAACTACTTTATCTTATCCCCGATCTTGTCTGTTGGACTCTTTGGCTTGACGATACGGCAATCGGCGTTATATTGCCGCCGAATATTGTTTTGACAGTGACGGAATCTCAGGAAGCTGTGGCCGGGAATCGGGTTAATGCTCCAAAAAAAGAAGTGGTCACCGAGACCGGATTAAAAGTTCAGGCCCCGCTTTTTATTAAAGAGGGGGAAAGAATAATTGTTTCCACCGATGACGGCTCCTACGTCTCCCGAGCGAATTAGTCATTGTTTATTGTACAATAAAGTTGTCACCCTGGAGCGAAGCGATAGGGTCTGCTTTTATGAAGAAGTTATTTATATTAATAATTTTAATTTCCCTTATTCCCATTATTTACTTTTCTTTTAAAGACGCTGTGAAGTTTACGTCCGGCCTGAACCTGACCCCCCAGGACGCCCAATTATTTTTGGTCAAACGGGTTGTTGACGGCGACACAATTGAACTTGATAATGGAGACAAAGTCCGCTATATCGGGGTAAACACGCCGGAGACAGTCGACCCCCGAAAACCGGTTGAATGCTTCGGGGAGGAAGCCAAGGCGAAAAATAAGGAGTTAGTTGAATGGAAATTGGTCCGGTTGGAAAAAGATATTACGGACAAAGATAAATACGGCCGGCTTTTAAGATATGTTTATATCCAAAACACCTTCGTCAATGATTTCCTAGTCAGACAGGGATATGCCAATGTTGCCACATACCCGCCGGATGTAAAATTTGTCAGCCAATTTTTAGAAGCGGAAAAATATGCCCGGGAAAATAAACTTGGTCTCTGGAGCAAGTGCCGATAAAAAGTCTTTTGAGTTCTTCCATAATTCTTACCTGTTTTTATAACTTTCTAAATAAAGCTTAAGTATCATTTAATAAATTAAGGAGGTGATAAAAATGAAAGATAAAGCAAATGCAATTTCCCATCTAAAAACTCATCAGGCTTACCCCGCCACTCGGGATCAGCTTGTTGCCGAATGTGACAATCTGTCTGATTTTTCTTTGGAGGATAAAGAATGGTTTAAGGCCAATCTGCCGGAGGGAACTTACAAATCAGCCGAAGAGGTAATAAAAGTTTTAGAGCTCAAGTAATTTATTCCAAATAATCCTTGAGTTTTTTGGCGCGGGAGGGGTGTTTGAGCTTTCTTATGGCCTTGGCCTCGATCTGTCTTATTCGTTCCCGGGTAACGCCAAAAGCTTTCCCCACTTCCTCTAAAGTTCTGGGCCTGCCGTCTTCAAGGCCGAAACGCATGACCAGAACTTTTTTCTCCCGGTCGTTAAGAGTTGCCAAAACTTCTTCCAACTGTTCCCGAAGCAAAACTTTTGACGTCGCGTCGTAAGGGGTTGGCTGACTGGTGTCCTGGACAAAATCTCCCAAAACCGAGTCCTCATCATCGCCGATTTTTGTCTGCAAAGATGTCGGCTCCTGGGAAATTTTCATAATTTCCAGAGCCTTGGTAACATCAATCTGCATTTCTTTGGCAATTTCCTCCGGATTCGGTTCCCGTCCCATTTCCGCCGTCAACCGATTCCTCGTTCTTATGAACCGGTTTATCGTCTCCACCATGTGGACCGGAATTCTTATCGTTCTGGCCTGATCGGCAATGGCCCGGGTTATGGCTTGTCGAATCCACCAGGTAGCGTAAGTGGAAAATTTGTAACCTCTCCGCCAGTCATATTTTTCCGTGGCCCGAATCAACCCCTGGTTCCCTTCCTGAATTAAGTCAAGCATCGTCAGACCCCGGCCAATATATTTTTTGGCAATGGAAACAACAAGTCTAAGGTTGGCCTCAATGAGTTTGGCTTTGGCGACCTTGTCACCCTTTTCGGCTTTCTTGGCTAACACGACTTCCTCGTTGGCATTTAATAATTTAATCCGGCCGATCTCTTTAAGATACATCCTTACCGGATCGGTGGAACCCAATTCATCAAGGGCTGACAGTGACTCCAGTTCTTTCTCCAAGTCGGTGGCAATATCGGTAGCGTCTTTTAATTCCCCGGTTGTGGTTTCAAACAAATCAATATTTTTACTTATTAACTGAGCATAGAATTCATCAAGTTCTTCCAAATGATCTTCCGCTTTGGGGAAAATCGCCAGGACTTCTTCCTGCGTTATAAAACCGGCATCTTTGCCTTTTTTTAAAAGGTCGAGTGCCTCAGGTTGGAGATCTAATTTCTTTTGTTTATTCGGGGAAACAGATTTACTTAATGTCTTTTTAGCCGCCACGTCTTCGATTTTACTCTTTCCTCTTGATTTGAGCAAGAGTATGCGGTATTTTGCTCACAGAGATGCCAGATCAAGAAAGCCTCACCTGGGAGCAATTAATCGCCGGGTCTTCTGCCTCTCCTTCAGAAAATGAGCCAACTCTCCTATCTACCGGAGAAACTAAAAAAATGAAGAGATCACCCAGGATCTCCTTGGGTAAAATTGTTGCCCAAATGAGCCATGAACAAGAAACAGGTTCTGACACATTTGCCGCTCTTATTGGTACTATCTGTCACCAGGTTATTGAAATTGCTGTTGCTCACTACAAAGCCTACCAGTGTGAACCCTGGTGCCAGCAATCTCTTGAAAGTGTTTTTATTTCGGCCTCATCTAAAAAAATGAAACAAATTAAAACAGCAATTAAATCCGCAGTGTTGGATGAACCGACCGAGGACGGTATTCTGTTAGATCTTGCGGTATTATCACAATTTACCCCTGCCGCAAAAAAGTATGAACGAGCCCAACAAAGAAAAATTACCAAACGAGAAGAAAAACAAGGGTCGCGGTTTATGTTTACCGTCCAGGAACTCATCCCTGAGATTGATCACGAAAGAGTTTCTCGAGTTTGCCGACCGGCAATTCTCAGCTTAACCACTAACCCGCAAATTATTGAAGGAGTTTTACATATTGAGGAAAAGGCCATTATCCCCACTTTTTTACAAAAAACTGTCGCAACTCTTTTTGATTTCCGCAACAAAGGCGTGGTTATTGATTTAAAAAGTTTTAACCCAAAAAAAGTGGAGCAAGCCAAACTGAAAATAATTACCTTTGCTAATGCCTGGATGGCAAACGTCATTGATTCTGGATTTGTGGCAACTTCTGATTTATACGGATTAGGAACCGAAGACCAGGTACTAATTCATATTGCCCGACACACAGCGGAACAAATAACGCTATCCCCCGGAAGATATGGTGTGGTTTTATCTTTTAATAAAGATAACCCCTCTGGCCAGGTTACCGAAATAGAACTTGACCAAAGAACTATTAAACTTTTAACATCGGATTTCAACCGTGCAATCCAAAAACTTACCGGAATTTAAATTATCGTGGAGAGATTAATTTCTTACCGACGAAGTCTTGCAGCACCTCGGGGACAGTAACGGTACCGTCGAGATTTTGGTAGTTATCGATAATTGACAGAATCGGCCGGGTATTGGTTATTGCCGTAGCCGAGATTGTGTGAACATAACCGGTTGATTTTTTATTCTTATATTTTATATTTAACCGCCGGCTGTGATAGGAACCAAGATCTGAGTTGGACATGACTTCGCAGTATTCCTGTTGCGATGGCAGCCAGGTTTCCACATCAAATTTCCGATATGTGGCCATCCCCACATCCCCGGTACACATATCAAGAACGTGGTAGGGAAGTTTTAAATCCTGCAGGAAGGACTCCTCAAAAGCCAGGGCTTCGTGCATGTATTTTTCGGACGTTTCCGGGGTGGTAAAATAAATCATCTCCACCTTGGCAAATTGATGAACCCGTTTTATCCCTTTGGTATCTTTTCCCCATGAACCGGCTTCCGAGCGGAAACACTCGCTGTATCCGACATACCGCAACGGGTTATCATCATCAATATCCAAAACATCATCGGCATGATAAGAAACAATCGCCTGCTCAGAAGTCCCGACCAAATACTGGGCTTCTTTTTCTTCCATCTTTTCCCCATCGTGCATCTTATAAATTTGGGTGCTTTCTGAAGGGAAATAACCGGTACCATAGAGCGGCCGGTATTTGACCAGATCCGGAGTCGTTATGGGGATAAACCCTTTTTTAACAAGCTTTTGCAGGGCAAGGGTAAAAATGGCAAACTGCATAAGGACCGCTTCGTTTTTTAGATAATAAAATCTTGAACCGGAATTTTTAGCTGCTTTTTCCATGTCCACCAGATCCAAGGCCAACATTAAATCATGGTAATGACTCGCCTGAAAATTTAATTTCGGTTTGGGGTCACTCTTCGGCCAGGATTTTATTTCCAGATTGTCGGAAGATGTGGCGCCGATGGGCATAAGTTCTGAGGTGATATTGGGCATCCAGTCCATGAGTTCCTGCCAACGGGAGGAAACGATCGACAATTCTTTTTCGGCCAGGTCAATTGTTTCTTTTATTTTTTTGCCATCGGCAATTTTTTCCGAAGTCCGCAGTTTTTCATCTTTTAATTCATCAGCCAGTTTGTTTCTGACCGCGCGCATTTCTTCAATTTCCCGCTGGAGTTCAACTTTCCGGGCGTCAACTAAAAGAAGCTCGTCAACGTCCGCTTTTTTGGGATCGACGTGACGATTCAAAATATTTTGTTTGACCTTTTCCGGATTTTCGCGAATATATTTAATGTCCAACATATTATTACTATATGTTAGGACGGAGTTTGAAGTCAACCGTGGTGCCACCTAACTTGCTTCTTAAAATAATTTTATAAGCTCCTCTGGGTGGAAAGACCAAAGTAATATCGCTTATGATTTGATAATATCACAATCCAATTTCGTTGGCAATTGACTGCATACCTTTTAAAACAATATCAATAAATTCCGGCAGTTTGAGGTTTAATTTATCTTCACATTTAATAATGTCTTCCCGCTTGGCTCCGGCGGCAAAATTTTTCGACTTAAACTTGTCCAAAACTTTCTCGACAGTTACGGCGGA